>Ga0180301_10000076_pt1 | contig 66165 bp, 66 predicted proteins | sample GuaBasSediGuay16_FD_121797 | JGI IMG/M metagenome (GOLD analysis project Ga0180301, IMG submission 121797) | Subseafloor sediment microbial communities from Guaymas Basin, Gulf of California, Mexico - Guay16, Core 4569-2, 12-15 cm | ecosystem: Environmental > Aquatic > Marine > Hydrothermal...
CCGGCCAAGGGGGCCGTTTAAGTCGCTCTCCTGGCAGAAAAGATGAAACTCTCAAGATAGTTGTTCCCGGCTGCCGTCCCTTTATCCATCCAGGACGGCTGACGACAGCCAAGCCAGGGGAGTCTATCTCCCATCGAAAATGGCTTTCTGGAGGATAGAAAAATCTCTCTAACCAGTAAAGCCACACATTAATTTCTCGCCCCCGCCGAAGATAAACTACCCGTGGCCCTAGACTTAGACTCTTCGGAAAAGAAGCGGAGAGATTGGACCAGAGGAGAAACAAATTAATTATTATTACCCATATTAGCAGGCAAAAAATAATCTTATTTCTCATTGGCTCAACTAACAACAAAAATCAAGTCAACTTCATCCCTGAGAAAAAATTCCATCGGAAAAGTTTCCGGCCAAAATTTATTCTCAAATTGCCAGAGAGGAGCCTCAACCAACAACTCCACCCGGGATCAGTCTTATTTTATCTTATCCAGAAAAACATGGTAGAATAATTTCAAGGGAGAAAAAGGGATGTCCAACAATGGCCTGGCCCAGAGCATTATGGCCTTGATAATGATGGTCTGGGTGACCACTCTGGCCCTGCCCGGCCAAGAGAAAGAGGATTTTGGATTGGGCGTCATCCTGGGAGAACCTACGGGCCTTTCCTGTAAATACTGGACAGGGAGAGCCACAGCCTTGGCGGGGGCCGTGGCCTGGTCTTTTGAAAAAGAAGCCTCTTTCCATCTCCATCTGGATTATCTTCGCCACCACTTCCGGATGTGGCCTCTGAAGCAAGGTCAATTGCCTCTCTACTACGGCATAGGTCTCCGCTTCAAGTCAGTTCCCCATCATGACCGGTTGGGGGTTAGATTTCCTGTGGGCCTCGCCTATTTCCCTCCTCAGGTGCCTCTAGAAATCTTTTTGGAACTTGTCCCGGTTTTCGATCTCAGCCCCAAAACTGAGCTTCTTTTTAATGGGGGGCTGGGGCTTCGTTTCTACTTTTAAACTCCTCTTTCAGGAATCATCTCCTTGCTTAAAGCTCATAAAGTGTTTCATCTACTTGGGGTGGAGAAAATCTCTGCCGGGAAATCCGGGGGCTCTTTTTCGCAAGCAGCCAAGGCTCTTCTTCCTCCAGAATATCTCCCATTTCTTCTTCTATCTTTTCAGGGTCTTCGCCCTTTTCTAGACGCCGTAAAGCTTCCTCCATGCCCGGACCCAAAGTCAACCCCGTGGCTTCGCTCAACTTGCGCATGAGTTGAGCAGCCTGGCGGGGATCTTCCTCATCCAGATGCTCGGCTTCTTTGGCCAAAAGAGCCATGGCCTGCTCCATTTTATTCTCATCCAGAGGAGGCCAGCCTTCATCTTCTTCCGACTTCTCCCCACTTCCCCGGGAAACCACAGCAAACCGCGAGACTCGCCGCTTCATATCGGGATTGCCGCAACGGGGACACCGAGGGGTTTTACTCGGGTTAACTGTTCGAGAATAAAAATTGAAAATAGTGTGACAGGGTTCACAGTAGAATTCATAAATGGGCATACCTAATTCTCCTTCCCCCTAAAGTTAATCCTCGTCAACTCCGCTACCTGGAAGCTATCGGGATTAAAATATAAAATTAAACTTTCGCAGTGTCAATAGCTCCACCCTGAGGTTCTAAGAGCAAAAAACGACTTTTATCTTACTTTAATCTTCTTGAAAACCAGTTGTCTTCTTCCAGGATAATTTCCGGAATTGATTCCCGTGAACCTTCCCGCTCCCAATAGCGTTATAATTAATGATTTTCCACGTTCAAAGGAGGTGGTCATGAAAAGAGTAGTGCTTTTGGCTATCTTTCTTCTTCTTCTTGCTTTCCTGCTTTTCGGCTGGGAAAAAACAAAAGTCTTAACCCTTGAGGTTAAAGGAATAGACCTTCTTGAAATCGACAGCGGAGCTGGTTTCTTGAAAGTGGAGGGAGTGCCTGACCTTTCCCAAATTGAAGTAACCGCCGAAATTATTGTCCGGGGCATGAGGCAGGACAAAGCTGAACGCTTTTGCCAAGAAAGATTGGTTTTGAAGCTAGAAAAATGGGGCCATCGAGCTCGCTTGGTGGGGAAATTCAAGGCCCACTTTTCTCTCTTTAACTGGGGAGAGAAATTCTGTCATTTAACCGTCCGGGTACCTCAAGAAATCAATCTGTCCATAGACGATAGTTCCGGCCCAATCACTGTTAGTCACATAAAAGGAAATCTTAATCTCGACGACAGTTCAGGGGCAATTCTCGTCAGTGATATTGCCGGCGAAGTAGTTATTGAAGACAATTCAGGCGATTTAAAAGTCACTCACATCCAAGGTCCAGTAATTATCGACGATGGTTCGGGTGATATTTTTCTGAAAGATATCACTGGCCAGGTCCAAATCGATGACGGTTCCGGGGAAATTCGAGTAGCCCAAGTCAAAGGTAAAGTCATTATTAGTGATGGCTCAGGTTCCATTTGGGTTAAAGAAGTTGACCAAGACGTCATTATTCAAGAGGCTGGCTCTGGTCAAATCTATTTAGCTAAAATCAAAGGTCGGATAATTAAATAAACCTCCTCTTCTCGAAATCTTTTTAAGTTTTATCCCGTCTGGAAAAAAGAAATATCCTCCTTACTCCCCGTAATTTTTCCTTCCGGCCGCAGACTAATTTGTGCTCCTTAAAAAGAAAACTCTCCTCCCAAATAAAACGTCCGTGGTTTAGCTGGGCCATAAACATAGCCTGAATCCCGATCAACTCCCTTATCCAGGTCCTTTTGAAAAGAATCCAATAAGTTTTCAATGCCCAGAAAGACAGTCAGACGATCTGCGGCGGAAAGATTAATCTGGCGGCGGAATTTCAAGTTAATGACCCAGAAAGGAGAAGTAGTCTCCAGACGATCTTCTTGGATATATCCAGCATAGTGAGGAGCTTTCATTGAACCTGTGTATTCTACTGAAGCGTCCAAATGGAACAGCTTAGGATGTTCCCAGCTCAAACTGGAATACCCGTATATTTTCGGTGTTCGGAAGAATTCCCGGGAATTAAAACGAGGCTCAGGTTCATCCAGCAGACTTCGTTGAAAAGTCCAGCCGGAAGCTAGAGAGAAGCGAGTTCCTAGGCTTAGTCCAAAGTCCACCGAGAATCCATAGACTCTAGAGCCTGACCCGTTGATTCTTTCCAAAACTCGAGCTCTTTCAATACGCGCCACTTCTTGGAAAATGAAAGTATCGAGCAAACGATTATAAAAACCCTCGATACTGAATTGAATTAGAGTTTTGCCCCTCTGGCGGCCATAGTCAAAGCCGCTGTAAAAACTGTAAGAACGTTCTTCCTTGAGGTCGGGAGAATTCCTAATCATCAATCCTCCCCCACCAACTTGTTCAATGTGGAGGTCTTCATCAAATACCTGGGGAGCTCTAAAACCTGTGGAAAATGAAGTCCGGAAACTAAGTTCCTTCATTAGGTTAATGAGGATGCTCAACCGGGGGGTAACAATGATTCGATCCAAGGCTGTATGGCGATTTACGCGAAAGCCCGTTAAAATCGAGAATATGCGGCCAATTTTGAAATCGTCTTGGAGAAACAGCCCGCTTTCGTAGTAAACCTGGTCAATCACCCGGTTATAACCAATGGCTTTATCCTGAATCTTATCACGTTTCAACTGAAAACCAGCTGTAAACACATGTGTGCCCAATTGATAAGTACATTGGCTGTTGAAGAAGAAAAGCGGGTTTTTTGTTTCTCCGTAAGCATTAGGATCGCGGTGACTACCATAATAGGTATTCCTTTTGGCTTCAACCAGGGAGAAGGAGAGATTGTAATAAAGCTTCTCTGAAAGTGAATGAGACCATTCCGAAGAAATAGCCACCTGATCTGTTTTAATCCACTCCGCTGTATCAGCTTCGTGGGGAGGCTTATCGAATAGATTCCCTCCCCGGCGTTCCTCAAAAATCCGGAATAAACCTAGCTTCAACTTCCCATCAAGGGCAGGAAAGTAATTATAAAGATTTATTCCGAAAGAGGTGTTGGAGAGAAGACCTAATTCAGAGAAACCATCATCATTGAGATCTATTGGTTCGCGGCGTTTGTAACTGGCAAACAAATAGGCCTTGGAATTCATATTCTCACTGACTAGACTAGAGCGGAAGCCTAGGTCAGTATAAGGCTTACCGTCTACCGACTCCTGATGCACTTTTAGAATTGTCCGATTCTCCTGGGGCTCCTTGGTTAAAACATTAATGACTCCAGCCACGGCATTGCCTCCATAAAGGGCTGAACCCCCTCCTTTCACAATCTCAATCCGATCCAACATCTCGGCTGGAATCTGCTCCAATCCGTAGACTCCGGTCATGGCACTGACCACCGGAGAACTGTCGATCAATATCTGAGTATATTTGCCTTCCATGCCGTTGATCCGTACTTGAGTGAAATTGCAATTTTGGCAATCATTCTCTACGCGGACACCAGTAGTTTGATAGAGAGCTTCCGCTAAATTAGAAGCCACTTTCATTTCTATCTGCCGACTGGAAATGACTTCTGTTTTGGTTGGAGTTTCCGCGTAAAGTTTTGGTGTCCGGGTGGCTGTCACCACTATTTCTTCGGATAATTTTTTCATCAGAACTATTTCTTGACCATATTTGTCCTTATCCAGGAAAAAAGGTTCAGATGAATAATCCACAAAACCAGGAGCATAAACTTCCAGATGATATCGTCCCACCGGTACACGGGAAAATCCAAACCGGCCCTGGCTATCAGTCTCCACTGTTTTCCCTAGCTCAGGCAAAACTACTACTGCTTTGGCCACGGGATGTCCGTCCCAATCCTTGACCACTCCCCGTAAGACCAACAATTTCCTGGCCTTTTGGCCATGGCGATACTGGGCTTTCCTTTGCTGGCTAACCATTTGTCCCGGCAGGAAGATGAGACTCGCAATGACCAGCATAACTATTATCTTCCGCCTGATAAGCAGGTTTTTTCTCATAATAGCCTCCTTTTAACTCGATAATGCTTCCCCATAGGGAAACAGCCAAAACCGGGAAAGGAACAAAGAAATTCAGGCAGGAGAGAAGTTAAAAGGAGGGCGGAGACCGGGAAGAAGGGGCGATGACAATAAAAAAGGTGGGCTCAATTTCAGCTCGAAGATAAATATAAGAGGTCCAGATAAGCGGAGCCAGAAAGAAAAAATTAATCTGATTGGTGGTCAAAGAAGAGCGTAAAAACTGGCAGGCGGGACAATTCTCAGTATCCTGAAGTGTCTTCTCGGTGTGGAGATAGTCAACGGCCAGGACGGTCAAAAGAAAGAGGGATAGAAAAATTATATGAAAATATATTCTTTTATTGCGTCTTGCCGGATTCAACATTGACCTTTATTTTTAGGCTTTTCGAGGAAAAATGTCAAGAATATCATCCTTCATATATCTCCCCTCCCCACCCCCCGAAAAAGGTGAAAAGAATTAATCCTCTTAAGAAATTTCTCTTCCCCTCTATGGCCAACTCTGAGTTCCGAGGATCAAACCATCTTTTCCTGCTTCCTACTTGAGTAACACCTTCTTTTTTTTTAAACGCCACAAATTATATTTTCGTTAGCCTAAAACTAGATAAATCCCTTGAATTCAGCCATCCTCACCCGCTGTCAAAAATTGTTTTTTCCTCTGAGACAAGAAGACAACATCACTCAACTATCAGAATACATCACCCCTTCCCAGCCAACTGCTCGACCAAAAGGGATAGTTAACTCTAGGGGCTAATCGGCGAACAAAACAAAGAGAAGAAAGGCTCTCTAGGAAAGGCCTTTTATAAATGTTGGCTGATCTAACACATTCGGGAGCCAGAGCCTTAGGGATTTTCCCAGGTACAATTGAAGCGATGCCAAGTCACCCCGGTCCAACTTCCGGCAGGATCAAGCCCCTCTAGACGCGAATACGCAAAACGCCAGATAATATAAGCTACGTAATTGTGCTCCTGACTATCTATATCAGCCACATAGGCATTAACCGGTTCAAACTCAACTTCTCCCACTCCTCCCTCTTTCAACGAGGCAAAGTAACGGGCAATTCCCTTCCGGCCGGCCATCGTGGCTCCCTCGGGGGAAACAAAGATAGCCCTTTCTCCGATGATTTCCCCCATTTCCTCAAAGCGTGACTCCAGGAAAAATTGCTGCAGATTCTCCTGCTCACTCTCAACCTTGGCCTCCAGAGTTTTGAACGCTTCCGGATCAAGTCGACCCACAATTATTTTCTCAATCATTATTTTCCTCCTAAATTTTTATTATCAAACATCTTCAGTGATTGAAGATATCGTTGATATTTCCGGCGTTCTGCCTCCAACAGCTCTTTAAACTGAGCCTCTTCCCCCAAACTGGCCAAGCCGGGGTTGTTAATCAAATAGATATAAGGGAAAAGATTCTCGCCGACTTCCTCCATCCCTCTGGCTATGCCTTCTTTAATGGTTCGCACTGCCTCCTTTTTCATTCCCAGAAGAGCATAAATATTAGCCACTTCCTCATGAAAGACTGAAGCAGTTCCCATCAATCTTAGGGCTTTTTCCTTCTCCCCGAGCAAGGCTGAAAGCCAGGCTCGCCCCAGAGAAACATGGAGGCTGCCGGGGTGAAGTCGTTCAGCCATATCCAGAACAACCCGAGCTGCCTGATATTTCCCCTGACGAAGAAGATTGCGGGCTCTCAGAATATAAAAACGGTAATTATCGGGTTGGAGCCTTAATCCTTTCTGAAGATAGACCTCGGCCTCGGAGTATTTCCCTTGATAAATAAAACAGGTAGCCCCCAACTCATAGATAATGGCCGAAGTAGGATTGATGACCAGGGCTCTTTCATAAAAAACCGAGGCTTGGGGATACAAACCAAGGGAGCGGAGAAAAGAAGCTATATCATAATTGACATCAAAATTAGTGGGGTCCAACCGCTGGGCTCGGGCAAAACTCCGAAAGGCTTGGTTGATTTTCTGGCGGTAAAAAAACGACCAGCCCAAACCAAGGTTGGCTTCGGGAAGCTCAGGGGCGATTTGATGGGCCTGTAAATAATACCGGAGCATCAAATCATAATCTTTCCTTTCCTTTTTTAAATTAAAGCGACATTCATAAGCGTTACCCAGACCCCAGTAGGCCAAGGCAAATGATTTATCCAAGCGAATGGTCTCCAAAAGTCCCTCCAAAGCCAGGCGGAAATACTTTTCCTCCCGAGTCTGGTAATACAATTCAATCAGGCGAGTGCTGTTTAAATACTTTTTGAAAGCGGTGACATCCACTGCCTCCTTGGCCTTGACCAGCTCAGCCCCCTCTTGGAACAAATGGAGATTAAGTTTTTGAGAAATCCCCCGGGCGATCTCATCTTGCACTTTAAAAATACTCCCCAAACTTCCTTCATAGGGATAAGCCCAGATGATGGATTTGTCCCTAGTATCAATCAACCGGGAATTAACTCTAATTTTATCTCCTTCGACCAATAAGCCTGTCTCAAGAATAAGGCCGACCTCAAGCTCACGGCCGATTGCTTCAACATCATAATCAGAGCGTTGATACTTCATCACCGCCTGCTTGGAGAGGACTTTTAACTCGGGAAACTGAACCCGCAATTTGGTAATTACTCCATCCAGGATGCCCTCACAAAAAATGCCCTGATTCTTTTGTAAACTTAAATCTTTAATTGGTAAGACCGCTATTGAATTTTTCCATTTCTGGGGAAAAGAAGAGAGTTGAATCGGCCGAGCTTCTTCTGGAGAATAACTCGTCAAATTAGAAAAGATCAACGCATCACAATAAAGGCTGACCATAATTATGACGGGGATAAGGAAATACTCCACCTTTAACCGGCGCGGTCTTCTGATTCCCCGGAACCATTGCCAGATAAGAGCCACTAATAAGGCTCCGCCAATCGAGACGAGGGTAATATCCAAAGTACCCTCAGGAAAATGATAATGATCGATTAAAATCCAGTGGACAAATTCCCAGAGCACGGCTCCCCCACCGATAAAAACCGCCAGAGTATGAATAATCTTTCTTTCCTTGAGCAGCCTCACCAATCTTTGCCATTTGGATCGAACAACCAAGGGAAAGATCATGGTTCTTTTATCAGAAGGCTCCCTAACGTCAACCGTAGGAATCTCCTTCTCTAGAGATTCCAACTCCTGGAGAACCGCTTCTACACTGCGAGGGCGGTGGGCCGGCTCCCACTCCAACAATCTGAGAATGAGTCGGGCTAATCTGTCGGAGACAGCCGGGTTGATTTCCTGGGGGGAAGGAGGTTTTGGGAAAGCGGGGGCGTCCGGATTGCTTAAAGAAGATATCTTGCGAAATGGCTTTCTACCGGTGAGCATTTCATATAAAATAACGCCCAACGAAAACAAATCCGTCCGCATATCACCTTTTTCCCCGGCCACCTGTTCGGGGGCTGAATAGTCAGAAAAACGGGCCCTAGACCCAAGTTTTTTTCTTTTGTCTGGCAGACAGACTCCAAAATCCATAATCTTAGCGTTTCCCTGGCGGTCGATAATAATATTCTGGGGTTTAAGTCCCCGGTGAATCACCCCCATCCGATGTCCTTCCTGAAGCCCTCGACAGAGTTGAATAGCTAGAGAAACAGCTTTTTTTATGGTGAAAGGTCCCAGACGGTCCAGGGAATTTTTCAGATTCTCTCCTTCAATATATTCCATCTTGATGTAATAAACATCATCTTGTCTTTCCAAATCATAGATTCGACAAATGTTACGATGGGACACCCGGCGAGCCAATCTAATCTCCGCCCAGATACGCTCCACGCTCTTGGGGTGGGTGATAATCTGGGGATGAAGAAACTTAAGGGCCACAAATTCCCTCGCTTGCTTATCATAGGCTTTATAAACTTGACCGACTCCCCCTTCCCCTAATTTCTCCATAATGAGAAATCTTTCTCCAAAAACTTGGCCAACTGAGATGGACAATTTTTTCATTTTTTAAAAAAGAAGGCCTGCCGCCGTTAATAGCTTAATTATCCCTCTCCCGACTCTTCAGCCTAAAGGAGGAAATTAGGCCGCTATCTCAGTAGAAAATGGGCTTTTTATCTTATTTCCCCATTGAGTAATATAATATATTTTTTAAAAAAAAGATAGTTTAAATATAGTTAAGAATAATTAAAGGCCTCTGTAGTTGGCTTTTCCTCTCCACTAAGCTGAGCCAGAAGGCTCCTTTATTTAAATGAATTTAAATGAGAAAAAATATTAATTTTGCCCAGATTTATTTTGCTTTTGACAGTCCGCTCTCCAATCATCTTCTCTCTGTCCTTAGTTTAAGAGAAAAGATTTCCTTAAGGAATAAAATGACGGCCGGAAAAACACAAGAATTCGGTTCAGATTGATTTCGCTTTCTAGGTTACCAATAACACGCTTTAAACCTTTTCTCTATCCAGAAGGGCTTCTCCCTACGAATCTATTTAATAATGGAAGCACTCACCATTCTTGGGGACTCATCAAGAGACACCCTGGACGGTAAATTATTTCCCCTGCCCGGCTTTTTTCGGGGGAGGGGGAATAGTAATATCTATTTTAGTTACTGGCCCTAGCACCTCGAGTGATTGGTCAAAATTCTGGGGATTACCTACCACCAGAATCTGGACTTGGTCGGGCCTTAAATACTTCCGGGCGACCCGCAAGACGTCCTTTTTGGTGACCCGCTCCACCTGTTTCTTTAATCGCTCCATAAAATCGAGAGGATAGCCGAAATAAGCGTAGGTCAATATCCGGCTCAAAATTTTTGTCTTGCTGTCAAAATTAAAAACAAAACCGTTGAGATACTGATCCTTGGCCCGTCGCAGCTCTTCATCTGTCACCTCTTCCTGGGTAATACGCTTCAACTCCTGGAGCATTAATTTGATGGCGTAAACCGTGGACTCCGACTTGGTCTGAGCCCCGCAACTGAATATGCCCGGCACCGCGTAGCCCGCCCCATAACGTCCCCAAACACTGTAGGCCAGGCCCTCGTCGGTGCGAATCTTTTTAAACATCCTTTCCAGGGACAGAATCGAATTCATGATAATCAACGCTGGATAATCGGGATTGTTCATCAGCCCGCCGATATGTCCCAGCATGATGTTGGACTGATTGACATCGGGCTTTTCGATCAGATTCACCCGATAGACATAATTATATTTAACTGGGGGAAAAGAAGGTACTTTGACTTTTTTAGCTGGCCATTGACCTAGAGTCTTCTCTAATTTGGCCTTCATCCTGGGGACCTGAAAATCTCCCACCACCGCCAGTAACATATTATCAGGAGAGAAATATTTCTGATAAAAATTGAGGATATCTTCTCGGGTGATGGAGTCAATGGTGGCGTACTCCGGATGACGGGCATAGGGGCTTTTGGCTCCGTAAATCAATTTAGCAAACTCCCGTTGGGTTATCTGACCAACATCGTCATTGCGGCGGGCAATATAAGATTTTTGTTTTATTTTAGCCAGTTGGATTTTATCCTCCCTGAAGGCCGGATTCATCAAGATATCTGCCAGCAGGGAGAGAACTTTTTCTAAATCGTCTTTCATTAGGGAAACATAAATATAGCCTGAGGTCTGACCGATGGAAGTTTCAATCGAGGCCGCTATTTGTTCGAGGATCTGGTCAATTTCATCCCCAGAAAGATTCTTAGTGCCACCGGTCCGCAACACCTCTCCGGTGATAGCTGCCAACCCCAACTTGTTTTCGGGTTCAAAAACCGAGCCGGTCCGGACCAAAGCTCGCATCTCAATGGTGGGAAATTCATGGTCTTCCACTAAAAACACCCGTAACCCGTTGCTTAACTTAACTTGTTCTATTGGCGGCACCTGAATGGGATTAAGCGGGGGATAGATAAATTTATCTTTAGGGCTTTTTTGAGCCCAGAGGGCTATTGAACTAAGAGCTATCAGGAGAATCAGCCCGATTATGCCTGCTTTTGTGAACCTCTTTACTTTTAGGCTAACAAACTGAGTAATGTCTCTTTTCATGACCACTGCCTCCTCTTATCGGGATGATTGGGGAACAAGCTCCCCAATGGTACGATTCTTTTTGATTAAATATTTCCGAGCCACCCGCTGAACATCTTCTGCTGTAACTGCATTTATCTTCTCTATTTGACGGAACAACTCCCGCCAGTCTCCTAAAATAACTTCAGCATAGGTTAAAAGGGCCGCCATCCGGGCGTGAGACTTCATCTGTTGGAGCAAACTCATGCCTGCCTGGCGCTTATATTTAAGCAGCTCCTCTTGCTTCGGCAGCTCTTTTTTGACTTTTTCTATTTCCTCTTCAATTAGACCTAAGCATTCCTGGACGGAATGGCCTCGGGCAGGCACAGCGTAAAAAATAATTAGGTGGGGAAATTTATCCCCAGGAAAACCATTGATTACCCCACACTCAATGGCTACCTGAGTTTCTTTAACCAAGCGGCGGTAGAGTCGGGAAGAGCGTCCTTCGCCCAAAATAGAAGCCAGAGCCTCTAAGGCGAAATTGTCTTGATGCCGAACTGACGGTCGATGATAACCAATAAGGAGAAAAGGCTGGGCCATGGCTTCCACCGCCACCCTTCTTTCTCCCCACTGTTCTGGCTCCACCGTCCGAACAGGTTCAGGTTTCTCACCCGAGGGAATTCGGCCGAAATATAGTTCGGCCAAACGGAAAACTTCCTCCGGATTAACATCCCCGACAATGGCTACCGTGAGGTTGGCTGGATTATAATACTTCCGGAAATAATGCCGCACGTCCTCTCGGGTAATCGCCTGAATATCCGACATATGACCAATAACTTCATGATGATAAGGATGAGCTTTGAAGGCCGTGGCCTGAAAATCCTCGAGTAATCTACCTAATGGACGTGTCTCCACAGAAAGACGTCGTTCCTCCATGACCACTTCCTTCTCTTTGTAAAATTCACGAAAGACAGGATTGAGAAAACGATCGGAAGTGATGGCCATCCAGAATTCAACCTTATTGGAAGGCAGGCTATTGATATACTGAGTGGCGTCGTTGCTGGTGTAAGCATTCACTGACCGATCACCTTCTTGCATCAGCAAGTCAACAAATTCGTCAGTAATAACATACTCTTTGGCTTTTTGCCGCAGTGCCTCAAATTCTGCCTTCATTTTCTTGAGCTTAGCTTCGTCTGGATGGGGCTTAGCTTCCTCGGCCCGAATCCGGGCATAAAGGGCATCCATCTCCTCCAGAATCTTACTCTCCTCTTCATAATTTTTGGTACCAACCGTTTTAGTTCCCTTGAAAGCCATATGTTCCAGTAAATGGGAAATCCCGGTAATGCCGTAAGACTCGTTGGCACTACCTACATCAGCGTAAACATGGAAATAGACCACTGGGGCTTCATGGCGTTCCAAAACAATAAATTTCAGGCCGTTTTTCAAGGTTTTGACCTTGATTTTTTTGGCTATCGCCTCGAAATTCTGGGCTTGAAGAAAAGGCGACAACATTAAGCATCCCAGAAGGAGCAGGCCTAGCCCCCAGCTGAAAGCTCGCCGATTTTTTACATTCATGCGGCCCTCCTTGACCAAGTTTTAATTCTGCTCAACTTTTTAAATTCATGTCCTCTTTTATATTTTATTTACATTATTTATATACGCGGGAAAGATGATTAAGTTGTCTCTCAAAATGCCTGTTGAGAGCTACCCGGACAGGTTCTTCCCCCACTGCCTCTTCGGCCATCTTAAGTCTTCTGCCTTCCAGCTATCCCTAGAGTGTCCCCGCTTGGGGGTAACCAGGCACTTCCTCCTCTGCCTGTCTCAAAAGTAATAATTTCAAGCTTCCTCATCTTCGTCCGGCGGCTTGTCGGCCAATATAAGGCCCAATTCCCTTAACTGTTCCGGCCTTACTGGTGAAGGGGCGCCAGTTAATAAGCAGAGTGAACTGGTCGTTTTAGGAAAAGGAATGACTTCCCGAATAGAACTCTCTCCGGCCAAGAGCATAACTATCCGGTCAAAGCCCAGGGCTATTCCTCCGTGGGGAGGCGTGCCGTAGCGGAGGGCTTCCAGGAAAAAACCAAATTTCTGCTCAACCTCGGCTGGGCTCAATCCCAGGAGGTCGAAAATTTTCTCCTGCAGATCTTGTCTATGAATCCGGATGGAGCCGCCGCCAATTTCATAGCCGTTGCAGACCAGGTCATAGGCCTTGGCTCTCACCTTTAAAGCATCGTCGCTCAGTAACTCCAGATCTTCCTCACGAGGAGCCGTGAAGGGATGATGCATGGAGACCAACCTGTTTTCTTCCTCACTCCATTCAAAAAGAGGAAAATCGGTAATCCAGAGACACCGGAAGGTGTCTTTGAGTTTTGGATCCGGCGGGCAAAGTTCCAGACGGAGCCGGCCCATAATCTCCCTGGCCTGCTTCTCCGGCCCGGCCACGAGCAGCAGCAGGCTGTCCTCCTCGGCCTTGGCCGTCTGCCAGAGCAGGGCAATATTCTCCTGAGGTAAAGGCAGCGAGGCCTGCCAACCGTTGTCTTTTTTCTTCACCCAGATCAGCCCCTTGGCCCCCCAGTCTTGGACCCGGCGGGTCAATTGGCTGAGTTGACTGCGGGAAAAAGCCTGTCCCCCGGGGACACACAAACCGATAACCCGCCCTCCGGCCTCTACGGCCCGTTGCAAAACCTGGGAACCGAGGCGGGGAACCAGGTGGGTTAAATCCTCTAGGGTGGTGTTAATTCGCAGGTCAGGTTTATCCGTTCCGTACCTGGCCCAAGCCTCCTTATAGCTTAAGCGGGGAAAAGGAGTCTTTAAGTCTATTCCAATTAAAGTCCACACCTCCGCCATCATCTCTTCGATTAAACTAAAGATCTGCTCCTGGTCAACAAAACTCATTTCCACATCAATCTGAGTAAACTCAGGTTGGCGGTCCGCCCGCAGGTCTTCATCCCGGAAACAACGGACAATCTGAAAATACCGCTCTACGCCAGCCACCATCAAAATTTGCTTAAATAGCTGAGGTGACTGGGGCAGGGCAAAGAAACGCCCGCGATAAATCCGGCTGGGCACCAAGTAATCCCGGGCCCCCTCCGGGGTCGATTTGGTTAAAAACGGTGTTTCTACTTCCAGAAAACCTTGGCGATGGAAGAAATTTCTGATGGTCAAAGCCGCTTCATGTCGCAGACGGAGATGACGCTGCATCGAGGGCCGGCGTAAATCCAGATAGCGGTAACGGTAGCGCAATTCTTCCGAAGCCTGAGGCGGATCAATCACGACAAAGGGAGGGGTGGCCGCTCGATTAAAAACCACCAGTTCTTCAACTTCCACTTCAATCTCGCCGGTGGCCAGTCGGGGATTACATAAATGCGGGGCGCGCCGACGAACTTTTCCCCGCACCCCTAGACAATCCTCCAGTCCCAACCGCCGGGCCTCTTCTAAAAGAGGAGAGTTGGCTGAGGAAAAAACTAGCTGCACTACTCCTTCCCGATCGCGGAGGTCAATAAATAAGAGATTCCCTAAATCCCGCTGGCGCTGAACCCAGCCACAGAGAACAACTTCTCGACCTTCATCCTGGGCTCTCAAGTGACCGCAGTAATGGGTTCGCTGCCAGGCTGTCATTTTTTTTCTTCCATCTTTAGGATAATCTCACGGGAGAGCTTAAGACGGTGATTTTTTCGAATGAAGATAGTCCCGAAAATAAGCCAACAACTCGGCGGAGGTATATTCTTGTTGCTCTCCACTGGCCATATTTTTTAAATTAAATCGGCCGCTTTTGACTTCATCTTCTCCAATGATTAACGTCCAAGTAGCTCCTAATTTATTGGCCCGACTCAACTGGTTGCGGAGGCTCCTCTCCTTATATTCCAGCCAACACTCCATCCCTACTTCTCGCAAAGTGGCCACTAATTTCATGGCGGCCTGCTTAGCTGGCTCTCCTAAGTAAGCCACAAAAATAAAAGGGGCTTCGGAGGGTTGATAAGTCACCAAGCTCAATAACCGCTCTAGGCCGACGGCAAAACCAATGCCACATAAATCAGGTCCGCCGAACAACTTCATCATTTCATCATAACGGCCGCCCCCAAGAATAGCATCCTGGGCTCCCAAAGCTGAGGTGACAAATTCAAAAGTAGTTTTAGTGTAATAATCCAGACCCCGCACCAACCGAGGTTCCAGTTGATATTCGAGGCCGAAAACATCTAGGTAAGCCTGCACTTGTTGAAAATGTTCAGTGCACTCCGAGCAAAGATAATCGGTGATTCGGGGAAACTCCTGGGCTAATTCCCGACAAGTTTCTACCTTGCAATCAAATAACCTTAAAGGATTGAGTTCAATCCGGCGTTGGCAATCTGGACAAAGGGCTTCTCTTACCTGCTCGGCGGCCTGACGTAATTTCTCCACATAAGGAGGACGACAGCGAGGACAGCCGACTGAATTGATCAGAATCCGATAATCAGTCACGCCCACTTTGGTTAATAAAGCTTGAGCCATCTGAATGATTTCCGCATCAATCCCGGCATCTTTCTCGCCAAAAACTTCGATATCAATCTGATGGAACTGCCGATAGCGGCCTTTCTGCGGCTTGTCATAGCGGAACATGGGCCCGATATAGTAAAAACGCAGGGGGCGAGGTTGAAGATAAAGGCGATGCTCAATAATGGCTCTGACTACCGAAGGAGTGTACTCGGGCCGCAGCGTCAAGGAACGTCCACCTTTATCCGTAAAAGTGTACATTTCCTTGAGAACGATATCCGAACTAGTGCCAGTGCCCCGTTCAAAGAGTTCTGTGGCTTCAAAAACAGGGGCTCTCAATTCTCGATAGCCATATCGCTCAAACAGTTCCCGGGCTTGGTTTTCCACCCATTGCCACTTCCGGGTTTCTGGAGGTAGAATGTCTTTGGTTCCCTTAATGGCGGCAATCTTCTTTTTTCCCCCAATGGCTTGCTTCATTCTGCCTTCTTCTCTCTGAAAACGCCAATTTGGCGGAATTTTTGGTAACGCTCCTCAAGTAAATCCTCCACCTTCTTCTCCCGCAACTTCTTCAATGTTTGGTTTAAATAACGATCAACCTGCCGGAAGGTTTGTCCCCAATCAATATGAGCTCCTCCGGGAGGCTCGGGAATAATCTTATCAATTATGCCGAATTCAAGTAAATCCTGGGCTAAAAAGCGAAGATTCTCCGCCGCCTGAGCCACAGCGGCTTGATCCTTCCACAGAATGGCGGCACATCCTTCAGGGGAGATAACTGAATAAAAGGAATATTCTAACATCATAATGACATCTCCCACTCCGATAGCCAGAGCTCCCCCGCTGCCTCCTTCACCAATGACAATATTTACTACCGGCACCTTGAGTTGGGAAATCATCCGTAAATTATAAGCAATAGCTTCAGCTTGGCCTCTCTCTTCTGCCTGAATGCCAGGGTAAGCGCCGGGAGTATCAATGAGAGTCACCACTGGAAAATTAAATTTTTCAGCCAACTTCATAATGCGGAGAGCTTTGCGGTAACCTTCGGGATTGGGTTGTCCAAAGTTGCGTTCTAACCGCTCGCGGGTAGTCCGTCCTTTCTGATGCCCAATAAAAGCCACTGTCTGGCCTCGATATAACCCAAAGCCAGCCACAATGGCCGGGTCATTGCCGGCTCGCCGGTCTCCATGAAACTCGATAAAATCAGTGGTCAAGGCCTTTAGGTAATCTAAAGTATAAGGCCGAAGAGGATGCCGAGCAATCTGGACAATATGAACGGGAGTCAAAAGAGGTTTTATCTTGGCCCATTCTTCTTCAATCTGAGCCTGTATCTCCTTTATTTCCTCCCGGGCAGCCGGCTCGCCACTTTCTAGAAGCTCATCCAGCCGGTTTTTCAACTCCATAATGGGCTCTTCGAGCTGATAGAATGTTTTAATTTCTTGAGTCATTGGGCCAAGTCGCCTCCATCAACCCGATTATTCTAAAGGTTAAGGGAAACAGGTGTCAAGCTAAGAAAAAATGCGGCTAGCTCTCTAATAATTGATAAAAAATTTTATCTCTCCTTAATAATCTTTCAGCCCTTCCTGGAAAAAGAAAAAATGTCGGGTGTTATCCTCGGTCAAACTTCAGAATAAACTTCAACCCCCTGTTTAGTTTTAATCTAATGGTGCCCCCCGCTAGACTCGATTGCCTGCCTTACTCTCCTGGAAAAGTCATTTATCCTTAAGTCCCCAGGAATAGTGAGGCCAGGAGTTTATTCTGGAACCACTTCCAGCCTTTGCGAAGGAATCGACAAACTCAACAATTTTCCTTGTGGGTTGGTTTTCAATCTAACTTCCGTACCTCCCAGTTGAATCACTAAACCACAAGGCTCATTGGCCTCAGCTTGAATAGTTGCCTTAAGCTCTACCTGAGGTATAACATAGATAGAGATTTCTTGGGGTTCTGATTGACTATCTAATTGACAGCGAAACTTTTTAGTGAGGACAAGATAGGGAGAGAAAACCGGATTAGGCAGAAGAAAAGTATCCCGTCTTATCGTGTGGGTTAAGATTTGCTCTTGACCAGCTACCCTAATTCGATTGGTGACCTTTCCTTCTTGGAGTTCACTGAAGATTTCCTGGTGCACCCCGCTGATAGTGCCGGTCAACTCAAATTTCTGGGGAATAAGGGCTGCATCCAACACAATTTGTAAATGCTCAATAACCAAAGCCACCGGCTTAGTCAACTGCCCTTCTACTTCTAGGAGATAATTCTCTCCTTGTTTTGACCACCGGTATTCTTCATAGCCAACTTTTTCCCCCTGAAAATAAATAGCCAACCGACCTTCTTCCCCCCTCTTCAGAGATTGTCCGAACACGAATAAAAAGAAAAAAAGAATAAAAACCAACGTAAGAAGAAAGATAAAAATAATTTTCTTCATCTTCTAGGCCTCCCCCGCTAGGGCGTTGATTAATAATCTTCTTCGACAATCACAGCTGTCCCATAAACTAATATTTCCGAAGCCATTTGCATGATCATCGAAGTGGTGAAGCGAACATTAACCACCGCATTGGCTCCCATTCGTTGAGCATCCTCTATCATCCGGTCAATGGCCTGCTCCCGGGATTCCGCCATCATTTTGGTATAATCTCTTATTTCGCCGCCGACAAGATTACGCAGTAAAGCGGCCAAATCATGGCCGATATGTCGGGCCCGAATGGTGTTCCCCTTAGCCACACCCAAAGTTTTAACTATTTTTTTCCCGGGGACAAAATCTGTAGTCACGATGATCATTGTTCTACCTCCTTATATCTTTCCCGCTTTCTAAGAAACAGCCTCTCTCTGAGGAACGAAACTAGCAAAACTACCACGCCTCCCAAAAAACTCAAAAGGCCGATTTTCATCAGGAGAGGGAGATCAGGGTCTTTAATAAGTCCTTCAACCAGTTGATAGGCTCCATAAAAAAGTAAAATAATACTGCCCAGAGAAAGTAGAATCCAACCGATTCTTCTTTCCAACCGATTATAAACGGAAGCCCAATACATTGTCCATACCTCCTCGGAAGGATGAGGCAAGCTAACTTCAGCCATTAAAGATTCAAAACGCTCCATTTCTTCAAATTCCCGCCGACATTCAGAACAGGTCTTCAAATGCTCAACTAATTCTCTCTTTTGGTCGGGAGTAAGTGCCCCGTCAAAATAAGCTGAAATCCATTCTTTATATTTTTTATGTTTCATAGGTCACCCTGCTGAGAAGAAGATGAATCCCCCCAGGCTTCTTTTAATAAACGGCGCAGCTTCTGCTTAGCATAATATAAAGTTGACATAACTGTACCTAAAGGCATATTTGTCAACTCAGAAATTTCCTGGTAAGAATATTGCTGAAAATATCGGAGAATAATGACCTCTCGTTGTTCCAGACTCAATTGTTCGATGGCCTCCCATAGAACCTGAGTTAATTCGCTTCGCCGACTATGTTGGCCATCTTTAAGAACGACTCCTTCTAAAGAGACACACCGTTCTCTTCGGCGACGACGGAGCCAATCCAAACATAAATTCTTTAAAAGCTGATAAAACCAGGGGAAAAACTCTCGTTGGCCATCATATTTTTTTAGTTTCCGAAATGCCCGGACAAAAGCTTCTTGCGAAAGATCTAAGGCATCTTCATGATTCTTAACCCAGCTCAGGGCCAAGAAATAAGCTTTTTTCTTATACCGTTCGACGATCGCCCGATAAGCCTCTCGCTGGCCTTTCTTCACCTGGGCAATAATTTCTTCGTCAGACACTTCGGCTCTAGGGAGCACAGAATCGTCAACCATTGTTTCTCCTCTGGCCAACATGGCCATCGTGCCTGCGGAAACTTTCATCGCCAAAATCCTTTTTATTATTTACGTCTTGGCCAACAAATTTATTCAATTATTCCCTTCCTTCTGCTCCCCGCTGGCGAACAACCTCATAAATAAAGACCGCCGCGGTGGCGGCTACATTCAGTGAGCTGACTTTCCCCAATAGCGGTAGAGCCAGCAGGACATCACATTGACGCCGGATTATGGGCCGGAGTCCTCGACCTTCAGAACCCAAGACAATAGCCACGGGTTGGGAATAATCAAATTCATACCAGAGTTGCCCAGCTCCTGCCTCAGCTCCGACCACCCAAAGGCCCTTCTCTTTCAACCAAGCTAAAGTACGGGCAAGATTCTTCTCCCGGCAGAGAGGGATATGCTCCCAAGCCCCCGCTGAAACCGCCGCTACGGCTTCGGTCAAGCCTGCGGCTCGACGGGCCGGAATGATGACTGCATCTACGCCGCCTCCTTCAGCACTCCGAAGTATAGCCCCGAGATTCTGGGGGTCTTCTACACTATCGAGGACGACTAGAAAAGGACATGGGCTCCGCTCTAGAACCTGCTTCAGGTCAGCATAAGGCTTGGGTGACAGCCAAGCCACCAGCCCTTGGTGATGGGGCTGGAGCCTATCCAGCTTTTTTCTGGGCACCAAAACCACAGGGACATTATGTTGCCGGGCTAATCGAAAGACCTGTTTGAGGCGGGTATTAGGCAGCTGCTCAACCAAGAAAAGTTTAATTATCCGGCGAGGGCTGCTCTGCAAAATTTCCAAAACTGGATTAAGGCGGCTGAGAGTTTCCATAGTCAATTCATTGAGTCAGCCACTGCAGAGTCCGAACAATGCGCTCTCGGGCCGAAAGTAAAGGCTGCCGCCAGGTTAAGCGGGCTCCTTCTTCAATCAGAGGAATGAATTTATCCAATTCGAGACCTGAAGTCTGACCAGTTAAAGCTACTCTAATCGGATGAAATAGCTCTTTGCCTTTAACGCCCGTCTTCTGCCTGACTTCTCGAGCAATATCTGAAAACTCCTCAAAACTCACTGCTGACCGATTTGCCAACTCCTCAGCCAAAGCTTCTAGAACGGTTCGAGCTGACTCGGCTTGAAGAATTCTTCGGGCTGATTCCTCCATCTTGGACAAGTCAAATTCAAAGAACAGGTTGAATTTTTCAGGCAGCTCGTTCAGCTTATTAACCCCTTCGATAAGAGCTTCAACCGCCTTCTCCAGCCACAAGTGATGCTCTCGGGTTAACTTCTCAGGTAAGAACCCCGCCTTCTGGAGAAAAGGCAAAACTCGGGTGACTTTTTCACCTGGAGTAAGTCGTTTTAAGTGCTGACGATTAAGCCAATAGAGCTTCTGATAGTCGAAGATGGCCGCCGAACGACTCACTCGGCTTAGATTAAAAAGCTCAACCAGTTCCTCCCGCGACAAAACCTCTTGACCCTCAGGAGGGGACCAACCGAGGAAGGCCAAATAATTAAATAAAGCTTCCGGCAGAATGCCTTCCTGGGCGAATTGGTCAACCGAAGTCGCCCCGTGGCGTTTGCTGAGACGAGTGTTATCCTCACCCATAACCATTGATAAATGGGCAAATTGGGGTGGCTCCCAACCTAAAGCTTGGTAAGTCAGAATCTGGCGCGGTGTATTAGAAATATGGTCTTCTCCTCTTATAACATGAGTTATTTCCATTAAATGGTCATCAATAACTACCGCATAGTTATAAGCTGGCAATCCATTGGAACGGACCAAAATGGGATCGCCGATGACTTCCAGCTGGAAATGTAATTCTCCATGAACAAGATCATTAAAAATGACTTCCCCCTTATCAGGCGTCTTTAACCGGACCGCGGCCTTTTCCCCTCGAGCCACGCGAGCAGCGGCTTCCTCCGGCGACAAATGACGGCACTTCCCAGAGTAAATAGGCATCCGGCCCGCAGCTAAGGCTTCCCGGCGAGCCTGCTCAAGTTCTTCGGGCGAGCAAAAACAATAGTATGCCCGGCCTGCCTCGAGTAATTGTTGAGTATACAGGCGGTATATCTCTAATCTTTCTGACTGGCGATAGGGGCCGTAATCTCCGCCAATATCAGGCCCTTCATCCCAATCAAGGCCCAACCACCGCAAATCATCCATTAACCGTAAATAATATTCTTGGCGGGATCTCTCGACATCCGTATCTTCAACCCGAAGAATAAACGCTCCTCTTTTCTGGCGGGCAAATAACCAATTAAACAAGGCTGTCCGGGCATTACCGACATGTAGATATCCCGTCGGCGAAGGAGCAAATCTGACTCTTACCTGTCTCATAATGACTCGCCTCTCATCTTAATCTGAGAGAGGAGAGGAGTCAAGCCGCTGCAGGGACCAAAGATGGGCCGATCTTTCTCTTTTCCCCTTTGATTATTACTATGCCTGATTTACACCATCTCCTGCCCATCCTGCTGGCCTTCAGGATGAAAGATGAAAACCTCAGCTTAATTTTTTACTGCCCCTGTCCCAGGTGAAAAACTGACTTTAGTCTACTCAACTCTTTATTTTATTAAAAAAAGCAACTATTTGTTCCTGGTACTCGTCTAAGTTAATAGAGAGAAAGAATTCGCAAGGAGAATAAAATGAATTTTAAAGTAAAGATTATCGTTATGCTGGTGGCTATCATCCTCAGCTTCTTACTGTTCAACTTGATGACCTCTTCCAACTCGGTCGAACTGATGAAGGTCGGCCATCAGGCCGGTCAAGAAATTATAGCCAATTATCTGGCCAGAACTGCCCCTTCTTCTCCACCCAGTCTACCTCTTCATATTTAAAACTGGGCCAATTTCCTCCAAAGGAAAAAGTCAATCGCCACAGAAAATTGGTTGATGAAAAAGGCCTTTTTCTCTTCCTCAAAGAGAGGAAGGTTGGCCATATAATCTCGTCTTTCTTAGGGAGCTATCTTTTGCTGCTAGCAAGGGAAACTATTTTCACTATAACTCTGTGACGATCTTCGTGAAAAGAACCATTCCCTTCGACCCAAGGCTGCTCTCCCGAAGGCTGTTTTGGTAATCGACCCGCTGCAGCCCAGAAGATTTCCTTCCCTTAAATCAAAATTCAAGGCCCCTAAACCAGGAGGGAGCCCCCACCAAGCTATCCCTCAGGCAGTTCTACTAAGACAACCACCCAGGCGGCTATGGCTTCTCGGGCCCCTAGAGGGCCCAACTGTTCGTGAGTTTTAGCTTTAAGATTGATCCGATCTTCACTCAAACCCAATTCTCCAGCTAGAACACTTTTCATTTGGGGAAAATAAGAATTCAACCGAGGCGCCTCAGCAATGATCACGGCATCTATATTCTCAATTTTTCCTTCTCGACGGCGAATAAATTCCTTAACCTGCCTCAAAAGTTTGAGGCTAGAAATGCCGGCATAATTTTCATCAGTATCCGGGAAATGCTGACCGATATCGCCCTCCCCCAGAGCCCCCAAGAGGGCATCAATCAAAGCGTGAACCAGACAATCTCCATCGGAATGGCCCAACAAACCGGCTGAAAAAGGAATTTTAAGGCCCCCCAACCACAAGGTCCGACCTTCAACCAGACGATGGATATCAAAGCCTAGACCGATTCTCCAACTCAAGAAAAGCCTCCGCGATGGTTAAGTCCTCAGGGACAGTAACTTTAATATTGGTCCTTTCCCCAAGAATAGTATAAACACTCACCCCCCGTTGTTCAAGAAGACTAGCTTCATCTGTACTCTCTTTCTCCATCTCCTGGGCCCAGTTTAAAGTCTCAGCCAGGAGTTTAAATTGAAAACCTTGGGGAGTCTGAGCAGTGAAGAGACCTTTGCGGTCGACTGTTCGGACAACTTTCTTGCCCGTTACTTTCTTCACCGTCTCTGGAATAGGCCAAATAGGGACAACCGCCCCATAGCTCACTGCGGCCTCAATCACTCGGGAAATTAAATCCCGACTCAAACAAGGTCTTACTCCGTCATGAACCAGGACTATCTCCGGCGCCAGCCTCTCGATAGCTTTGAACCCGGCTTGAACCGAAGCTAATCGGGTGGTTCCTCCTGGCATTATTGCCTTAATCTTGGGAAAATTCTGGAATTCAGGGCGATTTAAATGCGCTGGGGGCAAAACCAAGACAATATCGTCTACCTGGTCATGCTGGATAAACTTATCCAGAGTCCACGCCAGCAGAGGTCGGCCTTGGACAGTCACAAATTGTTTGGGGCCTCCGAACCGCTGGCCTTCCCCGGCAGCCACAATGATGACGGCCGTTTTCCTCATTTGGTATTTTCGTTATAGCGACCAAAAATCATCTTGCCCACTGTAGTCTGAAGGACAGAAGTTACAGTAATATCCACCGTCTGGCCAATCATCTTTCGGGAATTATCCACAACTACCATAGTCCCATCGTCCAAATAAGCCACCCCTTGGTCTTTTTCTTTGCCTTCTTTGAGAATATAGACCCGAATGGTTTCGCCAGGCAACACCGCCGGCTTTAAGGCGTTAGCCAACTCATTAATGTTCATCACCGGAATGCCTTGGAGTTGAGCTACTTTATTGAGATTAAAGTCGTTGGTGACAATTTTGGCTTCCATATGCTTGGCCAGCTCAATCAATTTAGAATCAACATCCTGAATATCCGGAAAATCATAATCAACAATCTGAACCTTTACCTGAGAGGATCGCTGGAGCTGATCGAGAACATCCAGGCCCCGCCGCCCTCTTTGCCTTTTAATCGGATCTGATGAGTCAGCAATACTTTGCAGCTCTTTCAGGATGAATTGGGGTACCACCAGAGTCCCCTCAATAAAGGAAGTATTACAGATGTCAGCAATACGGCCGTCGATAACTACACTGGTGTCGAGAATTTTATAACTCCGGCCATCACTTTTTTCCTTAAACAAACCAAAAACATAAGCCGGATCCAGCCATTCATATTTCCTAGAACCCACCAGAAAGCCGATATAAGGCATGATCAGTAAGAAAAAAGACCGGATGAACAATTGAGTTCCCGAATCCCGAGCCACTTGCTGATAAATAAGACCTAAAAACCACCCGAGGACGACTCCGCCAATGGTGCCCACAGTCGAACCCCAGATCACCTTAAACTGGTTTTGGCGAATCTTGGTTTCCAAAAAAATAATCATAACCGCCAGAATAAAACCAACCAGGGCTCCAAAATAAGGAGCCAGCTTAAAGGGAGAAAAAAAGTACCCGGCCACGGTCATTAAGGCAATAACGACTAACCTGAGAATAAAAATGCCCATTTTTATTATCCTGTATTATAATTTATTACCTATAATATAAAAAAAACAAAAAAAATCAAAAAAACAATTTTATGGCCTGGCGGACATCTTTAACGCCAATTAACTCTATTCCAGCCCTTTTCTCTTGAGTAAGAGCGTTTTTATTGCCCTGGGGTAAAATTAGTGTTTTAAAACCTAAAGAAGCTGCTTCTTTGATTCGCAAGCCGGGTTGAGTTACTGACCGGATCTCGCCACTGAGCCCAATTTCACCAAAAACCGCTACTTCCGGAGGCAACGCCCGATTTTTCACTGAAGAAACCACCGCCAGCAAAATACCAAGATCAGCCGCGGGCTCCTCAATCGCCAAACCTCCAGCCACATTTAAATAAACATCCTCGCCGGCAAAGGAATAACCCAATTTCTTCTCCACGATAGCCATCAACATAGCTGCCCGAAAGCGGTCCAAGCCGACTGTCATCCGCCGGGGATTCCCCAGAAATAAAGAAGAAGATACCAGGGCCTGGATTTCAGCCAATAAAGGACGGGTACCTTTAAGAGTGCAAACAACCACACTGCCTGGTTCATGACCAGGACGTTCTCTCAAAAAAAAGGCCGAAGGATTCTCGACACTCTTGAGCCCTTCTTCGCTCATCTCGAAAATAGCCAACTCTGAAACTGGCCCGAAGCGATTTTTCAACACCCTTAGCACCCGATAACTATGATCCCTTTCTCCCTCAAAACTAAGCACTACATCTACAATGTGTTCCAGAGATTTAGGCCCAGCTAAAGTCCCCTCTTTGGTGATATGCCCGATTAAAAAAGTGGCCATTTCTCGAGCTTTGGCCTGACGAAAAATGCGATTGGCCACCTCCCTGACCTGACTGATTGTTCCCGGGCTGGAAGTCAATTGACTAGAATAAACTGTTTGCACTGAATCTAAGATTAAAATTTCTGGGGAGAGATTTTCCACCGCCTGAAGGATTCGTTCTAAAATCGTCTCGGAGAAGAAATAAATTTTTTCTTGCCTCAAGCCCAAACGTTCCCCTCTCAGCTTAATCTGTTCTAGTGACTCTTCCCCAGAAACATAAAGAACTTTTTTTTGATGGCTGGCCAAATCCCGGCTAATCTGTAACATAAGGGTGGATTTGCCAATCCCAGGTTCGCCCCCGATCAAAACTAGCGAGCCCTTAACTATGCCTCCGCCTAAAACTTGATTGAAATCGTTTATGCCGGTCTGAATTCTCTGTTGAGTGACTTCCTTGATTTCTCCATACAAAACAGGTGCACTGGTAGTCAATGATAATCCCGGAGAGCTCTCCTCCTCTACTACTTCCTCAATTAAAGTATTCCATTCCCCGCAGCTGGGACAACGGCCCATCCATTTGGGAGTCTGAAAACCGCAACTTTGACAAACAAAACTTACTTTAGTTTTCATTCTACAGGCCCACTCCCAGGCCGAAAAATATCTCTCGGCGAGGAGCTAAAGTAAAATCTTCCACTCCCAAAAGAAAATAAAAATGTCGACTCGGTCTAAATTCACTCCACAGACGGAAGTGGGGCCGTGGTTCTCGATTGAAATCGAAGGCTTCTATCCGGAAAATGGCCCACTTCTGCCAGACAAACCAATCTAGACCCACTCCGAAGCGTGATTCAATCAGGCCCACCCGAGGCGCGAAGGGCCCAAAACGGACTCCTCCTTGCCAAGAAAAAACGAATTTTTCTTGCCAGGGATCTCGGATTATTTGGGCTGAAACAAACTGACGGTCTTTAAACCAGAAGCGGAGACTAGCCCGGCCGCGAGTCTTGGCTGTTTCTCCTAAATATTGCATCTCCAAAGTAGGCTCTAGTCGCCACTGGTAGACTTGATCGACCATTTGGCGGGTTTGCCGCAGGGCCGTCTCAGCCTCTTGATACAAATCATCATTTTGAATCAATTTGCCTAACGAACCTTCTCCCTTATTTATCTCGTGCAAACTCTGGTTGAGTTCTCTTAAAGCCTTTTCTGTCTCCTTGATCAAGGTCCCAATGTCCTGCAATCGTTGTCGAATATCCCCTCTGTTTTCACTAATGACTTCCTTTAAGAGATCAACCGTTTCTTCTAAATTTCGAGCTACCCGCGTCATATCCTGAGAAAGGGTCTGGGCTACTTGAGATGATTGGTCAACAGTTCTGGTTAAAGCTTGTCTGTTCTGCTGCCAAAAATCTCTTAATTCTCCAGTAAATTCAGCTATATTAGCCAAAGATTGCTGGAGGCTGGACTTAGTACCTTCACTCCCCAGTAGCTCCTGTAACAACTGGCCGGCCTTTCGGACCTCTTCCCCTACACTAAGCAGTTGAGCCCCAATGCGGTCTAAACTCACGGGAGTTAAACCTTGAAGAGTGTCGCCAGGCTGGCAATAAGCCGTTGCCTTCCCCGGAAGAATTTCGATATATTTCTCTCCTAATAATCCCAAAGCAGCCAGGGTGGCTACCGAATCTCGGCGGATCTGAACCCCTTTATCAATTACAATTAAGACTTCCGCTTGGCTATCTTTTAAACGAATATCCTCCACTCGACCAATCTTGACCCCAGCCAAGCGGACTTGAGTTCTCTTTTCCAAGCCAGCGGCTGAATCAAAATAAACATAGAGAGGATATCCTTTGCCCCGAAATATTTCACCCAAATCACCTACGGTAAAGATGAAAATGACCATAATTAAAAAAGCAATTCCTAAGAATAAACCAATTTTTATTTCTCTGGTCATTTTAACGCCTCAACATTAAATTTCTTCTCTTGCCTGACTTAATATTCTTTAATCGGGCCCACGGCACTGCCCGTGATAAATTGCCTTACTATGGGATTAACTGTTTTCCTAATTTCATCAGGGGTGCCGGTGGCGATAATTTTGCCCTGATAAAGCATGGAAATCCGGTCGGCCACTTTATAGGCAGAAACCATATCATGAGTGATCACAATGGAAGTAACCCCAATTTCTTTTTTCATGGCGATGATTAGATCGTTTATGGCATCAGCGCGAATTGGGTCAATACCAGTCGAAGGCTCATCATAAAGAATAATCTGAGGACGATAAGCAATCGCTCGAGCTAAACCCACTCTCTTTTTCATTCCTCCACTTAGCTCATGAGGCATTAATTTCTCTACGCCTCTTAAACCAACCAGTTCCAAGGCTTCTTTAACTCTCCGTTGAATCTCAGCCGGGGAGAGATTTGTATACCGCTCTAAGCCAAAACGCACATTTTCCTCAACTGTAAGAGAATCAAAAAGAGCTGCATTTTGGAAAAGAAGTCCAAATTTGCGTCTAATTTTGAATAATTCCTCTTCTGACAAAGAAGTGATTTCTACCCCATCCACCCAAATTTGACCTCGATCGGGTTTCATCAAACCAATTAACGTCTTGATTAAAACGCTCTTGCCTGAACCACTCTGGCCGCAAATGACTCTCGTCTCTCCTTTGGCAATTTCCAGATTAACCCCTCTTAAAACATGGTTCTCCCGAAAACTTTTATGAAGCTCGACTATCCTAATCATTGGCTTAATGAGGCTGGTAACACTTTACTCAAGAAGAAATTGACCATCAAAATGACAATACTAGAAATAACCACTGAGCGGGTGGTTGCCCGACCTACACCAGCGGCTCCTCCTTCCGCTTTCAGCCCTTGCCAGCAACCCACAAGAGCAATAATCAAGCCAAAAATACTGGCTTTAATCAAACCGGTAATTAAATCCCAGAGCTCAAAATAAAGCAAAGTATTCTTGAGATAAATAGAACTATTTACTCCCATAATCATTATATTGTAGACAAAGCCGCCGAGCATACCGATGACATCGCCATAGAGAGTCAAGCAGGGCAGCATAAAAAAAGCGGCTACTGTCCGGGGCACCACGAGATACTTGTTGGGGTCAGCCCCCAAACTGAAAAGAGCATCAATCTGCTCAGTTATTTTCATTGTTCCTATCTCAGCCGTCATGGCTGAACCTACTCGACCAGCCACCATCAGACCGACCAGAATCGGAATTAATTCTTTAGAAAGTCCTAAAGAAATAATTGGTCCTCCATAAGCCTCCGAGCCTGGTCCCACGTAACGATGGAAACCGATATAAGTCTGCAGACCAAAGACCAACCCGCCGAAAGCAGCGGTTAAAGAAACCACTGGTAAAGACCTCACTCCAATTTCTTCCAGCTGTTGGATAAAAATGGACTTTTCCCAGGGGGGGCGAAAAATATTCTTAAGAGTTTTCCAAGTTAATAAACCAATCTCTCCCAAATTCTCCAAAAAAACAAAGAGCGGCTCTAGCCATCCTTTGCCTCGATTCATCAGGCTTCCTCTAGACGTTCTCGATATTCACTAAAGTCAAGATCGACAAAACGAGCATATTCCCTGACAAAAGCCATAGTGACCTTGCCAACTGGGCCGTTACGCTGTTTAGCCACATTGATCTCAGCCAGACCTCGCAAACTTTCTTCATCGGGAAAATAATACTCCGGTCGGTAAATTAAAATCACTACATCCGCATCCTGCTCAATTGCCCCTGACTCCCGCAAATCCGAAAGCTGGGGCACGGGCCGGGAGCGCCCTTTCTCAGGAGCCCGACTTAACTGAGAAATCCCGACGACGGGAATCTGTAGCTCTTTGGCCAGTTCTTTAAGGGAACGGGAGATAAATGAAATTTCCTGATTACGGTTTTCAAAACGGGCGGTAGTCCGCATTAATTGAATATAATCGACAAATAACAAATCCAAATTTTGCTCCATTTTGAGCCGTCTGGCCTTGGCTTTCATCTCCATCACCGTTAAAGCTGGAGTTTCGTCAACAAAAATTTTTGCCTGAGAAAGAACCTCGGCTCCTAATTTCAACCGACTAAACTCCAGATCACTGATGAAGCCTTTGCGGACTTTGCTCAAATCCACTTGAGCCTCTGAACAGAGCAATCGGAGATAAAGTTGTTCCTTGGACATTTCTAGGGTAAAAAAGCCAATGCTGTAATCAGTTCTAATGCCCACGTACTGGGAAATATTCAGACAGAAAGCCGTCTTGCCCATGGAAGGCCGGGCAGCCACAATAATCAACTCCGAATTATGCAAACCTGAGGTGAGAGAATCTAAATCGCGAAATCCGGTCGGAATTCCCGTGACGATTTCTTTCCGTTCTCTTAAAACGCGAATATTCTCCAGTATCTGGGGAGTTAAATCGCCTACCTTGACAAAACCGGGTTTAATTCGCTGTTCGGCCACCTCGATAATAGCTGACTGGGCCTCAGCGAGAAGCACCTCGGCATCTTCCTTCTGATCATAACTGGCAGAAATGATTTTCGCTGAAGAGAGAATTAACCGCCGCAGGAGAGCTTTTTCCCGAATAATCTGGGCATAATATTCAATGTTTAGACTCTGGGGAACTCCATCCAATAAAGAAGAAAGATAAGAGGCACCCCCCACTTCATCCAACAAACCTGCCTTCTGCAACTCCTCATTGAGGGTAACTAAGTCCACTGGCATCCCCTTGTCTACCAAGGAAATTATTTTCTCCAGAATAATCCGGTTAGCTTCTTTATAAAAATCATTCGGAGTAACTAAAGAAAGAACCACATTAAGATTTTTATTATTAAGAAGAATCCCTCCCAGAACGGTTTTCTCGGCTTCTAGACTATGGGGAGGAGTTTTCTTCAGAAACAACCAATCAAGTTCCATTATCTCCCCTATGGTTTACTCCGGCTGAGAGTCAACCCCTTCTTTTTCCGAAGACGTTGTCTTGGTTGACTCTGTTTCAGCTGGTTGAATCTCACTGGCCTCAGCTTGGTCTGCCGCCACCTTTGGCTCTTCTGCCGGAGTCTCAGCGGCTTCCTCAGGCAGGACTTGTACCTCTATCTCCGCTCTCTCTTCATGAAAAACTTTAATTGGAACTTTGTAACTTCCCAGGGACTTTATTGGCTCAGGTAAAAGAATTTTCTTTTTATCCAGAGCAAACCCCTCCTTTTCCAAAGCCTCTTTGATATCAGCCAAACTCACTGAGCCAAAAAGGGCTTCCTTGTCACTGGTTTTTCGATAAAAAGTTAACTTAACCTGGCTCAATTTCTGGGCCATTTCCTGATAAGAGGATAATTCTTTCTCCAGTTTCTTGCGCAGAGCCCTCTGCTGCATCTCAATCATTTTCATATTGGTTGGTGTTACCTCTAAAGCCAATTTTCGGGGCAGAAGATAATTCCGAGCATAGCCTGGGGCTACTTCAACAATATCTCCCCGTTTGCCTAAATTCTCAATGTTTTCTCTAAGCATGATTTTCATGACACACCACCTTGCTTCTAACTTTAGTCAGCAATAAAAGGTAACAAACCAAGAATCCGAGCTCTTTTTATGGCTCTGGCTAAACGTCTTTGGTGATAAGAACATGTACCAGTAACTCGTCTCGGAGCAATTTTTCCCCTCTCAGGAGTATATTTTTTTAACAACTCAACATTTTTGTAATCAATCTCCCTGATGTTTAGCTCACAAAAACGACAAACTTTTTTCTTGGGTGGGAAAAAACGGCGGTATGTAGGTTTATCAGAGCGCGATTCTTTACTCATTGGCTTTCCTCCTTTCGTTCCGACTCGCCGGAGTTAGGAGTAGAGGAAGGTGACTGACCTTCTCCTACTTCACTGTCTTCTGTCAAAGGAGTAACGGGCAGAGGGGCGGTTTTCTTTTTCCGTCTGACATTCTCCCGCCGATCCTGCTTGATGGTCATAAAGCGAATGACTGCATCTTTCTGTTTAAAAAGGCGCTCCAGCTCGGCCGGAATATCCGGTTCGCCTTCATATAAGAAGAAAACATAGTACGCCTCTTCAAACTTCTTAATGGGATAAGCCAGTTTCCGCTTGCCCCACCTGTCTTCCTTCACCATCTGGCCTTTTTTTTGTTTAATCACCTCGGCCATCTCTTGAATAAGGGCCTCAACCTCTTCTTCCGGCAGGTTGGGGGCGATCAAGAACGCAGTTTCATATAATCTCATTTGACCTCCTTTTGGCTGCCAGCCCCTTCATTTTCTTGAAGGAGCAAGGAGCATCTAATTTTTTGCCTATCTATTGTACCTTAATTCTCTGATTAAAGCGACTCATGGCTTCATTTATTTGCCCGGCCAAGATCAATTCCAGAGCTGCCTCGGCTTTCTCCAGACTTCTTTCCATTTTGAGCTTCTCTTCTGAAGTAAAAGGGGAAAGAACAAATTCGGCCGCCTCCACCCCTTCGGGAAGGGGCCCAATACCTAATCTTATCCGAGGAAATCTAGTGGCGCCGAGCTCCCGGATGATAGATTCGACTCCCCGATGTCCACCAGAGGAGCCTTCGGCTCGGACTCTAATTTCTCCAAGGGGAATGTCCAAATCATCATAAATGATCACCATTTGCTCCAAGGGAATCGCCCGGTGATGAATAATTTCTTTCACCGCCAATCCCGAATTATTCATAAATGTCTGCGGCAAAGCTAGTAAGATTTGTTGACCTCCTCTGGTGATTTCACCAATTTTGGCCTGAAATCGAGGCCGGGAGAGCCGGACTCCCCATTTTCGGGCAATCCGCCTAACTAGCAGAAAACCAGCATTATGCCTTGTTCTAGCGTAAGCCCGGCCTGGATTGCCCAAGCCAATAATCGCCCACACCTTACTCCTCTTCCTCGGCAGCTCCTTCTTTTTTCTCTTCTTCCTCTTCCTTCTCCTTACGAATAACTTCTGGTTCCTCTTCTTCACCGATAATTTCTTCCTCTTTCACTTCTTCCACTTCCTCTTCTACCGGAGCCTCAATAACCACCAAGACCGTCTCTGGATCGGTTATTATTTTGACTCCCTCAGGGGGAGTTATATCTTCTACCCGCAAAGCTTGATTGACGTGTAGTTCGCTGATATCGACCACAATCGCTTCGGGAATACTCCGGGGGAGACATTCAATCTCCACTTCTCTAGTCATCCAATCAGCAATCCCGCCTTCAGACTTAACGCCTACGGGCTCACCCACATGATGGATAGGAACATAAACCCGAATTGGCTTATCCATAGATATCTGCACCAGGTCCACATGATACAATTCATCAGTCACCGGGTCGATTTGCAGCTCTTTGATCATAACATTCCATTTTTCAGAATCATAAGTAACCTCAAAAATAACATTTTCTCCTTGCTTAAGAACTCGGTTAACCTCTTTTTTGTCCAAAGCCAAGCAAACTTCTCGGACATCTGGCCCATAAAGCACCGCCGGCACCTGGCCAGCGCGACGCAACCGACGAGCAGGTCCTTTGCCAGTTTTATCTCTTTTTTCAGCTTTAATCTGAATTGCCATAATCAGCCTCCTTAAATAAACAAACTGCTCACTGAAAGACCCTCATGGATCCGCCGCACGGCTTCTCCAAACAATTCGGCCACAGAAAGCACTGTAATTTTATCCATTTTTTTTGCTTCTTCACTCAATTCAATGGTATTGGTGACAATCAATTTCTCTAGGGGAGACTCCTGAATCCGCTTTAAGGCTTGCCCTGAGAGAACAGGATGAGTACAAGCAGCCAGAATCCGCTGGGCTCCTTCTTGCCGCAGGGCTTCAACACTCAGGATCAATGTTCCGGCTGTATCTACCATGTCGTCGAGAATAACTACATCTCTGCCTTTGACTTGGCCGATGACATGCAGCACCTCAGCTACATTAGGAGCAGGCCGCCTTTTATCAATAATGGCTAGCGAGGCGCCCATTTTTTTAGCAAACCACCTGGCCCGGCCCACACCGCCGGCATCTGGAGAAACAATAGTCAAATTTTCGAGCTTTAGGCTTTCTATGTAGTTCGCCAGAACCGGGGCGGCCATGAGATTGTCCACCGGAATGGAGAAGAACCCCTGAATTTGGGGAGAATGCAAGTCCATGGTTAAGACTCGATTAGCGCCTGCCTTCTCGATTAAGTCCGCTACCAAACGAGCAGAAATGGGCACCCGGGGCCTATCCTTCCAATCCTGGCGGGCATAACAATAGTAGGGAATCACGGCCGTTATACGCTCCGCAGAAGCTCTTTTAAAAGCATCTATCATTAGAAATAATTCCATAAGATGAAAATTGGCATCAAACGAACCGGACTGGACAATGAACACGTCTTCGCCCCGCACATTTTCATCAATATAAAAATGAATCTCACCATCACTAAAACGATCCAAGACGCAACGGCCAAGTTCCAAGCCCAGATAATCAGCAATCTTCTGCGCCAGAGGGCGGTTGGATGAACCAGTAAAAATTTTTAAATTTTGTTTCCTCATCATATCTCCTTTCCCACAGGGAAAGACATCCCTCGGCTGAGAATATATTGGCTGGGGTGGGAGGATTCGAACCTCCGAATGGCGGATCCAAAGTCCGCTGCCTTACCGCTTGGCTACACCCCAAGCCCAATTGCCTCCCAATATTGGGAGCGACTAAGCGTTTTCACTATGGTCACTTTTACTTCAGGAAATGAACCCTCTATTTCTTGCCCAAATTCAACAGCCTTATTTCTCTCCTTAAACATTCCGTAAAGAGCGGAACCGCTACCGCTCATCAAAGATAACTCTGCTTCTCTCTCCTTGAGTACTTCTTTTATCTTTCTTAGTCGAGGGTACCTGGCAAAAACAGGTCCTTCTAGCTCGTTGACCAAAAGGGTCAAATTATTATCCTTTAGAAACTGGTTAATTTTACTTACTTTAGAGCTTGAAGTCAAGGTGGGTGGCAGCTGCTCAAAGACCCAGCGAGTGGCTATCCCCCAGGGAGGCAAGACTAAAAGGATAGCTCTCTCCTCTAAATCAGGGAGAGGCTGGAGAAGGTCACCCCGGCCTTGGCCTAAGCAAAGCCCCCCATGGAAAAAATAAGGCACATCCGCTCCCAGTTCTTGACCTATTTTGATTAATTCCTGGCGAGTTAAACCAACCTGCCACAATTGATTCAGGGCCATCAAGACCACAGCCGCATTACTACTGCCTCCACCCAAACCGGCTCCAGGAGGGATTCTCTTTCTGACTTTTATCTCAACGCCCGGGCTGTTTACTGCCCTCTGTTTCATTTTTAAAACCGCTTGAAAAATCAAATTATCCTCTCCCCAAGAAATAGAAGGCTCATCACCGGCCAGCTGGAGGCCTCCATCCTTTCTCTCTACCAGCTCTATTTCATCTGCCAGGGAAATTGATTGAAATAAGGTTAAGAGGTCGTGATAGCCATCTTCTCTTCGCCCCAGAACTTCTAAAGCTAAATTTATTTTGGCTGGGGAAAGAAGTTTCATTTTAGATAAGCCTCAATTTCCCGCCAGGATTTTGGTTGAAAGCGGCGGGTAAACTGGAGAGAAAAAAGCCCTTCTCTAGGGGGACGATTAAAATAAATTTCCCGAAGTCGCCAGCGGACTTCCCCTTCTGGATAAAAGATAACCAAAGTCTCCACCAAACGGGTTCGCCCCACATAGCGCTTGATCACAAATTTCACTTCATTCCTCTGGCCTCGCCAGATTCGGCCCGAAGCATCTCTCTCTAATCGCCAAGCTCCCGGTAAAGATTCCTGGCTGATTAAAAGACGGCTCCACTCCGACAAGCTCAGAGAAAAGCCCAACAAACGCTCAAATAACTCCTCTTCAGGGCCTTGCCAATAAACTCTATCTCTGGGTAGAACCAAATAGGCTTGTGTCTTTAAAAAAAGCAACTGGGAAACAGTCCTCCCCAAAGTATCAGCGATATCCAGGCGAGCCTCATCAGGCCAGATTAAAAAAAAAGAAACCTTGCCTCGAGATACTTTGCCTTTGTTTTTAATCATCAGGGAAGCATAGCCCTCAAGAGTTTTTATGGATGAAGGCAATGAATCCAGAGAAAGGGGAGCCATTCGGCATTGTTGGAGCAAAATTAAGCCTATCAGTCCAAGAGTATAAAGAAAAAAAAGGACGCCAGAGGATTTCCTATTTGGTGTCAACTTTGTACGAAGATAAACCATTCTCTTGAGGTGAAGTTCTTTTCACCGACTCCTTATTATCTTGTCTCTTTTCTGTTTTTTTGTCGTCTAAATAATACACTTCTTCTGAAGAAGGTTCCTTTTTCCGGCTGTTGGCTCCATCATCTACCAGATAAAAACCATAGTCATGGGTTTTAACTTTCTTTTTCTTTTTATGACGATAAAGAGGATAAAAAGGCGAACGCAACCGCCGACCAAAACAGGAAAAATTGGGGTTGAGAATGGAAAGAAGAACGAACAAACCAAAAATAATTAAAATTAAATAAGGTGTCCAACCCATCTCTTTATTGCCTCAATTAATTACACTTCTATTATAAGAAGCTCTCTTTAACTTCGTCAACCCCACCCCCAAAACAGTGGCTTTCCCGCAAGAAAGAAGGCGAACCAAATTCAATGACCTTGGGGAAAAAGGCTTAATTTATTTCGTCTCTAATTCTTCCTGAAACTCGGGGATCTTCTTGAGAACCTTCTCCTGACCAAGGTAAAACCCCAGAATAAAAGCCGAAGAAAAAGCGATAAGCGCGAACAACGATTTCAACACTTCTTTCATTGCTTCCTTCCTTTTAGGATTAAAATATAAACTAACAGCCTGGGTAATGTCAACTTAATTTCTCCTGGTCGAAGAAAGACAACTCATTACCTGAGGGGAAAACTAAGGTTCTCTTAGTTAGATGACTATTGTTTCGGAGTCAAACTATCACCCACAACTCTCCTGTGCCCCCCGGCAATCGAGTCAGGGCCATACTTCAATCTAGTTTTAACTGAGAAAAGTGATATAATGAGACCAAGGAGAAATCAGCGATGGGCAAGAAATCTCTTCTTTTCTTCTCTGGCCTCTTCTTTATTTTGGTCATTCTTAGCCAAGCCCAGCCGGTAAGGCCATCAGTCTGGGCAGGAAAATTTTATCCCGCCAATCCCCTCCAGCTACGTCAAATGATTAACCAATGGCTAGCAGAAAGCCCCATCCATGAAGAAATAAAAAATCTCCGCGCTCTGATCGTTCCTCACGCTGGCTACCCTTATTCAGGCAAAGTCGCTGCTCAAGCCTATCGTCAGGTTAAGGGGAAGGATTATACTGCGGTGATTATCATGGGCCCGAGCCATCATTACGGTTTTCGCGGAGTCTCGATCGACACCGAAGCCCGCTATCGAACTCCACTGGGAGAATTAGAAGTCGACACCCATCTGGCCCGACAATTAGCTCAACTCACAGGATATAAAACCATCTCAGCCGCCCATCAGCAAGAACATTCTATTGAAGTCCAATTGCCTTTCCTGCAGGTTGTCCTCCCTCAGGTCCGCATCGTTCCCGTTGTCTTCGGCTATCCAGATCAAAAAGATGTGAACAATATGGCCCAAGCCCTAGCCAAAATCATGACTAATCCTCGGATTCTCATAATAGCCACTACCGATCTGTCTCATTATCTTCCTAAAACAAAGGCCAACCAAACGGATACTCAAACTATTAAACTCATTAAAAAATTTAAAGGGACAACTCTTCTGCGTAAAGCCCTGAGAGGGGCTAATATAATGTGTGGCGTGGCCCCAGTGAGTGCCTTATTGATGGCCAGCCAGCGTCTTGCTCATCCCCAAATTCATATTTTAGACTACCGGGACTCCTCGGCCGCCGGTGGTCCTACCGACCGAGTGGTGGGCTATCTAGCTGCAGTGATAGAAGCAGCTCTCCCCTCTTCGCCTAAAACTGAAGCCTCCCCATCTTTTGATTTAAGTCCATCGGAAAAACAACAACTTCTCCAACTAGCTCGAGAAGCTATAACCCTTTTTCTCCGAGAGAAAAAACTACCAGATTACTCCCCATCTTCTCCCCACCTTTGGGAAAAAAAGGGGGCCTTTGTCACCCTGCGGAAAAAAGGACACCTGCGGGGGTGTATTGGGTTCATTGAGTCCAACCTCCCCCTTTATCAAACTGTCATCCAAGCAGCCATATACGCTGCCGTTAAAGATCTCCGTTTCCAACCAGTCTCCTTGGAAGAGTTGAAAGAAATTAACATCGAAATATCTATCCTCTCTCCCCTTAAAAAAATCCGCCATCCTGCCCAAATCCAAGTCGGTCGTCACGGCCTAGTTATTGAAAAAGGCAACCACAAGGGGTTACTCCTCCCTCAAGTGGCCACGGAAAACGGTTGGGACAGCCTAACTTTTCTCCAACAAGTCTGCCTGAAAGCTGGCCTCCCGCCAGATGCCTGGCGGCAGGGAGCCCATCTTTATACGTTTGAAGCTTTAGTCTTCGCCGAGAAATAACAACGGCCTTTCCCCCTGGGAAAGGAAGTGAAAAGGACAGTTGGGGAGAGGATCTGGGCTATTATCCTTGATATCCTTTCGGCATCAAGTATATAATAGACACAGAGAAAAGAGGAAGTCCGAGAAAGGTTGAATAATTTTTTATGACGGGTTTTAATACAGAAATTCTTCATAAGAATAAAATTTACCATGTGCAAACTCAAGATAAAGGACCGCCTTACAACTATATTGAAACTATTATCTACCGTTCTGGGCGGGTGTTAACCACGAGAAGGACGCCTTATAATGCTCTTTTGACTCAAGGTGATAGGGAAGCCCTTATTGCCCGATTAGTCCAAGAACAACATGAGCAAATATGTCAGCAAGTCAAACAAGGACGTTTTGAACATCTGTGAAAACCAGGAGACCATTCTGGTCCCTTGTCCTTTCCGATAAATATTGATGAGGAAGAAAAACATCTACTTAATTGACGGTAATTCGATCTTATACCGCTCTTATTACGCCATCCGCAATTTATCCACCTCCAACGGCTTCCCGACCAATGCTATTTATGGCTTTCTCCAAACCCTCCGGAAGATCCGCGAAGAACATCAACCCGCCTATCTAGCTGTTGTTTTTGACGCTAAAGGCCCGACCATTCGCCACGCTACCTATCAGGCTTATAAAGCTAATCGGAAACCCATGCCCGAAGACTTGGTGGTTCAGCTGCCAGTCTTAAAGAAAATTCTTCAGGCCCAGCAGATAAAACTTTTGGAAGTTGACCAATATGAAGCCGACGATGTTTTAGCTACTCTGGCTCTCCGAGCGGCGGCTCAAGGACTACCGGCGGTGATTGTCACTACAGATAAAGACCTCTTACAGATGGTTAATCAAAAAATAGCTGTCTATAATCCAGTCAAGGAAAAACTTTATACCCCAGAGGAAGTTAAAAAAGAATTCGGTGTTCTGCCGGAACAAGTTACTGGCGTCTTAGCCCTCCAAGGAGATGCCTCTGACAACATCCCCGGGGTACCTGGGATTGGGGCCAAAACTGCTCGGCGGCTCATCCAGGAATTCGGCTCCCTGTCTTCGTTAATCAATCAATTGGATAAAGTCAAAAATCCTCGCGTGAAAGCAGCTCTGGAGAAAAACCTGGAGATTTTAAATCTAAGCCAGGAGCTGGTGACAGTTGAAAAAAACCTGCCCCTTGAATTTAAACTCGAAGAATTCCAGATCGGCCAGCCCAAAGAAGAGGAATTGATTAAAATTTACCAAGAATTAGAATTCCACTCGCTCTTGAAAGAAACTATTCGAGAAAGAAAAAAAGAACTTACCCAGGATTACAAAGTCATATTTAAGGAGGAAGAACTAAAAAAACTTATTCCCCTGATCAAGGCAAGCGGCTGTCTAGCCATAGATACAGAAACAGACAGTCCTTCCCCCACCCGGGCCAGACTAGTCGGGCTCTCCTTAGCTTGGCAACCCGGACAGGCCTATTATCTACCTCTGGGCCACAATTATCTCGGGGCTCCTCCTCAAATTCCTCTAAATAAAGCCGCCTCTCTCTTAAGGGAAATCTTGACTGATCCTCAGATTAAAAAAATAGGCCAAAATATTAAATATGACCTCATCGTCCTCCGGAGAAGCGGCTTCGAGTTGGCTGGTCTGGATAAAGACACCATGGTCCTTTCTTATCTTTTAGAACCTAACTGGGGTAAACATAGCTTGGAGAAACTGGCCACGCACTATCTCCATCAAGCCCCTATCTCTTACCAAGAAATCGCAGGAAAAGGTAAGCAGGCTAAAACTATGAATAAAATCGCCATTGAGAAAGTGGCCTCTTACGCCTGCCAAGATGCAGTTTTGGCTCTACAGTTGGCCGAGATCCTGTGGCCGAAAGTGGTGGAGGCCAATCTAGAGACTCTCTATCAAGAGATTGAACTCCCCCTAATTGAAGTCCTGGCTGATATGGAAATGTGGGGAGTCAAAGTTGATGCTCAACAACTGGCTGAGATAAGTGCTGAGTTGGAAGAAGCCATGCAGCGTCTAGAGAAAAAAATCTTCTCTCTTTGTGGGCTGACCTTCAATCTTAATTCTCCTCAACAGCTCTCTCGGGTACTTTTTGAAATAATGGGCTTGCCTCCTTCACGTAAAACCAAGGTAACTCGCGGCTACTCCACCGGAACAGCCGTGCTGGAAGAATTGGCTAAAAAGTATCCTATTGCTCGGGACATCCTGGAATACCGACAATTGGCCAAAATGAAAAATTCTTATGCTGAAGCCCTGCCTAAATTGATTAACCCTCATACGGGACGAATCCACACGTCTTATAACCAGACAGTAGCCGCCACCGGCCGCCTTTCCAGCAGTGATCCCAATCTCCAGAACATCCCCATTCGGGGAGAATGGGGACAACGCTTCCGAAAAGCTTTTGTGCCCGAACCTGGCCATCTGTTTCTTTCAGCTGATTATTCCCAAATTGAACTCCGCGTGCTAGCCCACCTTTCCCGAGACCCAGCCTTGATTAAAGTCTTCCAAGACGAACGCGACATCCACACCGAAACAGCCAACCGGGTTTTTACCACCAATCTCCTGGATAAAGCTGAACAACGCCGACGGGCTAAAATAATAAACTTCAGCATCATTTATGGCGCCTCCGCCTTCTCTTTAGCCCGTGAACTGGGCACTACTCCTGGCGAAGCTCAAAAGTTCATAGATTTATACTTTCAACAATATCCAGAAGTCAAAAATTTCCTCCATAATTCTATTCAACAGGCAGAAAAACAGGGGTATGTCCAGACTCTCTTCGGCCGGAAACGGCCGGTGCCCGAACTTAAACACAAAAACCCCCAAATTCGTCAAGCTGGGGAAAGAATAGCTCTCAACACACCTATCCAAGGCACAGCCGCTGATTTAATCAAAAAAGCAATGATCAATATCTGGCGCGAAATTAAAAAAAGGAACCTAAGGAGCAAAATGATTCTTCAGGTCCATGACGAACTAGTCTTTGAAGTGCCTGATTCAGAAGTGGAAGTCATGGCCCAGTTAGTTAAAGAAAAAATGGAAAATGTTTTCCCTTTGGTTGTGCCCCTAAGAGTCCACCTGGCCTGGGGAATTAATTGGGCTGAAACTAAATAACTACCAATTTGGCCATCTTCAATAACTTAGATAATTTACAATTTTTTCTGGTACACCCGGAATTTTTTGTAAACTTGGCCACCCATGCGTTCCATTTCAGCCCTGACTCTAACATTCGTTTCCATTTCATGATGGGAATCAATCACTTCGAAACCAGCCTCTTGAGCTGATTCCAACATCTTGACTCCCATTAACACATCTAGACCTTTGCCCCGGTAAGGCTCTTTGATGGCTCCCAAGAGTAAATCTAGTTGTTTGGTCTTTTTAGCTGCGCGGAGAATATGGATGAAGCCAAAAGGAAATAACCTGCCCCGAGCTTTTTGGATCCCCTCAGTCATGTCTGGGATGCCGACAATAAAAGCTACTACCTCACCCTCTTTGACCACAATTTTAACAAAACGCGGATCTAGAATCGGCAAATACTTCTTCGCCAAGGCCTCCATCTCATCTTCATCCAAAGGAGAATAGCCATAGATTTCTGTCTGTGAATAACACTCATTCATTAAATGAAGAACGGGCTTAATCCAAGGTTTAATTTCTTTCCTTTTGCGAAACTCCACTACTTGAAAGCCACCTTTCTTTAAAACACGCTGGTAAATCCTTTGGTAAAACTCCGGGATCTCCCGAGGAACATCAACCTTATACACATAATAATCTATATCTTTGGTATAACCTAACTCTTCCAGCATCCGGGGCATCCATTCATAATTATAGTAAGTAGCTATAGTGGCTCGGTTTTCAAATCCTTCTATTAGAAATCCTTCCGGATCTTGGTCTGTAAACCCGTAGGGGCCCACTACCTTGGTCATGCCTTTCTCGCGAGCCCAGTTCTCTATAGAGCCGAGAAGGGAGGCGACAACTTCACGATCTTCCCAGGCTTCCAGGTAGCCAAACCGGGCCGCCTTTTCCCCTCTAAATTCATTATAGCGATAATTGATAATGCCCATAATGCGGCCTACCGGCCGCCCTTCTCGCCAGGCTAAAAGGCGTATGGTGTCGCAATAAGAAAAGGCCTTGTTCTTTTTGGGATCAAAATATTTCCACTCATCCATATAAATGGGAGGAACCCAATTCTTATGACCTCGATGAATTTTTTCTGGAAGATAAATAAATATCTTTAATTCTTTGCGGGAAGAAATCGGCTTAATTTCAACGGCCATGAGTGTTATCTACAAATTATCTAAATTAAAATAAAAAATCAACCCGGAACCACATCTAATTGATCACCCTCGTTGTCCTTAAATTGCCAGGTCTATCTGCTGGTAAAAAAGCTATCCTTGTCTTCCCACTTGACAAATGCTTTTCTGGCGACTAAACTTGAACATCAATTTTTTTCGCGTGGTCTTTTCTCATGAAAAAAAAGACATTTCCTCGCGGCGTCCATCCTCCGGAAAATAAGCACTGGACTGCGGCTAAATCAATAGAAGTTCTGCCCCCTCCAGAAAAAGTTTTTATTCCCCTCCACCAACACTTTGGTCAACCGGCTAAGCCCTTGGTTAAAAAAGGGGATCAGGTCGCCCTAGGTCAAAAAATTGGTGAAGCTCAAGGACTCTTCTCGGCAGATGTCCACGCCAGTGTTTCAGGCAAAGTGTTAGCCGTTGATGGACATTACCATCCTTTGGGAAAACCTGTCTTGACCGTCACCATTGCCAATGATGGAGAAGACAAGACAGTCGAATTTTCCGCCGTAGACAATCCCTTCTCCCTCTCGCCTCAGGAAATTATCTCTCGAGTCAAAGAAGCAGGCATTGTGGGTTTGGGGGGAGCCGCTTTCCCTACAGCGGTTAAATTATCGCCTCCTCCCGATAAAGCTATTGATACTGTCATCATTAATGGTTGCGAATGCGAGCCCTTTCTTACAGCTGACTATCGATTAATGAAAGAATATCCTGAGGAAATTCTCCAGGGAGCCGAACTTATTCGCCTGGCCACTGGAGCTCAACAAATTATCCTGGGCATCGAAGATAATAAAGAAGATGTAGCTGAACTCTTGGCATCAAAAATTAAACCTCCTCACTTTAAAGTCGAACTCCTCCAAACCAAATATCCCCAAGGAGCCGAAAAAAATCTTATCTATGCTCTTTTAAAAAGAGAAGTCCCCCGGGGAGGACTTCCTTTTGATGTGGGGGTTGTCGTGCAAAATGTCGGCACAACCAAAGCTATTTGGGAAGCTGTCCGCTACGGCAAACCCCTTTACGAACGAGTTTTGACGGTCTCCGGTTCGGGAATAGTCGAACCTAAAAACTTATTGGTCAGAATTGGGACTCCCTTTCAAGCAGTGATTGATTTCTGTGGTGGCCTAAAAGAAGAGGCTAATCTCTTGATCATGGGTGGCCCGATGATGGGTATTCCTCAATGGACCCTAGAAGCACCGGTGATCAAAGGCACCTCTGGCCTACTGGCCTGGGCCGCCCCTAACTCAAGCCCTTCCTTCAGTTGCATTCGTTGCGGACGTTGTGTCGCCCATTGTCCTATGGGATTGGCCCCGACTCAAATCATGAAATATATTGAATTCGGCCGCTACCAGGAAGCTGAAGCCTGGGGGGCGCTTGACTGTGTGGAATGCGGCAGCTGTCAATATTCTTGTCCAGCCGGCATTCCCTTGGTCCACTGGATAAAACTCGGCAAATCTATTATTACCGCTCTTAAACGGAAGACAGGCTAATGACAGAGAGAAGTTTAATAATTAAGACTTCACCTCACCTTCGACATCCTGATTCAGTCCCTAAAATTATGTATGCTGTCCTCCTCAGTCTCCTTCCTGCGGTAATAGCTTCGATTTATTTTTTCCGCTTCCGGGCAGTAGCTTTATACCTCGCCTGTCTCGCCGGGGCTTTAGCTACGGAAGCCATTTTCCTGGTGGCGCGAAAAAAACCCCTAGTGGCTCTCCTGGATGGCTCGGCCGCCATTACCGGACTGCTTCTGGCCATGACATTACCTCCCACCTTGCGCCTAGATCAAGCAGTAATTGGAGCTGTTATGGCCATTGCTCTGGGCAAACAAGTTTTTGGTGGGCTGGGACATAACGTTTTTAACCCCGCTTTAGTAGGCCGAGCCTTTCTCCAGACTGCTTTTCCCGTAGCCATGACGACCTGGATACCACCAGTGACCCAAGTGGTCAACACTGTCACCTATGCCACTCCTCTGGGAAATCTAAAATTCCAAAACGCGGTCGCCCAACACACCCTGACTCCCCTCAAAGATCTCTTTTGGGGAAATGTAGGTGGTTGTCTAGGAGAAACATCCGCTATAGCCCTTTTAATCGGCGCTGCTTATTTGTTTTACCGTAAGGCCATCGATTGGAAAATTCCAGTGGGTATTATTGTTTCTCTTACCTTTTTCACCGGCCTCTTCTGGCTGGCTCAACCGGATAAATATGCCTCACCTCTTTTTCATCTTTTATCGGGAGGCTTGCTCATTGGAGCCTTCTTTATGGCCACGGATATGGTCACCTCTCCTATTACCCCTCGCGGAACCATTATTTACGCCATAGGCATCGGCTTGTTAATCGGATTAATCCGACTCTTTGGTGGATATCCCGAAGGAGTGATGTATTCTATCCTACTGATGAACACCGTTGTCCCCTTGCTTAACCGTTATACCCGCCCCCGCATCTTGGGCGAAAGGAGGAAAAAAGCATGAATCTTTCCTCCCGCATGATTGTTGTTCTGACCAGCGTAGGCGTTCTCTCAGGGGCCTTGCTCTCCACCGTAGGGTTACTCACCAGAGAAAGAATTGAAGCTAATCGACTGAAAGAGATTGAGGAAGCTATCGTCTCGGTTGTGCCTGGGACTACTGTTAATCAAAAAATCTACGAAGAGAAAGATTTCACCGTTTATGCCACTCGCGGCGAAGCAGGTCAAATCACCGGCTACGCCATTTATACAGCCGGCACAGGTTTCCAGGATAAAATTGTGATAATGTTTGGGACAGATGCCTCTTTACAAAAAATTTTTCGTTTAACTATCCTGGATCAGAAGGAAACTCCTGGATTAGGAGCCAAAATAACTGACGAAGAAGCTTTCCTTCAATTTTGGGAAAATAAAGACTGCTCCCAGCCTCTGACTCTTCGAAAACCGCCTGTAAGTCGGGAAGAACTGGGGGCATCGGAAATAAATGCTATTACAGGGGCCACGATTTCCTCCGAAGCGGTGCTGAATACAGTTAATGCTAGTCTGGCTAAACTTCGCTCTTTAATTCAGGAGGGAACTATTAACATTGAGGGTAACAATGGCCAGTAAATCACTCCGCCAAGAATTTTTCAAAGGGGTCTGGGACGAAAATCCTATCTTCCGTCAACTCCTAGGAATGTGTCCCACCCTGGCCGTCACCAATGCCGTAATCAATGGTTTGGCCATGGGACTAGCCACGGCTTTTGTGCTTATCTTTAGTTCTATCGTGGTGGCCGCTATCAAAAAATTAATTCCCAGCCAGGTCCGAATTGCCAGCTATATTGTAGTCATCGCAACTTTTGTAACTATGGCCGACCGCTTCCTGGCCGCCTTCTTCCCTCCTATCTCCAAAAGCCTTGGTCCCTATGTGCCCTTAATTGTGGTTAACTGTATCATTCTGGGCCGGCAGGAGGCTTTTTCTTCTAAAAATTCCGTAGGCCGGGCCTTTATTGATGCCCTAGGAATGAGCACCGGTTTTATTATTGCCCTTCTCATCCTCAGTTCAATTAGAGAAATTCTAGGCTCTGGAACCTGGCTTGGCCACCAGGTTTTAGGCAGTTGGTTTGAACCCTGGATTATTATGATTCTTCCTCCCGGGGCTTTTCTAACTCTAGGCATCCTTTTAGGCTTGATCATGGTCATTGATCGTAAACTTCAGAGGAGTGTCTGAGAGTGGAACTATTAGCCATCTTTATTTCCGCCATCTTAATTAACAACTTTGTCCTTCACTACTTCTTGGGCATCTGCCCTTTTCTAGGAGTAAGTAAAAAACTCGACTCGGCTATTTCTATGGGGCTAGCCGTAACCTTCGTCATGACTATTACGGCCGTCGTCTCCTGGATTATTAACCACTGGGTACTAATCCCTTATAAACTAGAATACCTTCAGATTGTCTCCTTCATCTTGGTTATAGCTTCCCTTGTCCAGCTGGTGGAAATGTTTATCCGAAAAACTAGTCCTCCCCTTTATCAAGCGCTGGGCATATATCTGCCTTTAATCACTACTAATTGTGCCATCATGGGTTTGGCCCTCTTAGCTGCTTTAAAAAATTATAACTTCATGGAAACCGTAGTGTTTGGAGTGGGTTCAGGGCTGGGCTTTACCTTAGCCATAGTCCTCATGGCCGGCATTCGGGAACGGCTGGATCTAGCTGATGTCCCAGAACCTTTGAAAGGAGCCGGTATTGCTCTAATTGTTGCCGGTATTATGGCTCTTGGATTTTTTGGTTTTTCGGGGATGATAAAGTGATGGACATTCTGATTCCAATACTGACCATGGGTATCTTAGGTCTGCTTTTTTCTAGTGGCCTGGTCTTGGCTTACAAGAAGCTGCGGGTGGAGGAAGACCCCCGGGTGATGGAGATATTCGAAATACTTCCTCAAGCTAATTGTGGGGCCTGCGGTTTTTCTGGGTGCCGGGCTTTTGCTGAAGCCGTAGTTAAAGGGGCCGCTCCAGTCAATGGCTGTCCCGTTGGTGGAGAAGAAGTCGCTTCCAAAATTGCTTCCATCCTCGGCGTAGAAGCTAAAACCATGGTGAAAAAAGTAGCCCGGATCCACTGCCGGGGGACAAAAGAAGCGGCCAAGGAACGGGGAGTCTATTTAGGCATTGCCACGTGTGCCGCTGCCCATTTAATTGGTGGTCAAAAGCAATGTTCTTATGGATGTCTTGGCTTCGGTGATTGCGTTCGCGCCTGCCTCTTTGAGGCCATGTGGATGGGGGAGGATGGTCTACCTCATGTAGATGAAACCAAGTGTACTGGCTGTGGTCAATGTGTTGAAGCCTGCCCTCGAAACATAATCGAACTTCATCCCATCGACCAGAATATTTTGGTCTTTTGCCGCTCCCTTGATCGGGGACCATTGGCTCGCAAGGTCTGTAAGAACGCCTGTATTGCTTGTGGAATTTGTGTCCGAGCCTGCCCGGAGGCAATTGTGTTAGAAAATAATTTAGCCAAAATCATTGACTATAAAAAAATCCCTGAAGACAAAATTCCGGCAATTGAGAAATGCCCGACCAAGGCCATCGGTCGATTTCATCGCCCTCCAGAAGAAACAGACTCGGCTAAAGATCAGCCCCGGCCTGCTTCATAAAGTCAAGATGAAAGACATTGGTGTAGTTTGCAAAATAATGGATAATTTAGCTGAAGTTGAAATCACCCCCATAGCCTCTCAATGTGAACATTGTCCTGCCCGCAGCCTTTGTGGGACCAATGAACATACCCGTAAAGGGTACTTAACTGTAAAAAACCCTCTTCAGGCTAAAGTGGGAGATCAAGTAGAAATAGAAATCCCAGAAGATAAGTATCAAACTACTCTAATTTTCATTTTCGGAACTTTTTTAATCGCTCTTCTTGGTGGAGCCTTAGCGGGTTATCTTTTGGCTTTTTTGTTGAATCTAGAACCAGCTTGGCTCAGCTTGACGGGGTTGATAATTGCTTTAATCATGGCTGGTATTTTTGTTAAAATAAAACTTAATCAAAAAAACAAAGAGTCTTTATGGCCAACAATTGTTAATATTTTGGCCAAAGGAGTAGTCAATGGATAGACGAAACTTCCTTAAAACAGTGATTTTAACTCCGGCTATTACTTCCTCCTTGCTGGGAAAAGAAGTCCTTGACTCCAGCAAAAAACTCTATCTTCTCACCGACGAGCCTGAACTGTATTTACCTTATCTCTTGAAAAAATTAGAATTAAACTTTCCCGGGCGACCTCCAACTTATTCCTTTCTGGGTCCCCATCCTAGAGAATCAAAAATTGCTTCAGTTTTGGAAAAACTTGGTTGGCGGAGAAACCCAACAAGACCAAATTTACAAATCAATTTTAGCCACCTTCGTAAGTCGTCCTTTGCTTCTTTTACCTTGATTGATAAAGGTCGAGTGGTAGATATTCGGAAATTTGGGTTGAAGAAGATCTGGGAAGAAATGGCCAAATCCCCAGCCTCACTTCTAACTATAGCTCATCTTCCTGGCCGTTCTATCTCTGTTAATGAACCTGGCAATCAAGCTAAGGTTTGGATAAACGGAAAATTAATAGATCAGATCTCTCTTCTAAAACCAATAATAAAAAATTACTCCACCCGGTTAGGTTATATAACTCTTCAAGTAAGAAATGGGGCCGTTTCAATTACCCATGCCGATTGTCGACATAAAATTTGTCTGTCTTCTTCTCCCATAAATATTGTGGGCGAAAGAATTATCTGCGCTCCTAATAGATTTGTTGTGGCTATTCAGAGTAAAAAAGGAATTCTGGATACTGTTATCGGCTGAAGGAAATAGTCTGTCCTCTATCTTAGCGAAATTTTACTCTTTCTTTCTTTTAAATATTCATGGGCATCAAAACATAGAGATATTCTAAACCAGTGTCATCATCAGGCTGAAGAAGAGCCGCATTTTTACTATCTTTCAGTTCCATTTTAATCATCTCTGATTGAGATATGGTCAGAAAATCTAAAATGTACTGAGCATTAAAGCCTACCTCTAGTTCATCTCCTTCATATTCAACCTTAACTTCGTCTTTGGCTTCTCCTATTTCTGGATTGGAAGAAAACAAAATAATTTTGTCACTGGAAAATTTAAACTTAACTCCTTTGGTTCGATCCGAAGAAAGAAGAGAAACTCTTCTAATTGATTCTAAAAGTTCCTCCCGAGAAACTTTTAGTTTAAAAGGATTTTCGGTGGGAATGACAGCTTCATAATTGGGAAATTTACCTTCGATAATCCGGGAGATCAGTATTCTTTGACCTACCTGAAAAAACAAGTTGCTTTCATCTAGATCAAAATCAACAATTGAGTCATCGAATTTTCGAATTTCATTGAGCGTTTTTTTAGAGATAATACATCTAATCTCACCCTCGATATTTAGTGGCTCCAAAGGTGCTTTAACATAAGCCAATCGGTAACCATCTGTACTCACTAATTCAATTTGATTGGCGGAGAGAACCATAAGGGCTCCGTTAAGATAGTACCTTTGTTCTTGAGCTATAGCGAAAAAGACTCGATCAATCATTTTTTGAAATATATCCAGAGGAAATCTTATCTCTTTTTCAAATTGTGAGGTTACTACGGGTGGATAATCTTCCTCAGGTAGTCCAACTAATCTGAATTCACTAGCGCCAGAAGTTATTATCAGTGTATTCAGGTTTTCCACCGCAAAGGTGATATCTATATCCTCCCGGAGGGAGCGGACAATTTCAAAGGTTTTCTTTCCAGAGACAGTAATGGAACCTGGGATCTCTACTTTGGCTGGTAGCTTAGTTTTGAGCCCCACCTCAAGGTCTGTTCCTGTCAGTTCAACTTCGTTTTCTCTAGTTTTAATTAGAATATTAGCTAGGATCGGCATAGTATTCCGTTTCTCAACAATCCCTTGAAGTATTTGGAGTTCTTTGACCATGTCCTGTTTTTTCGTTGTAAACTTCATTTTCTCCACCACCTTTAATTATCTTTATTATTATTCTCTTTTCAAATTTAGATTAAATAATAAGAAGAATAAAATCAATGAAAATGTGATTATTATTTACTAACCTTATTATTTTCTAGCGGATCTGACTGATTAAATTGTTTATTTCTCTGTGAAAATCAGGATCTTCTTCCAAGAGTCTTTCAATTTTTCTTAGACTGTGTAAAACAGTTGTATGATGTTTTCCACCAAATTTTCGGCCAATTTCAGGGAGAGAGGCATTGGTTAATTTTTTGGCTAGGTACATAGCCACCTGCCGAGGAAAAGCAATCTTAGGGGAATTATTCTTTGATTTTAACTGAGAGATTTTAATTTTATAATGATGGGCCACTGCTTTTTGAATCTTTTCGATAGAAACTATATGGCTGGCAGAATCTATCAACCCTTTGAGAGCTTCCTCAGCTAATTCTAAATCGATCTCTCGGCCTTTAAGAGAAGAATAAGCAATAACCCGCCGGAGGAAGCCTTCCAGCTCCCGAATGTTAGATTGGACCTTATCAGCGATAAAAAGAGCCACACTCTCAGGAATAGTTATGCCTTCCAATTCAGATTTCTTTTTTAGGATGGCTACTCTAGTTTCCAGATCAGGCGGTTTTAAGTCAGCAATTAAACCCCACTCAAATCTAGAACTAAATCTTTCTTCAAGATTAGGGATTTCTTTAGGAGGACAATCGCTAGTAATAACAATTTGTTTTTGGGCTTCATAGAGGTGATTAAAGGTATGAAAAAATTCTTCCTTGGTTCTCTCTTTACCACTGAGATAGTGAACATCATCAATCAGAAGAATGTCGACATTGCGGTATTTCTGCCGGAAATCGAGAATTTTGCCATATTGGAGATGATTAATTAAATCATTCATAAATTTTTCGGTAGTGACATACAGAACTTTTAATTGGGTATTCTTGTTAATTGTATAATGGCCTATAGCATTCATTAGATGCGTCTTGCCCAGTCCAGCTCCTCCATAGATATAGAGAGGATTATAAGAACGACCAGGATTTTGAGCCACAGCGAGAGCCGCAGCATGAGCAAATTGATTGCATGTTCCCACCACAAAGTTTTCAAAGGTATAATTGGGATTAAGATTGGGTGAAAGAATTGGTCCGTGTTTGGACTTTCTCTCATGAGGTGAACGGCGCATAAAAGGAGTAGAGTTTTCCTCGTAAATATAACGAACTTCGACCATTTTGCCCAAAGCGTCTTTGGAGCTTTCGGCAATTAAACTGCCATAATGGAAAGAAAGCCAGTCTTTGAAATAAGCATTAGGCACCTTAATATAAAGAACGTCTTTTTCTTCACCAATATAGACAGTTGGCTCGAACCAAGTCTCGAAGCTCCGCTGATCAATCTTTGTCTTGATGATCAACTGAATCTTTTCCCATGGATTTGAATTACTCTTTTGTTTCATGAGTCTAATAAGATTTCCACAGACATTTCCACACCTGTGGAAAATTTTTGAGTTATTTATTTAACTAAGAGGTTTCCCAAAGGCGGAGCTATGATAACACTTGAAAATTATGATTTCAAGAATTTTTTAATATTTTTTAACCAAATTATTTAGGTAGTAATTAAAAGTCAAAACCTATCCAGAATTTAGTCTGCCAACGTCCGACAATGTCAAAATGGAAAGGATTGGAAAAGTCAGGCACCTCGATTCTTTTGACAAAGTCGAGATGGATGGGTAGACCTAAAAAGAAGAATTCTAGGCCAAAGCCGTAAGAGCCAAGGGCATCAAATTCTTTGAGGGGATGACGGAGATCTCCGGTAAAGCGGTAAAATTTAGCAGGATACCCTTTTAATTTGGCTCTGGCCAGGTCGAGGAACATAGTGCCTCGCACTGGACCAATTTGGCCAATAATCGTGGAAGCAGAGTTAACCAGAGGAAATCTAAATTCCAGATTTGCATACCAACCTTCATTGCCAATGAGATTATAGAAATAGGACGACCGAACTTGATTATTACCGCCGAAGTAGAAAATGTAGGGATTCTTGCCTCGGCTCATAAAACCCACGAAACGAAAAGCCAGGAGGGCGTCTGAACCTAGATAGAGATATTGCCGGAGATCTACTTGTCCAGTGGTGTTTTGGAAGAAACTTTGGCTAACCGGGATAGTTTGGCTGATGCTTAAGCTGAAAGTATTTCCGGCAGCTGGACCATAATATTTAAAATGAGTTGTTTCTCCGACTAATGAAAAAGAGGCCGCCAACAAATTCCCGTTCCAAAAATAATTAAAACGGCGATTAAAAAAGTGGAGATAACTGATCATGTAAGGATCATAAAAGTCTTCTTCGTAATGAGAGTACGTTAGCGAGCCTTCAGCTCGATAAAATTTGTTAAAAGGGTAATAGGCACTGAGATTAATACCCGAGACCTTCCGGGTAGCAATAGCATCGCGATAGGTTAAAAGGCTATAAAGAGCGGGATCGTAGTAATAGAAATCGGGGTAGTAATAGAAAGTATATTGAAAGGCACTGGTCGAGAACTGAAGACGGTTTCTCTGGTTGATATAGGAAAAGTAATAAGAGCGAAAACTTTGAACTTGGTAAGCCATAAGATAGAAAGTGTGATCGGCCAACAGGTCGGAAAAAACGATAGCTGAACCACCATAGATTGATCCATCGGTAGCCACAATGGCGTCCACAGGAGGGCGAGAGGTAAGATAGAGTTTGCCAATCCCGGTATAAGACTTAATTTTATTGGGATTTATTTCCACTGAAATGATTGGTTCGTATTTTTTAAATTTATACTCGGGGGGTCTTTTGGCAAAAACAATGGTTTTCTCTACCGTGGGTTCCAAGTCTTCCGGCCCGAATATCTGGAAAGCTCCTTTATTGAAAGAAAGAAAAATTATTTTTTTGGGATTCTGTGGATGTGGCAAGGGGAAGAAATTACCCGTCCTCACATCAGTATAGCGTTTTAGTTCGCCGGTTTTTAGATTAAGTGAATAGATGTTATAGGCGCCCCGGGCATCTCCGGAGAAGAAGATTTCCTCTCCGCTGGCATTGAATTCCGGAGAAATAGTATGCCCTCGCCCAAAAGTTAGCTGAGTTTTGTCCTTTAAGTCATCAATTGGGGACAGGAAAAGTTTGTCGTAAGCCTTTAGGCGAATAGTATAGGCGATTTGTTGTCCATCCGGGGAAATGGCCGGCGCTTTTTCAAAGAGGTCATCATTAGTCAGATTGACAATTTCTTCACTTTCTAAATCCAGTCGGAAGATATCATGTCGACCGTTTCTAAAGGCAGTAAAGAAGAGTTGCTTCTTCTGGGGATGAAATCGGGGGGAAGAGGGTTGGTCGTAAGGAATTTTAATTTTCCGAATGATTTTGCCATTTAAAGCATTCAGAATAAAGAGAGCGTATTTCTCTCCAGATCGACCGAAGAAAGCAATTTGATCACCGTCGGCTGACCAATCTAAATCGCGACCTTTAGAAGGGTCAATCTCAAACTTGATGTTTTCATATTTCCAAGTAAATCCTTTAGTGATGTTGCGAATGATTCGTCCATCTTTGGTGGAAATCATGATGATGTCGATATCAGCGTCCTTAACGTTATAAGTAATGGCTGCCACTATATCACCCGAAGGCGAGAGGGTGTGGGAGAAGGAAAAATAATAGGGATTTAGAGGAAATTCTGGCCCAAGAGGTAGACTGTAATCTTCTGGGTTCTCCCTAAGTAAGTAAGGACGGTTCTTTTCCCGGAGGTATTTTTTAAAAGCATGGTTAAATTCCTTATAAGTTAGGCCAAAGGCCCGCTTGATGGGGTCTCTTTTGCCGATCAAGGGAGAATTTTTCATAGATTGCCAGAATTCCCGGATGCCACTTTTACCAAACTTGGCTTCAATGAATTCGTAAATGGCGTGTCCAAAGTCATAAGCTGGGTCTCGCGGCAGTGGATAACGGGAGAGCATTTGCCCTGACTTAGTAAGCTCTGGAATGCGGTCGTTCAGGACCGCATCACGGACAATAAGGGAGGACCAGGCCGACCAATTGCGGGTATTGTACTCAGAGAAACCTTCAAAGACCCAAAGTGGAGGAGCTGAGACGGCGTAGAGCGCACCACCTGGGCTCCCCCAGAGAAGATCATATTCGAAAATATGGGTTAATTCATGTTCGATGAGGTCTTCCATCTCATCCACAGCTAAGTCACCATGCAAGGCTATCCGGTAGAGCACTGGCTCGGCTACCCCTAGCACCCCCTCGGAGACCCGAAACAAGTTGGTTTGTTCAAATTCGGTAAAGGTGGAATAAAAGATTAGAGGAACAGTGGCTGAGAGTTCATGTTTTATTTCCTGGCTAATCCGGCGGTAGGCGCTTTCAGCCAGCTCAGCAATGATTTTAAGGCGTTCCAAATCGTCGTGGTAATAGTAAATGTCAAAGTGTTCAGTTTGATAGTGTTTCCAGTGGAATTTTTTGTACTGAACTTTATTTTTTCCATAATAAGGAAAATAAATATATTGAGCGGTTAATCCCTGGACAAAGCTCAGGATAAGGATAAACAATAGCCATTTAGTGGTTTTAATCTTCATGATAGGCCTCTTTATCGAATTAAATATCGTTCCTGAATACGTTGGCCTCCCAAGAGGCGACGGAAGAGCTTAAGTTTTAATTTCTGCATAAGGTCGAAGAGGGCAAAATAAGCTGTCTGATTTTTATTCTGATAGAATTGAGTCTCTTTGAATTGGCGATGATAGATAACTTCTCCTGTAATAGAGTCAATGAGATATAAATCAAGGAGAAGGGAATAAAATCGACGTTCCGCCAATTTCGGAGAAGAAGAAAAGGGGTCTTCAAATTGACGTTTTTCCTTGCGCAGTAGAGCCTTACGAACTTCTTCCTTGTATTCCACTGAACCGGTGAAAAAGAGGGTTTTTTCCCCTGGCGCCTGACTTTTCCAAAAATTCTTATCTTTTAAGGCCTCCTCATTGTTGATTTCTAAATCCAGCTGGGCCACTTTCTGGTCTATTTGCTTACTCAATTCAAATTGAAAATAGTCTCTTATTTCTTTGTTAAGATCCACGCCTTTGGGTTGTTTTTTAATAATAAAATTGACTAGTCTAATTTCCGAATATTTATCTAGATCAACAGTTGCCTTAGCCGGTAATTCTAGACGGAGTTTGACATAATTATAGCCGGCACAGCCAAAAGTAATAACCACAAGACTAGGAAGTAACCAGAAATATTTAATTATTTTTGCTTTTAGCATTTTTATTCTCAACCTTGGAAGAGGGGCTTTCCTCTTGGAGGAAGGTAGCTTTAAATTTATTATAATTAGCTTGAATGTAGCGATTATTAGGAGCCAGTTTTAAAGCTAATTCGTATTCTCGCTTTGCTTCTTCCCAAAAGCCTTTTTTTTCATAGGCCACAGCGAGATTATTATGAGCCGCGGCAGAGTCCGGATTTTGCTGGAGGACTTTTTTCCAGCGGAAAATAGCCTCATCCCAAAGGTTTTGTTTAGCCGCGGTGATCCCAAAGGTTAGTTGAGAGTCTCCTTGGGTAGAGGCGCATCCCGTAAAGGTAAGAATAACGCTTATTAGCAAAATTACTAGAATTATGGAAAGTATTCGCATCTGCCCAGTCTCTTTTAAGATACTCTTTTCCTCTAAAATTTGTCAATTTATTATTAAGCAAAAAATATGCCAATCAAATTTATCTGGATGGTTTGAAGAGCTTTTGTCCTAAGGACAGGACAATTGTCCCAGCTTTAATTCTGCGAAGCAGGGACCAACAAGGGATTGTTCAGCGAAAAAGATGGATATCTTCGACTAAACTTTTGGTTAAGGGAAATTTTCTTCGCCCCAAGAACTATTTAAGCCCACCCTTGAAGAGCCTGGGAGAGAAGATATAGCTGATTCTCTTTTACTTCTATGGCAATTTAGTGATTATTTATATAAAAAATAGGGGAAGGAGATAGTTTTTAGAGAAAAGGCTAAGTTCAATTTTATATTTTTAGGTACTCATTACTACTCTGAACCTATTCCAGCTTATAAAATGGTTCAACTTGTTCAATAATAAAAGACAATATTCTAATTTTTTAATCTTGCGAGCTCGCTTGTAACCAAAACCCTTGGATTTTTGGCTGAGTTATGCTATAAATTACTTTCTTTTATATTTACAATCCTCATCATAAGAGAGAAAGAAATGCCAAAAGTTTGTGCTATTTGCGGAAAAGGACCTCTGTTTGGTCAGACCCTGAGTCATTCTCATAAGGCCTCCAAAAAAAAGTGGAAACCTAACCTCCAGCGGGTGAAGGCTCACACGGAAAAAGGCATCCAGCATATTTGGGTATGTACTCGATGTTTAAGAGCCGGAAAGGTCAAGAAAGCCGTTTAAGTAGCCTTACCGGTGGATAACTGAAATCACTTCTTTTAATTTATTTATTTCCTGTTGTATTTTCTGAAGATGGTTGTAGTCTTTCACAATTAAGAGGAGCGAGATAAGAGCTTTTCCATCGGGAAAAGTAGAGGCTTTGACCTGTTTTATATCACTTTTATGCTGAGCAATGGCGGTGGTGATTTGAGCTAATAAACCAGGCTTGTCTTCAGTGGTAATCTGGAGACGAGCGGTGAAAGGACCACGGACATTAGGGGCCCAAGAGACCTCAACAATTCTATCTGGATTAAGTATTTCCCGGGTAACTAAAGGACAGCGGAGGGCGTGAATGGTTATGCCGTGACCTGAGGTGAGGTACCCGATAATGGGTTCGCCTTTAATGGGATGGCAACATTTGGCTAAACGTAAACTGGGACGATCAGCTCGGGAGATTTGAATTTCAGAAGTGGGACGCCGAGGAAGACGCGGCATCATTTTTTTAATGATCGATTTCTTTTTATCCTTTTGACGAGACTCTTGGGAGAGGCGGTGAAGTAATCGAGAGGAGAAAACAAGCTTGCCACTACCCAGCAAGACGAAAAGATCTTCCGCAGTTTTGATTCTGAAATTAGTTAATTGGGCTATTAATTTGAGGAGTGAGGCAGAAGGAGGAGTGGGCCAGCCATGTCTCTGGGCTTCAATCTGCCAGAGCTGACGACCCAAGATGAGATTTTGTTGGCGTTTTTGTTGATTAAGCCATCTTTTGATTTGATGCCGAGCAGCGTGGGTAAAAGCCATGTTAAGCCATTCGCGAGAAGGGTAGATATCGGGTTTGGTAATTATTTCCACCATATCGCCAGATTTCAAAATGGTTTTCAATGGGGCGCGCCGTGAATTTATTCTAGCTTCGGCAGCATGAAGGCCAATTTCAGTATGTATTTTGAAGGCGAAATCTAAAGCGGAAGCCCCTAGAGGGAGAGAGATTCTTTCTCCCTTGGGAGTCAAAACAGTTATATCTTCTGGAAGAAGATTGCTTTTTAAGGAGTAGAGGAAATGTTTGGGACTTTTGTGGTCTTGATAAAGATCCACCATTTCCCGCAGCCAGTGTAAACGGAGATTTTCGCCGCGATCGGGGGGCGGACCGGGGTCCTTGTATTTCCAATGAGCCGCAATGCCATTTTCGGCTAGTTCATGCATTTTGCGAGTTCGGATTTGGACTTCGATTGTTTTTTTCTTGCCCACAATGATAGTCGTATGAATAGATTGATAAAGATTAGGCTTAGGCATGGCGATGAAGTCGTGGAATCGATGAGGCATGTGAGGCCAGTTTTCATGAATTATCCCTAATGCTTGGTAGCAATTCGAGGTAGTGTCAGTAATAAGTCGCAAGGCCATAAAGTCATAAACTTCTTCAAAGGAAATTCCTCGACTTTTCATTTTGTTATAAATGCTATAGAGTCGTTTGAGTCGATATTGAATCTCAGCTGGGATCTGGTTGTCTTTCATTAAAGAAGCCATGATTTTTTTAGTTTTCTTGAGGGTTTTTTCGGCTTCCTTTTTCAGTGGTTCAACTAATGAAGCAATTTTAAAATAACTTTCAGGATCAACATAGCGGAAAGACAGGTCTTCTAGTTCAGCTTTGATGCGACCCATCCCCAGGCGGTTGGCCAGGGGAGCGTAAATATCCAATGTTTCTTGGGCCACTTGGCGTTGTTTTGCTTCATCCAGATATTTTAATGTTTTTAAGTTGTGGAGCCGGTCAGCCAGCTTGATGAAAATTACCCGCAAATCATCTGTCATGGCCAAGATAATTTTGCGAATACTTTCGGCATGGCGGGTTTCCGGAGAAGCCTCTTGCAGACGACTTATTTTAGTTACTCCCTCTACTAGATGGGTGACCTCCTTACCGAAAGCCTGATGTAGCTCAGCGGCGGTGACTGGGGTATCTTCTAAAACGTCGTGCAGGAGACCAGCCGCGATAGTCACTGGATCCATCCTCATTTCAGCCAGAAAGGCAGCCACTTCCAGAGGATGACTGAGATAAGGTTCCCCGGAGCGCCGGGTTTGCCCTTGATGAGCTTGAGCAGCAAAAACATAGGCTTTCTTTAAGAGAGCCAGTTCTTTTTCAGGAAAATAGTCAATCTTATCTAAAATATCGTCAAAGCGGATCATGGTGATTGCCAATCAGACATTATTTATGTCCCAAAAGTGAGTTTTGCTCTCGCTTTTTAATCCAAGTAACGGCCTCAAGGAGGTCACGGGCGATATAAGCTGGCCTCAGACCTTTGTGCTGAAGTGTGCTCCGTGATTTTTCTCCATACCCTGTTAGCACTAAAATTGGTGTGGCTCCGATATTAAATCCAAATTCGATATCTTCTACTTTGTCGCCGATCATATAAGAGCGACTAAGATCGAGATTCCAGTCATGGGCAGCCCGAAAGCCTAATCCAGGCAAAGGCTTGCGGCAACTGCAATCTTGACGATAGCGGGGATCAGCCGAGAAGCGGTAATGAGGGCAGTAATAGAAGGCTTCAATTCGGGCCTGGTGGGCTAGAAAATCATGATGCATGCGCTGGTGGATGGCCAGCAATTCCTTTTCTTTGATAAAACCCCGACCGATACCAGACTGATTGGTAATGACAATAACTTTAAAGCCTAGCTGATTAAGCTCTCGAACGGCTTCAAAACTATAGGAGTAGATTTCAATTTGATGGTAGGAATTGGGGTAGCCTACGTCCCGATTGATAGTGCCATCACGGTCGAGAAAGACGGCTCGGTGGGTCATGGTTTATCCTATAAATTTCTCCGCAGCGGCCAGAACTTCTTCAGGAGCAATCGAGGTTAGACAACGATGATCAAAGGGACAAGTTTGGTACCGACAGGGCCAGCAAGGAGCCTCTTTTTTGAGCACGACTGCTGGTTGTCGGTAGGGACCAGTCACTCGAGGATCAGTCGGGCCAAACAAAGCCACCACAGGCGTCTGGAGAAGATTGGCCAGATGAAGAGGGCCCGAGTCGTTGGCCACGACCAGAGAAGCCTCCTGGAGAAGTTGCAAGAGAGTACTCAGACTAGTTTGGCCGCAGAGATTTTTAGGCGAAGGTGACAGAGGAGATGAGATTTGCTCTACTAAAGGGATATCTTCAGCCGTGCCGATGATTATTACTTCTAGTCCCCGGTTGAGCAGCTCACCGGCCAATTCAGAAAAGTACTTAGGGGGCCAGCGTTTAGCCGGTCCATAGGCAGCCCCGGGATGAAGTATAACCCAGGGCCGATCGGCATCCAGGTGAAAAGTTGCGGCTAGAGAAGTTCTTTGATTTTTAGTCGAGGGCAGAGAGAGGCTGAAATTTTCAACACCTGGACTGCTGAGAGAACAACCTACCTGTTGAAGCAACTGACGATAGTACTCCACTTGATGAATGGGCCCAGAGGGAGGGGAGGCAGTCTTGGTGAGAAGAAAACTCCGGCCATCCTTAGCATACCCCCACCGTTGAGGAATGCGAGCTAGAGTTAGGAGTAAAGCTGAGGCGAAGGAGTTGGTCAGGAGGATAGCCAAATCGAATTTTCCTTCACGCAGATGATGGGAGGCGAGCCAGTAATCGCGAGGCTTATGAAGGGGTTGGAGAGGAATGTATTCTTGAATAAAACCGAGGGATTGGTAAAGTTCTTTAGCCCAAGCTTGTCCTAAGATGGTAATTTTAGCTTGGGGAAAGTTGTGCTGGATGTCTTTGAGTGCCGGCACAGCTAAGGCAGCATCACCTAGCCAATTGGGAGCGCGGATAATTATTTTCATTTCGATTTAATTTTAATCTCGGGGGTAAGGGTTGTCAAAGAAGCCTTTTTCTTTCCTGCACAGGCAGTGGTTTACTTTGAATCAGATTTTTTCTCTGGGCTACTCGTGGTTGGCTCTCCTGTTTTCTTCTCCTCACTCTTTTTCTCCGCAGCCTTTTCTTTATGGGCAGAGTTGGAAGGGTTAGGACGGGCATAGTCAGTTACATACCAGCCACTGCCCTTGAAATGAATGGCTGGAGCAGAGACTATTTTTTGAACTGGGCCACCGCAACGTGGGCAGGCTTCTGGTCCAGAGTCATTGATTTTTTGAAAAAGCTCAAAACAATAGCCACAGTGAAGACATTTATATTCGTAAATAGGCATTGTTCTTAACCCCGATGAATTCATCAAGGAAAAAGTAAATAAAAATTATAGCATAAACCGGCTGAATGTCAAAAAGCAGGCAAGGACAAGGAATTCTTGAGCAATTTTTCTTTTTATTTGTGGTGTGGCTAGCCTCCAGTAAACTTCATAGTTTAACTATAACCAGAGGGGATGAGTTTGATTAGGTCACCGCCTATCCCCATTAGGGTTGATCTGACTAGGAAAGCGGAGGTTAGGATCTATTGGGCGGAAGGGAATCGCAAGTGGACTTAAGTTGACAAAGAACCTTAAATTGGTATAATAGGATAACTTTTTTATTAGAAATTTTTTAGATAGTGGCAGATGATGATTATTGATATTGAACGTATACCTAAGGAAGGGCTCCACATTGACCGGGATTTTGAGCTGGAAAGCAGTGAGCTGATCGAGGAAGAGGCCGTTTTACTGGAACCCTTGCATGCTGAAATTGATTTGCATAAAGAAGGAGATGAGCTCTTTATCAAGGGAAAGATTCATACAGTGGTTAGTTTTATCTGCAGTCGCTGTTTGTCGCCTTTTGAGTATTTAGTTGATTCGGAATTTGATCTGGTTTATTTGCCCGAGGAATTGTTTGAAATAAAAGAGGAATTGACCGATGATGACTTAGATTTATTTTTCTACGTTGAAAATCAGATTAATCTCAGAGAAATTGTTTTAGAACAGCTTAATCTCACTTTTCCTATGAAGCCTTTGTGTTCGCCTGATTGTCAGGGGATCTGCCCCATTTGTGGCCAGGTGATTAATGAGGGAAACTGCCGGTGCATTCGGAAGTCGACCGATCCCCGGTTAGAGAAGCTTAAAACTTTTATAAAGAGATGAAAAATGGCTAATCCTAAAAGACGACATTCTCATTCCCGTAAGGGAAAAAGAAGAGCCCATAATGCTTTGAGCATGCCTCCCCTGTCTCTCTGTCCCAATTGTGGTACGCCTAAAATTCCTCATCGAGCTTGCCCGGAATGCGGGTATTATCGGGAACGACAGGTTATCGAAGGAGCGGAAGAATAAGCCAGTCGCATGAGTGCGGTGAAAATTGCAGTTGATGCTATGGGAGGTGATTTCGGCCCTCCAGTTATAGTTGAGGGGGCTGTCCAAGCTGTGGAAAATTATGGGGTTGAGATTCTTTTAGTGGGCACCGAAGAGGTTATCCAACGGGAACTAAAAAGTGTGAGTCCACTTCCCCCAGGCTTACAGATTGTTAATGCTTCCGAACACATTGGTATGGGTGAGGGATTACTTTCGTTTCGCCGCAAGAAAAGGTCTTCAATTAGAGTTGGCATTCAGCTGGTAAAAGATAGAGAAGCCGCGGCTTTTGTCAGCATGGGCAACACGGGGGCCATTGTTTATCTCGCTCGGAAAGTACTGGGCTCTCTTCCCGGGGTGGAACGACCCGCTCTTTCGCTTTTAGTCCCTTCGCTTCAAGGTATGACTTTACTCATTGATGTCGGCGCCAATGCCAACTGCCAGCCTCCCCACTTAGCCCAATTCGCTATAATGGGAAAAGTTTTTATGGAATCGGTCTTGCAAGTCAATCAGCCCCGCGTAGCTTTGATGAGTATTGGGGAAGAAGAGACCAAGGGCAATGATCTTATTCGTGAAACTTATGAAATTTTGAAAAAAATGCCGCTGAATTTTATCGGCAATGTGGAAGGGAAAGATATTTTTGCGGGCAAAGCTGAAGTTATTGTCAGTGATGGTTTTACAGGAAATGTAGCCCTTAAAGTTAGTGAGGGAATGGTAGATACTCTCATGCATTTGGCACGTTATGAAGTGATGAAGAATTTATTGGCCAAAATTGGTTTCTTTCTAATGAAACGCAATTTAAAAAAGATATATAAAAGAGTAGATTATTCTGAATATGGAGGAGCTCAATTACTAGGAGTCAACGGAGTTGTGGTTATCGGCCACGGGCGTTCTTCAGTTCGAGCCGTGAGAAATGCTATTCGCCTGGCCCGTGATTTTGTGGTGAATGGTGTTCAGGAGAAAATCCAGCAGGAGATAGCTAAATATTCTCCTGGCCGGACTCAATAAAGGAAATGATTATCTAGAGGGAAGGAATGATTTTTAAAGACAAACTCTCTATTGTCACTGGTGCTTCCCAAGGAATAGGGAAAGCTATTGCTGAATTATTGGCTCAAGAAGGAGCCCAGGTCATTCTCTGGGATATTCAGGAAGACAAGCTGCAGGAGGTGGTGGACGGAATTAATAAACAAGGAGGGCAAGCAGCTTATTTTCGAGTGGATGTCGCCTCGTTTCCTCAGGTGGAAGCCACTGTCAAGGAAATCCTTGATGATTATGGTCAGATTGACCATCTGGTGAATAATGCTGGAATAACCCGTGACAATCTTTTAATGCGGATGAGTGAGTCGGAATGGGACCAAGTTTTGAGTGTTAACTTGAAAGGGGTCTTTAACTGTTGTAAGGCGGTTATTCGAGCCATGATGAGTCGCCGCCAAGGGAGAATTGTTAATATTGCCTCGGTAGTGGGATTGATGGGTAATGTGGGACAGACTAATTATGCTGCTTCCAAAGCCGGGGTTATTGGTTTTACTAAATCTTTAGCGCGAGAAGTCGCCTCTCGGAACATCACGGTGAATGCCATCGCGCCTGGATATATATTGACCCCTATGACCGAGGCACTCTCAGAACAGACCAGGCAGATGTTTCTCAACCTGATTCCCTTACGGAGGTTTGGCACGCCTGAAGACGTGGCTCGAGCCGTGCGCTTTCTTTTATCTGAGGATGCCGCCTATATCACGGGGCAAGTTTTGGGCGTCAATGGAGGTATGTATATGTAGAAAGGCCGTAGGCCTTTTCGAAATTCATATTAGAGGAGGATATAATGGAGCGAGAAGAACTTCTCAAGAAAGTTAAAGCCATCGTGGCTGACAAACTCAGCATTAGTGAAGACCAGGTGACTGAAGATGCTTCGTTCATTGATGATCTGGGCGCCGATTCCCTGGATACAGTGGAGCTGGTTATGGCCCTCGAGGATGAATTTGATCTTGACATTCCAGATGAAGAAGCAGAGAAGTTAACCACGGTGGGCAAGGCCATAGATTATGTTCTGGAACAATTAGCCAAGAAAAAAGAAGAGAAGAATTAGTTCCTAGAGGCAATGGGGACTCTAAAAGCTCAGAGGGGTGGTTTATCTCGGCGGCGGGTGGTAGTTACTGGTATTGGTTTGGTTTCCCCTCTTGGGACGGGCACAGCTAAAAATTGGCAGGCTATCCAGGCTGGCGAAAACGGCATCAACACTATTTCTTTATTTGATGCCTCCCAATATTCATCTCAAATAGCTGGGGAAGTAAGAGATTTTGATCCTCAGGTCTTCATTGAACGCCGAGAACTACGCAAGATGGATCGTTTTATTCAATTTGCTCTGGCCGCCGCAGAGTTAGCCGTTGAGGACGCTGGCTTGAAGAGGGAACAAATAGAGGGAGACAGAAGTGGGGTTTATATTGGTTCAGGCATAGGCGGAATTGGGACAATAGAAGAGAACTATCGTATTTTATTAGAAAAAGGTCCTAACCGTGTTTCTCCTTTTTTTCTCGTAGCTTCTATTATTAATGAAGCTTCTGGCCAGGTCTCGATTCGGTTCCGGGCCAAGGGACCCAATTCAGCTACAGCTACAGCTTGTGCCACCAGTACCCATGCGGTAGGCGATTCTTTTCGGATAATTGCCCGGGGCGATGCAGATATCATGATTACCGGTGGAGCTGAAGCACCTATCACCCCTCTTGGAGTGGCCGGTTTTTGTTCCCTCCGGGCCCTTTCCACCCGCAATGATGCTCCGGAGAAGGCGTCCCGTCCTTTTGATGCTCAACGGGATGGTTTTGTCATGGGAGAAGGAGCAGGTATTATTATTTTGGAAGAATTGGGGCACGCTTTGAAGAGAGATGCTAGAATTTATGCTGAAATTGTCGGCTATGGGATGACGGGGGATGCTTATCATGTGACAGCTCCTTGCTTAGACGGCGATGGGGCTTATCGGGTGATGAAATTGGCTCTGGAAGATGCAGGGATAGCTCCTGAGGAAGTCGACTATATCAATGCTCATGGAACATCAACTCCCTATAATGACAAAATTGAAACGCTGGCCATTAAGAAATTATTTCGGGACCATGCCTATAAATTAGCTGTCAGCTCGACCAAATCCATGACCGGCCATCTGCTTGGAGCTGCCGGTGGTTACGAAGCGGGCATTACTGCTCTGGCCTTATTCCACCAGATCCTGCCGCCTACCCGTAATTACGAATTTCCTGATCCTGAATGTGATCTGGATTATGTTCCCAATCAGGCCCGGGCTGCAGAGATCCGCTATGCACTGGCCAATTCATTCGGTTTTGGCGGAACTAATGGCACCCTACTTCTGAAGAGATATGTTGAATGACTCCCTGGCGGTGAATTGAGCCAGCTAGAGAAGAGAAAAAATACTCACATTGATTTAGATAAAAGGAGGTGGAAGTGAATTTATTTGTCTTTGTGAAGAGAGTTCCGGACACAGAATCAAAAATACGGATTAATGAGACGGGAACAAATGTGGTTTTTGAAGGCTTGAATTTTGTTTTAAATCCGTATGATGAGTATGCTGTCGAGGAAGCTCTGCGAATAAAAGAGACTCATGGAGGGCAAGTTACAGTTTTTTCCGTAGGCCCAGATGAAACCCAGGCCATACTCAAGAAATGTTTAGCCATGGGAGCAGATGAGGCAGTTTTGATTAAAGATGATGAGGCGGAGCTATATGATGGTTGGCGGATTGCTCGAATTATCGCTGCCCTATTACAGAAGAAATACTCCGAATTTGACCTCTTGCTTTTCGGCAAACAATCTGTGGGGGCGGATAATGCCCAGGTACCCTCGATGGTGGCTGAAATGCTGGGCTTACCCCAAGTTAATGTCATCACCAAGCTGGAGCTGACTGACTCCAAAGGGGTGGCTTACCGGGAGATTGAAGGAGCCCATGAAAAGGTGGAATTCAATCTGCCAGCGGTGCTCAGTGCTCAGAAGGGATTAAATGAGCCGCGATATGAAACCTTGCGAGGCATAATGGCGGCTAAGCGGAAACAGATCCCCGTGCTTACTCTTGAAGAATTGGGGTTGACTCCTGAGGAGGTAAAACCCCGTCTGGAAATAGTCAAGGTAGAATCTCCGCCCGCCAGAAAAGCAGGGCAGGTGATCGAAGATGAACCACGGGTAGCAGCCCAAAAGTTGGTGGCTTTTCTGCACGAAGAAGTCAAGGTGATATAAGGAGGGGAATCATGATTCTAGTTTATATTGAGATAAGAGATGAGCAGATTAAGAAGGCCTCTCTAGAGGCGCTCTCTGAGGCTCGCCGACAGGCCCAAGCCGACGAAGAAGTAGGCGCCGTGGTCATTGGCTCTTCCGCCGAAGGAATCCGGGCTTCACTCCAGGAGTATGGTGCCGATAAGATTTATTGGGTCGACCAGCCTCTCCTTCAGAATTATACTTCTTCCGGTTATACCGAAGTTTTAGCTCAGCTGGTCCAGAATTTAGCTCCCCAGGCAGTTTTTATAGCCGCCACTGCTCTTGGCCGCGATCTAGCGCCTCGACTGGCGGCTCGACTGGGAGTGGGGCTGGCTTCAGATTGTATTCAGGTCAGCCGAGAGGCAGGGGCCTTCCTTGCGGTTAGACCTATTTTTGCCGGTAAAGCCTGGCTCACGGTTCGTCTTCCCCACCAGCCAGCCTTAATCACTTTGCGGCCGAATGTGTTTCCTTTAGAAAAAGGGGCCCAACCTCAAGCTGAAGAGGTATCCCCTGAAATTTCTTTGACCGAAGATATGATTAAAGAAAAGGTAGTAGAACTAGTCAAAGGAGAACAAGAGGAGTTGGATGTCACCGAGGCAGATATAGTTATTTCTGGAGGAAGGGGATTGAAGGGACCGGAGAATTTTGAGTTACTCCGTCGTCTGAGTACCCTGTTGCCTAATTCCGCTATTGGGGCTTCCCGTTCGGCGGTGGATGCAGGTTGGATTGACCATCAGCATCAGGTTGGCCAGACTGGCAAGACAGTTTCGCCTACTCTGTACATGGCCTTTGGTATTTCCGGGGCGATCCAGCATCTGGCCGGGATGTCTTCTTCTAAATATATTGTGGCTGTTAATAAAGACCCAGAGGCACCTATTTTTAAAGTGGCCGATTTTGGTATCGTGGGTGATCTCTTCGAAGTTGTTCCTCATCTGGAAGAGGAATTAAAAAAATATAAGAGTCAAACCTAAGGCATTCTTCTTTTTATTAAAAGGACGACAGCTCAGCCGACCG
>Ga0180301_10000077_pt1 | contig 66116 bp, 57 predicted proteins | sample GuaBasSediGuay16_FD_121797 | JGI IMG/M metagenome (GOLD analysis project Ga0180301, IMG submission 121797) | Subseafloor sediment microbial communities from Guaymas Basin, Gulf of California, Mexico - Guay16, Core 4569-2, 12-15 cm | ecosystem: Environmental > Aquatic > Marine > Hydrothermal...
TATTTTCTGCATTAACATATCCTATTGCACAAAATTTTGGATTAACACTCAAAGACTGGATTGCTTTACAGCCTTTATTTTACGCAGCTCTAACAATTATATTCGTGTATTTTGCGGTAAAGGAGTTAATGGATGGTAGCGAGCTTGCTGGTTTAGCTGCTGCAATGATATATGCTGTATTGCCCGCAACCGCTGATAGGACTATGGTTTCATTTACTGAGAAGGAGGGTGCTGCACTACCTTTTGCATTCCTCTTTATCTACTTTTATTCAAAAATGGTTAAAACACCTTATGCGGAGCCTAGAAAGAAAATAATATATTCATTACTAGCAGGACTGTCAATGGCTATGGTTGGATGGTTTTGGGGAGGATTCCAGTATTTATTCGTAGCATTATCAGGATTTATTGTACTATATCCTCTAGTATCTAAAGAGGAAGTGAAGTTAGAGTTTATCTTATACAATCTAGTTATAACGTTATCAAGTATAGTATTCGTATCGATTGCCCCAACAAGCTTAAAGGCACTAGGCATATATCCTTTCACCTACAAAGGCCTTGGCTTACTAGCTATTCTAGCATATTTATTACCGATTACATACTGGTACTTTAAGGTTAAGAAAAGAATATTTACTAGAGCTACATATTTTGGCATATTATTGTTTGTAGGAATACTTGTCGTTGTAGGTATAGGATTAGGCTATATAAAGTTTGGCGGTAGACTATTGTATGCGGTTACTCCTCCGCCATTAAGAGGATTTGTCCATTTACCTCCACTTGTAGAAAGTATAGAAGAGCATCAACCGGCTTTAAGGGCTCATGGATTAACAGGAGTACTATATTCTTGGGGATATATTGGATTCTTAATATCAATACTTGGAGCATTCTACCTATTCTATAAGGGTAGGCCGGATCACCTGTTGGTATCAGTGATATTCCTTATAGCATTCTATGCATACATGAATGCTACATACTTTGAAGCGGCTGCAGCTACTTTTGGAGTAGTTACTATAACAGCTTTCATTAGTTTCTTATTGACAAAATTATTACCTGAGAAAAAACATGTAAAGACTAAAAAGCTTAGAAAAGGAAGAAGTGTTATAACGATACGTGAAAAAGGTATTGGAACAAGGATATTTGCATTATTCTTCTTAATAATAATTGTAATTTCATCATCTATAGCTACTGCAAGATTTATCGATGAACACAAGCATATGTTACATCAATATTTACAGCAGGCACTGGCATAGGCCCAAATGATGCATGGTACGAGACTATAAAGTTTATTAGAAATAGTACTAGCAAAGATGCATTAATTGTTTCTTGGTGGGATTACGGGTATTGGATTACTGTTAATACTGGTAGAGCTACATTGGCTGACGGTGCAACATTTAATGGTTCTCAAATTAAATTGCTCGCTAAAGTGCTTACTAGCTTTGATGAAAATGAGGTACTAGATATACTTAAAAACAAACTTCATGCACCAGATGAAACGTATATTCTAGTCTTTGATGTCTTCATGTTTATACCATTCCAAAACAACACTTATATTGTAAGGCCGTATTTTCCGCCAGGCCAATTAAGGATAGTTGGTAGAGTAGATATTCCAAAGAGTATATGGATGATCAGGATTGGGGAAAGAGATGCTAGTAAATATCTATACCTATATAAATTCAGTGATACGGATTTGCTAATTTCACCTCGATTCGATAAACCAGAGGATCTACCTTTGATATATAAAATGATGGTTGATGGAATATTATATCTTAATATTCAGGAAAACATGAATTTGCAAGGAAACGCTTCTCAAGTGAATGCTACTAGATACGTATTTCAATGGTGGACTGGACAGGAGGTAGGTGTTGAATCGGTTTATAAAAGATATGTAAGTGACCTAAATGTTACAAGGGAAATAACTACAAACTATCAAAACGTGGCTTTATTTGGAGACCAGCCTAATCAAATCAATATTGCAAGTATGAAATACATAAAACCCTATAAGATAATACATAAGCCTTTCCAGGATTATAAGAATTTAGAAGTAGTGATCTTTATATATAAGGTTGATTTTAGTAGTCTAAAACAGTGATACAGTTTATAAATTATTTTATTTTCATCTTTAAAAACTCTAGTAAAGACAATATAGACAATGGTGTGTAGAGAAGTTGTTGTTCAGAAAGAAGAGGAAAGACCCTCTTAGGGCTATGCTATATTCATTAGCTAGTGTTAGACGAGCATTATCTAGGATGGAGGCACTAACGTCTCGAATATCAAGTAGGAGACAATACTTACTTGAAAAAGCTTTTCAATTAGAGGAAATGGGTAATAGTTTTCTAGCACGAAAATATATTGAAGAAGCAGAAAGACTCAAGGGATTTCTAGAGCGTACATATTATATAAAGCTTGTACTAGAAAAACTAAGTCTTACACTTGAATTAAATATTGAAATGAAAAGATTCGGTAAGGATGCTAAAGAGATCTTGGAGATTATTGATATTCTAAAGAAATTACCCGAATCAACTATTCCAGAATTCGCATTGGCATTACACGATATAGAGGTTGGTATAAGAGAAGTTGCAGATATTTCCATGGCCGAGGCGATCATGATCAATAACTATGATGTGTCAACAAATAGTGAAGCTGAAAAAATACTTGCCGAAGCACGTGCAATCGCTCAGGAGAAGCTCCTAAATGAATTATCAACTCCAAACAAGTAGAGCTATCACTACAATTATTAGGATAGAATTAAATATGGTATATAATACTGTATTTCTTATACTGTACTTCTTGACTAGCGGTCTTAACGAGGCTTTCTCTATTTCTGTCCCATATATATAAAGTGCTTCCACTAAGTGACTTGATTTGATATATAGTGTTGCAGTTGCTGATACAAGGCTTCTCCATAATGGATCGCCTTTGAGCTTAGCAATACTATAGGACTCATCTAGTATCTTCATGGACATAGGAATAAGTCTCCATATAAGTAGTGTTGATATCATTACCCATCTGGGAAGATGTAGTTTTTCAAATACATACGATAAATACATAGGATCTGTTGATGCAAAGAATGATAATATAGCTGAAGCTATAGCTAGTATCCTTAAACCAATTAATATCGATAAATAATAATTACCGGTAAATAATAGTGTTAATAATGAGATCATTAACAAGGGTAATATCGGGGCTTTATAGGAATGTATAGCTATTTCGTAATCCCTTGTTATAATGGAAATTATAATAGCGTATATTAGCAAGAATGCCATAGGTAGTATATTATTAATAATTGCTGCTAGAAAAATAATTATTGCTAAGCAGGAGATCTTTATAAATATATGTACTCCATCAAATGATCTACTCCAGGAAATTGTTGATGAATATATTTCTCTGAATATGAATTTAAGCACGATCAACACCCAAAGAACCATCTCTTAAATAATATCTCATAATAGTATCGCGTTCCAAAAGTGTAATCATTTCCTCATCGTGACTGGCTATAACTAAACACCTGCTTCTTTTCAAAACTCTTAATATAGATAACAGTTCATGCAATGAATCACTATCTATGCCTGCAGTAGGTTCATCGAGATATAAAGGATTATATCCGCCTAGTAATCCTATAACTAATGAAGCTTTTCTCATTAGACCATAGCTGAGCTTATGGATTGGCGTATGTAGATATTTTCTTAAATCCATAGCATCAAGAACTTTATTATTGGGATTAATTCCTCGTGATTTGAGCTCCATATTTAGGTTCTCATATGTAAAGAAAATACGTGGATCTTGGGGAATATATATAGGTTTACTTTTAATTAAAACTTTACCTTTTACTGGCTTATATAATCCTGACAACATTTTTAACAATGTAGTTTTTCCGCTACCGTTGGGCCCCTTTATTATTATTATTCCGTTTGTTTTGAATACAATGTTTATATTTTTAAGAATCCATCTTCTTATCCTTGGATACCTGAACCAAGCATTACTTGCTATAATCAATGGTTTTAATTCTTTTACATTCATATATTCTACATTAACATTTTTGAGGGGCTTTACCGGATACAATATACTCTTCTTCGGAATTTCATATATTCTCTTATTTTTAAATAAAAATACGCGATCAGCTAGATCAATGTATTGTTTAAGTCTATGAGTCGCTATAACCAGTGTATATCCGTGTGATTTAAGGATCCTGAGTGTTTCTAAAAATATCTTTGTAGATTCATTATCTAGAAAGGCTGTTGGTTCATCTAATAATAGTATCTTTGGCTTCTTAACTATATTTGATGCTAATACAAGCTTTGCCGTCTCTCCACCACTTAATTCAATAGTACTTTTACCAGCAATATTACTGGCATTAACGAGTCTAAGTGAATCTCTTACTCGTTTCTTTATTTCCTCCTTATCCTGAATCCCAGCAAGTGATAATGAAAATTCAAGCTCTGTATCTACATCTGTAGTTAAAATCTGCGCTTCAGGTTCATGGCCTACATAGCCAATACATTTCAGAACATTTAATGGATCAGTTAATGGATTATAGCCACATACTTTAATTTCGCCTCTAATAATGCCATGATATAGATAAGGAATTAGAGTTGAAAAAGCTCTTATGAGAGTTGTCTTGCCAGCTCCATTCTTGCCTATAAAAAGAATCGTTTCACCAGCATATATTTTTAAATTAATATTTTCAAGTACCCATTCACTTCCATCATACCCTATATACAGGTTTCTAGCTTCAATGATTGCGTTGTTTTTATTTGCCAAATTCTACTCCCATACCACGTAGTGTTTTGACTAGTGGTAGTGCAACAACTAGTCCTATGATTGCCTGGCCTACGTTAACTGGAATTTCTGTTGCTGCTACATAGACATCGTAGTGTAAATAAAACACTTGATACAAGAAATACCCTGTAACCATTTCCAAACCAGAAATTATTAATGCTAATGCATCGAATCCTGTTGACGGATCGACTCTAAGTCCTAGCCACGGTATAATTAGTGCTAATGCTGCTGCTAGAAAAGCCCAGAAGTAAATGGGAACATGTAATTCAATACTATTGCCATAGATCTCTAGATATGTTACACCACTATATAGGTAAACACCATATACTAGTACAAGTACTGATATAACAAGGGTCATTAGGACTAGGAATACTTTCCATCGAGTCATGGTTTTTCTAAATAGTTTTGCCAGTAGTACAACGAGTAAACCTTCAACACCCTTAATGATGAATGTGCCCATAGCATAATGTGCGTATCCGAGATAAATATCTGCGAGAGCTGAACCCAGTCCCCCAGCTATAAAGGCTATATATGGGTCTAGTGTTAGTAATGCAGTAGTGTATACCATTGTTTCTCCTAGGTTAAAGAAACCTCTTGTAGCGGGTGTATATACTACTATGAATGAAGTTGCTGCAAAAACTAGCGCTGTAAACACCGCGGTATAAACAGCCCTCTTTATAAGTTTTATTCTTTTACTAACTGATACTGTCAATTATCTCACCATAAAAGTAATATAAAGTTTCAACTTTATATAAAGTTTATCCTTTATATTAGCTTCTTAATAGCTCATAAAGTTCATTGAGTAGATTAGCTATTCTTAATCCCTTATTAGATAGGCTATAGTACTTCTTTCCTCCCACGATCCTTGATACTAGTATACGTCTCTTTTCAAGCTCATTAAGGTGTTGATATATGGCTTGAACACTAATTTTTATTCCAAGTTCCTTCCAAATACTATATCCATGTAACTCGCCCTTCCTATAAAGTAACCTTATGATCTCGAGTTTAGTGTCTCCAACAAATACTTTCTTTGGTAATCCCTTTGCCTTAATTCTTCCACTACTATAGGATTCAATGGCTTTTAATCCATGGCCAGTAAATAGTATAATTGAAGTACTATCTTTTTCTATAAGTTCTCTTTTTACAGCTTCTATATATCCTGCAAGAGCAGATGCAGCAGCTGGTTCTACAAACAATCCCTCATATTTAGCTAGTATTTCTCCGGCAAACAGTATACTCTTCCAATCAACAATAATTGGAAAACCGTTTGTTCTATTAATGGCCTGTATTACTTCCTGTTCTAGAGGGGGATATTTGTAAGATAATCCAATAACAGGCTTCATACTGCAAAATCTAGTCTCTAGCCCCATAGCCCTACTAATTTTTGGATTCCAACATGTTTCAATTCCTATTAGCCTGGGTAAGTGTTCTATTATTCCGTGTTCCAAAAGCTCTATAAACCCATGGAATATGGAGTAAAATGTTAAGCCTGATCCTATAGGGATAAAGACGTAATCTGGTACTTTCTTCAAATCAATATAGATCTCGTACGATATAGTTTTAAGTGCCTCTATACTTAATGCATTGGATTCACTAGTTGCATTATACGAATTCTCTTCTAGGGATATCTTATCAGCTAGAGAATATACGTCATCAAGGCTTTCACCATGTTCTATGACTTCTGCACCAAAGCTCCTCATTAATACTATCTTGCCCCAATCACTACCTCTAGGCACTACAGCCTTAACCTTCAATCCGAGTCTAGAAGAATAAGCTGCTAACGAGGCACCAGTATTACCGTCAGTAGCGCATACAAGTTTCTTAAATCCAAGACCATATGCATGACTCGTAAGTAATGCAGCTACACGATCACGGAAGCTACCTGTCGGATTCCTACCTTCATCCTTAAAATAAAGATCACGTGTACCTAGTTCCTTAGATAGTCTATTAGACTTTATTAGTGGGGTGAATCCTTCATCCAAGCTATTCATGATCTTAAATCTAGGTAATTGTTCTCTAAATTTCCAAATACCGGGATATTTGTCTTCAATAATCCACTTAAACCCGTGTCTATAATGAATAATGGAATTACATTTGGGGCATCGAATTAATGGTTTATGACTATAGAAACCGCACTTTACACATTCATACAAATTTCTTTATCACCTAGGATACCCTATAGGCATTACATATAATGGTCTTTCCCTATTGATATCAATACCAATTACTCTAGCTACATCTTCATCATGAAAAGCCCCTATAGCAACTGTTCCAAGACTTAATGCTTCAGCCATTAGGTATATATTCTGCCCAGCATGCCCTACTTCAATATATACATAACCTATTCCCCGCCTACCATAGTAACTTGTAGTACGCTCGAAAACAGCTGTTAAGACAATATTAGCAGCTGCACTACCTACCCATGACTGTCCAAGACACGCTATTTCAAGCTCCCTGCTATAGTCTCCTTTTTTAAGGAGTTCTAGCTCATGATTATAGGGTATATAGTGATAAATTCCTTGTCCAAGTCCAAGAACGTTTCTTACGACAAGATAAGTTTCTAATGGAAACGTTGCACCTGCACTCGGAGCAGCCCTAAATCTTCTTCTTGGCTCCGTAATGCCCTGGGCAGCCCATAGTATTGTTGATATTTTTTCGAGTTCAACAGCTCTATTAATCCATGATCTATGGCTACGTCTTTTTAGAACAGCTTGGTATAATGGATAATTTGTTTCTATAGGTGGGGGAAGTTTAATCTTCATAGTTTTATAGTATACCTCCTTTCCTCCTTTATAATAGCTACCTTAACATTAATTTCCTCTAGGACGCTATGTATATTTGATGGTAACTGTGTTAATAGTGATGGTGGAACGAGTACAAGAGTCCATGAATAACTTTTACTTTCAACAATAGCTGATCCTAGGCTATAGGCAAGAGCTCGCATTTGAGACCTCTGGTCACCTATAGGATCAATTATCCAAACACCTACTCTTTCGTTATCTCGTTTAGCTATAAGGTCGGGGGCTGTGGCCTTAGTAATGCCTTTAACTTCTTTGACTTGATAGCCTCTGGCTCTAAGTTCGTCGGCAATACTCTTTACAACTATTCTACGCGCTGGATACCTTGTCATCATTTCGAGATACTTATCTATCGGTCCATGAAATTCTGGATCATATAGTGTGTACTTGCCACGGCCAATTCTGAATAAAAATAGTTTTTCTGGATCACGGTACTTATCTTTACTACTTCCATTAACAGTTACTAAATCCACTTCAAAGTCAAGTATTGATGTGGGTCTATCCGGGTCTATATATTTCTTCGCATATGTAATGAGTTCTCTACGTGTAAATGTCTTTAATCCTTTCTTTGTAAGTTCTATTGCAGCTTTCTTAAGAACTAGCCATATCGGCTCCCTATTTTGATTACTCATTGTATATCCCTATTCAAAACCACATGTAGTATCCAATTTATATTCCAGCAATAAAGTTTATGTTAATGGTTAGTAATATGTTTTTATTGTATTGTTATGTAAATAATTATTTTTAAACAAAGAAAAATGGCTTTGGAAAAGGACTATGCGAAATTATATCTAAAATTATTTCGGGCTATAACTACTTTGATGGTTCTTTTCTTCTATAAAGTTAGTTATTCTATTAGCTAATTCATAGATTGCTCTTGCTGCTTCACCATCAGGATATTCCAATAGATAAGGCACACCCTTATCGATAGCTTTACCAATAAGAGGATCTAGGGGAATACGTATTAGGAGATTAGTATTGTATTTCTTTGCTAACTCTTCACCTGTACTTTTCCCAAGTAGATAGTATGTGGAACCACATTTTGGACATTTAAAATAACTCATATTCTCGACAATGCCTAATAGAGGTATTCTATTCTTTACGACAAAATTAATGGCTTTAGCTACTACGGTTTCTGATAATATACTTGGTGCAGTAACTATTATTGCCCCGTCAAGATCGGATATGGTCTGTACAACTGTTATTGCCTCATCACCTGTACCAGGAGGTAAATCAATAACGAGATAATCTAGTTGGTTCCAAACTACTTTTGATAGGAATTCAAGTATAGCCCTAGATTTTAATGGACCACGCCAAATAAGTGGTATATCTGGTTGTTCTAGTAAAAGATTTGTTGCTACGACCTTAACCCCTAAAGGTCCGCTAGCAGGTATTATACCCTCTTCATTAGCATATAGTCTAGCATTATCCATTCCATATACAGTTGGTATAGATGAACCATGAATATCTGCATCAAGAAGTCCTACCTTATATCCCTTCTGAGCTAGTGCTAGTGAGAGCATTGATGATACAAAAGTTTTACCAACTCCTCCTTTACCGCTTAAAACCATGATTTTATGCCGAATGTTTCTAAGCCTCCTTTTAGCCTCACCTATAAGAGCAAATACTGTCTGAACTTGTTGAGCTCTATGTTCCTGTAATCTTTCCTCTACTTCTCGACTAGTCATATCTTATCCACCCGAATTAAACATTCTTGATTTACATAAGGCAATAAGAATAGAATAAATCTATTGGTCAAAATACACTAGCATACATAGGGATTCATAATATTCTAGACAAGAGTTTATGCAATCCACTAAATTAGGTATGCTATTCTTAAAATGTTCCAATAACTTCTTATATATCGAAAAACGTACATGATGTAGATAGAGAATTTACAATAATTTATCATATATCTAATGAGGAGACTTAATATGAAGATATGCGCATCCGCACCCGCTAAGATAATCTGGTTTGGAGAACATTTTGTTGTACTTGGAAAACCTGCTATAGCTAGTTCTATTAATCTTAAAGCCAGAGTATGTATAAGTAATTCAATAAATGACAAAATTATTATCGAGTCAAAGGATCTAGGTGTTAAATGTATTTATGGTAAAGACATTCCTAGAGAACTAATTCAATTTATACATATAGTTGAGTATTGTTTAAGTGAAAATATAATTACTAAGTTAAAACCTTTTCATGCAATAATAGAATCATCAATACCAATAGCTTCCGGTTTAGGCTCATCTGCATCTACAGCCGTAGCTTTCACAGCAGCCTTTCTAGCCTATCACGATGTTAGTTTTAATAGAGAACTTATTTCGAGGATTGCTTACGAAGCTGAGAAAATAGTTCACGCTAAGCCAAGTGGTATAGACAATACCATTGCATCTTACGGAGGCTTTTTAGTCTATCAAAAAGGAAGAATCCGTAGGATAAGGGTTAGATGGCCTAGGAAATTCCAATTGCTTATAGTGGATACTGGAATGCCTAGAAATACTGGTAAAGTAGTTAAAATGGTTCTTGAGAGATATCAAAGAAACGAGGACATAATGAAGTATATCTATATGGCTGCTGAAAAAATTGTAAGAAAAGCTATCAAATGTCTAAGGAGCGGAAATATTGAATGTATAGCGGAGCTTATGAATATAAATCACGGATTATTAGTAAGTCTCGGCATATCAACATATGAGATCGAATCCTTAGTACATAGGTCTATAATGTCTGGCGCATTAGCAGCTAAAATCACTGGTGCTGGAATGGGTGGATCAATTATTGTTTTAACTGATAGAATAAAATTAGACCATGTAATTAGAGCGATCTCTCCGTTGGCGTATAGAATAATACCAGCTTCACCAACTTCTCAAGGAGTTACAATAGAGAGACTATGAAAAATTACAATATAGATATATAATCTTCTTCCCTGAATTCTAAATTGATGATGTGAAAGGGTCTACTGATATATGATGATACTCCCATGGACTGAGTACCATGAATTTTAAGAAAATAAGTATCAATGAATATAATGCATTAAAAAAATTAATTGATGAATACAAGAATGAATTATATGCATACAATTCGCTAATTAAGAAATACGGATATTATCTTAAACCTTATCATGTTGTTACAAAGTATAGTGGTGGTAAAAAGATCGAATATGTGTACTATGGTAGATACTGGTATAAATTGAAATATATCTGTAGAAGAGGCAACACAAGTAAAATTAAATGGATATATGTAGGCTCCGAAAAACCGTTACCCGACTTACCTGATCCTCCAAGGAATCCTTTGGAGGGCATTGTCCTAAAGATATGTGATAACTGCATATATATCAAATATAAATAAATCATTTATATCTTAGTTTATTTTCTATTAAGCTCAATATTAAACTCATGATCTCTCCTGCCTTACCTCTAAGCTTATAATCCGCTATAGGTGTTATTGCTGTATCTTCTATATTTATTTCAATAACCAATCCACCATGTTCTTTAACGATTAATGGTATATAAGCTGCAGGATACACTATTCCACTAGTTCCAATAACAAGTATGGTATCTGCCCGACTAGCATATTTGATGGCTTTGTTCCACTCTTTGTCAGGTAATGGTTCGCCGAACCATACTACATCGGGCCTCATGATCGAATTACATATGGGGCATTTAGGAGGTATATCTTTGGGTGGTTCTTTATATTCTATTTTAAAGTTACACTCTGTGCATCTAGCTCTCCTAATAGATCCGTGAAGCTCGACTACACACTTCGATCCAGCTAATCTATGGAGGCCATCGGTATTTTGAGTAATGACACACTTAAGTATACCCATAGATTCTAGCTTAGCTAAAGCTTTATGGGCCGGATTAGGCTTAGCTTTAAACACTATTTCCATTCGCCATTTATACCATTTCCAAACAAGTATAGGATCTCTATTAAATGCCTCAGGAGTAGCTAGTTCTTCGGGCCTGTACTTACTCCATAATCCATTCTTACCACGAAACGTTGGTATACCACTTTCCGCAGAAATACCTGCTCCAGTAAATGCTATTAAAAATTTTGAAGAAATAATAATGTTTACAACGTCTTCGATTTTCGTTTACGATCACCTCTTAAGTCATATAATTATGTAAACAATACTTATTGATATGGGTATCTGATATTTAAGCATGAGTTAAGGTAATTTTATTAGTAGTGGGATGATTTTCGTGATGATATTGGAGTGAAATAAATTGGGAGTTACATTAATAAAGAATATAAGAAGATATATTGTTGGACAATATTTTATCGAAAATATAGATGTTGTATTCAATAATAGAGTTATGTGTATTGGCGAGTGTAATGATTATTCCTACGACGAAATGATAGAGGCAAGTAATTATGTTGCTTTACCTACACTGAACGATCATTATGTTTATTTACATGACTACCTACATAGGCTTGGATTAACTAAAGATAATTTGTCAAGGAATGATATCTCTAAAACTATAGAGGCAATATGTTTGGAAAAAATATTAAACGGCATTTCCGGGATTTTTATAGATCTCGGCTATACAACTTATCCGCTAACACTACAAGGTATATGCAAATACATGGAAGTACGGCTGGGACAAAGAGTAAACAATGAATTAATTAGTGTATATAATAATTACATACCGATCATAGACGATAATATAGATCCTAATAATTTACCTTCATTAATTAAAGAGATTGAAAACGAAGTAATTTACCTAATGTTCTTAGTTAGGAGAAGACATCCTTATGTAATCAAAGAAAAGACTGGCTTATGGCCTATGGCTTTCCTCGAAAAAAGTGGAGTTTTTGGATTGAATAAATATTACTACTTTATTGGATTAAATTGGATCTCTACAATGGATCTAGAAGTACTTAAGCATTATAGGGATCGGTCATCCATTATCTTGTTACCCTCTAAAACAATGTATATTGCTAATGGTGGATTTACTCCTTTATATGAGATTATTGAAACGTATAAAGTTAGAGTATTTTTGGGTACTAGTGGCTTAAATAGCAGTATCTTAAATGAAGCTAAGCAAGCCCTTTTACTATATAGATATAATTACTGGGATCAACGACTTTCGATAGAACATATTAGGAAAACATTATTTCAGCAAGAGCATAGATTGTTTCGAAATAATTTTCTTGAGAAAGGATCTTTAGCTAACATAGTATTATACGATTCTTATATTAGTAAGTCCCGTAATCCATTACACTCGTTAATATTTAATGAAGTATATCCAGTCTATGTCTTTATTAAGGGAAGTAAGACGGTTTGTCCAAGGAATAGGTTGGATTTAATTAATAGATATAGGGATCTATTGGTGGAAATTATTGATTAGTAAAAGAACGTACTATATCCTAGGTTTAGCTGCGGTCTTAGTTGCACTAGTATCGCTTATCCTATCAATAATCATGTATACACTTGGCTTTTCTGAATACTTATGGTATTCATTTATATGGCTTGTAATTCTTGTCCTTGATATAATTGTATGGAAAACTCCTCCTAAACAACTAAAAGGTGGAGATTATAACAAGGTAATTAATAGTGGTGATACTGTAGTGGAGAATCTTTGTAGTGAACTTCGTGAAGCAGCGGAGCTAGTTTCAGTAATTTATACTCTATCTACTACTACAATCAAAGGCTATAGTGTGTCTTTCAGAATGGATTCTCTCATGGCAAGATTATCAAAGATTTCCGATACCATTAATAATTATTGTAGTGAGAATTGTAGAAATTACCTTAATAGTATCTTAGAAGGTGAAATGAGTAATAATATAGTAGAAGGCTTCTTAATATCATTAAATAATTGCATGGCCCGATATGAATGCGAATCAAATATTGTTATTGAAGATTAGATATATGGGTGTAGAGCTTGACGTTAATAGCGCACCTCTCGGATATCCATTTGGGCAAAAGACAATATAATATAGATTTCAGGGAGAATGATGTATATGAATTATTCAATGAGGCTATAGATATTATTTTAAAGGAACACATAAAGTTTGTTGTAATATCCGGAGACTTATTTGATGAGTATAGGCCGAAAAATAAAGCATTAAAAATAGCTATTGACGGTTTTAGGAAACTTAGTGAACACGATACTAAAATAATTCTCATGCCTGGAGATCATGATATGCCTAGAAGTAGGGAGATGATTTCATTTCTAATATTTGAATCAATATTTGACAATGTAGTTTTATTAAGTACTCCAAATGAATACCGGACTAAGTATATTGATTCTAATAACAAGGTGGCAATATATGCGATACCATATCTTAGAAATAAAATTAAAGCTAGGAAAACAATGCCTTTATTCTTAGACTATGCTTCAGCGTTTTTTAGAGAACATAGAAATCTAAGGAAAATATTAATGGCACATTATAGTGTTGAAGAATTTTTCCCGTTTGACGCTATGTTTAGTTTATCAGATTTACCTGCTGTGGACTATGCTGCATTTGGGCATATACACAATAGAATTTTAGGAGTTCTTCCCAAAGGAGGCATTATAGGTTATCCCGGAAGCATTGATATATTTGATAGGAGAGACATAAGTGATTGGGAGAAGAATGGTAAAGGATTTTATATAGTTGATTTATCTAGAGAGCCCGATCTGTCTATGGTTCAGAAAATGGATCTTAATATAAGGCCTCAGTATAACATAGAAGCTGATAGATCAAGTATTTTGAGTCGTTTAAAAGCACTTATTAATGATTTGGATCCTAAAGCTAAGAGGCCTGTTATAGTCAATTTATCAATACGTATTAGGAGGGGAATGAGTCCCAACGTAAGGGACTTATACCGATTATTTAGAGACGATATTGTTCTCAGGATCCATCCAATATTCATAGAGGAAGAAAAGAAAATCGATTATAGTACTATGGAAATTTTCGATGAAAAGGAGATTCTAAGTAAGTATATGGATGCTCCTATGGATGTAGCTGATCTAGTATATGAATTAGTTGAGTCATTATCTAAAGGTGATATAGGAAGCCAGGAAATAATTGCTATGATTAAGTCTATAATGGAGAAATGGACAAAGGCAAAGAGTATTACTAAGATATCAATTGACACTTATAAAGATGTAGATACGCGAAATGGAGAAAAGAGTGTAATTAAAAGGAAAGATGGGTTATTGAAGTATCTGTAGTTCTTAGGTGTTAAGAATGTTTCTAAAAATAAATAAAGTCATACTTCACGACTTCATTAGTCATCCTAGGACTGAGGTTTCTTTCGACTATGGCGTCACATCGATTATTGGAGAAAACGGTTCAGGTAAAACAAGCATTATGGATGCTGTTATAGTAGCGTTCGGAGGAAAAGAAGAGCTTAAGATTCGAGGTACATCAAAAAATCTTATACGAAGAGGTACTAGTGAAGCGCGTATTGCCGTAGAATTCAGTATTGGTGATCGTGTCTATTGTATTGAAAGAATTATTTCGAAACTAAGAACAGACTATACTAGAGTATTATATGAGGTAGTTGATGGTAAAAGGAAAATTATTGCCAGAGGCGACAAGGTGGCAGAAGAACTAGAGAAAATACTTGGCCTAAAACCCTCAACCATTAATACTATAGCTATTCTTCGGCAAGGGAGACTCTATGAATTATTATCACTTTTTACCTCAGGTAAGAAAAAGGCTAGACAAGAGCTAATTGATGAACTGCTTGGTCTGGATAAATATAGGAGGGCTTATGATAATATGGCAAAGCTTATGCAAATCAATATTACTTTACCAGATGGTTCTAAAAACCTCTTTTCACCCACTCGAACAGATATACCAAAATTAAGATCTTATATTGAGACTAATGTTAAGAGAAGAAGAGAATTGGAAAATGAAATAAATAAGTACGAGAAGGAGCTTACAGAAGTAAATGATACAGTCAATAGACTATCTAATCAACTAGAAAATATTAGAAATAATTTGAACATTCTCCGTGAAAAGGAAAAGGCAATCAATGAACAAATAAAGCAATACGAAATCATTAAAAATGAGTACGAGAAACTACTTAAAGAAATTAATAACTTAGAAAAGAACCTCAAAGAATTGGAACCTAAATACAAGGAACTAAGTATAAAAGTAAAAGAATTTAGTAAGTATCAAAGACTAGCAGAGCTAATGATGCAGTTAGAAAATAATATGCTTTCACTAGAGAACATGAAGAAAGATTATGAGAAGTTAAAGAAGGACTACAATTTACTCAATGAAAGAATAATGTTAGAAAAACAGGGCATTGTCGAGAAGATTAATAAATATAGAGAAGTTCTTGAAGGAATTAAGGAACTAAAATGGAAGGAAAATATCTTAAAAGACAATATAGAGTATCTTCAGAAAAGAATTGATGCAAAAAGATCTGAAGCATCCCTTCTAGAGAAAGATATAAAGAAAATAATTGAAGAAATGGGTATTGAAACCTATGATATGATCGAAAGACAGAGGATCAAGCTTTACGAAAAACTACAATCAATAAGTGTAAGATTAGACGATTATAGAAGTAAATTGAGCGATATTGAAAAGGCAGGCGCTAAATGTCCGATTTGCGGAAGAAAACTTACGCCTGATCATAAGATGAAGTTGATTAAGGAATTTAATGATTTCATTAAGAAATTGACATATGAAGAGAAACAGTTAAAGAGAGAACTTGAACAGGTTACTAAAAAACTAGAATCTATTAGACAACTCGAAAGGAAGCTTATGGATAAAAGATCTAGATTAGAAGCTTTACATAAGGAGATCGGGAATTTAGAGAAGGAACTATCTGAAAAGTCAAATGAACTAGATCTTACGGTAAGAAAATTAAAGGAGTTGGAAAAGGAATATGAATCTCTTAAGAAATTAGACATTGAAAAATTGGAAAATTATTATAATGAGTTATTAGTAAAAACTAGAGAATATGATCTGAGCGATCTGGGTTCTCTAAAGAAAAAATTAACTGAATTAGAGAATAAGATAAAAGAATTAGAGCAATTAGTTAAAGAAGGCTTCAATGTACTAGCTAAAGAGACAAAACTAACTATTGAGAAAGTGTTTCAAAATTTCACTCGTCTAAGGAATGATATAATAGAAGGTAAGAAGATGTATGAAGAATTATCTAAAGAATTGTCTAAAATTGAGGGTATACTGACAATAACGAAGTCGAATATACATGATAAAAGAAAAAGATTAGAGTCACTAGAAATTAGGTTAAAAACTTATGATCCGATCAAATTATATAGTGAAAAGGAGATTATTGAAAAAGAGATCAGGAAGTTTATGGATCTAGAGGAGAAGATTAGTAATGAATTAATAAAATGGTCTGGTAAGAAGAAGGCCATAGAAGAGATCCTTATTAGAGATAAAGATCAACTTAAGAAAATATATGAATTCCTCGATAATGCTATAGATGCATATAAGATCTTATCTCTAGCATATTATCTTAGAGAAAATGTACTGAACTATGAAAAAGCGCCTGCAGAAATAAGGAAGTACGTAATTAAGCTTCTTGAGAAAGAAACCAGTAGCATTCTTGAACAGTTTGAACTTGACTATACTGCTATAAGATTTACAAATGATCTTGGTGTTGAAGTATATTCATCACGTGGTACAGCGTATACCTTATCAGAACTTAGTGGGGGAGAACAGATCGCTGTCATACTTGCCATCATACTTGGTTTGCATAAGATTATTGGTAAAGGTAGATTAGGTATTTTAGCACTCGATGAGCCGACTATCTATCTTGATGAGGAAAGAAGAAAGAAACTTATAGAAGTTATAAAGAACTTTAGGGGAGGACATATTATTCCACAGTTAATTGTTATAACGCATAATAGGGAAGTTGTTAATGCATCTGATCAGGTATATGAAGTTGTAAAAGAACCAAGTGGTTCAAAAGTATCAATTCTTGAACAAATATAGTTTGTACTTCTACTTTAATCTTATAATCCATCGCTCTCTACTCTTAATTAAAACAGGTATAGTTTCCCTAGCCTCTAATAATCTATCACGATCAATAGTATACTCACCGTATCTAGCACCATGGCCTAGTTCATAAACCTTTATACCAAAGGGGTCGAGAACCATACTCCTACCAGTATAGTTTTTACCGTATCTATTAGCAATAACAACCCAATAGGTGTTTTCATGAGCACGGCTTCTACCAAGAAATTCAAGCGTTTCTTCCTTTATCGGCCCTCTTACCCAGCCGCTCTGGACTAGGACTAGATCAGCTCCTTGTAATGCATAGCTCCGGAACAACTCTGGAAACCTAATGTCAAAACATATAGCAACTCTAATATGAAAACCATTAATCAAGATTTTCTTAGATAATTGGTCTCCAGGTATAAAGTAGTCTGATTCTCGATAACCATAGGCGTCAAACAAATGAATCTTGCTATATATCCACTCAAAACTACCGCTAGGTTTAACGAGTATACTTGAACTCTTACATTTAGGCTTATTATTAGTTCTCTCAATAAAATGTACAAGTATTGGAATACCATACTTGCCGGCTAGATCAGATATAAGTGATAGATAATTACTATCATTTATTAATTCTGCTTTTTCATAAAGTTCTTCCGGCGACAAACCAGCTAAAGGATCTATCATTGAATATTCGGGTAAGATGATGATATCCGCCTCTTTTATACCATTTCTCAATAGTTCGCTAGTTTTACGGAGATTATCAATAGGTTTTATACCATATTCTTCTTGAACAATACCTACAACTAGATACTTGCTCATTGTTACACCAAATACTAATTAGTTTCTAGAGAAATTTAACAAATATGGCCATCGTATAGCTATAATTTATAAATAAGCTCATAATAGATCATATATGGTGGTATCCATGGAGTTTAATGTGCCTATTGGAATAGTTTGTAAAGATGAGTACATAGTTAAGGAAGAACATTCTGCTAAGGTCATTGGAAGTGGGGATGTCGAAGTTCTATCGACACCGTCAATGATATTATTTATGGAGATTTCTTCTTGGAAATGCGTTCAAAAGTACTTGCCGGAGGAATATACGACTGTAGGTGTTAAAGTATGTATTGAACACAAGGCTCCGGCCCCTATTGGAGATAGGATCTTGGTTGAGACGAAATTAGATACAGTTGAAGGAAGAAAACTAGTATTTTATGTCAAAGCTTTATGGAGAAATAGAGTGATCGGTGAAGGTATTCATGAGAGATATATTGTTAATAAGCAGAGATTCATAGATAAAGTTAAAAAGATAATTAATAAGAATTGAAGTTTTGTTTAAGCACTATCTTAGTTAATTAGGTAATGTATTATCAAGGATTGATCTAATGTACATTGGTTAGTTGGATCAAGATTACGAAGGACATAATTCATTACCATATTACGTTATTTAAACTCCATACAAGATTGATCAAATTATTCTAGTAGCTTATGGAATGTTTTTATAACTATAATATTATGTTAACTTATTAGAGATGATTAGTTATGGCAAGATATACGATATATGTTCATCCTTATTGTATGTCAAGCTATAGGGTTGTTAAATATCTACTTGAGAGAGACGTACTCGATAAAATAACTGTCGTACCATTAATTAATGGGATTCCTTTGTCTTTAGAAAGGGTTATTCCGAGTGTACCTGCTTTAGAAGTTAATGGTAAAATTGCTGCTATAGATCCCGTGGAACCCGAATTTATTGAAAGCGTAATCAATGATTTAGATATTAGCAGGTATATTCCGTTAGACAACGAACAAATAATTAAGAGATTTATTGATAGTATATTAGCGAGTAGTTATCTTGCGATCCAAATATATTTTAGCGAAATGTCATTAAACGATGTAATTGATACTTCTTTTACAGAATATGCATTAAGAACTTATTTCTCAAGGCTTGATTTAAATCGTATAAGAGAGACATTATTAAACAAGATGAATTATATTCAAGATACAGTATCTAAGGTTATACCGAGAATTGTTGCGATTAATTATTTGAGAGATATGTATATTGCTCGTGGAGGCAAAATAGATAGGAGTGAATTTTTCGATGAAAGTAAATTAATGTTATGGAGCATAGCCAAAAGCTCTATGGGGAGAACTTTTACACCTTTGATCGATTATACAATGGAAAACATTGAGAAATATAGGGTAATTCTAAGTATTCTCAAAGAGAAATTCAATGAATATTATACAAAAATAGTTAATGAATATAGCAGGATAAAAAGTGATGAACAGGTATATAAAATACTAGTTTACGGACATAATATGAGTAAATAGGTGATGGTTCTGGTTTATACTATACCTAGATTAATAGACGTAAATGCTCATTCAAAATTATTCAGAAATAAGAAAAAATTACTAATCATTGGTAGATGTTTAGAAGTCGAGCATAGAAATCTCATAGACGAGTTTATTGAAAAAGACTATGTACCGTTATCGGTTTGTTTAGAAGCTGAACATGTAAATATGGTTGGATTTAAACTAGCTGGTATAATTGCTAGAGGAAACTATTATGAAATAGCAATATTAACTGTCGACGGTAGTTTACACTGTACACAACTTCATTGGATGGTTGAAGAAGTATTCAAGATCATGGGTCTTGATAAACGAATAACTAGGAGCCATTATGTGGTTTATAAAGGCAAGATCTATCAAATACCGTTAAAGGCTGTAAAAACTTCTAGATACTTGAGTAAAGTAGCAAAATTAATCTAGTGTTCTTGGGAAAATATAGTTCATGTTAGAAATAATTAAGGTAATATTATTTTAGAATACAGAATACTATAATTAAATAATAGATCTCCTAGTAAACCTAAGTATTGATTTATCTTTTTATCCCTATTTTATCAAATATTTTTGCAATAATGTTTTCAAGTTCAGCTATTTTTGGTAACTCACTAAGAGAATTAGCTCTAACAACAATCTTAATATGATCCTCTTCAACAGATACATCTAGATCTGTTTCCAATTGTTCAATAGCTTTTTCTATTTTCTCTAAAATACCGGAGTCCTCCTCAATAAGATCCTCAATACTATGTGTTGCAGTTAAAGAGACCCCATCACGATCAGCGTCTATTATAAATTCGTCAATGATTCCCGCGCCCATGAATAATATCCATACATTGAAATCATCGAGATCTATTCCATAGTCTTGTAGCCAATAATTGTTGGTATCGAGGATTGATAGTATATATTCCTCTAGGCTAGAATGCGTCAATATACCGAGTTCCATGAGATCCATAAATCCATTGACAATTTTATCTAGATTTGGAATCTCACCATAATTATGTTTTTCAACAAATGATACAACTTCTTCAAGATCATATAGGAGAAATTCACGTAAAAACCTTTGTATGAAATCCTGTAATTCAACGCCATATTTATCAAGTATTCTCCTAGCATGATTCATTGTCTCTTCATCAAGTTTAATCGTTATTTCAGACACGATTATCACCACTCATATAAGAGTATGGGCCTCATCTTAAATAGTATATCTATTTTAGCCAGCAATAATGTTACCTATATCGTCAGGTATTCTATAGCCGGGGTATTTCTTGACAAGATTCTTTATTCGTTCTCCTCGGAGATATTCCATGAATCTCTTAACACTAAGTTTATTCAAACTATCTTTATGAATAAGGAAGTCATAGTGTTCCCAAGTAATAGGAATAAAGTCTAGATCATATTTCCATGCAACGTACTCTATAGCTATACCTGCATCGGCTCTTCCTTGTTTAATAGCAGCTGCAACAGCCGTATGTGTTTTGACCTCATAACTATAACCCTTAATTTTTCTAATCAAATCCTTAAAGTCCATGTTCATTCTCTTTGCCAGATTTTTCAAAGATATATCTAGTAAAACGCGGGAGCCTGAGCCGCGTGTACGATTAACGATAACTATATCGTCGCGGAGGAAGTCATGGACTCCACTAATATTTTTGGCGTTTCCCTTGGCGACTACAATACCTATTCTTCTATCATAACCTCTTATAAGTACGGCTTCACTACGCACACCTAGTTTCTCCATGAATGGTATATTGTATATTCTACTTTCTTCATCAAGTAAATGAGTTGGAGCGATATCTGCTTCACCTCTACGAATAGCATACCATCCTCCAAGACTACCGGTAACAATAACTCTTGTAGAATCCATTAGATCGGCATCTACAAGGATCCTATAGATAAATGGGTCATTGCTCCCTATAATTACAAGATCGGGTATCCTATGTTCTAAACTAAATAATTCAACGTCAATTATTTCATTCTCTAGATAGAGATCCCTATTTTTCTCCAAAATAGCATAGCCATCACTATTAACAAGCGGCGAAATACTCCCACTCTTCATAGAAACCGGATACGCTACTAGATCGTTTTTCCTATGAACCAGTGCAACCGGTAATAACCATGTTCTTCCAAGGGGCTTCCTAATTCTATAAGCTAATCTAGCTCTAATCCTTCTGACCGGAGTTATTCTAAGACCAGCTAGGCGGGCAATAATAGGCTTAACAATTTTATGAAGAACCATATAACATGATAATGGGAATCCTGGAAGACCAAAAATCAGTTTTCCATTAACAATTGCCACAACAGTAGGTTTGCCTGGTTTAATAGCAAGTCCATGAATGATTACTCCGGGTTTTCCAAGGGAATTGAATACGCGATACACTAGATCTCCTAATCCAGCTGACGTGCCTCCACTAGTTACTATAACATCATACTCTTCCAATGTTTTTGAAAGTTTTTCATAGATTATACCATAATCATCAGGTAGCCTTCCATGAAATACAGCATCTACACCAAGTTCCTGTAGACTAGTTGTTATTAGGTAACCATTAACATCATATATCTTTCCTTCAGGTAATTCCTCTCCCGGTTCCACAACCTCATTGCCAGTAGAGTAAATCGCGACTTTTAGCTTACGGAAAACTTTTACACGATCTATTCCAAGGCCAGCCAATAACCCTATTTCTCTTGATCCTAATAATGTGCCCTTGAGCAATATTAGATCGCCTAAACTAATATCACTCCCTGTAAAAGCAATGTTTTCTCCAGGTGAAACACTCTTATATACGAATAACTCATCATTACTTCTTGAAGTATATTCCTCCATAACAACAGCATTTGCTCCCCGAGGGATCATGGCTCCAGTGGCTATTTCAATAGCAGATCCTTTAGAAACTTCCATATTCGGCTTAACTCCCACTTCAATAGATCCAGAGACCATTAACTTAACAGGTCTATTTTCATCAGCTCCATATGTATCCTCAGCTCTAACAGCATAGCCATCAACCTCACTTCGATCGAAAGGGGGATGATCTATTGGAGCATAAATATCCTCAGCCAAAACTCTACCGAGAGCATTAATCAATTTAATATTTTCAACTCCCAAAGGACTTAAACTAATATACCTACTAATTATACTAACAACTTCGTTCAAATCCACAAGTTTATGGAAGATCTTCCTAGACAATACATTACACCTAATCTTTAATCACTTAGATATAATACTAATAAAGATTAATTATTCCATGGTGATCATATTTAATCAAGTATATAGGGCATTATATCATCGATAATTTTGCTACCGATGTACACAAAGCTTCTTAAGTAGATTAATACATTATATGTAGTACTTCTTCACTTCTTCAAAGAGTTTAATTTAACAACGTCTCAGCCGAAACCTCCTTCTTCATCTTCTAATGGATCATTAAATATGGGTATATCATCATTAATTCTCTATATAGAATTATTGCTAGTCACCATATATCTTCTTTAAATACTGATATTATTGGAAAGCAAATGAACCTTAACCTGTTCACCCTTTTCATAGCCTTCATGATCTTCTGGTACCACTATATATCCATGTGTTTTCGCTAAACTCGATATTATACTACTTCCTTTAATCATGTATGGTGTTGCGTAGAAAGTATTGTTGGCTTTTTCAAGGTAGACTCGTACAAAGCTTCTATACCCTACTTGATTAACAATTCTTTGCCTCAAATACGCTATGATATATGGATTTAGAGGAGGCTTAGAGCCTAGCCACAAGTAAAGTAGGGGCTTGACAAATGCTTCTAGAGCTACCCAAGCAGCAACGGGATTGCCGCTTAGAGCAAATAGTGGTTTATCATTTATAATGGCAAGACTTGTTGTTCTACCAGGCCTCAAAGCTATGCCTCGAATAATCCATGAACCATATTTATCGACGTAATCAGGTACTAGATCCTTTTCACTAACGCTTGTTCCCCCAATTGTTATCACGATATCGGATTCCTTAAACGCCTTATTCAAAGCATTAATAAGTTCTTCAAGACTATCTGGCACTATACCATACCTATGTGGATTTATAAAGCCTAGGCCTTCAAGATACTTTTCAACAAGAATATCTGTAGATGCAAACTTTTTTCCCGGTATAAGTGGACTATCTAGATCTATTAATTCATCCCCTATGGCTATTATACCAATACTTAAAGGTTTATAAACACGGATCCTTTTAACTCCGAGACTGACGAGCAATGTTATATGGTATGGATTAATCTGTGTACCTTTTTTGATTATAAGTTCTCCTTTTTTCACATCATCTCCAGCTAAATTGACATTAGCATAGACCGGGACTTGTCTAATAACTTCTATTTCACTATTAACTCTATGTGTATCCTCATACATTACAACAGCATTAGCTCCTGGCGGTAAAGGAGCACCAGTATATACTTCTATTGCTTCTCCAAACCCTATTTCTCCATATAGATCTGGTGCATCGCCGGGCTTCAGTAATCCTTTTACTCTTAATCGTATAGGATTTGTCGGAGAAGCTCCATATGTATCTTCTGCTCTTATGGCATATCCATCAACTGCGCTATTACTATATGATGGGAGATCTATTGGTGCATGTATATTTTCTGAAACAATTAGATTATTTGCTTTATTAACAGGCGTAACTATGGTCTCTACACATAGCTTAAACTGTTTATGGGCTCTTTCTAATGCATCATTAAGCTTAACTAGTTCTCCCCAGAATCTTGGCATAGGGCATCAATAAATTATTGTCTTAAACTATATTATAGAATTGTTGGTTCTAAGTAATATAAATGAAAGATGTAGGGGTTTAAAATGCTAAAATACGGTATTCTTGTCGTTAGTGATAGCGTTTATAATAAAGAAAAAGAAGACGTGTCAGGTAGGCTAGCTAAATCGATTATTGAAGATAAAGGCTACATTGTAAATAAGTATACCATTATACCTAACGATTATAAGCTAATCCTACATAATGTCTTAGATTTCGTTAAAGAGTGTGATGTAGTTATTGTTATAGGGGGTACAGGGCCTAGTCCAAGAGATATTAGTATTGACGTTGTTGAGAGGATTTCATGGCGTGTACTACCTGGATTCGGCGAAATATTTAGGCATTTAACATTCAAACGTCAAGGCTTTAAAGCCATTTATAGTAGGGCTGGATTATACATTGTTGATAAATCTGCTGTTGTCGTAACACCCGGTTCTCCAGACGCTGTAAAAACTGCTCTTGAGATACTGCTTGGATCAGTAGATCACGTTATAGAAGAAGTTAGGAGGCTTAAAGGGGTTCATAGAAAAGTTTAGTCTAGCCTTGTAATAGTGTTATTTATTTCGATATATTGAATAAGTACATTATTGGATTTTGGATAGAATAATATATATTATATGTAAGGTAAACTAATTAATGGTGGAAATTTTGCCTATTGTTAGAACGGGCCCTGTTAGAGTAAGTGGTTATGCCATAAAATTAAGAAGGGTAATCAATGCTGTTCTTCGGGACATGTATAAGAAAGGCGAATTAGATTCTAAGAAGGTAAATGAACAAATATCCGATCTTAATGCTAAAATCTATAATATACTTGTTGAAAGATTCGAAATACCTAAGGAAGCAATTACTAATATTATCTTAGATTTTGATATTGCTGAGGGCGGTTTAAAAGTAAATAATATTGAAATCGAGATTTATGATAAGGATGAAATTCTTAGCAGGAATACAACAAATGAAGTTAAAAAACTCTTGGGACTAGCATAACAAATATGGCTATTAATAAGTTGTATGTATTAATGGATATAGTACTTATTATTATATCATCACTTAATAATATTCACCAAGTAGCCACCAATTACCTACACTTACATTTCTTAAGCCATTTCTTTTAGCAATTTCATACGCCCGTAATGCATGGCTTCTACTAGTTGGCGGAAGATCTAGCATTAGATAGTCTGGATGGAATGCGAGTAGTCTAAACGGTATATCTCGATCAAGGCTTGCTAAGAAACGAGTTATACCATCGATCTCATAATCATCGATATATCCGGGAACAAGTAATGTGCTAACAACAAGTAGTGGAGGCTCTTTTCTGATATCAAAATATTTAGCTATTCTCTCAATATTTCTAATTACAAGCCTACCATCATTGCCAGTTAAAGCATAGTAGACCTCTGGAGTCCAAGCTTTAAGATCAACCTTAATAATGCCCCCTGTCTCAAGACTAAGTTTTATAGCTTGTTCAAGAAGATCCGGATTCATTAATCCATTAGTCTCCCAGCAGATCCGAAACACTTTAATCCCGATCTCTCTAGCTCTCTTGATCATTGCACGTGAAGCGGCTAAAGCGTGTATTATTTGAGGCCCTGGATCACCTCCAAAGAAGCAAACGCAAGAAGTCTTTAGCGATACTGCTTTAACAAGGTCCTTTACTTCTATTGTGGGATAGCCCTTAGACGCCATATCGCGGTATTCCCAGTTTTGACAGAATAAACAGTTAAGGTTACATGCTCCATAAAATACTGCTATATTATAGTAGCCTCTTTCAGGCCCCGCTCTTGACAAGGAGTACTTTGGATAACCAGCCCCTGTTGCTCCAGGGCAAACCCAGTCAGCTACACAATTTGTTGGATGAGGATCAAGGTAATACATGCCAATTGCCTTAAGCGGTGAACCAGTTTTATACATTATTCTTCCATTAATATTGATCGTTAAACCACAGTAACCCATGCCCCCTACAGGTATTTGACAAGAATTACCACATATGCTACATTTTACACTATCAGTACCTCTTGGTGGCTCTATTGGAAGTTTATGTCTTAGCCTAGCATTTACATGCTTTTCTCTAATAATCGAATATGACTCATTCCATTTATTTCTTATACACTCTATACATAGGGATATGGCACTTGATATTAGTTTGCCTGATTTACCACATAATCTACACATACCCATGGCTATATCATGTATATTATTAGAGAATTGAGAGGAATAAATAGTACTGTTATTAAAAACATTTTTAGAAATTTCTAATCTTCTCTAGAAAGTAATTTCGTAAAGGACTTCTCTACATTCTTATATGAAACCATAATATGTCTTGTATTAAATGAAATAGCATATTCTCCCCTATAATCAATAGCTATTAATCCCGTATTGTCCTTACCCCATATACTGGTTATCCAGTCTAAAACGAGATCCATTGATTTCTTTAAACCATATCCATGAGATACTAGAAGAGCTATACGTATACCTGGAAGAGATTGGACGATAACTTCTCCTATGCCCGTTGCAGCTACTGCAACATATCTGTCTGCATAAAAGCCAGCTCCAGGTATAGATGAGTCTCCTACGCGTCCAGGAAGCTTAAGCCACACACCGCCAGTACTTACACCAGCAGCTAATCTTCCATCATTATCGAGTGCAACAGCTCCGACAGTCCCGGTTAGACCTAGCTTCTCTAATAAGTTCTTGTTTTTAGCAAAAATTTTCCATTCACCGCTCCAATACTTCTCTAATAGTTCATGATATCTCTTGAATAATCTATTACTAGGCTTCTTAATACGTTCTAATCCCATTTTTTCAGCTAATTGGTCTGCTCCATCACCTGCTAAAAGCACATGATCTGTTTGTTCTAAAACTATTTTTGCAAGTCTAATAGGATTCTCAGGATATTTAACAGCAGCTACTGCTCCGACTCTAAGTCTAGAGCCATCCATTAAACCAGCATCCATCTCCCTATATTTAGCAATGTTTAATACGCTTCCCGTACCAGCATTAAATGAACCACTATCCTCCATATACGATATAGCTTCGACAACTGCTTCTAATGCAGATCCTGTGCGCAAATATCTCCATCCATGTTCTCTAGCTGCTTCTATATCTTTGAGCGCTTTTTCAATACGTTTTCTAGGGGCCTTCCATGTGCCTGCTCCGCCATGTAATAATATAGCTGGTCTACCCATGTAATTATCACCATTAAAGTAAATAGAGAACTTTATTTATAATATAGTTTTAGGATTATATGGTAATGAAAAGTTAGTCTAACTAATAATAAGTACATTGTGTGGAGGACTGTCTATGGAGCTAAGTACCTGGAGCTTTAAATACAAGTACAGATTATTGGATGAGAAAACTTACCCACTGATTTCAATTCCATTATTCTTTACGATAATAGGTTTCATATACCTAATCCTAGTATCTATTACTTATACTACATTAGATCTACAGGCAGTGCCAGAGCAAGAGCTGTCATTATCAATAACATTCATTAGCTTTGGAGCAATATATGTTATAGGCTCAGCTATTGCTTCATACATGACATACAGAGCACTACATGATCATATATTCTATAGTGTAACTGAAACCGTTCTTGAATTATCTGAAAAGGAAGAATTAGGGATCAGATATGTTCTAAATCCTGAATACACTCGTTCTAAACTTCCATCACCAATAACAGCATTAATTTTAACATTGCTAACAGGAGGAATAGCTTTTCCAGTAATGATATATCTATTTGAAAAGAAGATAAGAACACATGACGCCATAGAGTCTAAAATAAAGGGATTGAAGCCATATTCGCAAATAGATATTGGAAATTTTCTACTTGATCTAATATTATTAGTGGTTACTTTAGGCCTATGGCTTAGCATATGGATCTGGAGAGCTATAAGGATCTATAATAGCCATGTAAAGTCAAAACATTTGTTATTAAAGTCGAAAGAAATTCCTTTACTTACTCCTAGACCAGTATTAGTTATCCCATTAATGTTACTAGCTGTATCAGCGTTTGTCTTCTTGTCTCTTATGAATATCCCTGTAGTACCATTACCACAGATATTTATAGCCTTCCTAATGGCATATACTGCATATATATTTAGAAGGAAAAGATTAATTTATCAAGTTACAGTCTTAATTATTCTTCAATACGTTATTCTCGGATCTATAGGTCTAGCGGGATTTTTTGCTTATAACTTCTATTCACCTCTATTAACTGTTTTTGAGGAACTTTCGGAAGGTCTAGGTAGGGATTTCCTATCATTAGTGTTAACGATCTTCCAAAATAATATCCGTATAACTATTCTTGGTTTAATGCCGTTTATTGGGCCTCTCATAACAGGCTACGCTATAGGCAATACAGCTTTCTTATTTGGGTTAATTTTTTACGAAAAACCTTCTGCTTTAAGTTTATTCTTAATGCCTCATACATTTCTAGAATTTCTATCATATGGACTATCTGTAGCTATTGCGACACGGATTCCCATCAGTGGCCGTAAGTTGCTACCACACGCTCTTATATCGGTTATTGTATTATTCATAGGAGCGGTAGTTGAATCCTTACTTATACTTATGGCTGGGGGTGAATGATCTTGATAAAACTTGTATCGTTTGATGTATGGGATACATTACTTAAACTTGATATAATGTTAGATGCTATAGCTAAAGGGATATCTAAGGTAGCAGGTCTTAATGCTGAGGAAGTTTCTGTCAAGATATATGGGGTTAGGGAAAGAATTAAGGAGATTAGGAGAAAAGGCGAATTAAGCATATCGGAGATACTGTCTCTTAGCAGAATATTAATTGCTGAAGAATTGGGTGTGGATGAAGAATTAGTTAGAAGAGGTATAGCACGAGCAATATTAGATATGAATTATGATGACCTAGTTAATGAGTATGCTAAGGATGTACTTGCTATGCTTAAAAAGAAAGGTTTAAAGATCATTGTAATAGGTAATGTTTTGATATGGGAATCTCCATATACACGCTTACTTCTAGAAGCTACGGGATTAGCAGAATACATAGATAGACAATATTATGCCGATGAAATGGGCGTTTATAAACCTATGAAAGAAGCATTTCATAATCCACTTAAAGATTTTGAAGCAAGACCTGACGAGGCTATTCATATAGGTGATTCTATCATCGAAGATTTTGAAGGTGCCCTTGAGAGTGGACTCTATGCCATAAAAATCGATCCTGAGGCTAATGAAGTAAGTCATCCTAGGGAAAGAGGATATATTGTACCAAGTTTAAAGCATGCTCTGAAAATCGTTATTGATCTTTTAGAGGGATCTAAATGAGTTATGAAGCTGTATGGTTTTGTAGAAATTGTGGCTTTACACAAGATTTCTTTAAAAAATATTATTTTAGATGCCCTAAATGCGGTTCTCCACTACATATAAGGCATAATAAGTCATGGAATCCAAGAGGCAATGGGTTATATAGATATTCTTCGATGCTTCCAATAAATCCTATAATGAGTACAGGTGAAGGATCAACTCCTATGGTTACGAGAGAGTATGATAATTTAAGGTTATGGTTTAAACTAGAATACCTTAATCCATCCGGAAGTTTTAAGGATCGAGGATCGTCGCTTGTGATATCACATGCCTATAGATTGGGGTATAAGAGAGTTTTAGAGGATTCTAGTGGGAATACTGGTTTAAGCGTATCGCTGTACTCTTGTATTTACGGCTTATCAGCTACAATAATTGTACCAGAATATGCTCCTAAGGGAAAGAAGGATCTTATTAGACTTTTTGGAGCAGGTATTGTTGAAGCTCCTACCCGTAGTGATGCTGCTAAAATAGCTCTGGAAATGGCTAAAGACCCCAATACTTATTATGTGGCACATACTTGGAATCCATTATACCCTATATCATATAAGACTATAGCATATGAAGCATATGAGCAAGGGTTCCGTGGAGATGCGATAGTAGTACCTATTGGTAGTGGCGGCCTTGCTCTAGGTCTTTACTGGGGCTTCAAAGACTTATATGATCTTGGATTAATTGATAATATACCTTTATTTATCGGAGTTCAAGGAGTGTCTTCAAAACCTGTTTATGAAAAACTATATGGTACTGTTAATGTTCAGGGTTCTTCAGAACTTGCTGACGGTATTTTAGTGAAAGAACCTCCTCGCTTAGAAGAAATTGCAACCATATTTAAAGAGACAAACGGATGCATCGTACTCATAGATAATAATGATATTATCTATGGTTTAAAGAGACTTATTGGTTACGGATTTATTGTTGAACCTACTAGTGCATCGGTTATTCGCGGTATTGAGAAAGCATTTGAGCTTTGTTCTCTAAGTGATTTAAAAGATATCCTTGTGCCCTTAACAGGTTCTGGTCTAAAAATGGTTGATCTTTTGGTAAAATTAATTAAGCTATAAGTATATAGAGTATGTTATAGATGTAAAGTTAGGCTAGCCTAACTTTATTGGTGAATACATCATGCCGCCAATACCACTAGATCAATTACCTCCCGGGATGAAAGCTAGGGTTGTAAACGTATTTGCGCCTGGAAGATGGAATCATAGATTACTGCAGATGGGTGTTGTACCAGGTGGAATACTAGAAGTTGTCATAAATAATGGTAGAGGGCCTATAGTGATCAGGGTTATGGGCGCAACTTTGTCATTAGGAAGAGGTATTGCTAGGAGAATTCTTGTCGAACCACTCAAGTAATGTCATAAACTTCAGATATTGGAAGGGTGGTTCCTAATGAAAAAAGAAATAACAGTAGCTGTTATGGGACAACCAAATGTTGGTAAATCAACATTATTCAATATATTGACTGGTAGAAACGTTCATGTAGCTAATTGGCCTGGTGTAACTGTTGAAAGACATGAAGGTTGGAGAAATTACAAGGATCATAAGCTTCACTTTGTGGATTTGCCCGGTACATATGGATTATCAGCATCGACTCTTGAAGAAGTAATTGCAAGAACATATCTTTTAAGCGGTGAACCCGATGTTGTCCTAGTCCTTATCGATAGTACAATACCTGAAAGAACAATGTACCTTGCTTTAGAAGTTTTAGAGCTTTTTCCAAAAACAATAATAGTATTAACAAAATCTGATCTAGCACATACACATGGAATACATATAAATCCACATGTTATAGAACGTAAACTAGGCGTACCCGTTGTTATGGTATCAGCTGCTACGGGACAAGGCATCGATGAACTCTTAGAGACAATTATACAGGTTAGTAAAGGTCTTATGGGAAGGAAAGTTCCTTTAAAAATAGATTATGGCGAACTTGAACCCTTTATCCAGAGTGTTGAGGAAATAGTATCAAAAACTAGTCTTGCAAGGGACTTCCCAATTAGATGGACAGCTATAAGGCTCCTTGAAGGAGACATTGATCTTGAATCTAGACTTAAAAAAAGACGTGAAGAGGAAGCCCTTAGGAAAGTTGCTGAAATCCGTGAAGAACTTAGAAACATGCTTAAACAAAGACCTGAAGAAGTGTTTGCTCAAAAGAGGTTTAATTTTCTCATGGATATAATTAGGGAGAGCGTTGCACGTATTGATAAAGCCAAGATGGGTGTTCATGAACGATTTGATAGGATTATCATGCATCCAGTAACGGGCCCTATAATATCGTTTCTTATTCTATTGATATTATTTACTATAGTGTTTACAATAAATACGGGATTCCCATTTAATATTCTTCTTGACACAATGGGTTTTAGCGATGCAGCTTCTATCGTTGAAGAATACAGTCTCGCAGGATTAATGGATAAAGCCATAAGCTTACTTGGAGAATATTTAGCCTATACATTGCAAGGATCTCCTGAATGGCTTGTAGATTTAATTGTTGACGGCATTATTGGTGGTGTTGGCGCAGTCCTTGTATTCTTACCTCTTATATTCCTCATAGCCCTTGTATTAGCAATGTTAGAGGATAGCGGCTTAGCACCTAGAATAGCTGTTAGTCTAAACTATTTATTGAATAAAATTGGTTTATCGGGGCATGCAGTATTTCCTATGACGCTTAGTCTTGGATGCAATGTACCAGCTGTAATGGCTACTAGGGCTACACCTAATTATAGAGAAAGGATCAGGCTAATACTTACAATACCATTTATACCATGCCAAGCCCGACTAATAGTTATATTGGCTTTTGCATCTGCATTGAGGGGCATTGGGAGTATTGCATTGGTATTACTTAGTTATATTGGCGCATTTCTAGTTTTCGCATTCATTAGCAAATTACTGGTTGCCTATGATAGGAGGAAAGGATTATATGAAGAACCTGAACTCCTACTTGAGATACCTCCTTTACACAAGCCCTTACCCAAGGTTGTATGGTGGCTTACGTGGGACGCTGTTAAACATTTCCTTAAGAAAGCAGGAACAATAATATTTCTCGTAACAATACTCGCGTGGACTATGCTATATTATACTCCATCACTAGAGCCAGCTGTTGAGCCAGGTGATAGTATAGGTGCAGGTATTGCGAAGATACTTGCTCCTCTGCTATATCCACTTGGATTAAGTTATAATCAAGCCTGGATGATAGCCTATGCATTAATAATTGGATTTTTGGCCAAAGAAGCTGTTGTAAGTACATTAGCAATATTAGCCGGCACGTCAAGTGCTAGTGAAGCTATAAAGGTTATAGGTTTAAATGATCCACAAATAGCGGGCCTAACTATGTTTAGCGTACTTTATGTACCTTGTTTAGCAACGCTAGCTGTGATCTATAGTGAAACTAGAAACTTGAAATTAACACTAATAGCCATTGCAATAATGGTTTCGGTCGCCTATCTTGTATCTTTGTTAACGTATTCAATTGTTACTTTATTTTCATAATATATCGTAATTGCATGGATCTAGAAAATGGATTAAAACAACGATTCATGTTTTCTTTATAACAATTGTTACTAGTAGATCGTTTATATTCCATTGCTTAGTATAACCTTCAAGTACCTTCTTATCTGTAATAGTTAATTTTTCAGCTCTAACTTCACTCATAATATAGTCCTTATGGTTCTCAACAAGTTTATGATACTCTTTTGGTAGAATTATATTAACATTAATTTTTGCATCGAGTGGTAGATCTAGTTCCTTCCTCATTACTTGTATTCTTCTAATTAAATCCTTAGCTAATCCTAGGCTTATTTCTTCCTCAGAAAGTCTAGTATCAATAGCTATACTACCCCATTTTCTATCTTGAATCGCATAGCCAGCAGCATATATTGGTATTATTTTTACATGCCTTTTCTCAATAATGATCTCTGAATCATCTATCTTAAACGAATGTTTACCCTTTGTTAGGAGATCTTTGGCAACGATCTCCATATTATTATTAATGTATTCAACAATTTTGCCTGTGAGCTTCTTAAACTCGGGTCCAAGAGTACTATATACTGGTTCGACACGGTAGTGAATCAATTCACTGATCTCTTCGGGCATTCGTATCTCTATTTCTCGAGAATTAGTTAGTGTTATTATGAGATCCCTATACTTGTTGGCTACATCTAATATTCTCTTATCATCGCTATATATAATGACTCTTCTTATGGGCTGTCTAAGCTTAATACCAGCTTTCATACGCGCTGCGGCAGAAGCCTCATATATCTCTTTAATGGCTTCCATTTCATCCTCTAGCTTCTTATCAATGAATTCATTATCTATTCTAGGCCATTTTAATAAGTGCACGGATGGTGGCAAATCCTTTTCAGCTGGTCTAATGAATTTTTGATATATAAGTTCTGTTAAATAAGGTATAAATGGTGAGGCTAGTATTAGCCACTTCTTCAATACATAATATAGTGTGGCATAAGCAGTCATTTTATCAGGCACGTTTTCCTCAATCCATACCCTAGGCCTTATCAGCCTTATATACCAGTGACTAACATCTTCCACAATGAATTTTCTAAGTTTGCGTGCAGCTTCATGGACATGATATTTGTTTAGTGCAGTTGTAACGTCTTTAGCAAGGCTGTTGATTCTAGATAGTATCCATTTATCTTCATCACGTAGATATTGGAGATACTTTCCAAGATCATATTTAATTGGATCAAACTTATCTAGATTCATGTATGTAGATGCGAATACATAGACATTCCATGCAATGCCAAGATCACGTTTAACTTCTTCAATGTTCTTCCATGAAAATCTTAAATCCTCCCAAATAGTATTTTGAAGTAGCCATAGCCTAAGGGGATCGCGTCCAACACGAGCAATAGCTTCGTCAGTACCAACATAATTTCCAAGACTTTTATGCATCTCTCTACCATGTTCATCTAGAGCAAATCCATGTACTAGTACAGCCTTATAAGGAGCTCTATCAAATCCTAGTACGCCTGCTCGTAGAAGGCTAAAGAACCATCCGCGTATTTGATCGTGTCCCTCAACAATAAAGTCTAGGACTACCTCATTTTGGTTAAGCTTTTCTGGGTGAGCACGAGCCGCATAAAACGATATGCCACTATCAAACCATACATCCATAACATCTGGTACTCGTTTCATTAACTTACCGCATATAGGACATTTTAGAATGACTTGATCTATCCATGGCTTATGGAGTTCCTTAGGCTTCTTACCGCCAAGTTCTACGAGTTCTTTAACACTACCGACTACCACTTTATGGCCTTCGGAACATAACCATATAGGTAATGGTGTACCCCAGTATCTTTGTCTGCTAATTACCCAATCTTGTAGATTATCAAGTATATGGTATAATCGGTCGAGAGCCCATCTGGGTATCCAATTAACCTTTGCAGCTTCCTCTTTGAGTCTGTTTTTAAGTTTTGTAACACGCAATATCCATTGACGAGTCGCACGCAATACTACTGGTGTCTTACAACGCCAACATACAGGGTATCTGTGTCTTATGGAGCCGCTATATAATAGATATCCAAGCCTCTTAAGATCTTCTATGATTTCCGGATTTGCCTCGCGAACATGTTTACCAGCATACTTACCAGCTTCTTCAGTAAATCTACCCATATCATCTATAGGCGAAGCTACAAGATCAACATTATACCTCCTAGCTATTACAAAATCTTCAAATCCATGCCCCGGGGCTCCATGAACTAACCCTGTACCTTCATAGAGGGTAACTACATCTGGAGCCATATATACTCTATGATATACAGATAACTTCTTCTGAAGAGGAACAATAGTTTCAAGTGGATGTATATATTCTATCCCATCGAGCTCCTTACCCAAGAATTCATTTATTATAGTATAGTTTTCTATGCCTATATCGGTTAATACATGTTTTAATCTTGCCTTAGCAAGAATGTATATTTCATCACCTACCTTTACTTTAACGTATTCGGCTTCTGGATGTGCCATTACAAATGTATTGGCAGGTAATGTCCATGGAGTAGTTGTCCAGATTAATAAATACTCCTTATCCTTACCCTTTATGGGGAATTTCACGTATATACTTGGATCTTCCAGCTCATGATACTCGATTTCATATTCTGCAAGAGTAGTACTACAACGTGGACACCAATAGACAACGCGATATTCGTTATCCAGAAGACCCACATCATTAGCTTTCTTAATAAGCCACCATCCAGCTTCTATATATTCATCCGTCATTGTCAAATAGGGATTATTCCAGTCCATGAATACACCGAGTTCCTTGAACCATTTTGTCATGGATCTTATATTATATTCTACAAGCTCCTTACATTTAGCTATGAAGTTCTCAACACCGAGTTTTTCCTCAATTTCTTTCTTATTCTTAATACCAAGTCTTTGCTCAACCTTAACCTCTATTGGTAGACCATGACAGTCATATCCAGGCCGATCATATACTTGATAATCATTCATTCTCTTAAAACGTAATACTGCATCCTTCAAACTCTTATTCCAAGCGGTTCCAATATGCGGAATATCGCCAGAGGGATAAGGAGGGCCGTCAATAAACAAAAACTTCTTCTTACCTCTACTATTAATTTCCTTAATAAGTTCATAGATCCTATTTTCTTCCCAGAACTTATTTACGAGTTCCTCAACTTTATGAGGATCGTAATGTCCCTCGAGCTTTCCTACAACAGGCAAATACTCCACCTACGCATGCTAATTAACTAGGGTAATTAATTAACCTCTTAAGTACTTATAAAACCTACCCTAATTTTATTCATTATGATTCCTATTAAGTACATTAGGTCAAAGATAAATATTCTTAAAAAGACCTTAACATTTTACCTATTACGACGTTTTATCTTAATTAATATAGCTAAAACTAAATGTATATTTTAGGTGCTTGGTGAAAAATTTGGAAGCTAAGCCTAAGATAAAACTTGATGAAAAAATGTTAATTGTTTTGCTAGAGGCTCTTCGGTGGAGTGAAAGGATTAAACCTAGCCAGCATGCAAAGAGAATGGTTTTTGAAAAGCATAAAGTTAGTGATCGTATTGAAAGGGTCTTAACAGCTATTTATTACTCTATACTTAAGAGACAGGGTATTCTGGACAAAATTATTGAAGACATAACTAATGTTAGGCCCATCTATATACTCGATCCATGGCTTAGATCGGCTTTGAGATTAGCCATCGAACTTATGGTTTTCCGTAGACCCAGTCAAGCTACGAAAAAGAGGTTAAGAAATGTTATTGCAGGTGTTATATCTAGTAAGTCTCATCCATATATAGGAATGTATTATTGGAGAATATTTGAAAAACTAGAGGGTTATACATACAAGCCTAAAACATCGATTGAAGAACTGGAATATCGGTATTTACTTCCCAAATGGTTTATTGAAAAAATGATAGAACTACTTGGTAAAAAAGAAGCAGAACAGTTATTTAATGCCTTAAATAAAAAAATGCCGATTAGCGTTAGAGTAAATACTCTTAAAACATCTGTAATTGACGTAATTGAGGAGCTTACAAAGGATGTACCATGGGTTGAGCAAAGTAAAGTAGTAAAAACAGTACTTAGATTCCCAGGTCCATATTCATTTAATAAGTCAAGGCTTTGGAGAGAAGGATACATCATTATCCAAGAAGAAGCTGCTGCAGTAGCATCTATATTGCTTAATCCAAAGCCCGGAGAGATAGTTGCTGATCTAGCTGCAGCGCCTGGAGGTAAGACTGAACATATGGCTGAACTAATGAACAATGATGGTATCATATACGCCTTCGACATAGATGATCTTAGGATAAAGAGAATGAAGGATCTCCTTAAGAGAACAGGTATCAATATTGTTAAGATATATAAGATGGATTCTAGAAAGGCACCGGAAGTTCTTGGTGAGGAATCTGTTGATAAGGTTCTTATAGATGCTCCGTGTACAAGTGATGGTACATTAGCTAAGAACCCGGATCTTAGGTGGAGAATTCGAGAAGATGCTATACCTGAATTTGCCAAGCTACAACTTGAAATGCTTGATGCTGGGTGGAGGATCTTGAGGAAAGGAGGTAGGTTACTTTATTGTACCTGTAGCATGTTTATAGAGGAGAACGAGGATGTTATTAAAAAATTCATTAGTAAACATGAAGATGCTAAATTAGTGTTCTTGAATGGTCCATATGATCCCGGGTTCTTGGATGGCACCCTAAGGGCTTTTCCACATAAACATGGAACAATAGGTTTCTTCTATGCGTTATTGGAGAAGAGATAGTTTTGATTAATTTATAATTACCATTATTAGTAAAGTCCATGATATTTTCTATGGTAAGGTTTTTGTCTCTCAACGAATTATCTATACCTCGGGTATATTCAATGGGAAAATTATTTGGTACTGCTGGTATTAGAAAAGTATATCCGGAAGGCGTTGATCCTATTTTAGCTTATAAACTAGGTCTGGCGGTCTCGGAAATAGTTGGTAACTACGGTACAGCATATATAGTACATGATACAAGAATAACGAGTCCTACGCTAAGCCTAGCTATCATGAGTGGTTTTATGGCAGGAGGGCTTGAAGCCGGATATATAGGCTTGGCTCCTACACCAGTAGCAGCATATGCTAGTCTATGGCATGGTGTTGTAGGAGTATCCGTTACCGCTAGCCATAATCCTCCGGAATACAATGGATTTAAATTCTACGATCAAGATGGATATGAATTTACGAGATCTATAGAAAATAGAATTGAAGAGTATATTGACAAGGTTAAGCCCCGTTCATGGGAGATTGCTAAGAACTTCTTTATAGCTAAAGAGATAATTGATGAATACATAGACGATATTTCTCAAAGACTTATTCCAGAGAGAAAAACCATCGAACCATCCATTGTGGTTGATTTAGCAAATGGTGCTAGCTATTATGTTACACCAACGGTGTTAAGGAAAATAGGTGCTAGAGTATATACTGTAAATGCTAATCCAGACGGCTACTTTACTGGGAGACCTCCAGAGCCTAGAAAGGATGTTTTAGAAAAATTATTACCTGTTTATCGTGGTTTTGATCCACATGTTATATTGGCTCACGATGGTGATGCAGATAGATTAGCGGTTCTTAGTCCGGATAAGGGTTTTATTAGGCAGGATCGTATTATAGCGTTTTATGCTGCTAAATTGCTTGAAGAAAGAAAAGGACTTGTTGTAGTATCTATTGATACAGGTAAAGTTGTTGATGAAGTTGTAGAAAGAATGGGAGGTAGGGTTGAAAGATATGTTTTGGGTAAAACACATGAAAGAGTAAAGGAGTTAGGAGTTATGAATATAGTTCTTGCGGCTGAGCCATGGAAATTAATTGATCCTAGTTGGGGCCCATGGGTAGATGGTGTATGGCAAGCAGCATTAATTGTTAAAACAATTATTGAAGAAGGAAAGCCATTTGATAAAATACTTGATGAAATGAACATTCCAGATTATCCATGGGATCGTAGAAGTTACTATATTGAACCCTTAGATAGAAGAAATCAGATTTATAATGAACTTATTGAGGAATTGCATGAATTACTTGGTGATCCAATTAATGTATTGACCATAGATGGCTATAGATTCGAATATAAAGATGGATCATGGGTTCTCCTGAGGAAAAGTGGTACTGAGCCTAAGATCAGATTATATGCAGAGGCTCCTGTTAAAGATAGATTATTAACAATAGTAGAACGTATTGAGTATAAATTAGAATCTATTGCTAGAAAATATAATGCAAGAATAGTTGAGAAAACTATAGGATAAGTTCCACATTTTGAAAATATATTATCGATCTATATAATCCTTTTAAATATTTTGTTTAAATTTATATGTTGCCATTATTTTTATGAGCAATAATTATACATCTTTAAATGCATTCATAAAGATTCTTAGATATTTATAAATAGGTGAAAAAATATACAAATTATTAACGAAGTATATATTGATGATATACATGCATAGTAGCATAAATAACCTTTTGAAAGAAGATTATGGAGTCATCATTAACAATATAAACAGTGATATAAAGAGTTATGGATTAATAGATAAACTTAATGATAATGATATTCATACACTAATATCTAATCTAATAAAACATTGTAGAAAAGGAATATTTAAAGATAATAAATGGTTATTTAAAAGGAGGATTTGGAATGATTTAAAGATTATGAGTAAGACTTGTCGTAAGCCGCATATCGAACATTATTTAATATTACCTGGTACACGGTCTTGGATTGATAAACTAATTAAATCCGTTGCAGATGAAAAGGTATTTCTCGATATGAATACCATATGTGCAGCATTAACTATTGACGGTTTTATTAGCTGTAGAACCGTTAGGAGAATAATTAAGGATATTAAAAATGAATATGAAAAATCTACAATAAGCTTCAACAACACTTCATTATCCATACATATGAAAAAGCTAATGGAAATTAATGAATTATTTCATAAAAATTTCCCAATAATCTATAAGACTAGATCTTATCATATAACGAAAGGCTTTATCAGTGAATTCTATAATGAACTCGCAAATACACCGCTGAATATTATTAGTTTAATGGAGTCAGAGAGATCTCGTAGTTATGGAGGACTAGATAAGATAAATAGTGGCTATGAATATGCCAAAAAGATGTTTCGCGAGTTAAAGATTGATACATTAATCAAATATTCAATTCAATACTTTAGTTTAGAACCAGATATTGTTGGAGGATATAATGAGTTCATCGATATAGTGAATACTGGGGCCTCAAATATATGTAGCAACGTAGTACAAATATACATGACTATTTTAAATGGCTTAAACTTATCAAAATAAATTTTAGATTAGGAAAAATTATGAGTTATTTAAGCTAAAATATCTCTTTTATAAAGAATCCATTTTCGTAAATTAGATCTCCATCAGCATATACTCTATGTTTTTTCATGTCTTTAATCATATCCCAATGAATACTTGATTTATTTTTACCACCTGTCTCTGGGTATGCAGCTCCAAGAGCCATGTGTATAGTTCCACCAATTTTTTCATCAAATAATATTTCCTTAGTAAAGCGGTCAATGCCATAGTTTAATCCAAAAGCTATCTCACCAAGTCTTTTAGCTCCCTGGTCTGTTTCAAGCATTTTTCTAAGGAATTCTTCACCGCGTCTAGCTTTAGCATCTATGACTAATCCTTTACGGAAGACAAGCTTTATGCCTTCGACCTCCCTTCCACGCCATATAGCTGGGTAATCGAATTCTACATATCCTTCAACACTATCCTCTATAGGTGCTGAGAACACTTCGCCTCCAGGCATATTGTACTTACCATCATCATTGATCCATGTCCTACCATCAACACGTAAGTAGAGATCTATGCCTGGGCCCTCATATTTTAACTCACTTACTTTCTTAAGAAAATCAGCTATTTTCTGTTGCTCTTTAGCTTTCTCAATCCATGCCTTAACCGGGTCTTCTAAATTAACCATTGTTGCACGAAATACAAAATCCATGTATTCAAGTAATCCCATACCAGCTTCTTGTGCTAATGCTTTTGTTGGATAAGGTGCTACAGTCCATTTCAATTCCTTTTTGGCACTACGCTCCATAAAAATCCTAGTTAATTCGAATCTGGCCTTGCTTCTTTTCCTCATCTTATCAGGGTCAATGTTACTAAGTGGTTTTGTATGGCTAGGACTAAGTATGGATATGAAGGCATTTACCTTCTCATAGATCATTTTTTCAATTGGGCTCACGTGCTCTAATACCTTGTCTGGTGCATATTTGTAAAAGATTTCATCAAGTACCTCGTCACGTATATTGATTATTAAGGGATATCCTCCATTGACAAGGATCTCTTTATATAATTCTCGAATTAATGGTAAAGCCTCTAAACCAGCACTAACGACTATCTCGTCACCGTCTTTAACACCTATACAGTAATTAACAATTAATTTAGCAAGTTTAGAAATATGGTTATCCATAGTACCACCAATGCTAGAATATTGGATATTATGGGATTAAAGATTATTCTCTGGAAGCAATTCTCTTCCTAACTTCTTCAATCATGTACTTTGCCAGAGCTTCCTTTCCAGTAAATTCACTAGGGGGAGCATATATAACATCAATATCCTCTAATAATGATGCTTGGGCGGCTAGTCTTTTATCTCCTGTAAAGAATATGACGTAGTAACCTTCCTTTGAAAGTTTTTCTATAATGTTTAATACGTCAAAATCGTCTTGTGCGGGTTGTTTAATAATGTTCTCTACTTTAAGAGGCTTAGATAATCCTCTGCCTACGATCTCGTGTATCTCCGTATTTGGAAACTCCCTTGCTAAAATACTTGTAAAGAAACCCTTATACATCTGATCTAATACTATAGCTATCTTCTCTTCTTTTTCTGCATGTTTTTTAACGACAGGGGCTTCTATAGGCTCCATTTTTTCTGCCAGTATACCTGTTATTTCTAGGACCTCTTCACTACTTAGCTTAACAACTATTTCTCCGCGATAAATGACTCCTCCTCCAGCTTCTAATAATGCTTTTAAAGCATCACCGAACGAATCATATACGCCTATGAATCTATTTCTCGATACAACTATATACACTATACATGTTCACCTAAGAATATAATTTGATTCAATAACTAATAAGGACTTATTATTTCAACTAATTTAGACAACTGTTTTATATATTCAATAATCCCGCTAAACCCTAGCTCCCTATAAACATGTACAAGGTTGCAGCTTGTCGATAGATACTTTATTCTATTAGAAAATATTCTCGATAATTCTATGAATTTATTAATTCTTTTATCCGAGCATTCATGCGGATCTATAATACATGCTAGGTGTACGTTATATTCCTTTAGAATTTTATATATTGAATAGAGCTCGTCAACTGAATACCATGAAAGATTTAATGAAATAAAATCGATGGGTAATGAAGATAAAGATTCAATGAGTAATAGACTTGGTTTGCTGCAAAACATAAAACCGTATTTCTCAGCATCGCCCCGATTAATTACTTTTCGTAACAATTCTATAAGTAGACTCCATGTCCAAGGCTCATTAGGTCTTGGCCTAGAAAAATATGACCTAAGCTTGTCATCTATATCCATAAAAATTAAGAAATTTAATCCATAGCTAGTTATAACGGTAATTAATCTAGTCATTAAAGTCGTAATAAGATCTATAGCTATTTTAGGATTAGAGATCAATGGCTTACCATTTATATGGAGTACATCAATGTAGTACCATGGAATAGGAAGTATAAATCCTCTATAAGGGTACCCTGTCCTTCTCAGTATTAATGCTGATTCCTCATATTCCGGTACTATTATTGGAGTCTCTCTAATTAAGTTCTTATCCAATGAAAGCACGTTATAATGTTCATTAATTTTCTCTAATATACCATATTTAACAAAACCATCAAGTAAATCAAATGGAGTTCTAAGTAAAGGGGCAACTGGTATATCTATTCCCAATTCTATCGACGTATCTAGAATACTATGTACAACGCTCCTTGAATACTGTATAAACGGTAAATATAGCGGATTCATTGTTCTAACGATTATTTTGCGAGGCAAACTATCAACCGGATATATTAGTTGCTTGTAATCGTAGAAATAAAATATTTATGGTTTATGAAGACTTATGGCGCACTATTATTATTAGTGTGATCTATAATTAGTTTTCTAGAGATGGTAGGGGCATACTGGATTGGAAGAAATCATTGTAGCTGATACATTACTGATACTTGGTTTAATGATAGCATTAGCTAAGATCATGGAGGAATTAATTAATCATCTGGGTTATCCTCCTGTATTAGGAGATATACTTGTAGGCTTAATTCTTGGACCAACTATTCTGGGAGTATTTTCTGGACAATATCTTGAGTACTTATCTATTCTTAAGTGGACGGGAATTATTAGTTTATTATTCTTATCTGGCTTGGAAACTAGGTTTCACATGTTTAAGAAGTATCTTAAATCATCTCTTCTTGTCGCAATTGGTGGTATAGGTCTATCCTTTGTCCTAGGATATATTGGTGGAATAATTATGCATTTTTCAGCGGCTCAGAGCTTGTTTATTGGAGCAATATTTACAGCTACAAGTATTAGTCTTACAGCGAGAATATTAACCGAAATAGGTGCTATGGGAACAGATATATCGACTGTTATACTTGGGGCTGCAGTTATCGATGATATCGGCGGCCTTATAGTGCTTGGACTTTGTACGGCTATAGCTGTATCGTCAGAATTAGAGTTAATAGAACTGGCCTTGACCGCTTTAATAGCCGTGGGATTCTATGTAGCCACTGTAGCTATATTACATAGATTATCTAGTTATTTATGGAAGGGAGTATCTATATTGACGCATTTAGAAGATACAGGTATAGCTTTGCTTTTAGCATTAACCCTGTTTATTTCATGGGCTAGTGTAAGAGTTAATCTTAGTCTAGTAGTGGGAGCATATGCTGTTGGATTAGCTTTTAGTGAGGTAAGAGGAATAGAGAGAATCGTACATAGATTCAGTATTATACCAAATATATTCGCCCTTGTATTCTTCATAATATCTGTTGCATCGATCGATCTAAAGCCATATATACTTGGTATATCTAATCTATTGGCAATCGTAATTTTAATACTTCTTGCCATGATCGGTAAGATCATAGGTTGTGCAATAACAGCTTATGTGACAGGTTTTAATATTAAGAAAGCATTATTCATTGGAGCAGGTATGATGCCTAGAGCCGAAGTTGCATTAATCATAGCATCAATAGGTATGGCCTATAACATAGTTAATGATCTGGTACTTGCTTCAACAATTCTATTAATATACGTATCAAATATAGTTACACCCATAATTCTGGGGAGGCTTTGGAAAATAATTACAAAGACTAAATAGTATACTACATTCCGGCTTTAAGGATCTTCTTAGGAAATCTAAGTTTAACACTCTTAACTTCGGGTCCCGCAAAGACTTTCTTAAGGAGAATAGGCGTTGCTATATTAGTTACTATGACTACTATAAAAGCTGATAAATAAGCTTCCGCACCTAATAATCCAAATGAGACAGCTGTATATGCGGCTATAATGGCAAATTCACATCTAGGAAATAATCCAACAGCTATTCTTAGACTTGATCTAGTCGGAAATCCTAGTATAAATGATGTTAGTCCTGCACCAATTAACTTACCAGCAAATGCTGCGAGAACCATTATTAGGTAAAAGCCTAGATATTCTGGTTTAAGGGCGGCTTTTAAATCTAGTTCTGCGGCCGTCGTTACAAAAAATACTGTTGAAAATATTACTGCAAGCTTACGAAAGGTATCTCTTAAGTGACTTAGTCCATGTATTTCAGATAGTGCAAGCCCTGTAGCATATGCACCTATAAGTGGGGATACACCAAATATCGATACAAGGACCGCAATTCCCGCAAATAAGCCGATCAGTAATGAAGTTAATGCTTCTTCTACATGAAATCTACTTATCGCACTTACTATGCGATCTGAGAATCTATGCAGTAGAAATACAATTATTATCCAGGCACCAAATGCTTTAATAAATACTAGTGATACGTTTGATAGACTAATAGCGCCCATCATAGCAATTGACACACCTATTGCAATAGTAATGAGGGATGCCAGATCATCTAATACGGCTATCTCCATAACGGTGTATCCTTCTATAGTATGAAGCTTATTTAATTCCATGAGAGTCCTTATGGTTAGGCTAATGCTTGTAGCTTCAAGTATTGCTCCAAGGAAAAATGATTCTAGTAATCCATAATGCATTACAAATATACCTATGATAAGTCCCATGGAAAAAGCTCCTATGGCCTCTCCAATAGTTAATAAGCCTGCAATGGGTAGTAGTCTAAAGAATTCACTGTATCTAGTTGATAATCCAGCATAAAATAGAAGTAAAGATACTCCGAACCAAGCTATAGCTTTAGTTAGATCATTTACTATGTACAAATTTAGTATGCTTGCACCCACTATTATTCCGGCAATAAGATCCCCTAAAACTGCTGGAAATTTAAAACGTATAAACACTTCTTCAAGGATTTTCCCCGTAATTAATGCTATTGCTAATATGTAGAAAACCATTACATCACTTGTTATTCCATCTATCAATGTCTAGTCACCACAACTTCTTTACATCATCCCTGTTTCAAACAAATTATAGGCTATTGATGATAAAAAATAGTTACTATTCATGAGAAAATAATTTATTTCGAGAAAAACAAGTAGAAAGTAGCAGAATACTCGAGTATTACTTAGGTATTTTAGAGTGTGATGCTATTGAGAAGAGTTTTAAGAGAGGAGTCTAGGGCTAGAAGAGTATTTGGGAAACACGATGTTGACAGTTTACTCAATATAGGTATCGGCGAGTTTATACGCAAGTATAAGCCTCAATCGACGCATTATATTGTTGTTCGTAAGGGTACTAAACTATATAATGTATTAAAGGCTATAGCTACGGGTCATCCTGTTCTAGTGGTAGTAGTTGATGAAAATAGGAGGCCTATAGGCTATATTAGTGAATTTGAATTACTTCGTATGTTTTCTCGTAGGCCGAGATATTCATTCTTTATTGCAGGCTATAATCTTGCAAGATTAAACATACCTATTGAAACTGCATTAAGTATACCAGTGGAGAAAATTATGGAGGATAGACCATTAATTGTTAAAGAAGATACTTTATTAAAGGAATTGCTAAACTTAACACGGAACCTACATGTATCATCGATCATGATTGTCGATGAAAAGGGTAGATTAAAGACGGTTCTTACTCTACCGTATCTTATGAAGACATTATTACGCGTGCTTCTCGGAGAACCTGTAATGGTTTACTAAAATAGATCTAATTGTAATAAGTGACTAGTACTTCAAGTCTTCGAATAAGATTATAAATCGTTAGGAATAATATAATATATTATGATGCGATGAAGCATATGGCGGAGCACTGACTATCGGTAGATGATGTGTTCCGGCCGATGCTGAGCATATATTCTAAAAGGAGAAATGCTTATTAGAAATGATACATTTATATTTTGTGTATTTCCCACTTCAATTCCACTTTAAAAATTTGAAGAAGGCGATATCCATGGCTCATCTAGAGACACGCCATTTTAATGTTGAGGCGATAGACTTTGACATGGGGAGGAATATTGTCATAATAAATGAGAAAGATGCTAAAGAGCTTGGTTTAGGCCCTAATAATAGGGTTAGATTGATAAAGGGAGATCGTATAAGAGGAGCATTTACAGCCATAACAAAGACTATGGTGCCTTCAGGCAAGATTCTTGTTAGTCGTGATGTGGCTCATGAATTGAGAATAGGGAAGGAAGACATAATTGGCTTAAAACCAGTACCTGTACCTCCGAGTTTCCATGCACTACAGAAGAGACTACATGGGCAAAGGCTTAGTCAAGATGAAATGTTCATGTGGATCAAAGATGTTGTTGAAGGTATATATGGTGAAACTGAAATAGCTGCATTCCTCGTAAGCCAATTATATTATGAACTTAGTGAGGACGAACTTAATGCATTGATTAGAGCTATGGTTGAAACGGGTAGTCGTATAGAGTTTGAGGATACAGTTTATGATGAGCATAGCATTGGCGGCGTTCCTGGTAATAGTAAGGTTGCATTATTAGCTGTACCTACTATTGCGGCGGCTGGCTTATTGATTCCAAAGACTAGTAGTCGTGCCATAACTAGTCCTGCTGGTACAGCTGATACAATGGAAGTACTTGCACGTGTAGATTTTTCTCCCGAGGAGCTTAAGGAGATTGCACGTAAAATAAGAGCTACGCTTGCATGGGGCGGTAAACTCAATCTTGCTCCGGCAGACGACATTTTTGTTAATATTGAGAGAAAGTTAAGTATTGATCCATGGCATCAAATGGTTGCTAGTATACTTGCAAAGAAAGTTGCTATGGGAGTAGATAATCTAGTTATCGATATACCTGTTGGTAGGAAAGCTAAAGTAAAGGACATGAAGGCAGCAGATCAATTGGCAGGTCCTTTCATAAGGCAGGCAGCACGACTAGGCATGGGTATAAGAGTTGCTATTACTTATGGAGGCCAGCCTATAGGTAGAACAGCTGGTCCAGCATTAGAGGCTATGGAGGCTCTGAAGGCATTAATTGAGAGAAGGGGTAGTAAGAGCCTTGTTGAGAAAGCCATGAGTATAGCTGGATTAGTTATAGAATTATCAGGTAAAGTTCCACCTGGTCACGGTACAGAGGTTGCTCGTAATATATTTGAGAAAGGATTAAGTTATGAAAAGTTTAAACAGATCGTGGAGGCTCAAGGGGGCGATCCTAATGTTAAACCAGATGACATACCGATTGGCAGTCATACATATACTATTGAAGCTCCTATAGAGGGTGCTGTAACCCATATAGATAATGCAGCAATAACAGCTATTGCGCGTGCAGCTGGTGCGCCTTTTGACAAGGGAGCGGGAGTATATCTACACTTTAAAGTTGGTTATCGCGTGAATCGGGGAGATCCGTTGATGACGATCTATAGTAGTAGTGCTATTAGACTTCAAGAGGCATTAAATATAGCCTCTAGGTATAGTCCTATACTTGTTGAAGGAATGCTAATAAAGATTTTACCATAAACATCATTCAAGTTCTATATCTATACGTATTTTCTTTACGCCACTGGGTACACCCTCTACACTAGCTAAGAACCCACGTACTAGGTTCTTCAAGATAGTCTGCATACAGGGATCAAGGTGTACGACTTTATCATCGACTATAATATTTCCCCTAGAAAGTATAGGGCAATCTATAGGCTGAACCTCCATACGCAGTATTTTCTCAGCAAGTTCAATACATGAGCCGAAACCGCATTTTCGGCAATCATCGGGGTTCATAAGTGATGATAAGGTTTGTATAGAATCCTTAAAGATCTCGCCTACGAGAGCAACTGTCTCCTCAAATAGTAATGCGTTTAATCCCATTTCCTTAGCATTATTAACAAGATCAAAGTCATGGCTGACTATAAACCATAGTCCAGGCTCTTTGGCAAGATGTTGAAGTTCTTCTTCATTTTCGATAATAGCAATTACTTTACCAATATTGACTCCCTTAAACCCTTCAACAATGACAAGTGGATGATACGGCATGTATCTCATTACTAGATTCCTAAGATCATGTTCTGGCTCCATAAAAACTGTTGTTTCTTCAGGACTAGATACAAGAACTACATTTGCACCTGCAGCCCAGTATCGTCCAGGATCTGATCCAGGATCTATTTGTGGTTCATGTGTTTGTTTTATAACAGCTACTACTACGCCTTTTCTTCTTAGTCCTTCGACAACCTGTTCTCCGAGACTGGTTTTTCCTGCACCGCTTCCCAGAGCTATTATCCTGTAGATAACAGTGTAGCCTATATTTGGTGTATATTGTTCACTCGTGCCTATTCGCCTCCACAACTTATGTGGACTATACCCACGGTATATAAATATAGGCAGATTTGCTTTAAATAGTATGAGTATATATTTAATGCCTTGGTGATAATGAAATGGCTGAGCAATATGATGTCGTCGTTATTGGTGCAGGAGTAGCTGGACTTACTGCTGCATGGCTAATTTCAAGCCAGGGATATAGAGTAGCTATTGTTGAAAGAAAACCCTTAGATAAAATTGGTGATAGAGCTTGTGGTGATGCAATAGGTCTTCATCACTTTCAAGAACTTGGGTGGACACCTCCACAAGACGTCTTAAATGGTAGTTATAAAGGTGTTAAAATAGTAAGTCCTAGCGGTAATTACTCGGTAATAGTATATGGTGAGGGAGTAAGTGTCGATTCATTAAAATTTGGACAATGGCTATTACGGAATGCGCTAGATAATGGAGCAACATTATATGATAATAGTCATTTCATAGATATCAGACTTGATGATAAGGGATTCGTGAGGAAGGCTATAATAAAGGACCTTAAATCAGGAGTAAAAAGGGATCTTGAGGCTAAGGCATTTATAGACGCTTCTGGCGCAGTACCTGCACTTCGTTCAAAACTACCTCGTGAATATCCTATAGCTGAAAGACCATACATGACTGACTATAACATTGCCTATAGAGAGGTCATCGAACTAAGAGAGCCTATTAGTGGTGAGGACAAGGATTACGCAATAATATTTCTCAATAAGAAGGTGGCTCCCGGTGGTTATTGGTGGCTATTTCCGAAAAAAGAAGGCTCCATAGCAAATATAGGTATTGGTGTTATATGGGGTAAGGGAGACTATAATCCAAGACTAAACTACTATAGGTACATTAGAGGAAAATATCCTGGCAGATTGATTCATGCCGGAGGAGGACTTGTACCAACGAGAAGGCCTCTGCCCACACTTGTCTGGAGGAATATTGTTGTTATCGGCGATGCAGCATATACCGTAAACCCTATTCATGGAGGCGGACGTGGTTCGTCAATGCTTGCAGCGAGTATTGTTTCAAAGCACTTAGGTAAGGCCCTTGAAGATGGCAGAGTTAATGAATATAGCTTATGGGGTATTAATAAAGATTTCATGAAAGCCTATGGAGCTAAGCAGGCAGGCTTAGACATTCTTAGAATGTATCTGCAGATTATGAGTGATGATGACTTAGAATTTGTCTTAGCTAAGAAAATAGTTGATGGCAGATCAATATATGATCTTGGTACAAAGGCTAGCTTAGCTGAGGAAATAATATCAAATGTTAAAAGAGCTTTATCTCTACTGGCAAGACCTTCATTACTTAATCAGTTAAGAATAGTTAAAATGTATATGGATAAAGCTATGGAATACTATCTTCAAAAATATCCGGAGACTCCGGATAGATTAAGTAATTGGTTAAAGGAAGTCAATGTTCTATATAGCAAGTATATGCGGACAATAGGATTCGAGCCAGGACCCTTGGTCAAATGGTAATGATGATTATTTGTTCATTGTAGAAACTAATGTCTTTTCAGATAGTTATAATTTATATTCGTGACAAAAATGTATGAATTAATAGTTTATTTTTTCATTGTCAATTGAATCATTAAAGTTTATATCATGATATTATAAATAATAGTTTGTTAGAAGGCATTGTAAAAATCTTTAAAGTATGAGAATTATATGCGGGAGTTATAATTGATAGATTCAAGGCTTATTATTATCGGTCTTAAATTGCCTATGATTTCTCCCGGAGATGATCTTGTTGGGTTATTGCTGGAGTCTATTGCAAAGGAAGGTATTGAATTAGAGGATGGAGATGTACTTGCTATAACTCTAAAAATAGTATCTAAATCTATGGGACTATTAGTTGATATAAGGAATATAGAGCCTTCTAATGAAGCTATTAAAATAGCTAATAAAACAGGGCTTGATCCACGTGTAGTGGAACTTATTTTAAGAGAAAGTGATTCTATAATTGCTGCAATACCTTTTGAGGCTATTATTAGGAATAAGGTAATAGATTTGTCAAAATATTCAAAGGATCTTAATAGAGCATTGAAAGCAGTAAAGTATTATCCTACTATTTTAATTACAGTAAGAGATAATATGTTATGGAGTGAATCTGGTATTGACACATCGAATCATCCACCCAATATTTATTCTATACCCCCTAGAAATATCGATGAGGTTGCCAAGAAGATCTCTATGGAGATCTTTAAGAGAACAGGCAGAAAGGTAGCAGTTGTTCTATGCGATACAGAACTCTTCCCATGGGGCGCAATGGATATAGCCCGTGGTTGCTACGGTATTGAGCCGTTGACAAGCGAGTTCGGCGAATATGATATGTATGGTAAGCCGAAGTTTGGTGGAATAGACAATATTGTCTATGAAATATGCGGTGTAGCAGGCCTCATTATGAGACAGGGAGCTGAAGGAATACCTGCTGTCCTAATTAAAGGATTAAAATATAAGTGGTTTGATGGTGGATTGAAAGATAAATTAATAGGTTTAGATCAGTTGAGTAGAGGGCTAAAGTTAACAATAAGACATACACGGAAAGTAATTGGGTTTAGAAGGATCCTCAAGATAATCTGTAAATATTTCAGTACATAATTCAAAATGGGTTAAGGTGTATTAATTGATTGTTGGAGGTCTTGATCCATCTGGCTCTCCGAGAAGACCTAGCGGCTTAGCATTAATTAATATAGTATCTAATGAGATTGTTTATGCAGGTCTACTTCATAGCGATGAAGAGATCATAGATACTATACTAAAGTATAAGCCCAGCGTTATAGCCATCGACTCCCCACTATCATTAACTAAGAAGGGATTTCGAGAGGTTGATATTCTAATGAAGAAAATGGGCTATCCGGTTCTACCTCCGAGTTGGAGAGGTATGAGAATGCTAGTAATTAGAAGCCTAAGGATCATGAATGAGTTAAATAGACATGGAATAATTGTTATAGAGACTCATCCTAAAAGCGCTTTAAGATCCAGCAATTGCAAAACAGCTATTGATCTCTTTACCGAGATCTTTGGAAAGTATAAACATGAATGGATTTCCCATAGAGACTTGTGTGATGCTTTAATATCTTCAATAGTAGCAAAGTACTATGTAGAGGGGAATACTATACAAGTAAAAGCCTCAGATGGAGTGATTTATCTACTTCCTAAGGTGTGTAATCATGGTTAGATATAAAATATCAGCAACAATTAATTACATAATCATATTCATCTTAATTATTATTAATATACCGATCAACTTAACATTTGCCTATTCTATTGATAATGTAAATATTTATATAAATGTAAATTATAATAAAAATGTAACGTATATATTGGAAGCAGATCTTGTCTTTACTGAATTTCAGAATATATCATCTATAGAGGCCTACATGAAATACAATAAATTAGATTATGAATACAAGTCAAAGATCGCTTTTATGGATAATCTCGCCCTAAAAAGTAGAATACAGAATTATTCATGGAGAATGGAAGATCTAAGGATTCTGAAGAAAAGTAAGAACGCATATCGTATAGACTACGAGAGAAACATTCTTTATAATGGTGATGATTTAAGTAATACCAGTCTTAGCATGGAAATGACTGTACATAAACCCTTGAACAATTATATTTCGATAAATTCTATTATGGAGATTAAAACTACTAATTTAGATGATATACTCCAATTCAATATAACCATACTGTTGTTTAGGAATATTGCTAAGAACGCCTCAATTACTACTAAATACTATACAGAGAATAATAATGTTACTTATTACATTGGATGGGCTAATATAACGAATGCAGTACTAAATATTACTAGCACATCAAATGAGATCGTTAAATATTATCTTGGTTCATATGCTCCAATAATTCTTATTGATAATCCAATTGAAGTTCTTAAGTTAATTGAAGAGCTCCATATAAGCACGTTATATACTGATAAAACATTTTTATTTGAACAGAAAAGTAGTGGCCCAATCTCCACTCTACTCTTAAATAAAACACCATTATATGTTGGGATAGACGGCAATATTGACAGCTATTTATTGAAGCCTCCTAAGGCTTATCCAGTTCACGGATCATATAATTTTATTACTGAAATTACTGAAAATAATGAACTATATGGCAAACTCTATGTAGAGTATGTTTATAATTATGGATACAGGTTTGTAAATGAGTTCTTTGAAGATATTGGATCATATATTGACAATAATATTGCTAGTAGGGTTAACATATTTAGGATTAACTTAAGGATCTCGAATGGGACTTTAGTGTATGGTTCAAATACTTATAACGAACTATACCTTGATCATAGAAATTATACATTACTTTACAATATTATCTATAATATTGAAGAGCGTAAAGGTGTGGATTCTAAGCAAGTTATTGATTATGTATTAATAACTATAGTTCTAATGGTAGTAATTGCCGTAACTATATCTATATATTACTTGCTATTACATAGGAGAAAGAAACTGTAGTGTCTTAGAGGATTTATCTAATAATTTTCTCGATTAAAGTATGGATGTAATGTAATAGATATTCTATTCTCCACAGGGACATCATTTTCACTTTAAACGGTATCTTAATCTTTGCCCCACTAGCTTTAACATGTCCTCCTCCCCCAAGCTTTACAGCAAGTTCTCTAACATTATACCCAGTTGATCTAAAGCTTAGCTTTCCATCTCTACTTACAATAACAGCTATATCTGCATTTGCTCTACCAAGTGCTAATGATGCCATGAAGCTTGAGTCAACAAGATCGTTGTATGGTATATAAACTATTTTTAGCCCATTAATATTCCTAATATAGAGATTACGGATAACATCATTATAGGCCTTTAATTCTTTTTCTAATTTAGCTACAATATTCTCTGTGAACTCATTTTTCCACAAGATACCTTGGGACAATGTATCAATTACATGGAGTCTCCATGAATTCTGTTCCCTTCTTCTAACAAGTCTTAAATACCAAGGTCCTCTCCAATGATCGAATTTCCATAAGTCTCCCGCACACACTCCTTTTACAAGTTCATCAATAAAATCTTGTTCAACATCTACTCTCTTTCTTGGAGCGTATTTGGCAACAACTCCTGTTGCACACGTACTTCGGTCAATATAGAGTTTAGTACCAATGGCTTTCATTCCGTTAATCCATTCATTTTCCCATACATGATGATCATACCATTCGACTTCGATCCCCCTATTAATGATCTTCTCTAAGCTTTTACTTATTAACGGGTAAAAACTATTATTCATGCCAAGGTCCATGAATACTATTTTATCCGTCCTAATACCTACAAGACGTTTAATAGTTCGATCTATTAAATACGGCTCTGAAAAATAGATCTTTTCCGGTTTTTCTCCTTGCAGATATATGTATAGTGCCGCACTACCTACTCCATCAATGTCTGTATGTGTCACTATGTGATACATTAGATAATCACCTGTTTTCTTCTTGGAGTTCATTGTATTTCGTATTCTTCTATTAATAGTCTTTACCCATAAATAGGTATTTAGCACACCTATATGATAGGGAGTATGTAATTGGTAAAGCCACCAATAGAACTATGTGTAAGGTGTAAGGGAGCACGTAATCTGTGTGGGCTTGGCTATTGTCCATTATTAGCTGGTTTAAGGGCTAAAGTAATTAGTTTACAAAGTATTCGAGGGCTAGATGTAGAGGGGAGCACTCCTCCATCGATAATTGTTGGAGAGAAGGGGTATCCGAGGATTAGACTATATTATGCAGTGCCGCCTGGAATAATTGGTGATGAAGCTAGAAATTATGATAATCCTAGTCAATGGCATATGAGGAAAAATCTAGGGGAAATTATTGAGCTTAGAAGTAGGTTGCTTCATATCGTCTTACCGACTAGAGTATATGATCCATATAAACTTTATGAGACAGAGATTGGACTAGCAGTTGTATCTGAGCGACCTGTAGATACAGAGGCCTTACTGAGAAAGAAGCCTATTCCTAGACTAGTATTTGATCCATTAACTCCGCCAAGAGGACCAACTGCACCTGCTAGAATAGTTAAAGTAACGGGAAACCCAGTTATACCAAAGCCTATTGAGAAAATCATATGGGATGATATAAAGGCTGAGGAGGCTATTTATAGGCTCTATAGGAACGGCCTTGATTTCTACACGATAGTTCGTGCTCTAACGATCGGTTTTTTAGGTAGAACTGGGCAGAGAAGACTCGTCCCTACTAGATGGGGTATTACAGCAGTCGATCAAATGATCTCGAATAAATTATTGAGTAGAATCAGAAAATACAAACCAATAAGTGATCTCCTTGTGTTTTATAGTGAGTACTTGTATAACAAGTACATGATATTACTTGTACCAGGTGGCTACCGTGGATTATGGATAGAAGTATGGCAGCCTAGAAGTTTATGGAATCCGCATGTAGAGCCAGCTGTTTTAACCGTATATGATAATTATCGTGGAGAGCCAAATATTATGGATGGAGGTTATCTAGCTGCTAGAACCAGTGTACTGGAATATCTTGATCGTATTAAGAGACAAGCACGCGTTGTAATACTTAGAGAAATTTTACCTCAATATATGTTTCCAGTTGGTAATTGGCAGATTCGTTTGACAGTTAAAAAGGCTTTGGATTATGTCCCAATTATGAAGAATCCGTCTATTCATGAAGTAAAAGACTTTATTGATAAGAAATTTGTAAAAATACCCAGGAAGGTCATTGATTTAATTTTATCATTCACATACTTGTTTAATCAGAAAATATTAGATAAATGGTTTAAAGCCTAGACTATATATCGTGTACCTAACTAGATTGTATTTACTAAAAATTATAAAAATACTAGACGTTGGGAGAAGGCATATTTTTATAAAAGCGAACTTGAATTCTAAGTATATAGACTTGGTGTATTTAAGGATAGAGTGAGCCTAATGGGGTATCTAGCTAAATTAAATGAGAAAATAATGATTTTATATAGAATGTTAGGACGTATCTATCCTAAATTATCCATTTTGTTACTTAGTTCAATATTAGCATATATAATATTTTTCTCACTTTATAAATTAATCTTTATCAATATATATATGATTATATATGCTATATTTGCTTTTTACTACATAATACTTTCTTTAATAATTTATAGTGAAACGAAAGGATATTATAAGGAGAGCTTCATATATTCAATCCATGCAGTAGGTTTAATCTATAGTTTATTTTTAATTGGGCTATCTTATTTATTAGAAATGCTTAATTTCCATAACATTTCTAGAATAATCCTCGTATTCTCCATATTGCCTATACTTGGTTATCTAAGTCTTAATTTCTTTAAACGTAAAGTAACTGTTGATTATAGACAGATAATTTTTCGCCCCACATTTATCTCTAGTCAACCAATTATACTCTTAATAGCGGTTATTATAGTATACATTCTCAAGATACTCGGATATAATGATCTAATAATTCATCTCCCATTGTTGCTAGCGTCAGTTCTCATAATACGTCTTCTAGAATTTAGAAGTAAGAAAGAAGATGTGACAGTATTTGTTTCCAAAGTATATGATATATTTAAATATATTATTGAACATAGGAGTGGTCCATTAATTGTACTTATTGAATCTAGATCTAGAAAAGGTATTTCCTATGAATCCTTCTCCGATCTATTAAGGAAATATATTAGCTTAGAGAATAAAGGTGTTGTTGAATTTGTGCCTAGTGATAGTATTAAAACATCTCTCATAAGTAGAAATGATCATGGAAAGACTTTACCTCCTGTAATTATTAAATATAAAGGCCAATATATTTATGAAGATGTTTTTAGAAGATTAACTAGAGTTATTGATAGGATTAAAAATGAACTAGGTAACAACGTTAATGGCCTAGTTTTCATATTAAGAACTAGTATTCTTGAGCGACTACCTGGTTCTTCTCATTTAAAATATCTTTGGTTTAGAACCTTCGTTGATTTGTTGGATGAAAACTATACACTTATATTAATTAATGATACACCTAGAAAATTGAATCTAGGACCTATCGAGTATTTTATATCATTTGTTATTCACATTGATTAACTAGGTTAGTACATAGAATAATAACTCTTCTTATAGGTTTAATCAATTTCTCAATTCATTAGAGAAATATTGAATAATTATTGCTTAAATGTTATATTGTGTTATGATAGAGTTAACATTTTGGCTGTTCATTGGACCCTGGTTTAAGCTTTATAATTACTATATTTGTTTTCTTTCATGGTTTAGCTTGAATTCTTTCTAATATTATTAGTGAATAGTTTGGTTACTTTTTAATAAGTGGAAACTTGTGTATAGGAATTATTGTTGAATGTTATTAGCCTTAGGAAGCGGAAGCTCTTAGGTCACCTAGAGATCTGAAAACCTATAAGTCGGGCGAACCTTCTTAAATTAGTTGAGTCAACTCTAGGCAAATTCTATTAGATATCTACTTTTTATAAAGATAACGGCATAGTTATTACGAAAACTATTAATCCTATATATTCATAAATATAGTGTAGGTGATAATAGTATGTCTTATAGAATTATACCAACCGGAATACCGGGATTAGATAGGGCTATTGGAGGGGGATTTACAAGACCTGGTTTAGTTTATGTAGTAGGTCATCCCGGTACTGGCAAGACAATAATGTGTATTCATTACGCTTATAATAGAGCTATTAAATATGGTGAAAAAACCAAGTATTTAACACTGACTGAGCCTAAGGATCTTCTTATACAGCGGATAAAACTTCTAAAGTTCGATAAACTTGATGAGTTTCTAAATGAGTATTTAAGCCTTGAAGAAGCATTGCCATTAGCTGATTATAGAGTAATTATCCGTGTTATTGAACGCGTTCTAGAAGACATATCTAGGGGTAGCTATGCTAATCTAGTAATAGACAGTCTTTCGTCACTTGTAAGAGGCTTGTCGCCTCAAGAAGTAGCAAGTATTCTTCAAATGATCTTTAAAGAAGTTACGGGTCAAGACATTACAACAATAATTGTTGGAGAAATACCATTATTTGCAGAAATAAAATTGCCTGGTGTCGAAGAGTTTATTGCAGATATTGTAATTAGACTTGATTACGTAGATATTCATGGAGAGAGACTTGCTGTAAGAATGACTCCTATTAAGATGAGAATAGGCGCTATTGATAGAAAATACTATGAAGTGGCAGTTGATGAAAGAGGCTTTAATGTTATTGGTGAATTACCAAGTAGGAGTTTTTGAATTATATAGATCTAATAGTACTTTATCATGGAATATCACAGATGTCATAGTTCTAATAAATGTTTCTCAAGGCAATGAAATGTATTCTTAGCTTAAATTTATAAAATAGATAATTGGCAGAAAAAATTAATAGAGAGGGCATGGTTATTTGTTAAAATAAGGATGCGCTGAGAATAGGTATGACAATATTGTCTAGCATTAGATTATCATATTTCAAGATCCCAGGATTACTCTTAAGCTTATTGAGAGAGTGTGTAAGTTGATATTTCTTGTAGATAGAGGATCTATCTTTAAATCTATCTTTAAATATTATGGACTATTCTCATTATTTATAAGTATAATATCTTTGTTAATTTCGATTTCATTCATATATATTGATATAGAATTATTTAAGTATAAATTTATCATACACGATCCATTATCAATAATATACCTCACTTTTGGCATAATTATTTCCTCATTTATGGTGCATTTATTGAATAGATTGTTTAAAGTTTATGCCTTCTTACCGAATAAATCTGCTTATAAGAGATTTTTTATTATCATTTTATACTTAATCGAAATATTCATAATTATATCCATTCTTGACGAAATATTTCCTGCAATGGTTCTAGGATTATTAAGAGGTATACACTATATATTGTTGGCTACCGTATTATCTTTATTCGTGATTAAATTAGAGGCTTTAGGAATTAAAACACAATATACTTTAGATTCCAAGAGCATGATGGAAAGCGAATTTAAAATATTTAATGAATTGTCAATAAGTATCATAATATTATGGCTAGCTTTCGGCATAGTCTCGCTGTGGAGTATTCCGCTATTTGAGAAAATATATCTTTCACTAGCTGGGATCAAGGCCATTGATTATTTTTTGTTAGCATTAACTATTATGATAGGCTTGGCATCCATTTACATTTTGTGTAGGGCAGGTGAACCAATTATTCCTAGCTTATTATTTAAATCATTAATTGCTTTAAGTATCGTTTTGTCAATCATTTTATCAAAAACACTATTTTACGATGTATATGCAACAATGTTTACTAAGATGATCGAGATAATGTCTTTTATGATTTTTACAGCGTTTTTCTCATCTATTCTTGACAAAATTACTTTTGCTTTATCCTTGTCAAAAGAATCATTATTAGAAGTACCTCTAAAAGAGCCTAAAGTCATTACTATTGAATATCATCTGACATCTTTTGGTTCGGATAAGTCATTACTTGCCAAGGCATTAGTCGATAAATTAACCGAACCTTCAGAATTAGGTAGAGAAATAGATCGTTTCGATTCAATCTTAATATATACTATCCGCGGAAGTCCCTTGATCGACTATTTGGAAGGAAACCTTATGTATTACCTTACTGATGAGGAGGGGAAAAGCAGTATTCCAATATATACAATTACGTTGTCTAGATCCTTGACATTACCTAAGCTTTATCCCACTGGTAAAGATATTTGGAGATACGAAGTAGGTATAGATCCAACATACACTCCTTACGTTATTGAGAGAATTAGGAAGGAAAAACGGTCTAAAAATATGCTTGTCATTATAGAGAATCCAGTAGATCTTATTAACTTGATCGGCTTTAAGAGATTTTATGAATTATTACACTCTATAATTGAGAGATTAAGGTCAAGTGATATACTCGTTATATTTACTCCCATAGATCTTATTGATGAGAAGGCACTCAATGCTTTAAGAAACATAGCGATGAAAGTAATAATGATATAAAATACCGTATTGTCTCATTAATGTACACATTTAAAATGTTTCCAACACTTAACAATTATGTATAGATACAAATAGCAGATGATGAATGCAATGAAGTCTTGTCTAGGATTGGATTAAAAATCCAGTGATTAATAACAAATACACTTAGATATGGGGTGTACAGCTATAAGTTGAGTAGGAATACAGAGATCTATGATATTATATCTAAGCTCTCTCTAGATCTAAAAAGGATGGAGCTACTTAGAGATATAACTTTCGAAGCAGACTTATTAAGGAGAAGCCGTTTTCTAGAGAAAAGAAACATGGATATAGATGGATTATTTAAATTCTTAGAAAGATTTATCGTAGGAAAGTACTTATTGACGGCAAACATTAACAATAAAAGATATGTTATGTATGTAGAAAACGGTAAAATAGTTTCACTAGCTCTATCAGATCCTTCTAGTGGTAGTAGATATGTTGGTCTTAGAGCTCTGGCTAATTTTATATCAAAACTTTTGAAGGGTAATATTCAAGTTAGAATATTTATTATTGAAGAAGAAAAAGTAAAGAAAGAGAGTCCACCACGTGAAGTGTCTGAAGGAGGAGCAATTCCTATAAAGAGGCCTACTATTGATAAAATGAGGCAACTTGCAAATCTAGCTACTAAGCAACGTAGAATTATAGAGAGGCGTGTTATTGAGAAAGAAAAAACAGCTGATGCAGAAAAATTAAAGGAATTAAGGAAAAAACTCGAAGATGTATTGGGAGAATTACTTAATTATCACGGATATAGACTAGTTAATATCAAGATCGATGTAGAGAATTCTGATATATACATAGAACTTGATATAAAGAAGAAAAAGCTATTTGGTGCAACTGATCCTAAAAAGTTGAAGAAAAAAGTCGAGGAAGAAACCGAGATACTTTTTAATATGCTTGATCTAAGTAGTGGTTTTAAAATAGAGATTAAGAAACTATAGTTTCCAAAATTATTTATGTCAAGTACTTGTTACGGCAATTATATTTTTATTCTTAGGAATACAATTTAATTAATGTATAAATTAACAATAGTTAACTAGTGTGATAGAAATGGTATTGATTATTAGGAGGCGTAGGGAAACAAACATTCCTTTATTCATAGACTCTATGATTCCTGCTAAAACATTATCACCAGATAGGAAGGTGTATTCGCTTATTATGAAGGTAGCTAATAGAATCGGTTTATTAAAAGATATTAGCGAGTGTCTTGCTAAGCAGAACGTCAATATTATTAAAACAATAGTTCCAGAGCCAGCGACTACCGATAAAAAAGAAGTCCCTCTTGTCTTGGTCATCGAGATTGATAAGGATATGAACCCCAAGAATGTAGTTAATAACGTGAAAAAGATCGAAGAGGTTAACAGCGTTGACTTAAGGGAACCCGTAGGATCCCTATTGTTTCCTAGATTATATCCTATAATGATTGGAGGTGAAAGAGCTCTTATAATACCAAGGAAAGCTTTCGATCTAATGATGGAGGCTAGAGATAAATACGGTATTGCTTGGACTACCGTATTTAACCAAATTGCTAGGGAGATGGGTAGAGGAATGTATAAGCTATTAGTATCATTCTATGGGGAACCCTCATCAGATGAGGATTATGATACGTTATCTAAAGCATTTATATATGCGCTAGAGTCCCTTGGATTTGGACGTGTAGAGATAGTCTATAATAATGCTAAGGAGGGCGAAGTAGTATTCAGGTTGTATGACAATATTGAATGTTCTCGATATGAGAGTCCTGCCGAGAAGAAAGGCGATTTCGTCGGCTCATTTATTGAAGGATTTTACCTAGAACTATGGACTCCTCATAGAGTTAAATGGGATGAAACTAAGTGTATAATCCGTGGAGATGACTATTGTGAGTTTAGCGTTTCCGTAACTCTTTAGTTCTCCCAAACAATTCTCTTGTAATATCTTCTCTTATCTCCGTTTTACCAGCTAAGGATTCAGTTTCGGCGACACTTATATCGGAAGTTGATGCAGCTATAGTAGAGGCAGGTTGTTCAAGGATCTCTGGAGTAATTTCTTCTCCAGCCCTATGAAGATCCTCGACTGCTCGTTTGTAAACAGTTTCTGGATCATAGTAGTAGTTAAATATAATTCTAGATACATCCCATACATTTGTAACGTTTCTATAGATCATCCAATTAAGTACTGTAGCCTTCCTATAAATATCCTCTATAATATCTTCAAGATCCAATCCTCTCTTAGCCGCTATATCACGTAAGTGAATGCTTTTTTCAAGATACACCTTATACTGATCTGTTCTTGGATCCCATTGAGCTATAGTAATATATTTATTAAAGTCTTCAACTTCTTGAATTACATTTACTCTACGTTGAACCTTAACTACTCCCTTCTCTATTCTTGTAATTACTCTATTTATATGAATGAACACGTTCATTAACTTCATGTAAGTCTCAGGAATATTCATGGGAGGACTAGTAAGTCTTTTAATAGCATAGTCAAGTGTTTCAGCATGAAGTGTAGATAGGCCACCATGGCCAACAGCCATAGCCTGAAACAATACAAATGCTTCTTCACCACGTACCTCACCAACAATAATGTAATCTGGACGATATCGTAGGCTAAGCTTTACAAGATCAAACAATTTTATTTCAGTACCGCCGCCCATACCGACGACATAGCTTTCACGGCTAGTCAACTGGACCCAATTAGTATGAGGTAAATTCAATTCAGGAGTATCTTCAACACTCACGATCTTCATACCTGGTTTAATAAATAGGCTAATTGCATTAAGCATTGTTGTTTTACCAACTCCTGTACCTCCGGCTATAAGGGCAGTTTTTGCATGTTCTATAAGAGTCCATAGATAGGCAGCCATTATACTATTCATGGTACCTCCAATAATTAGCTCGGTTGGACTGAAAGGTCTCTCGCGGAACTTACGTATAGTAAACGTAGGGCCTCTAACAGATATTTCTCTACCAAATGTTGCTGCTAACCGGTGCTTTCCAGGAAGCATTGCATCTACTGTTGGAAATGCTACACTAATATGTTTTCCAGCCATATGCGCAAGCTTCATAACGAATTCATTAAGATAATCCTCGTCTAAAAATGTGATATTAGTAGGTATGTTTTCATATTTTCGATGCCATATGTAAATAGGTATGTTTACACCATTGCATGATATATCTTCTATATTAGGATCTCTCATAAGCGGATCAATAGGTCCATAGCCTATAAGATTACGCTCAATGTAGTAAAGAAGTTTAAGCCTACGTGTCCCCACGAGGCCGAGTTTGTTACGGTATTTATCTGCTATACGCTTAGCTTCATCAAATACATAGCTACGTAGGTCCTTAACCTCCTCTGGCTTCTCTGGAGGAGTTATCTCATCCATAAGTATTTGTGTAAGTTTGTCAAGAATAGACTTATCCTCCGGTGACAAACCATATTCTTCAACATAATATACGGGGCCATTAGGTGTTTCAGCAATTGTAACTTTGACAAAGGGTTTATAAACATAATAACTCTCAATTACCCTCCAGCTAGGATCACGAGGTGTAATCTGGATTGGTTCAACGATCGGTATTACAGTACGGACAGCTTCGCCGACTTCTCGAGGTCCTTTCCCTCCTTTCTTTCTCCTAATCTTCCTAAAGAGATTCGGTGAGAGCCTTATCCTTTTACTCTTTCTGATCAATTTTTACCACTCCACTGTATGAATAATATCTTTAACTTACTAGCTTAAATACTATCCCTAAATAAATAGGTTCTAAATGAATATAAAAATATTTGAGTACAGTAGGTTTTATATGTTCCTTCGATATAGAATTATTAACTACTAGAAATATAATATATCTATGAATTGTATTGGAAAAATAGGGTTATTAGGATGAAATTCTGGGATTTTATATACAAATATTTCTGGTGGCTTGGAAAAGGAATTCTTAAATTATATCCTAATATACCCGATTCTGTTAGAAGGAGTGGTATGAGTATATATCCTGAGGTATATGCTAGCTTTATAGGATTCATTACAATATTATCTGCTATAGTATCCATTGTTCTTTCCATTATTATTATATACTTTCAGATCTTTCCACTAATATTATCTATAATTGTTATCATACCGTTCCTTACACTGGTTTTTATGGCTAATCTCCCATATCTCATAGGGTCTGGAAGAGCGGGAGCATTAGATGGTGAAATACCATATACAACAGCTTATCTTAGTATAATGGTTGCTAGCGGAGTATCTCCATATGGAGCTTTTGAGAGAATTTCAAAGGCTAGACAAGTCTTTCCTAGATCTAGTGATCTAAGTCAGAGATTTGTACTACTTGTTAGAGTACTGGGTAGAGATCCATTAACAGCATTCTCTATTTTAGCAGCTAGAACTCCAAGTGCTACTGTAAAAGATCTCTTAACGGGATATATATCTACAGTTAGATCAGGGGGTGATGTCATAGATTATCTTACTAAGAAAGCAAGATTAATGTTTTCCGAAATATTGGTTAAAATGAAAATTATAGCAGATAGACTAGGAAGTTTACTTGAAGCATACTTGGCATTGATACTCTTAACTACTATTGCATTATCAACTTTATATTTCGTGAATGTCGCAATAACTGCAGTAGCATTACCTGCTTTATCAGGATTAACAATGTTTTTAGTTATGTATGTTCTACTTCCGTTTTTATCTATAGCAGTAATGTATATATCCGATCTAGTGCAGTATAAGGAGCCATGGACTGATTATAGGCCGTACATAGTTTTCTTCGGCATCACCGTCCCGGTGACAATATTTATTATTATCTTTGGCCTTTATCTTCCAAGTGTTCTACCTGAATATCATCCATTTAGACAAAATCCTATATCATTATCAATTATAAGTACTGTTAACTCCATTGCTTCATTAACTAATGTTCCTGATTATCTACATTCATCTCTAATGATGACCTTTGCATTATTTATCGCAACATTACCTTCAACAATATATACTTTATTTATTAGTAGAGAATATAAGGTTATTTATGGAATAACTAAGTTCTTACGAGACCTAGTTGAAATAAGAAAAACAGGTCTTTCCCCTGAAAGATCAATTATAGAACTCTCACATAACAATTATGGAGTTTTCAGTAAATATTTAAAGAGAATGGCTATGCAATTAAGTTTAGGCATATCATTGTCTAGAATAATAAGTAACTTGTTTAAAAAAATAATTGTTTGGAGAGCAAAAGTTCTTTTATACATGCTTACAGACGCCATAGAAGTTGGCGGAGGATCTATTGAAAACTTAGAAAATCTCGCCTGGTTCGCTGAAAGTGTAGACGCTATTGAAGAGGAAAAGAAGAAAAGCCTAAGAACACTTTTAATCGTGCCTTATGTAGGAGCAATAATAGTAGTCGCTACAATCATATTACTCGCAGCATTCCTAGGCTCACTAGTTATTAGGATTGCGGCATATAAGGCAGCTGCTCAAATCACACTACCATCAATAATTCTAAACGTATATCTAATGGGCTTAGTCGCTGGTAAGGTATCCGAGGGATCTGTTGCTTCAGGATTCAAACATGCAGCAATATTAATGTTAATCGCTATACTAGTATTACTTGCAAGCCCGTACATGGGAGGAGGCTTTACCTCTATTACAGGGTGAGATCATATGAAATCAGTAAGCGAAGTATTGACTACTGTGATAATGATAGCAATAGTATTAACAGTTGGATTAACAATAGCCTATTTCGCAATAACCACGATCGGCAATGCTGTAGCTACAGCATCATATGA
>Ga0180301_10000078_pt1 | contig 66005 bp, 87 predicted proteins | sample GuaBasSediGuay16_FD_121797 | JGI IMG/M metagenome (GOLD analysis project Ga0180301, IMG submission 121797) | Subseafloor sediment microbial communities from Guaymas Basin, Gulf of California, Mexico - Guay16, Core 4569-2, 12-15 cm | ecosystem: Environmental > Aquatic > Marine > Hydrothermal...
AGGTTTTCTAGTTAGTTTTGCACCGTTCTCATCTGCTTTATATTCTCTCTCCCTTGAAACTGCAGCCTGTATTATGAAGGCAGCTATCGGTGCAAATATTATTGCCAATATTGCAGATATTATTGATCCTTCATCTCTCCTTCTATCCCCTGCACCGAAATATAATCCCCACCTTCCCATATATGCTATATAACTTATTGCCCCTGCAAGTGTTGCCGCCATTGTCGAGATCAGAATGTCCCTGTCAATTATATGTGAGATTTCATGTCCTATGACGGCTTCCACTTCATCTTCATCCAGTATTGTTAAAAGCCCTTTAGTTACCGCTACAACACTTTTGCCTGGACCTCTACCTGTTGCAAATGCGTTTGGAGCAGATGTCTCTATGACTGCCACTTTGGGTTTCGGTATTTTGGCGCTTATAGCTACCCTCTCAACTATTCTATGCAGTGTTGGATATTCATTTTCACTTACAATTTTTGCGCCTGTCATGGCTAGAACGATTCTATCAGAATATAAGTATGCTATGAAATTTGTGAAAATGGCCATTATAAGGGATGCTTCTAGAGCTCCAATAGGATTTCCGAAGTACCATCCAACAGCATATCCTGTAAGTAGAAATAGAAGTGTAAGGGTGGTGAAGAGGAAAGCTAACCTCAGCAATTTAGTCCCCCTGAAAATGAGATGAAGCATACACTTAAAAAGTTAATGTTACAGGTAATGTTGAGCTGCAGAGCACATGTCGCTGAGAATTTTTTCAGGATCTGCAGCTTTCACGAAGGCGGAAGCGAGGAGGACGCCGTCCGCTCCAAGCTTCAATGCTGCTGAAACATCATTGGATGATGATATTCCAGCGCCGCATAAAACTTTCACTGATGGTTTATAATTTTTGATTAGCTTAACCGTGTTGGATACTATTTCCGGTTTCACCTTGCTTACAGCTCTTCCAGAACCTATTAGCTCTGGAGGCTCAATGGCCACAGCCCAAGGATTCAGTGAAGCTGCCAACATTGAAACTCTCTCATTATTGGCGCATATCAATGTTAATAAGTTTAATTGTTTAGCCCTTTCAACAGCTTCATCTAAACTTGCAAGAAGCATTCTCCTTTCAGAATGATTGAGCAATGTTCCAATAGCTCCAGCATCCTTCACAGATTCAGCTGAAATATGCCCTGTATGGGAACCTGGACTTATAGGGTCAATATGCTGAGAAAAAATGGGGATTTCTACTGATTGCGCTACTAGCCTTAAATCGGTGAACTGTGGACAGACAATGACTGTTACTCCTGTATTTTTGGAGACTTTTTCAGCTATCTCTGCAAGTTTAAGAGCTCTTCTACCTGTAGCTTCCCTATAGCATTTAAAGTTTAAAACTATCACTGGAAATTGGAGAATGTTCAATATTAGCTCACCCTTTTAAATCGGCTTTTCAACTTTTCTAAAACCATTGGCAGAGTGGTATACTCCATTTCTTCAGGTCCTAGCCGTGCAGGCATGAATGGTCCATGTCTACGCATATAATCCACGATCTCCATGGCTTTTCTCCTAGACCATTCGAAGGCTGGATCATCGAATAGGTCTGCTGGACCCTCCAGGTAGCCGTCTCTCAATTGGAAACCTAACGCTACAACTCTAGGCGGCCCATCAAACCTTGTACATTTAGCATCATCTAAGGATACTGGCATTAATGGACCGTTATGGCTTCCTCTCATCCATCCAGCTACTAAATGTGGGAAGGCGAAGGCTTCAAGAATTTCCCCCACTGCAGGTAAACCGCTCTGAGCTCTAACTATACATACCGGGTCGTCTTTTCCAACATATCTTCCAGCTATAAGGGAAAGTCTACTTGTACTTGCCGATGCAGCGGGAAGACCATCCTTCCTATAAATTTTGGAGATTACATATCTGCTTGGAGTGCCTATAAGAGCTAGGAGATCATACATCTCTTCCGGACAGCTGAGCTCCACTGACAATCCCTCCATAACATCTAAAATTTGAAACTTGAAGCCTGCATGGAGACGTGGATCTATGACTAGACCGGCAGTGTTGAATGGATCTGCAAAAATCTTGAATAGTGGAAGATTCCATGCTCCAGGCTCTGTTTTATCAGCTGCAAATACTATTATTGGGTCGCTCGGCCTCTCATCGAACTCCAATTCGGCGACACCTGGACCCATTCCTCGAATATTTCCGGAGAAAGCGTCGACGAGCAGATCTTGTCCAGCAGCATAAAGTTTAAGCGGTTTTGAAACTTTCTCTGTAACTTCTTTAAAAACGTTCCAAGCAACTTTGTGAACTTCAGGATTGTTCTCACCTCTCCTATGAGTCATGAGAAGCTGCAGGTCATCGCCACAATTGAAGACGTAGTAATCGAGAATTATACCTGAATCCACTGCGAGTTGAAGGCTTTCTTTGGCAACTTCTATCTGCTTTGGATGTACAACATGGTGTCCTGCAAGACTTCCAACATCTGCCTTTATAATGCTAACCGTAATTCGTCCCATGGAAGACACCTGTAAATTATTAGGGTGTAATTGGATTTAAGAGTATTTATAGAGATAAATATTATTTTTCCTTGCCAACGGAATGATAATAGTATTCTCCAATGGATTTCTGATATCTGTCAAGCCAAGAATCTGCTTTGTTGACTCTGGGTCTACCGGACTGGGGATCTCTTCTAAAAGTGACTCCGACATCTTTTAGAAAGATGTTCATTCCCCTCTTTAGACTCATAGGCTTTTTTGCTAATCCTTCAACTCCAGGCTCACCTATAAACACCATTAAACTATTGGCCAGGAGGCTTTGAACTATAAGGTCATGTTCCACTACGAAGGCAGCTGCCCCTTTACTTTCCACCAATCTTCTAACAATCTTTGCCATTGAAAGTCTCTGTTCAACATCTAGATAAGCGCTGGGCTCGTCGAGAAGGTAAATGTCAGCGTCCATGGATAAGCATGCAGCTATAGCAACTCTCTGCAATTCCCCTCCACTCAACTCTGCTACATCTCTATCCAATATTCCAGCTATATCTAATCTGCCTAGAATTTCAGTTTTAAACCAAGATGTACCATATTTGTCTCCAGCAGTCTTTCTGAGAAGACTCTCCACAGAGCCCTTATAGTTCGGGGAGAGATATTGAGGTTTATAGCTTATTTTTAGGTTTAGGGGATTCGAGAAACCTTCATCAGGTTTAAGGATTCCTCCAATCAACTTTACAAATGTGGTTTTTCCTATTCCATTTGGACCTAAAATGCCCACTACTTCGCCTGTATGAATTTCGCCGGGTTCAACGTGGAGGTGGAAGCTTCCAAGAGACTTCTCCATTTTCCCCCAGCTTAAAATGACATTTTCAGCTTTCCATTCAGATTCGGCTGGAGATATTTCGAATTTTACTGGTTCACGTCTAAATAGGATATTGCCGCTTGGAATGTAACCGTCAAGATAAATGTTGATTCCAACTCTAACTCCATAGACATTGGAAACTATACCGTAGACTCCCGGTTTGCCGTAAAATATGCAAACTTGATCTGATATATAATCGAGAACAGCTAAATCATGTTCAACGACAATTACATATTTGTTTTCGCCAGCAAGATTTCTTATAACTTTTGCAACATTCATTCTTTGATATACATCGAGATAACTTGACGGCTCATCGAAGAGATATACATCTGCATCTCTACATGCAACTGCAGCTATAGCAACTCTCTGCAATTCCCCTCCACTTAAAACGCTAATCTCCCTATTCCAGATTGAAGATAGCTCCAATTCATCCTTTAAATCCTTTAGAATACCCTTCTCATCGATTCTACTTAAAAGTTCACCTACAGATCCTTTGACAACTCTTACAATTTTATCCACATATTGAGGTTTATGGAAAACTTTCAACTCTCCTTTTGAAAGCTTCTCGAAATATGTTTGAAGACTTGAACCTCGATAATACTTTATGATCTCGCTCCAATCTGGAGGAGAATCAAACCTGCCTAGATTCGGTTTAAGCTCTCCGGATAGAATTTTCAAAGCAGTGGTTTTGCCCACAGCATTTGGACCTATAAGTCCAAGGATAACTCCCGGCTTGGGGAATGGGAGACGATAAAGCTTGAAAGAATTAACTCCATATCGATGGGAACATTCCTCCTCCAACTCGTCGGGCAAGTTAACTATTTTAATAGCTTTAAATGGACATTTCCTAACACATATTCCGCAACCGGAGCAGAGTGATTCTGCAATGATAGGTTTACCTGTTTCTTCATCGAATGTTATGGTTTGGTCTCCTATTCTAACTCTAGGGCAGAAGCGATAACACTCCCTGCTGCAATCTTTAGGTTTACATCGATCAGCATCCACTATTGCTATTCTAACCATTACTCCCACATTCCCAGCACAGATAGGAAAATAGATTTAATTAACTTTAAGTGTTATCAATATTTGGGAGATGATGTAAAGGCGACGGCTAGATAATTGATGTCTGATGCTGTGGATTCTGATCCCTGAAGACCAGAAAGAAGGTGAAATTTAAGCTTTAGGTTCACCTTCACTTTCACTTTGCTCATAGGTGTCAAGAAATAATTTGTAATAATCCTCCATCAATTCCTGCTCTTCTTTAGATTTCTTAATCCTCTTCAATTCAGCTTCACTTACAATGGTTATCTTTCTCCTTTTACTCTCACCTACAGCATATGTGACCTTATAACTGCCACTGTGAAGAGGTTTAACGAAGCCGCATCTCTTACATACTAGAACAACTTTACCATTACGTCTTTCAGGTACAAGCATTCTTCCACATTTTTCACAGAACTCCAAATATACATTCCCCCAAATTTATCGGAAACTGTTAAGAGACAGTTATTTCAGATGTTGAGTAGTACAGGTATATTTAAATTTAACGATCATCTGGAAATTTGATGAATCCGAACACTATAATATTAGGAAAATTTATTGGCAGATTTGCAGTATTAAATTAGGGGGAGCATTGTATCCGACACAATTAACATATCCATTCTCAGCGTTGGTTAACCAGGAGAGGATGAAGTTAGCGTTAATCCTCAACGCCATAAATCCCAGAATAGGAGGAGTATTGATTAGGGGTGCTAAGGGAACTGGTAAGAGCACAGCAGTAAGAGCACTCGCAGAACTTCTACCAGAAATAGAAGTGGTAAAAGGCTGCCCCTTCAACTGTAATCCCCATGACCCCACCAATATGTGTGAAATCTGCAGGGAGAAATATGAGAGAGGGGAAAAGTTTGAGATTGAGAAGAGGAAGATGAGAATAATATCTTTACCTATAGGGGCAACGGAGGATAGGGTGATTGGAACCCTAGATATAACGAGGGCTATAAAGGAGGGGATAAAAGCCTTGGAGCCAGGATTACTTGCAGAAGCAAACCAGAACATACTGTATATAGATGAGATAAATCTGCTTCCAGACCACATAGTGGACGACATATTGGATGCAGCTGCATCCGGATGGAACATAGTGGAAAGGGAGGGAATCTCAGTGTCGCATCCATCCAGATTCATATTGATAGGAACCATGAACCCTGAGGAGGGAGAGTTAAGGCCACAACTATTAGATAGAATGGCACTCCACGTCCAAGTGGAGAACATATATGATAAGGATATGAGGATTGAAATTATGAGAAGAAACATCGAATTTGAAGAGGATCCAATAAAATTTAGGGAAAAGTATAGGAGAGAGCAGGATGAGCTGAAAGAGAAGATATTGAATGCGAGAAGAATTCTGAAAAAAGTTAAAGTTCCATCTGAACTTCTCGAAGTGATTGCGAGGATGTGCATTATGCTCCATGTGGATGGACATCGACCTGACATTGTGATGCTTAAAACTTCGAAGGCTCTTGCAGCCTTTGAAGGCAGTTTAACCGTAAACGTCAACCATATACTTCAATGTGCACATTTAACGTTGAGCCATAGGACGAGGAAGGGTGGATTAGAGGAACCAGCCGGACCAGAACAGATAGAGAACACATTTTATAAAGCAGTAGAGGAGGCTGGAATAGCAGTTAAAACTATAGCTTAAGCTCCTCAGCCGTTAATTCAACACTTCTACGAGGCTCAATTCTCTCTATAATTCCATCTCTTATCCACGCTATTCTATCGCTAACACCCAACATTTTAAGATCATGGGTTGCACAGATAACTGTAACACCCTTCTCAACACATAGATTTCTAATAAGATTTACAATTTTAAGGCCAGTATCCAGATCTAGATTGGCTGTAGGTTCATCTGCAAGTAGAATGGAGGGATCATTAGCCAATGCTCTTGCTATGGCAACCCTCTGTTGCTGTCCTCCTGAAAGCTCTTCAGGTCTATGATGAATTCTATCAGCTAAACCGACATTTTCAAGCAGTTTTTTAGCGCGTTCAATTCTACTCGCCCTTGGAACACCTGCAAATATCATTGGAAGCATAACATTATCTAGAGCGGTTAAGGCAGGTATTAGATTGAAGGTTTGAAAGACATATCCAACCTCATAGCATCGAAACTTTGCAAGTTCAATGGAACTCATCTCGGCGAGATCTAAACCCTTAACCAGAATTCTACCCTTAGTAGGTTTATCCAATCCGCCGATCATGTTGAAGAGAGTGGTTTTCCCCGAGCCAGATGGACCCATATGGAGAGATATTCTCCCTCATTAACCTTTAGATTGATGCCTCTAAGAGCCTTAACAACCCAGTTCTTCATATAATAGTATTTGTGTAGATCGAAGGTTTCAATTATCGTTGACATTTGAATCTCCAACTAAATATTTGAATATTAAGATTTAAGTGTGTTGAGTCGAATAAAATCTATAGATTGGAGTGGTGAAAGTGAGATTTAACCTTCTAGTCTCCACTCAAAGGGGAAGGGAGAACGACTGCATCTCGGAATTATGGTATTTACTGAGAGAGATTGGAGATGAAAACGCCGTTTACAGAAAGACAGGTATACCTGGACTTGTAATAGCGAAGACTAAGCTAAACCCTTTTGAAGCTGTTAGAAGGCTTATGGAGATAGCTGAAGAAAGACCTTGGGAGTTCAGATACGTTCTAAAGGTGACACCGATAGAGGTTACAACAGAAACGGATATAGAAAAAATAAAGGAAGCTGTGAAACCGTTAATTCAAAAGATATGTGAGGATGAAACGTTTAGAATAACTGTGAATAAGAGGGCGTCAACTCTTAGAAGCAGAGACATAATAAGGGAGGTAGCGTCACTTATAGATCGAAAAGTGGATTTAAATAATCCTGACAAAATAGTTCAGATCGAGGTTCTCGGCAAATATACTGGAATATCAATTCTTAAGCGAGATGACATTTTATCCATAGCTAAAGTTAGGGAAGAATTCCTAAATAGGATGAGGAGAACTTAGAATTAATGCTTCTCCACATCTAGGAGGGAGCCACGCTCAATCACTATAAGTTCTAATGCATCTCTAAATGGAAGATTCCCTCTAACCGTTGATTCCAACTCTAAGCTGCTAATATTGTAAAGTTTCATTAAATGGTTGGTGTTCTCACCGAAAGAGGAAAAAATCTTTCCATTCAATTCAGCTTCAAACTTTTCCAGAAAAATTTTTAAGCATTTTCTAAGGGAGTTTAAATCTTTGCTGAAGATAATTAAAATTATATTGCTGAAATGTTCCTTTACTCCAACGATCTTTAATGCATCCTTTATCTGCCTACATCCTGAAAGATATAGAAGAACCTCGATCTCCACTCTCCTAGAAATATTTCTACCATTCTTGAAAGATCTTAATGCCTTATAGACGGATATAGCTATATGCCTCCAAGAAACTATAGATGAAGGATCTGCAACTTGGAGAGCTGAATGATAGTTTGAGCATATTGATGAGAGAAATTTAAACAGGTATTTTTTCGAGATTTGAGATTTAAAGTCAACTGGAAAAATGCCTGAAAACTTGTATAGAAAATTCTCTTGTTGAAAATCCAGTAGGATGCCGCTGTCAAATTCAATTCTCACCGTTCAATTCCTCCAGACTTCTCCAAGCTATTGGGAGAAGTTTATCTACAAAGATCCTTTGCATACCAATGTTTAAAAGTCTAATTTTAACGTCATTGAAAGATAAACCCTCCTTAAACCATTTATTTGCAAGACTCTTCAAAGTTTCGAAGGGTTCCCATGGATATATGACCCACTCATCGGTTACATCGACGAAATAGTCGGGTATGAAGGTTGACCATGGCTTAACATGGATTGTGGCAACTCTAATCTCCTCAGCACCCTTCTCCAATAAATGTGCCACTGCAGCTTTAAGGCTGCTTCCAGTGTCAGCTACATCATCTGCAGCTAGAACTTTCTTTCCCCGCACATCCATTGAAACGGGCTGAGTAATGATAGGTGAACGGCGATGAGAAGCAACATCTTTATAAAATTCGATTCTTAAACTTGCAATATCCCCTATATCGAGGAGGTCTGAAAGCAGTCTGGCTACAATCCAGCCTCCTCTAGCTATACCTACAATAACATCCGGCTTAAATCCGCTACTTCTAATCATTAAAGATAAATCTAAAAGTTTAATGTGAATTTCATCCCATCTGGGAACCGTAAACTTTAAAGACATATCTATCAGCTCTACACCTTAGAATGCTACATTATCATCCATTAATCTCCATCCGAGCTGAAATGCTTCAATATTCTTTTCAACATATTTGGCTGGAACGATTTCACGTAGAGCTGAGATCAATACATTTCTGTCAAATATTTTTTGAAATAATCTTCCGAAAACACCTAACATAACCGTGTTACTTGTGGGAAGACTGAGCGAGGAGGCTATGGAGAAAGCATTGAAAAAGTATGCTTTGACGGCATTCTCCTTGAAAAATCTTTTAACATGGTCTAGATCAGGTAAAGATTCTAATCCTAAAATCGTAGATAACGGTGGAATTGTATTAGAATCTACAAGGAATACTGTACGCTTGGAGGCATATTGCAATGATCTTGCAGCTTCAACATAGTCGAGTGCGATCACAGCGTCAGCCATTCCCTTTTCGAAGAGGGGTGAAAGAACATTCTTTCCGAATCTGACGAAACTATTTACGATTCCCCCTCTCTGAGACATTCCCAAAGTCTCTCCAACTCTTACTTTAAAATTGGATTTAAGGGCTGATAGGGCGATTATCCTCGACAGGGTTAGAACTCCCTGTCCGCCGACACCGCAAACCAGCAGATTGAACTCTTCAACCATTCTTCTCCACCTCTATAGCGTTGAATGGACATATATATGAGCATGAACCGCACCCATTGCATAGTGAAGGGATGATGACAGGTCCCTTTTCATCGTTCCAAAGAATAGCTGGACAGCCAAATGTAGATATACAACTTCTACATTTAACGCATTTATCATAATTTATATGTACTGAATGAAGTTTTATACCCATTCTCCTAGCAAGTAAAGCACATTCCCTTCTAGCTATAATTACAAATACTCCATTTCTATTGGTTAAGGCTTCTTCGAAAACTTTGATACATGACACAATATCATATGGATCAACAACTTTAACCTTCTCAACTCCCAATCCCTTTACAACATCCACTATATCGACTTCAACCGCCTTGGAGCCGTCGGCTTTAAATTCAACTCCGGGATGTGGCTGATGACCCGTCATCGCTGTGATACGATTATCTAAAATTACAACCACTATGTTTTCTTTGAGGTGGACTGCGTCAGCCAAAGCTGGAAGTCCAGCATGGAAGAAGGTGGAGTCCCCTATTGTTGCCACTACAGGTTTATCGTATCCAGCAAACTTTAAACCTAAAGCCATGGAGATACTTGCACCCATACAATGCTCAGTCCATATGGCTTCCAAAGGCTTCTGTAGGCTTAGAGCATAGCAGCCTATATCTCCAAAGATCGGGACATCTTCACGTTTATATCCCAATCTTCTAATAGCCGTTAGAAGAGCATAATATGCTGACCTATGAGGACATCCAGGACACATGGGTGGAGGTCTTGAAGGAACTTTGAACTTCTCTAGATCATTGCTTTCACGGTGTGGAGGCTTTGAGAAGAGGAAGCGTGAAACAGCATCTTTAACTATAGATGGATTTAATTCACCTTCAAAGGGCAGGTAACCGTTCAATTTTCCATAAAATTTAGGTGAATTTTCATTGAGCGTTGAAAATGCTCTAATAGAGAATTCGAGGAACGGGGTCAACTCTTCAACAAATAATATATGTTTACAGTGGGAGAGAAAGCTGTTAATCAGCTTCTTCGGCAATGGATTACATATACCGATTTTGAGAATTGAGCAGTCCCCAACATTTAACCTTTTCAGAACCTCAACAACATATAGATAACTTACACCTGAAGTTATTATTCCAAAATCTCCTTTAAGAAGCAAACTGTTCAGTGGACAGTTATCTGAAATTTTCTCAGCGGTTTTCATTCTTTCATCAAGCCATCTATGTCTCTCATAATTCCATTTCATAGAAGCCCTAACATATCTTGGAAGATCCCTTGGAAAGATTGGTTTACGTTCAAGGCGTTTAACATCACCAAGCACTATATCTGCAGTTGTATGGTTGACACGGGTAGTCGTCCTCAAAAAAACTGGAAGTTTAAGTCTCTCTGAAATTTCAAGCCCCCAAACAACGGCGTCTTTAGCCTCCTGCGGGGAGGATGGATCCAGCATCGGTAGACCTGTAAGAATAGAGTAGAAGCGGCTGTCCTGCTCGGTTTGCGTGGTGTGAGGGCCGGGATCATCGGCAACCAATATGATCATTCCGCCGTTGACACCGCAATATGCCGCTGAGAAAATGGAATCTGAAGCCACATTTAAACCTGGAGCTTTCATGGTAACCATGGATCTCAAACCGGCATTTGAAGCTGCCAATGCAACTTCAAATGCAACCTTCTCATTAGCAAACCATTCAACTTTAACTCCAACCTTTTCGGAGATCCTTGAAAGAGCCATTATAACCTCTGAGGACGGTGTTCCAGGATATCCTGTAACAACGTGAACACCACCCTCCAATGCTCCTCGAGCTATAGCTTCATTTCCCATTAGCAGAACTTTTTCTCCAGCATGGCCGAGAATAGTGTTCAAGATCTCTCACCTCTTAAACGGCCGAAATAGGAGAGAGCTTTCAAACTGTAAACGGCATCCATAATTGAATATGCACAGGGTATATTATGTTTCTCAAGGTATTTAATGCTCTTCATAACCATACTGCCGTAGAGGAAGCAGGGGATCACTGGAATCTCCGAATATACATCATATAGGTCGACTATAGCCTTTGCAGCATCCATCGGATCCATGAAACTTGGAGGAACACAGATAGATAATATGTAATCATATTCCATTGATGATGAAATCTCCTTTAAAGTATTGAAATACCAGTCGTAACCGGCCATAGCCGTTAAGTCTATGGGATTTCTCAAACTACATATGGATGGTAGAAAAGTGGATAATTTTTCTTTAAGTCTTTCTGAAGGTTCCGGAACGGATAAACCTAGAGATTCACACATATCGGTTGCAACCACTCCTGGACCGCCCGAATTGGTAACAACCACGACACGCTCACCATTAGAGGAGGAATGATAAGCCGAGATCTTTGCCGACGAGAAGAGGGAACCTATACTTGGAACCTCAAATATACCGCACTGTTTAAAAACTGCGGAATATACTGCATATGGAGAAGCCAGTGAACCTGTATGGGAAGCAGCAGCCCTTAAACCTGCAGAAAACTTTCCACCTTTAAGTGCAATTATCGGCTTTAAACCTTTAAACTTTCTAATGGATTCGAGGAAAGATCTGCCGCTGTGAAGTGTTTCCACATAAATTGCAATAGATTTAGTTTCCTCATCTCTTAAGAGATATTTGAGAACATCCATCTCATTGACATCGCAGGAATTTCCGCAGCTCACAAACTTGTTGAAACCGATGACTCCAGCTCTAGCCATGGCGAACATAACTCCGCCAACAGCTCCGCTCTGAGAGATAAGAGATACAGGACCCTTTGGAACTCTGAACTCTAAGCAGGCATGAAAATTTGCAGATGTATTTATAATGCCCGCACTATTTGGACCGATAATTCTAACATCATAACGTTTAGCGTTTTCTAAAAGCAGTTTCTCCAATTTTCGATTACCTATCTCGCTGAAGCCGGCCGATATTATAATGCATCCTTTAATACCATGTAGACCACACTCCTTCACAATGTTTGGAACGGTTTTTGAAGGGGTAACTATGACGGCTACATCGATCTTTGAAGATGTATCCGAAATGGATTTATACACTTTTAAGCCTAAAATTTCACCTCCCTTAGGGTTTACTGGAAATATTTCTCCGCTGAATCCGCATTCCAAGATGCTTCGGACAAGCTCAAACCCTATTTTTCCAGGTTTATGTGATGCTCCCACTATGGCGACGGATTCAGGTTCAAAGAAGAAATCTATATTTGAAGACATTATTACGCCTCCTAACCGCCATGAACTGTTGGAAGAAAAACCACTACATCTCCATCGCTCAACTTGAAGTCTAATCCACCTAGACAATCTAAACTTATATCATTAACTAATATTATAATTTCAGGTCTAGTATTATATGAAGTGTCCGTGAAGATCATCTTTTTAGCATCATCAGCTAGGCATCCGCGAAGTTTTAGAAGTAGATCTTTAACGGAAACTTCCCCTTCAAATTTGAAGATCATTTTATCTTTTCCAATAGAGTTGCGGAGAGGGCCGAGAAAGATGACAGTAACATTCAAGATTAAACCTCCTCGAAGAAATACAAATATTCCTCATATCTTCTCCCCTTAAATATTCCTGGAGGAATAAGCTTTCCCCTTCTATCTTTCAAAAATTCCATGAAGAGTATTCTTGCTTCACATAGATCATGCATCTTCAAAATCTTTAATGGAACTTTGAGATTGACAGGTCTATAAGGTAGGACGTGCCTAGTGGATTTATGTGGTAGGAGGCGGCCTGATTTAGCCAACATCACTACATCACGCTTAGATATAGGAGGAAAACTTATAACACCTATACATCTACCCGAATTTAAAGCATCCATAGCTTCAAATTCCGGAATATAATTCACCTTGAAACCCGACGAGGACATATGGGATTCAATATTTTTAACCAAGCTGAAACTTTCAAATAGATCTCTAGACTTAAAAACATAAAAACCATTAGAGAAGACTAGTAGAGGATAAGCATTTATATAGTCATTTAACTTTTCTTTGGGAAGTGGATTTGAAAGGAAAGGCAAAGCCTCTAAGAAAAATTTAAATTTATCTTCAGAACCTTGGATGATACGCCACCAAGCGTGAACTTTAACTCTAGGATCATTATAATCAACAAGACAGACAGGTATAAAATTTAAATTCAAAGCTTTAACGGCTGCAACCCTATGCATACCGTCTAAAACGACATTTGAATTTTCATCGACAATTACAGGATCCTTTAAATGGCCAACCCTGCTAAGATCAGCTATTAGAAGTCTAAGCGAAGAGGGAATAGTCTCCTCATGAATGTAGAGGTCATTGACAGGAAGAATGGTGAGCGAAACCTCGAAACCGAGCTCTGATATTCTCAGCTCCAATCAATCCACCTCAAACTATTTTAACATCAATCCATTTAAAAGCATAGGGACCACAGTGAAAGTAACTGAGATACCTTTAAAAAAGATTATGATGAAGAATGATTTGAAAGGAAAACTGTCTTTAAAATCTCAAATTAAAGCAGAATCAGATTACCATGCTAGAAGAAAGCCGAGGCCATGTGGTCTCACCGTTCACCCCGGCATAGGATGTACGAATCGATGCATCTATTGCTATATTCAAGATATGGGTTTCAGCTTTACGAAGATCACACCTTACGGATTAACTGGAAGAGAACTGGCTTATGCACTTCTATCGAACCCCTTCTTCTATCCAACACGTCAAGGAACATATATTGCGATTGGAAGTATTACAGAACCCTTCCATCAGAAGATTAAAGAGAAAACGATGCAGTATCTTTTAAGCATCAGCAGGCTTGGAAATCCCATCCAATTTTCAACCAAGGAACATATAGACAGGGAGACTGCAAGAGTAATGGCAAGGCTGAAAAGCCCTATAAGCCCCCTAATCACCATAACGACTATTCATAGAAGAGAGATTTTAGAGCCGCAGGCGCCGCCAATATATAGAAGACTTCAAACTATAAGGAATTTGAAGAGGGAAGGAATGAAGCCGATGCTATTTCTAAGACCAATAATACCGGGAATAACTGATGTGGAGATCGATGAAATCATCGGTGAAGCCAAACATGCAGGGGTGATCGGTGTAGTTATAGGTGGATTGAGAATTACGAGAAATATAATTGAAAGAATGAGAAGAAAGGGGATAGATGTCGAAGAAATTATGAGAAGACTTAAAGGGAAAAAATTGAGCAATAGACAAATCTATGTAGGAATGAGAGATTTAAAGGAGAAGATAGTGGAAGTGGTAAGAGAAAATGGTTTAAAAATTTTCAAATCAGCCTGCTGTGCCACTGCATATGTCTCTGAAACACCATGCATAAACATATGCTGGGAAGGACAAATATGCACAAAATGCAATAATAAATGTGTAGAAAAGATTCCGGAGATAACTTTGGAAGAAATTGGACATCTCACAAAAATGATAATTGGAAGAGAAACGAAGAAAATAGTTAGAAAGAAATATGAGACAACTATCTATATTGAAAAGATCGCGAAGAGCAAAGTTGAAATACTTAAATATGGTTTGCAAGTATTATTGAGAAACAGGATTAGAATTAGATTCATCTGAACTTTTCGAAACCTCCTCCGAAACCTCTTCCATAGACTCCTCCTCCATTAGTTTAATCTTGACAAGTCTAGTAATATATCCCGCAATTCTATTTCTCAAACGCTTAGAGGGAATATCCGTCAACTCTGCAACCAGCTTCTTATTAGCCTCAAAATCCTCGGAAAAACTGTCTGGAAAACGCTCTAAAAGTTCTCTTGCAACCCGTTTAACTATGCCCGGCCTTACCTTCCCCAATACAGACCCCACCAAAAAATAATAGTTCACACTTTTAAAGATGACTCTAACAAAAGCAAAATTCATTAATATGTTAAGTAAAACTTAGTATGGTGCATAAAATGCCCGAACTTCCATTAGCACCCATAGACAGACTTATAAGAAAAGCTGGAGCATACAGGGTAAGTGAAGAGGCAGCTGAAGCATTAAGAGAAATATTAGAGGAGATAGCTATAGAAGTGTCGAGAGAAGCTATAGAACTTGCAAACCATGCAAATAGAAGAACAGTCACCGATGAAGATATTAAACTGGCTGCAAAGAGACTGCTGAAGACGATAAGATATTGAATTGAAAATAAAACCTCCCTATATTTTATTTAAATTTTATAAGGAGGAATATGCATGGAGATGGTAAAGGTAAAAACGCCTAGACTGAAAGTTAAAGGGAGAATTTTAAAAGAGTGGAAAGAGGGAAGAGGCTTCAGTAAAGGAGAAGTTATGGAGGCAGGGATAAGCATCAGCGAAGCAAGAAGAATGAAGCTGAGAATAGATAAAAGAAGGAGAAGTAAACATCAAGAAAATATTGAAATATTGAAAAAGCTAGTTTCAAATAAGTTGGAAGCCGGGGTAGCCTAGCGGTAAGGCGCAGGCCTCGAGATCTATGAGAGAAAGGGGCAGGAAAGCCTGTGCCCGTTTTACGGGCACGTGGGTTCAAATCCCACCCCCGGCGCCATATTAAAGCTAAAGATACACTCTATTCTTACTCTTTTCAGCTAAAATCGGGCTTGAATTTTGCACGGCAACTCTATTTCGCATCCAGGTTCGAACCTTTCAAACTTATTAGACCGGTCTGCCATTTCCTTTTTCGGGACTATGCGTTGGGCTCCGATACCAGAAGAAGAGCGCTCAGCCTCATCCCAAGCCCTGTTCTGAAGACGAACTTTCTCACTTATCTCGCCTTTTATACATGAAGAGTATGTCGAACTTTTCAGCGCTTCCGGTCAGGTAGAAATCCAGTAACACCTCATATGAGTTCACATGACCTAGGTAAAAATACTAGATGGTTTGCTTAGAACTTTGAAAAGCCATAAGCTAGTGATCGATGGGGGGCCTATCGCTGGATTCAGCATTCCATGTATACAGTATCACATAATATACTTCTTCACATGGATGCTGGTTTCTGCTAGCATACTCTTTCTCATAAACCATCGGTTAACAATCATTATTGTCTTTATGTGAATTCCAAAGAAGAAAAATGTTGCTGGACAAGTTTGGCGGGAATACTGTATCTATATGAAGCGAATAGGACGATTATTATCCTGTCTTCGATACGAAAAAAGCAAAAATGAAATGTACATATGGCTGGTTCTAAACTTTGCCTTTACAGAGAAATTTAGACGAGAAAATGCATCTTCTTCTCAGCGTCAAATCCTATTAGCGAGTATACTTGTCTGGGTGACTATATTTTAATTCTGTAAGTTTTGCGTATTCTTTGTCATAACTTACTATTTCTAGATTCTCAACTATTCCAACGGCTGCGTGGAGACTGTCAAAATATGTTAGAAACTTGTACTTCTCTCTTAGCTTAAAGGCTTCACAGTGATATTCGGGTTTTATTGGGAATGTGCTTATTTCTCTATACTTAAGAAGGTTGCTAAGAGCGTTGTAGAAGGCTGTAACTTCCTTGACAATTATTGTTCTAGATTTTAGGAGTAGGTTTAGCTCTATGAGAGAATATGGAGAGATCTTAATCTTCCCAAGAAGGTTATCGAGAAATTTTACTACATCGGCGTGATGTTTATCTCCATGGGATATTAGGGCAAGTAGGATGTCCGTTTCTATTAGTATTGACAGTTCTAGGCCTCCTTTTGAAGTTCACGCTCCGCTACCCTATGCAATCTTTTGATTTCCTCCTCTACATCCATTGTACCTTTAACAACTAGTTTTTTAAAAGCCTTTAAAGGATCCTCTACAGGTTTTAGGGTTATCTCCCCTCTCTTAACGATGATCTTCACTACATTTTTTATATTGAACTGTCTCCTAATATTTGAGGGTATAACAATTCTTCCTTTCCGATCAACCTTTACTATAACCTCGTCCAATTGTGCCACCTGAATGAGAGACCCACTTCCCACTAAATAAACTTTCCCCCATTTATCCTTATTAAAATTAGATAACAGTTAAGTTATTGAGGATTGAACCTATTTTCAGCATCATATTTCAAGCTGAAGATAAGCTCTGTTCTTGCTCTTTCAGCTAAAACCGCTAAAATTTTGGCTTGAATTTTACAGGGTAACTCTATTTCTCAAAGCCTATTTCAACCTTCTTTTTACAATTATTAAGTTTACAAGTTGAAGTGTGATTAATGCGGCTAGGACGAAGAATGGTAGAAGTTTAAGCATGATTGAATAGTTATTATAAATCTCAATGAAGTATCCTAGAATTATCGGTCCTAGCAGAAAGCCGAGGTCGAAGGCCATTGAATATATGCCTGATCCGAATCCTCTAATTTCAGGTGGGAGGGTTGCAAGTGCGAAGAGCTGTATTGCTGGAACCCATAATCCTACACCAGCACCGAAGAGGATTGCTGGAATGATGAAGTATGGTGGAAGATATAGAAAGTTTAGTGAGATGTATCCTATTAACATGAGGATGAGGCCGAGGGAGGCTATGGGGATTGATCCATGTTTATCGGCAACTCGGCCGCTTACAGCCCTAGTGAATATGCTTACACCTCCCTGAATACTGGCATATAGGCCGTAGATGCCTGCGCCGAAGCCAAGTGATTTATATAGGGCTGGTAGAAAGGTGAAGATACCACTATAACCCATGGAGTGAAATGTTACTGCTATCATGGCGCCGAGAAAGTTTGCTTTTAAAATTTTATGGAGAGATTTTAAATTTGAAGTCGACTGCCCCCTATTTTTAATTTTTTCATCATTAACTTTTCGGCTGCAATGGAAGACTATTATAAGGGATAGGGAGGAGAGGAGGAAGGTTATTAGGAAGGTTGGATTAAACCCCCAAAGGTCGGCTAGGAAGCCTCCTATTCCAGGGCCTAGAAGCTGACTGACACCGAACATTGTGCTTCTCCATCCGAGAGCTTCGCCGATTCTTCCCGGTGGAGCTAAATCTATTGCTGTGGAGATTGAGGATGGCATGAAGGCGGCGGAGGCTATTCCATGAATAATTCTTGCAGCTGCAAAAATCCAGATTCTATCTGAAGCAACATAGATGATGGCTGCAGATGAACTGGCTAGACAGCCGAACATGAGCATCTTAAATTTTAAACCTCTATCACCCAGCAAACCGAAGATAGGTCTAAGGATAACTGCCACTGCTGAGGTGAGAGAGGAGAGGACGCCTACAATTAATGGAGAAGCTCCTAGAGACATTGAGAAGGGGGATATGAGTGGGGAAATGATCATCATGCCGAGGAAGAAGCATAAGGTTGCCAGATGTAGACTCCAGAGAATTTTATCAGCATCCTCCATAACATTTCACCGTAAACCTTTAACTTTCATGGATAAACACCAAATTAAAAGTTCCTAAAGATTTAAGTCAACCTTTCTGGACAGTATTGGAAAGTTGATGTGAGGCTTACTTAAATTGATTTTAAAAGCATTTAAGCGTTACAATTACATTAAATAACGTATAGAGGCGCCATGTCGATTAGAAGAATTTTGAAAGAACTTAAAGAGGGCAAGATAACTGTTGAGGAAGCTGAAAAAAGAATTAAGCTATTCGCTTTGGAGAGAATGGAGGAAATGGTGAAACTGGATTTGGGAAGAGAGTTTAGAAGAGGAATACCGGAAATAATATTCGCTGAGAAGAAGGATACGGACATGTTAATTGAAATTATCTTGAGAAAACTTGAGAAAACTGGAAAGGTGATAGTATCCAGAATTACAGGGGAACAGTTGGGAAGAATAAGAAAACTTGGAGAAAAATATCTTCTAAAGGTGAGTATGAGTGGAAGAATAGCTGTAATTAAAAGGAAAAATATTGTGGAGGAAAAGAAAGGTAGAATTGGAATAGTAGCAGCGGGAACATCGGATCTTCCAATAGCAGATGAAGTTAAAATATTGGCGGAAGAATTTGGCTGTGAAACTATATTGATAGTGGATGTAGGGATAGCAGGACTGTATAGAACTATAGAGGCTGCCAAAAAATTATTGGAGAATGATGTAGATGTAGCTGTGGTGATAGCTGGAATGGAGGGGGCATTACCAAGCATTATTTGCAGTTTAACAGATATTCCAGTTATAGGTCTTCCAGCAAGCATTGGATATGGACTGGGAGGAAGAGGCATATCGGCATTATTAACCATGCTGCAGACATGTACCCCTGGACTTGCAGTTGTAAACATTGATAATAGTATTGGAGCAGCAGCTGTAGCAGCGCTTATAGCTAGGAGGAAGAGGAGATGAAAATTCTAGTTATAGATCCAAGTTTAACTGGAATATCCGGAGATATGCTGCTCTCAGCATTAATAGATCTTACAGGGAGAATTGAATTATTAAGAGAAGTCGCGGAAAAAATTGTGGAAATCGTCGAATACTGTGAAAAATTGGATGTAAAGGTTTTAGATGTAAAAAAGAAAGGTATAAGAGCTAAATATGTTAAAGCTGAAATCAAGGAGAATGTTGAAGAGGTAAAGGCTTTAGATGTAAAGGTAAATGCGAAGAAAGTAATGGATAAACTTGATTTTTCAAATAGAGCTGAAAAGTTAGGTATAAAAGCAATAGATGAATTGATTGAAGCTGAAGTGAAAATTCATGGAACAACCGTTGAAAAGGCACATTTACATGAACTTGCATCAGTAGACACATTGCTGGACATAATTGGAACAATACATATTCTGGATAGTGAGGGATTTTTGACAAATTCGAAAATTTACTCCAAGCCGATAGCGGTGGGCTCTGGAAAAATAAGGATAATGCATGGAGTAATGCCTGTGCCTGCACCGGCAACTCTGGAAATACTTAGAAGAAATAGGATGAAAATTTGCAATTCAAATATAAAATCAGAACTCACTACGCCAACCGGTGCAGCACTATTAGCAGCAATAGTGGATGAAATGATTGATTCGCTGCCGAATATGAGAATTACGAGAACGGGTTACGGTGCGGGAGCCAAAGATTTTCCGGAGACACCGAATATTCTAAGAGTTGTGGAAGGGGAGAAGAGTGGAAACTTCAGGGAGACAGTATATGTTCTCGAAACAAACATTGACGATTCATCCGGAGAGGTTATGGGATACCTCGTGGAGAAACTGTTAAATGAGGGAGCACTGGATGTCACAATAATACCGGCTATAGGAAAGAAGAATAGGCCGGTGAATATTGTAAAGGTCATTGCGGAAGCTGATAAACATCTTTCAATAGCCAATATGATAATTAGAGAGACGGGAACTCTTGGAGTGAGGGTGACGAGAACTGAAAGAATAAAGGTGTCAAGAAAGATTAAAGAGTTGCCTGTGAGAATAGGGGGAAGAGAATTTAAAGTAAGGGTGAAAATATCTAGAGGAGTGGAAGACGAAATCATCAATATTAAACCGGAATTTGAAGATGTTAAAAGGCTAGCTGCAGCTGTAAAGCTTCCTGTAAGGGAAGTTATGAAAAGAATTTCATGTAAACTGATGGAAGATTTACTTTAATGGAACATACATGCTAGACCTTGTCGCTTTAAGACCAGGAGTACCATGCACCACTCTCTTCGTTGTTATTGCAAATTCACCTAAGTAATGTCCAATCATCTCTACAGTTATATTTACAGGAATAAACTCCTTGCCATTATATACATGGATGGTTAATCCAACCATTTCAGGAAGAATAATCATATCTCTACAGTGAGTACGTATGGTTACTTTCTTTCCAGAAGACTGCAATTTCTTTGCTGCCCTTATCTTCTCCAAGAGTTTTCTCTGCTCAGAAGTTAAACCTCTAAGGAGGCTTCTTCTCTGGCGTGAGGGAAGGAGCTGTATGAAACCATCCATCGGCATCTCTAATAACTGTGAAAGAACATATCCCCTATAGGTGAACTCTCTGGGCATACATATCACCAATGAAAATTATTTCAATAAGCTAACCTTCATGATACACTTATAAATTTTACCTCACCTCAATATAAATGGTGAAGATGGAGATAGAAGTCAAGTTAAAAGTTGAGAGATTCAATTGGATAAGAAAAATTATGAGGGAGATTGGAGCTGAGAGGAAAGGTGAAGTAGAACATGAAGACATCTATTATCAACATCCCTGCAGAGATTTCAAAAAGACGGGGGAAGCACTTAGAATGAGAAAGACCAAGGATGGAAAATTCATATTTACATATAAGGAAGCTGTAAAGAAGCCTAAACTGAAGGTGAGAAGAGAAGTAGAGGTAAAAGTTGAAGATCCATTTAAAATGGAGAAGATTATCGAGAGATTAGGCTTCAAAAGAATAACTACAATAGTAAAGAGAAGAGAGAAGTGGAGGTATAGAGAAGCCACCATATGTTTAGATGAAGTTAAAGGGCTGGGGAAATATGTGGAGATAGAGTTAATGGTGGAAGATCTTGAAGCGGCGGAGAAAAAAATGAGGAGAATCTTAGAGAAATTAAAACTTGACAGGGAGGAAGCGATAACAAAGTCATATTTGGAAATTTTCCTTGAAAAGAATCAAAGAAAAAGTTAAATTAACATTTTAAATAGTTAAAGATGATTAAATTGGGACCAGTACAGTTATTGAATATAATAGTCTATAAAGGTCCAATAAGCATGAAAAAACTGGTTGAGGAGACTGGAAAGGATGAGAAAGAACTTGAAGAGACTCTTAAAAGCTTAAAGGAAAGAAGGTTAGTAAGGGATTTGGGAAATGGAATTTTCGATATAGATACAAGTATATTGAGCATTATAATTCAGAGAAATGTAAGCGAAAGAAATTTGAAGGAGATTGTTGGAAGAAGACTTCCACAATATGAAGAATATTTGGAGATTATAGGCAAATTGAACGAGTTGAAGCAGCGAATTCTCGGTGAAAAGGAGATTCCGAAATTCAAATTCATTAGGCTTCCAGTTGAAATTGAAGTGAAAAATGTAGAGGATGCTTTGGAAGATGCCATTTTAAATCTGTTAACTGAGCTAATATTCAACATACCATCTACAGATCCAAAGGATATTATAGATATTTTAAAAGAGACAAGCGGCAGGGTTGAAGAGGATGTTCATCAAATGCTTCGCAAATTTTATAAGGATGTTTCACGGCAAAAAAGACTGCTCGAAAAAATTTTAAGAAAACTTAGAAAAGGATGAACAGCCAAATTTAAAAGGGAAATGTAAATAGAACTTGGAGGAGAAGAATTATGGATAAAAAGATAATTTTAACCGATAAAGCGCCTAAACCTGTAGGGCCATATAGCCAGGCTGTTAAGGTAGGGGGATTTCTATTTGTATCGGGACAAATTCCAATAGATCCGGAGACGGGAAAGATCGTGGAAGGAGGTATAAGAGAACAGACGCGAAGGGTGATGGAGAATTTAAAAGCCATTTTGGAGGGGGCAGGCTACACATTTAACAATGTAGTGAAAGTTTTTGTATTCCTTAAGGATCTTAAAACGTTCCCGGAGTTTAATGAGGAATATTCAAAATACTTTGGGAATGAAGCTCCTGCAAGGGTAACTGTGGAAGCAGGAATACCTAAAAACGCACTTTTAGAGGTTTCAATCATAGCTTTCAAAGAAAACTAACAAATTAATTTTCTTTTCTACCCCAAATGTTAATGTTTATTCTCTTTAAAATATGCAGCAAAAATGCATGATTGCAACTGTAAGATTTATTGAAACCCTCATGGAAATAGTTTCAAAGATAAATTCATCCAATAATTGAAGTTTAAACGCGACCGATAATTATGATGGAAAAATCTCTATAGATTCCAAGAGCATATTTCAATTAGAAGAAAACTGAAAATTGGAGATATAGCTTGAATTAGCATAAAATTAAAAGCAAACTTTTTATAGGGTGTATTTTAAGATTGGATGGCTAAAAATATGCGTATCGAGGAGTATGGTGAAATAGAATGCCCAGTTGGGACTACTCGATTAAAAATTTGGATCCGGATAGAACCGCGATAGCGAGCGGTAGAGATCTTCGCATTTCATATAAGGCGGCATATGAAATCTGTAATTTTATAAGGGGAATGCCCCTATCTAAAGCTCAAGCTTATCTTGAAGAAGTAGTAAAGAAAAAAAAGCCGATACCCTTCAAAAGGTATACTGGAAAAGCAGCGCATCATGGAGGGATGGAGGGATGGGCAATATTGAGATATCCTGTGAAAGCTGCAAGGGAAATTCTCAAACTCCTTAAAAATGTTGAGGCAAACGCAGAGTTTAAAGGTTTGGATACTGAGAAGTTAAAGATAATTCATATAGCTGCAATGAAGGGTCCTAAAATGAAGAAATATATTGAAAGAGCATTTGGCAGATCGTCACCATTCTTTGAGCAACTCACCCACATAGAGGTAGCTGTATCGGAGGAGGAGTGAAATGTCAAATGTGAAAAGGTTCTTCGTCTCTGAGGGTATGAGGAGGATGGAGATCGATGAATTTTTAACTGCAAGGTTGAGGAGGGCAGGCTATGCTGGAGTTGAAATGCAGAAGACTCCCCTTGGAACTAGAATAACAATTTATGCGGAAAGGCCGGGCGTAGTCATTGGAAGAGGAGGAGTGAATATAAAGGAACTCTCCGAAATCTTAGAGAAAAGATTTGGAGTTGAAAATCCACAGATAGCTGTAGCCCAAGTACAGATTCCAGAGCTAAATGCGAGAATAATGGCTTTGAGGATAGGGAGAGCTATGGAGAGGGGAATACACTTTAGAAGGGCAGCGTTCATAGCGTTGAGACAGATCATGGAGGCAGGTGCAAAAGGAGTGGAAATCATAATAAACGGTAAATTAAGATCTGAGAGAGCTAGATATGAAAAATTAAAGGCAGGGGAACTGCTAAAATCTGGAAAGCCGAAAGAAGAATTAGTGGATGAAGCTGTAATATACATTTCCCTTAAACCGGGAATATATGGAATAAAGGTTAGGATAATGCCTCCTGTAAAGACTCCTGACGACATCGCCATAAAAGAAAAAGTGGAGGTGGAGAATGTTGCCAATACTTAGATCAAGCGAAATAAGAAAAATGAAACCTGAAGAGAGAAGAAGAAAATTGGATGAGCTGAGAGCGGAACTGGCAAAGGCTAGAGCTGTAGCATCTAGTGGAGCTCCAATGGACAATCCTAAGAAGATTAGAGAGCTGAAAAAGGCAATAGCAAGAATATTGACAATAGAGAATGAGGAGAGAATAACCCATAGGAGGAGGAAGCGTTGAAGATTACGGCTAGAAATATCATAATGCATGAGCTTATAGGTTTGGAGGTTAAGGTAGCGGAGAGTACTCATCAAGGCTACCTTAATATTAAGGGGAAAATTGTGGATGAAACTATGAAAACTTTGAAAATAATGCAGGATGGGAAAATAAAGACTGTGCCTAAAGCTTCATGCAAATTCATCTTTAAACTTCCCGATGGAGAGAATGTTTTGGTTGATGGAAGAAGAATACTTGCAAGACCTGAAGATAGAGTTAAAAGAATACCTAGGAGGCGATGGTGAGAATGGTTGCTAGAAATATAGGAGTGCCGGGTGTTAATCCTCCTGAAAGGGAATGTGAAGATCCATTCTGCCCATTCCATGGAAAAATCAGTGTTAGAGGAAGAATAATAGAGGGAATTGTTGTAAGCGCTAAGATGCATAGAACAGTAGTTGTCCAAAGGGATTATTTGAAATATGATCCGAAATATAAGAGATATGAGAAGAGAAGATCGAGGATTCATGCTCATAATCCACCTTGCATAAATGCCAAGGAGGGGGATAAAGTTAAAATAATGGAATGCCGCCCATTAAGCAAGACAGTATCATATGTTGTAATATTTAAGAGGGGATAGTGAATGGCTAAGAGGGGGAGAAGGGCAACTGTAGGAATTTCATATCGCCACGGAGTCAGTGCAGGTCTACCTGTAGGGGCATTTCTGAAATGCGCGGATAACAGTGGAGCAAAAGTAGTGCAGATTATTGGAGTTGTACACACAAAGACTAGGCATAGAAGACTTCCACATGCATCAGTTGGAGACATGGTGATAGTTTCGGTTAAAAGGGGAACTCCTGAGATGCGGAGGCAGATTCTAAGAGCAGTGGTGGTGCGTCAGAGAAAACCATATAGAAGACTTGACGGAAATTGGATTCAATTTGAGGATAATGCAGCTGTGATAGTTTCACCGGAAGGAGATCCTAAAGGAACTGAAATAAGGGGGCCTGTTGCAAGGGAGGCAGCTGAAAGATGGCCTAGAATAGCAGGATTAGCAACAATTATAGTTTAGGTGATTGCTATGGGAAGCAGGTTTTGGAAAACTAAATCTAAAAAGCCGAAGAAGCAGAGGAAGGCTGTATTCAAAGCTCCACTCCATAAGAAGAGAAAGATGCTTGCTGCACCCTTATCCCCGGAACTTAGAGGCAAATATGAGAGGAGATCATTTCCAGTAAGGGTTGGAGACACAGTGCTAGTGGTGAGGGGAGACTTCGCCGGATATGAGGGAAAAGTATTAAAGGTTGATGTGAAGAATTTACGGATTCAGGTTGAAGGGGTTACAAGAAGAAAAGTTGACGGAACATTAATTTATGTTCCAATACATCCTTCAAAAGTTATGATAACTAAGTTGGATTTATCCGATAATCTTAGAAAACAAGCTATAGAAAGAAAACTGGAGGCGGTGTGAGATGGGGAGGAAGGGGCCTAGGAGGCATCTAAAAAGATTTCCAGCTCCAGCATTCTGGCCTATATCTAAAAAAGCATTCAAATTTGCAGTTAAACCTAGTCCTGGACCACATCCAATTGACAGGTGTATACCCCTTCTATCAATAGTTAGAGATGTTCTCGGATATGCGGAGAATGGAAGGGAGGCAAGGAAGATAATAAAGGAGGGAACTATAAAAATTGATGGAAGAATTAGAAAGGATCCCAAGTTTCCAGTGGGTTTAATGGATGTTGTAGAGATTCCGAAGACTGATGAACACTACAGGTTACTGCCACATCCACAGAAAGGATTAATGGTGCATGAAATCTCAAAGGAGGAGGCGAAAGTTAAGCTCTGCCGAATAGAAAATAAAACAACTGTAAAGGGAGGACATGTACAGTTAAATCTTCATGATGGAAGAAATAAAATTATAAGAATTGCAAATCCATTCAAACCTGAAGAGGATGTTTATAAGACGATGGATGCCGTTAAAATAAGCATTCCAGAACAGGAAATATTGAGCCACATAAAGCTTGAAGAGGGAGTTTTGGCCCTGATAATAGGTGGAAAAAACATAGGATTACATGGAAGGATAATTAAAATAGAGAGAGGATTCGGCAGGCATAGAAGCATTGTAACCTTAGAAAGCATTGAAAAAGACATTATAAAGACAAGTTTAATCTATACGTTTCCAGTGGGAAGGGAAGAGCCGGAGATCTCCATTCCAAAATGGTGATAGAAATGGGGAATAAGAAGGAGAATCCGATGAGGCAGGTTCGAATCGCCAAGGTTGCCGTAAATATGGCGGTGGGTCAATCAGGAGAGAAATTGGAGAAAGCTGTAAAGGTATTAGAGGAGTTGACAGGGCAGAAACCGTCAAGAAGGAAGGCTAAAAAAACCATAAGGGATTTTGGGATAAGGAAGGGGGAGAATATAGCTTGTATGGTAACCCTTCGAAAGGGTAGGGCAAGGGAATTCTTGGAGAAAGCGTTAGCCGCTGTGGGAAATAGAATAAAATTGTCAAGTTTCGATAAAAATGCAAATATATCCTTCGGCATTAAAGAACATTTGGATATTCCTGGAACAAAATATGATCCAAATATTGGAATTTATGGTATGGATGTCACGATAGTATTTGAGAAGCCGGGTTATAGGGTTATGAGAAGGAGAAGGCGGAGAAGCAAGGTTGGTAAGAATCATCTCGTCAAAGTTGAGGAGGCGTTAGATTTCTTGAAGAGGGAATTTGGAGTAGAAGTTGTTGGAGGTTAAACATATGGGTAAATATAAGCCGCCTAAAGTTAGAAAATATGGTAAAGGCAGTAGGCCCTGTAGAAGATGCGGATCTTATGGGCCTATAATAAGAAAATATGGTTTAAATTTATGTAGGCAATGCTTTAGAGAAGTAGCTGAGAAAATAGGGTTTAAAAAATACATGTAGGTGATGTATATGACAATGATGGACACCCTTTCCAATGCTCTCTCAACCATTATGAATAATGAAATAAGAGGAAAAGATAGTTGCATGATAATGCCTGCTTCAAAGCTTATAGCTAACGTTTTAAGAGTTATGCAGAAACATGGATATTTAGGTGAAATAGAATATATAGATGATGGTAGAAGTGGAAAGTTGAAAGTTCAGCTTCTAGGAAGAATAAACAAATGTGGGGCGATAAGACCTAGATTTCCAGCAGGCTATAGGAGAATTGAAGAATGGGAGAAGCAATATTTACCGTCGAGAAATATAGGAATAATTATATTGTCAACTCCAAAAGGAGTAATGTCACATAAAGAGGCAGTAAAGAACAGGATAGGTGGAATACTGTTAGCATATGTTTATTGAGGGGAGAATGGATGACAAGAGCATTTAAAATAAGTGAGGAGATCGAGATTCCTGAAAATATTCAGGTGAACATAGAAAATCTTAAAGTAAAAATTAGCGGACCGAAGGGAAGTCTACAAAGAGACTTCTCCCATGCAAGAAACATATACATAAGGAGAATTGATGGAAAAATATTGATCGAAACCTATTTTCCAAGGAAGCGGGAAAAAGCAATGGTAGGCACAATAAAAGGCCATATAAAAAATATGATTAAAGGGGTAACTGAGGGTTTCAGATATAAACTAAAAATAGTTTATTCACATTTTCCAATAAACATAAAAGTACATGGAAAAACCATACTCATTGAAAACTTTATAGGTGAAAAAGTTGCGAGAAAAGCCAGAATACTGGGAGACGTCAAGATAAAGGTGGAGGGAGACGACGTCATAGTTGAAGGTATAGACATAGAAGCGGTAAGCCAAACTGCAGCGAACATAGAAAATGCAACAAAAATCAAGGGTAAGGATACAAGAGTATTCTTAGATGGCATATACATATATTCGAGGGAGTAAAAATGGAGAGGGAGAAAATTAAAGAGTTGAAGAAGAATAGGAAGAAATATAGGTTTCTTAGACCCTGGCATTACAAGCTAAAGAGGCTGGGAACAGCTTGGAGAAGGCCTAAAGGATTAGATGATAAACATAGACTTAAATTGAAAGGTTATCCGCCTCAAGTTGAAGTGGGCTATAGAAGTCCGAAGAAGATAAGACATCATCATCCATCAGGCTATTTAGAAAAAATAGTACACAATTTAAAAGAATTGGAAGAAGTGGATGCTGAGAAATTTGCTGTGAGAATAGCTCACACCGTTGGAAGGAGAAAGAGAATTGAAATCATGAAGAAAGCTGCAGAGCTGGGAATAAAAATATTAAATCCTGAGGAAATTCTTACGGAAATAGAGGGATGAGGAGATCGAAATGCCAGCAACACTTAGAACTGTAAGAAGATTAGCGGCTGAAATTCTCAAGGTGGGTGAAAGCAGAATCTGGATAGATCCAGAAAATTTGGATAGAGCACTGGAAGCCATGACAAGAGAAGATGTTAAAGGATTGATACGTGAAGGCATAGTGAAAAAGAAGCCGCCGAACAATATAAGTAGGGGGAGAATAAGACGGAGAAAGAAGAGGAGGAGAGGAGCTGGAAGCATTAAAGGAGGAGTTTCAAAGAGAAAGTTTTTATGGATGGTTAAGGTTAGAAGCCAAAGAAAATTCTTGAAGATGCTTAGAAAGAGGAGGATTATAGACAGAAAGGTTTACAGAAAGCTTTATGGAATGGTTAAGGGTGGAGCTTTCCACAGCATTTCACATATAAAAAGCTATATAAGAGAACGTGAATTGGCTAGGAGGAGGTAAAATGGCTAGAACAGCAAGATATAAAGTTCCATTTAGAAGGAGAAGGGAGGGAAAAACCAATTATTACAAGAGATTAAAAATGATAATTTCAGGTAAAAAGAGACTGGTGGTTAGAAGGACAGATAAGTATATATTGGCTCAAATAATGGAAGCAAAAGTCAACGGAGACATTACATTGGCAACTGCCACTTCAAAGGAACTGGAGAAATATGGATGGAACTACTCTTTCAAAAATACACCTGCAGCATATTTAACTGGACTACTGATAGGAGTTAAAGCTTTAAAGAGGGGGATTAAGAAAGCCATATTGGATATAGGGCTTCATCCACCTGTAAGAGGAGCAAGAATTTTCGCAGTTTTAAAGGGGGCAGTGGATGCAGGGATGGAGATTCCATTTTCAGAGGAAGTTATACCGAGAGAGGAGAGGATAAGGGGGGAGCATATATCAAAATACGCCACATATTTAAAGGAGAATAATCCTGAAATCTATGAAAGACAGTTCTCAAGTTATCTTAAAAGAAAAATTTCTCCGGAAAAAATTGTAGAGGAGTTTGAAAGAGTAAAGGGGAGGATAATGGAGGAGTTGAAGTAACATGAGTGCAAATTTGGAGATTGAGGAATGGATTCCCCGTACAACTCTCGGCAAACTTGTAAAGGAGGGTAAAATAACTTCCATCTATCAAATTTATAATTTAAATTTAACCATCTTGGAACCGGAGATCATAGATATCTTAGTACCTGAAATAAAACATGAAATTATAGATATAAGCATAGTTCAAAAACAGACGGATGCTGGAGAATTAAGCAGATTTAAAGTTGCAGTAGTCATAGGAAATGAGAATGGATTGATAGGTATAGGTACAGCTAAGGGAAAACAGCTTCGACTTGCCATAAATAAGGCCATTGAAAATGCAAAGTTAAATATTATTCCAGTTAATAGGGGATGTGGAAGCTGGGAATGCTCATGTAGAAAACCTCACAGCGTTCCATTTAAAGTGATTGGGAAAAGCGGAAGCGTCGAGGTAACGTTAATTCCAGCACCGAGAGGAATAGGACTAGTAGCAGGGGATACTGCAAAGGCAGTTTTAAGATTGGCGGGAATAAAAGATGTCTGGACAAAGACAAGAGGATATACTAGAACCACTCTGAACTTCGCTAAGGCAACATATAATGCATTACTCCAAACGAACAGGTTTAAAAAGATAGGGGTATAAAGATGGGAAGACTGTTAGCGATAATTAGGATTAGAGGAACTGTTGGAGTAAGCGGAGAAATCAAAGACACATTGAAAATGTTGAGACTGAATAGGAGAAACCATGCTACATTAATAGATGACAGGCCAAGTTATATTGGAATGCTTAAAAAAGCAGCAGAATATGTAACGTGGGGAGAGATAGATCTTGAAACCCTTGAACTATTGCTTAGAAGGAGAGGAGAATTAAAGGGAGGAAAAAAACTTACAGACGAATATGTAAAGGAAAAGTTGAAGTTGAACGGGATAAGGGAACTTTCAGAAAAATTGTTTAAAGGAGAATTAAAACTTGAACAATTATATGATATTAAACCGATATTTAGACTACATCCACCTAGCGGCGGCTTTAAGGGATCCGTAAAGAAACACTTCAAAGCTGGAGGGGAGCTTGGATATAGAGGAAGAAAGATAAACGAACTTATAAGAAAAATGTGCTGAGAGGAGAGGAGAAATGGATGACAACTGGCTTCACTGGTTTAATAGAAAGAGAAATATGAGCATTCATGATGAGCTTAACAAAGCAATATTTAAAATGATGAATAGAATATTTAACGATGAAGAGGGGAAGCCTACAATATATGGTGGATGCATGTTTGAAGAATTCTCCAAAATAGAAATGGAAACAAGAAGCCTAGAAGAAATATATAAAGGTATGGATGAACCTTTAGTAGATATTTTAAACGATAAGAAAAGAGTTTTAATTTACATGGAGATTGCTGGAAGAGGGAATAATATAAATATAAAAGCTGAAGAGAAGAAGATAACTGTATATTTAAACTTTAAGAAATATGTTGAAATTAAATTGAAATGTAAAATTAAACCTGAAAGCATTAAAGCTGAATATAGAAATGGCGTCCTAGAGATAATTGCTGAAAAAGAATCATGGTGGGGTCAAGCATGGTTGTGAGGAGAAGGCGAAAGATAAGGAAGTATAGGGGTACACGGACATGTGGTTATGGAATAACAGGGCAGAATAGAGGTAAAGGATTGAAGGGAGGATACGGCAAGTCTGGTAGACATAAACATTTATGGACATGGGTGATGAAATATCAGCCAGACTACTTTGGCAAGAAAGGATTTAAACCGCCTCTCAGCCTCAGAGAAAAGGTGAAACCGATAAATCTTGGACAATTAGATCAGATTGTAAGAAAATTGACTAAGAGTGGAGAGCTTAAAATCATAGATGGAAAGATAACGATCAACGTTTTAAGACTCGGCTACAATAAAGTTTTAGGAGGAGGAAAGCTGACGAAACCCATTATAATTGAATCACCAAGCTTCTCAAAAAAGGCTGAGGAGAAGATCGCTCAAATTGGAGGAAAGGCGATTAAATTATAAACCTTAAAATAACCATTTATCAAGTGAAGAACGATGCCGAGACTAGTAGAAATAATGGAACCGTTGGCTAGATTTCTCCCAGAAGTATCAAAACCAAAAAGAAAACTCACACTTAGAGAAAGGTTGATTTGGACAGGGGTAGTGCTCACCATTTATTTTGTGATGAGTCAAACTCCTCTATATGGCCTTGTAAGGGGCGCTGGATACGATCCATTTCTATATATGAGAATGCTCTTTGCCTCTAAGAGAGGAACATTAATGGAGCTTGGGATAGGGCCAATAGTTACTGCAGGATTGATAATGCAGCTACTTGCAGGGTCAAAGCTTATAGACATCGACCTCTCAGATCCTAAAGACAGAGCCCTCTTCACAGCATCACAGAAGTTGATGGCTATCATTTGGGGAGGAATACAAGCCATAGCATATATTTTAGGAGGAGCATTCGGCCAACTGACACCTGGAATCGCCATACTTGTATTTGCACAACTATTATTTGCAACTATAGTGGTTATGCTTTTAGATGAGATGGTTCAGAAGGGTTGGGGGATTGGAAGCGGGGTCAGCCTGTTTATAGCGGCAGGAATATCTCAACAGATAATATGGCAGATCTTTTCACCCATATATGCAAATGATGGAAAATATTTGGGAGCCATTCTAGCATTCATCCAAACATTGATGAGAGGAGAAGGTATCGTCAATGCTTTTATAAGGCGTGGATCACTGCCAAGCATGACAGGACTAATATTAACCATAATAATATTCATGATTACAATCTATCTTGAAGGGATGAGAATTGAGATACCTGTCGCTTTAGCTAGATATAGAGGAATAAGAACGAAGATTCCGCTGAAATTTCTATATGTATCAAACGTTCCAATAATATTTACATCGATGCTTCTAGTCGATATAAAGATAATATCTCTGTTGATTTGGAGACAATTCAACCCTGCAAATACAGTTACACTATTAAATTGGATTGGAATGTTCAATCAGACTACAAATCAACCGATTGGAGGATTAGCATATTATGCAACTCCGCCTAGAGGGTTAACCTCGGTAATGCAGGATCCAGTTCACGCATTAATTTACAGCATAATTTTAACAATATTCTCGGTGATATTTGCAGTGATATGGGTGGAAGCATCCGGGTTAAGTGCAAAAGAACAAGCTAGCCAACTGGTTCAATCGGGACTGCACATTCCCGGATTTAGAAGCTCGCCGAAAATAATTGAAAGTGTACTTAAAAAGTACATTCCAGCACTTACAATTCTAAGCGGAATAATAGTGGCGGTGATAGCTGCAGTAGCAGACATTATGGGAGCTATAGGATCTGGAATGGGAATACTGTTAACCGTTGGAATAATATATCAGTATTGGAGCATACTTACCCAAGAACAGATAGAGGAATTATATCCAGTTGTCCGTAGAATAATGGGTGAAAAATAGCAAGATATTTTAAAAACTATAATAATTTATAAACAAAGTGGAGTGGAATCGGTATGCTGGATCAAATAGTGAAAATCATAACGGATCTACTAGGCCAATATAGATATCCACCATTATCCTCTATAAGCGTTCTACTTGTAAGCATATTGGTGGGATTAATTACAATAGCTGCAAATTATCTCCTCCTAGACGTTAAGAAGCTAAGGGAATATTCGAGGGAGATTATGGAGTGGCGGAGAGAGATGCAGGAAGCCCTTATGAAGAATGATAGGAAAACCATTGTTAAATTGAAGAAGAGAGAGGCATATATAAGTAAGCTGAACGCTGAACTCATGTCTCAAAGGATGAAACCTTCCTTAATATTTATGATACCGCTCTGGTTCTTCTTCATAATATTTGCGGCAGCATATAATACTGAGGTGGGTTATGTAATTAAGATGCCCTTCTCCATACCCTTCGCAGGGGATAAACTAAACTTTGGAACATGGTATATAATATGCTCACTCCTTGTATTTCCCATTCTACAAAAAATCTTTAAACTTTCATATTGAGGTTGAGAAAATGCCTAGAGGAGCATATAGATCTAGAAGTTTAAGGAGAATAGTTGTGAAGACTCCTGGAAATAGAATTGTAATCCATTATGAGAAGAGGAGACCTAAACCTGCTAGATGTGCAATCTGCCATAGAGAGCTTCATGGAGTTCCAAGGGTTAGATCGATGGAACTTAAGAAAATACCGAAGAGCTCGAAGAGACCTAACAGACCCTATGGAGGATATATATGTCCTAAATGTTTGGAAAAGTTGATTAAAATTAAGGCAAGGGAGGCATAAGTACACTTGAAAAAAATTGTGATCACTGTTAGCGGTCCTCCTGGATCGGGAAAAACGAGACACGCGAAGAAAATAGCTGAAATATTCGGCCTAAGATATTTTTCAATAGGGAGATATTTTAGGGAAATGGCTGAAAACAAAGGGTTGAAACTTGAGAAATTTCATGAGGAAGCTGAGAAAGATAGCAGATTTGACAGGGAAGCAGACAATATAACTATAAGGGAGGCAAAGAGGGGAAATGTAGTTTTAGATGGACATTTAACTGGATGGATGGCGAAGAAATATGCCGATATTAAAATTTATCTTACAGCTCCTATTGAAGCAAGGGCAAAAAGGGTGGCGAAAAGAGATAAGAAAACATTCGAAGAAGCATTAAAAGAAGTGGAGATAAGGGAGGAAAGCAACAGAAAAAGATATTTGAAATTTTATGGAATAGACTTGAATGATCTAAGCATTTATGACATAATTATAAACACGGATAAGTGGGAAGAGAAAACTGTTGAAAAGGCGTTAAAAATACTTATAGAGGATTATATAAAAGAGAAGCGAAACTCTTTTTAATAAATAATTATTTTAGGAATACAGCGCCACAGAGGTGAAAATATGGTAGCAATAGACATTGGAAGAATCTGTGTCAAAACCAGAGGCAGAGAGGCTGGTAAAAAATGTATAATAGTTGACATCATAGATGACAAATATGTTCTAATAACTGGGCCGAAAGAATTGACCGGAGTTAAAAGGAGAAGAGTGAACATAAAGCACATTGAACCGACAGAGTTGAAGATAGAGATCAAACCAGGTGCAAGCGATGAAGAAGTAATTAAAGCCCTAGAAGAACAAGGTTTACTTGATAAGATCAAGGAGAAAGTACGAGTAGAGATTTATTAACCTAAAGCAACTATAAAATACATCATATTTTATTAGAACATATGGATGGGAGATGAAATGATAAAAAACACGAAAACATCCAGAGGAATTCTAATAAAGGCGGAGGAGGAAACCAATCCAAAATATGGATATATACCTAATGAGCGGCCAATAGAACTCCACATGAAAATGGGCATAATAAATTTGGATAAACCGCCAGGACCCACAAGCCACGAAGTAGTCTCATGGATTAAGAGAATACTTAAAGTGAGAAAGGCTGGACATGCCGGGACCCTAGAGCCCTGAAAGGGCGGGGAAATCCCAAAGTAACAGGTGTACTTCCAGTCGCAATCGAAAATGCAACTAAAGCACTGAGAGCTATCACCCATTCAGACAAGGAATACATATGTGTAATGAGACTTCATAAATCCGTCGAAAGAGAAAAAATATTTAAAGTATGCAGAGAATTCGTGGGAAAAATCTATCAGAGACCTCCTTTAAAATCATCAGTTAAAAGAGTGGTAAGAATAAGAACGATCTATTACATAGATATTCTTGAAATTGAGAACAGAGATGTCTTAATGCGTGTCGGATGTCAAGCAGGCACATATATAAGAAAATTATGTCATGATATTGGAATAATACTTGGAACCGGAGCACATATGCAGGAGCTTAGAAGAACAAGATCTGGACCGTTCAGAGAAGATGAAACATTAATCACTCTGCAGGATCTTAGAGATGCATATGAAATATGGATTGAAGAAAAAGATGAAACTGAGCTTAGAAGAACTATTCAACCAGTGGAGAAAGCTGTGGAACATTTACCGAAGATCATTATTAGAGACAGTGCAGTCGACGCAATATGCCATGGAGCAGACCTAGCTATACCGGGAATATTAAGATTGGAGAATGGAATAAGGAGAAGAACTTTAATTGCCATAATGACGCAGAAAGGAGAACTTGTAGCATTGGGGGAAGCTAAGATGACAAGTGAAGAAATTTTGGAGGCAGATAGAGGTATAGCTGCAAAAACTATAAGAGTGATAATGGAGAGAGGAACTTATCCGAGAATGTGGAAATAGAGGAAACATTAGATAAAAACGAATTTATTATGAAATTATTTAAACACTATTAGGTGAAGCCGGGGTAGCCTAGCGGTAAGGCGCAGGCCTGGAGAAAAACTTGAAAGCCTGTGCCCCTTCGGGGGCTCGCGGGTTCGAATCCCGCCCCCGGCGCCACATTTTCAAGTTAAAGATAAGCCGTCTTCTTGCTCTTTTCTGCTAAAAGGCCGCTAAAAATCAGGCTTAAATTTTGCATGGCAACTCTATTTCGCATCTAGGTTCGAACCTTTCAAACTTATTAGACCGACATGCTATTTCTTTCCAGGGCTGCACTTTAGGCTCCAATATAAGAAGCAGGGTTCTCAGCCTCCTCAGCGACTCCAGAGCAAGGGTCTTCAGCAAGATGGTGAAGGAGAACTGGACTCGGCAGGAAAGCCGTGGAGGAAGGGAAAGATCTTGAGAAACGAATGCCAGTTCATGGAAGATTGATTGAATTTCAAAGGGCTGGAAGATGTCAAGTATAACTTTAAAAGCATTATCTCTATGTCCTTAAGCCAGAAGGAATTTCATGGAGATAAATGGAATATACTTCGTCGGATATGAGTAGAGGAATCGCGTGATAGAGAGCTGGAATAGAGGCTCTGGGAGATCATAAAAATTGATTATCCATGTTTCCTATAAACGCCTCCTACAAGGAACTGCTCTGATAATGCATCTCACATGATCCGTGTTAAAGATCGAACACTCTCCTCTAAAAGTTTATCAACGTTTAATTTCTCTTCAATTTTTATGATCTCTGAAAATTTAGCTCTTGTAACTGGCTTCGATGGTTTCGCCCAGCATTCGCCGATATTCATACTGGAAGCTGTAAATGTACCGATTTTTCGAGCTAGAGCAACTATTTCATCCTTATCGAAACCTATCAGCGGTCTTAAAACGGGAAGCCTGGAAGCCTGATCAATAACTCTTAAATTTTTTAGAGTTTGTGAGGCAACTTGAGCAAGATTTTCTCCTGTGGCAATGGCATCTGCATTAACCTTCTCGGCTAGAAAATTGGCAACTCTATACATCATCCTCTTACATAAAATACAGGTATATTTGGGTGCAGAATTCATGAAAACTTCAAGGTTATGTTCATGTCTGAAAAGATATATGGGAAGTTCGAAGCCTATATGCCACTCTTTGAGAATGCTGATCACCTTTAAGAATCGTTTTAGCATGGAATCATCATTCTTAGGGAAATATGCGAAGAGTGGAATAATGGTGCATCCCCGCTTCATGAGCATCCAAGCAGCAACTGGAGAATCTATTCCTCCACTAATTAAACTTACCACTCTTCCAGCAGTACCTAGAGGGAGGCCTCCGGGACCTTGAATTCTACTATTATATATATAGCAGTCATTTCCCTTAATCTCCACATATAAAGTTTTATCAGGATTCTCCAATGAAACATTCAAGTCTAAGTTTTCCTTCACAATTTTCCCCAGCTTTGCCTCTAAATCCCTACTTGTGAATACATGTTTCCCTTTTCTCCTAACCCTTATAGCAAAGGATTCAGCATCCTCTAAAAGGGAGGAACAATTATTTCTAATGAAATCTTCTAAACTGTTAAGATTGACAAATTTGTATGGTGCAAAATATACGATGCCGAAGATTTTACTTAAAACATTAACTGCGCGTAGAATATCCTCTACATCGATTAAAATCCTAGACCATTTATGGATAACTTTAACCTTGCCGGTTCCGCTTAAACCTTCAATAATATTATTCATTAAACGTTTAACGAAACGTCTTCTAACAATATCAGACTTTATCGCAATCTCACCATAAGCAGCCAAAATGCCGTCCCAATTAAATGAACTGAAAGACATGTTTAAAAATATGTGAAATGGAGATTAAAATTTCACTTTTATCCTTGCGGCAACAATTTTAAATCTAATGAATAAAGTATTGTCGGGGTCAAATTTGGATGTAAGGGAGCTTGAAGAATTAATATTGACACCGGGAGTTTCAGGTTATGAAGAGAAGATAAGGGAGAAGATCGCTGAAAAATTGAAGGGAATATTAGAGCCGGATAAAATTTTAGTTGACAGTATAGGAAATTTGATAGTAAAAGTTGGGAGGGGGAAGAAGGAGGATAGCGTTAATAGCACATATGGATGAGCTTGGATTAATAGTGACGAAGATCGAGAGGGATGGAAGAATAGCGTTTAGAAAGATGGGTGGAATAAACGATCAGACACTTATAGGAACCCAATGGGAGATACTTACAGAGAAAGGTAGAGTAAACGGTGTTATCGGAATAAAACCTCCACATCTAATGCTTGGGGAACCTTCCAAAATACTGCCATGGCATCAGCTGAGAATAGATATAGGTGTAGAAAGCAGGGAAGAAGCGGAAAAATTAGGGGTGAAAATCTTAGACCCCATAGTTTATAAGAAGACTGTGTTGAGGCTTGCCAATAATCAGATATCGGCAAGATCACTTGACGACAGATTCGGATGCTTTGCCCTTCTGGAGACGCTTAGAAAGAGAATTGACGATTTGAAGAGAGATGATGAAAATGAAGTATACTTTATATGGTCAGTTCAGGAGGAAATAGGATTGAAGGGTGCAAGAGTTATTGCAAACACTCTTAGACCTAACATAACATTTGCCGTTGACAGTTTCCCATGCTGTTCAACTTTAACGGGAGATGTAATGGTTGGTCGGGGACCAGTAGTGAGGGCTATAGATAGAAGCTCAATATCCAGCAGGGATCTGGTGAGATTCATCCAGAAAATATCTGAAGAGAATGAAATACCTCTTCAAATTGGAGCAACTGGAGGGGGAAATGACGGCTCAGTATGCCAAGAGAGGGGAAGCAAATTGGCAGTAATTGGAGTTCCAATGAAATATTCACATTCACTAGTGGAGACTATAAGTTTAAACGATCTAGAGAAGCTTATAGAACTGCTCCAAAAGATTCTGGAGAGAATTCGAGAATATCCATAAATCATCTGATAAGCCTGGCAATAATACCTAAAATTACTAAGACTGTTCCTGAACCTAAAAAGAGAAACGAAATTAACTGTAATGTAACCCAGACGAAATTCGGATTCAACTTGACGGTCAAACTATAGAAAACATTGTAACCTAAAGGGGAAAACACCAACAGTACCCCGAAAATGGAGAGGACAACTCCAAAAGCTAATAGAACATTAGTGAAAGTCCTTGTTGGAAGTTCATTTTTAAGGCTGCAATAAACCACATCTTCGGGAACTATGGAAGGAAAGGCTAGGGAGAAAGCTCTAATCAATATAGGGGTAACCGTCAACGAGAAAGGCAACATAGTGATAAACCACCAAATGGTTAGGGCAAGGGCAAAGATGGCAAGAACGGTCAGATCTAAACTTTGAGGTAGAGCTCCTAGAAGATATATGGTCGGCACATATAGATATGCGCAGATCAAATTACCCACTAAAAGTGAAATGAAAGTGGAAATGATAAACCTTCTCCAACTAAACTTGCCTTCAAGAAGCTTTCCAAAGAGAAAGAAGGTAATAAAATTGCTTGGAACAGCAGCAGTTAAACTTGGAATGTAAGGTTGAGCATGTTTTATTGAATCAACGATAAATGTACCTATGGCAGCTCCTATTCCAGCTGGAAAAGGCCCAAAAACTACTGCAAAAACTTGAGGGATAACTACAGCAGGCCTGAATTGACCTCTACCCCAAGGTGAAACTATAAATGCTGTAAGATATGAACCTATAGCATATAGGGCTGCACAGATTGCAACTATTGAAATTTGAAATGCAAGGGAGCGTCGAATTCCACTCAACTTACATCCCAAAATAAAAATGGAAGGATAAATTTAAAATTTATCATTACAATCTAATTTGAAATGAAGATTTGAAGCGGTATGAAAAGTTTGGAAGATAAGAGTTAGATTAAAATATATTATGGAAAATAAAATTTGGAGGAGATGTTAAGCCGGGGTAGCTCAGCCTGGGAGAGCATCCGGCTGAAGACCGGACTGTCGTGGGTTCAAATCCCACCCCCGGCATACCAGCATAAACTTGCGGTAAATTCTTGTTCTCCCTTCCTAAACAGTTTGACACCTACAACTTCGCAGACATATTCAAATCCTCTTTCAATCAGCTTTTTAGCCTCATCAACCGTTTTAGCAGTTTTACAAATGTATTCGTCAAAGTCATTCCTGAATAACGCTTCTTCAAGCTGAACATATATTAACGTGTTTCAATGTTTTTATGGCCTAGAAACTTTATCACATATAGAATGTCCCTTGTCTGATGGTATAGCATTATAGCTTTCCAACATCTGATCAAATGAAATGTTACTTGTTGCAGCCTCGGATTTCCAAGCTTATATGCGATTCGTTTACGCTACCTTTCAAATGTTCTTCTTAGACTGTGAAGACTTCCATAACCGAATATTCCTCCACTCCTATTTCTGCCGCCGACCTTTAATTGAAGGAGCATTTCAATAAGCTTCCCTGAAAACTTGAATATTCGCGGATTGCTTCCTTTTTCCAGCGTTATGAGTATTGTTCTTTTAACGAAGTCTACGTCGATCCATTCAAGTTGCCATGCTTCACCTGCCCTCATTTCTTCCTCCTTTAGGAGTTGAAGGAAGGCTGCCACTTTTCGGCTGCATTCGACTATAAGATCGTCTACATTTCATTAGTATCGGAATCTCAAAGTCGCACCTATTCTTATCTATAAATGCCAGTTTGGAAGCGACAGTGAAAATCACTTTTGTTAAGCCAGTTTTAAACCGAATTTTTTCAATTCTTTAAAATGTTTATCCCTTGTTTTTAAGGCCATATTATTAGATATGGCTGTTGCAGCTATCAGTATGTCCGCATCAGGTACAAGCACGCCTTTCTCTTTAAGATTCCGATAGATGCTACAATACGTTTCTATGACCTGATTATTTATGTTAAGGACGTCAAAGCTCTCTTCTAGTAATTTCTTGACTTTCTCTCGCTTCTCAGCCTTTAATCCCCTTAAAACTTCAATTAAAGTTATAATTGAGATCGCCCCAACCTCATATCTCCTCTTATGCAGCATCTCTATAACTATATCCGTGTCAAGTAATATCATCTAAATCGAAACCTCTCTCTAAACTCCTTACTCGACTCAACAATAGCCTTCAGATCTTCTTCCGTAAGGATGCTTGTCAACTCATCAAACGCCCTCTTACCCTTCAAGCTTCTAGCCTCAAAATAAAGCCTAAGCAGAAAACTTCCCCAATTCTCCCTACCCTTAGCCTTTTCAAGCAACCTTTTAACATCATTCGGAACCGAAATAGTCACATACCTACTCAACTACTTCACCATATAATTATATAATCAAATAATATATAGCATTTTCTGAAAAACACACACCCATTAATCTATGCAAAAAGCAATAGAAACTCCCAAAAGAACCAAGAAGAAGGTTTAAACAGAAAAAGAGGGGAATTTACTGGATATATCTTCAGCGCTCATTAAGTGCAAATCCCATCCTCCGGCATATGAGAATTCTCATCTACACCTTTCATCAGCAATTTTCAGGAATACATTAATGATGATTCTAGTGAAAAGGTTCTAAAGTTCAAGGAAGGAAAATTGGGATGCTTCGATAAAATCTAAATGGAAAAACTTATTCAAGTGGAGAATTTAATAATAGGGGGCGATGACTGGTCAGAGTTAAAATGAAAAGTGATGTGAAGGCATTAAGAGGAGCCCCAGTATGGCGGCGGTCGTCTAGCCTGGACTAGGACTCGAGCCTCCCGAGCTCGTGACCCGGGTTCAAATCCCGGCCGCCGCACCAAACATTACATTCAATGATGAGAACCGCCAATTCAGCGATGCTGCATTTAAAATATTACGTCTTCTCCTGGAACCCTCCTGAATAATCTTATATCACCTATATGTTTAGCTCCAGTGATAAAGCGGATTAAACGTTCAATTCCTAAGCCTCCACCTGCACTTGGAACGAGAAGCCCCTCCTTAGCTATAAGCAGATACTCCTTGTATAAGTTGAGGTTTAAGCCGTCATCCTTCATGCGTTTCACTAATCGTTCATATTGGTATTCCCTTTCTCCCCCTGAAAGTGCTTCTCCAAATCCTTCGGGATAGATTAAATCATAGTTTTTGTAATGTCCTGGATTATTCTCATCCTCTTTATCATAGAATTCTCTTTTATGGCAGATCACCCAGAAGGGTTCTCTATGATCTTGTGAAGCTTTATCCTCCCAATCTTCACCGTAGGTTTCGATGAGCTCATGTGAAGTGTAAATGTCGAACGGTTTTCTAGGCATCCTTAAATCCCTGTTAAGCGATTCCAGATCTTCTCTATTTAAATGGTTCACTTTCCATAATATGTGGATTAATAAGTCTTCCACCAAATTCATTATGTCGAACATCGATGCATATGCTACTTCAAAGTCCATTTGTGTGAATTCGAAGAGATGTCTCCCCGATCTTCTCCTTGAAGAGTTCTCTAATCTAATATTTGGAGACATTATGAAGATCTTCTTTAGGCCACTTGCAAGTGCCAATTGTTTATGAAGTATCATACTCTGGGTTAAACATAATTCAAATCCATTATACTTTATTTTTGGAATATATTGTATTGAGCTGTTAGGATCTGGACCTAATGGATCGGTGAATTTCGAAGTCAATATTGGAAGTAACTGTATGAAATTTCTTGAAAACATGAAATCGTTAATCGCCTTAATCACCGTTGTCTGAATCCTCAATATATGTGGAATTTCGCTTCTTCTCAAGAATCGTAGGAGGCTGTTTATAGCTTTCTGCATATGTCTATTAACCTGCACTTTTAATATCAATTTTTTCCCTAAAATAGGGGAATTTATTCAAATATATTGGATGAATACTGTTCTTAAATGTAATTTATTCGATTTTCAATGATGAAAAAAGAAATATATTCCAATATTTTAAAATTTAGAGGGGAAGATGAAATTGTCAATAGGCGATAAGGAAAAAAGAATCTTAGAAATACTTCAGGAAAATTGCCGCTTAACAGTTAAAGAGATAGCTAGAAAAATTGATTCACCCATAACAACAATATATTCGAAACTTAAAAAATTGGAGAAACAGGGTTATATTAAAAAGTATACGGCAATAATAAATGAGAAAAAACTTGGATTAACTACAACTGCATATATTTTACTATCATTCTCCTATGAAACAAAGAATGGGAGAAAATTGGATCAAAGAGAAGTTGCAAGACGAATAGCAAGAATTCCGGAAGTTCAAGAAGCACATATTGTAACGGGAGATTGGGATATAATACTTAAAGTTAGAGTTAAAGATGTAGATGATCTTGGAAAATTCATAATAGACAAGTTGAGAAGAATTGAAGGTGTGGAGAAAACGTTAACCTCAGTGGTGCTTGAAACAGTAAAGGAGACAACAAAGATTCCCATTAAAGGCCTATATGCAAAGGAGGAAAAATAGAAATATGGGACAACAATTAATGAACTATAGTTAATCTGACAAATGCTGGTGAAGAGATGAGTGGAAAGAGGAGAAAGGACTTCACAGGCGAACTCTCCAAAATGGTAAACTCACTTGTAAAAGTATACCTGTTAGATGGAAGAATAATTATGGGAAAATTGCTAAACATAGATTTTGATTATTTAAATCTTTTAGTAGAAGAAATCCCACAGGAGGAAAATCGAGAGATAACGCTGATACCTGGAACCTCAATAAGCCACGTGAAAATTGTGAGAAGTAAAAGTAAAAGAAAAATGCCGATAGAAAAGAGAATATTATCATTGCTGGAGAAGGAGCCGGAGCTAACTGAAGAGGAAATAGCAAACATTCTAAACGTCGACCTAACCAGGATAAGAAAAGCCGTGGATAGGTTAAAAAGGAAGGGACTTTTAAAGAAAGAAAAGAAGGCGAAGAGGGAGAAAGGCAGGACGGAAAATTGAGGATGAAAATAAAGCCGATAGCATTCGACAGTCTCGGAGTAAGATCCATGTGCACATACATAAATACAGATAGTATACGAATATTGATAGATCCGGGAGTTTCACTAGGCAGAAGATATGGAAAGATTCCGCATCCAAGAGAGTATAGACAGCTGAAAAAGAAGAGAAAAGAAATATATGAAATGGCGGATAAAACGGATTTAATAATAATAACACACTATCACTTCGACCATTATACTCCTCTAGGGATAACCGATTATCTTTGGACTTGGACAAATCCAGAGGAGACTAGCCAAATATATCAAGACAAAATCGTTCTTATAAAAGATTTCAAAGAGAAAATAAATATGAGCCAGAGAAGAAGAGGATGGATCTTTACAAAACTTTTGGAGAAGATCAATTGTAAAGTAAAGATAGCAGACAGCAAGAAATTGATGTACGGTGATACGACTATTAAAATTAGTGATCCAGTTCCACATGGAGAGAAGGGAACACCACTAGGCTATGTACTTATGGTGGAAATTGAAAGTGGAGATGAAAGATTTCTATATTCATCTGATGTTCAAGGACCCATATGCATTAAGACCAGAGAGATCATTGAAAAAGAAAAGCCTGAAATGCTCATAATTGGCGGCCCTCCCACATATCTACCTCAAATAAAGAGGGAAAATATAGAGAGCGCTATAAAAAACATGATCAAATTGTCAGAAAAAATTCCAAATATAATTGTAGATCACCATTTATTAAGAGATGTAGAATGGGAGAAATACATTAACATGATTAAAGAAAACTGTGAACACTGTAAAATTCAAACGGCAGCAGAAAATATTGGAGAAACAAACATGCCGCTGGAAAGTTTAAGGAATATTCTATATGAGAAGGATCCACCCTCCAATGCTTTTCTTAAATGGAGCAAGCTTCCATACAATAAAATTAAAAATACAATGCCACCTATATAACGATCAAAAATGTGCCTAGATAAATCCAATAACCATTGAGTATGATGATCTCCACTTAAAGCAACATAACCTTTCAAACGATTATTTATAAAGTTCCAAATAAAAGTAAAATTAAATATTAGGAGTATGATTCGAATTGGAGAAGTTAAAGATTGTGGCAATTGCATCGGTGAAGGTGTCTCGAGAAGATGATGCCGGTATAGAAATTTTAGACTACATATTTCCATATGATTCTAAAGCCAAATATGTTAAAACCAGCTTTCCAGGCATAATTCTCATATTGTCAAAGTTAAATTCAGACAGAGTTATGGAGATGCTTAAAGACCGCATTATAAGTAAAGCTTACAGAATAGTTCCAATACAAAGACTGATAAAAATTGATTTAAACGGAATCATCAACACAGTTATAGAACTTGCCTCTAAGATTAAAGGAGAAGTAAAATTCAAAGTGGAATGCAAACTTAGAGGAGTTAAAAGCATCGAGAGAAATATTATTGTAAAAGAAATAGCTGAAAAATTGAAGGAGAAATGGGGATGGATAGTGGATTTAGAAAATCCAGAATATATTGTTACAATTGAAGGTATAGGTGAAAATGTTGGAATATCCGTTGTAAGAAGAGAGAATATATGGAATAGAAGTAGATTTATCAAACGTTTCCATGAATACTTTCAGCTCTAAAATATGCATCCATTAATATAGAAGGCGATTGGAAGAGAGATCTCCAAACCAATCGAAGAAATTTCAATATAGATGGAAGTCAACCTTTAATATGGCTGTTAAACTTAAAGAAATGGGAGAGTTGAAATGGAAGATATTGTAAAAATGGTGGATATTTCGAGAAAGGAAGATCAGCTTAGAATTGCAGTGGCTTCAGGTAGAATAAAGCTTAAACCGGAAACGATAAAAAAGATTGTTAGAGGCGAAATAGAGAAGGGAAATGTAATAGCAGTAGCGAAAATAGCGGGAATTATGGCGGCTAAGAGGACTGCAACACTGATACCTCTATGCCATCCAATACCTATAACAAATGTTAAGATAAATATAAATGTTGAAGACGAATATGTGGAGGTAAAGGCCACGGTGAAGGCGAAGGCGAAGACAGGGGTGGAGATAGAAGCCTTAACGGCAACTGCAACAACCCTAATAACGATATGGGATATGGTTAAAAAATATGAGAAGGATGTGCAAGGAAGGTATCCTGAAACTGAAATAGAAAAGATTAAAGTTGAATTAAAATTAAAAGAGTAAAGAGTAACAATGAGAGTCTACTCCATAATAGGCGCGACGAGAAATATTGGAAAAACAAGAATAATTGAACAGCTTATAAAAGAGTTTAAGGAGAGAGGAATCCCAGTAACGGTAATTAAACATACAGAAAAAGATTTAGACATGGAAGGAAAGGATACTTATAGGTTTATGAAGACTGGAGCTGAAAAAACCATAGCATTGACACCGAATGGGGCGACAATCTTCACCAGAGAAAAATCATTGGAAAAAGTTTTAGAGAAATATGTGGAGAAGAGGGGAATAATATTAGTTGAAGGATTGAAGAGATCGAAGTATCCTAAAATAGTAATAGTAGAAGTAATTGACGAAATAGATAAACTAAAATTTGAGGGAAAACTGTTAGCAATAGTGGTGAAGAACAATTTAAAGAAGTATGCAATTAGGGGAAAACCAATATATCGAATAGATGAAATTGGAAAAATTGCAGATTTAATTGAAAATACAGCCCTAAAGGAAACTTTAAAATGTATGGGAGGATTGAACTGCGGGCTATGCGGATATAAAAGCTGCAAGGATTATGCGAAGGCAATAATCCATGGAGACGACTGGGAAGGGAAATGCAAGCTAAAATATAGAGTTAAATTGGAGATAGATGGCAGAGAAATCCAAATAAAACCATATGTGGAATACGTACTTTTCAACATTATAGATGGATATGTAAAAACACTTAAAGGCTATACGCCAAAATTTAAGGAAGTAAAGGTGAAGATAGAGGATGCAGAAGCCAATACTTGACAATTATGGAAGGCCGACAACTAAACTTAGAATAACATTGACACATAAATGCAACTATAAATGCATATACTGCCACATGGAAGGAGAGGAGACAAAAGAAGAAGTAGAGATGACTCCTGAAGAGATAGAGAGGCTGGTCAGCATAGCTGTACAGCTGGGAATTAGCAAGATAAAATTGACAGGAGGCGAACCCCTCTTAAGAGAAGATCTTTCCGAAATTATTAGAAGAATATCAAAGATCAAAGGCATTGAAGATATAGCTATAACAACAAATGGTTCTCTTCTAAAAAAACTTGCAGCAGAATTGGCTGAAGCAGGTCTTATGAGGCTGAACGTTAACCTTCCAACAATAGATCCGAACACGTATAGGAGAATAACATGTGTTGACAGGAGGCCCGAAGAGATAATAGAAGGAATATTAAAATGTAAGAATGCTGGAATAAGCCCTATAAAGGTTAACATGGTGATACTTAAAGGGATAAATGATAATGAAATCTCAAAGATGATGAAGTTTACAAGGGAGAATGGGTTAATATTACAGTTGATTGAACTCGAGAAAGTGGGAATAGATGAAAAAATCTATAGAAAATATTATTTCAAACTGGATGAAATAGAAAGAGAATTGGAAAAAAAGGCGGTTAAAATCATAATTAGAAGAGATATGCAGAATAGGAGGAGATTTCGATTGGCTGATGGAACAGAGGTGGAAATTGTTAGACCATATGAAAATGGAAGTTTCTGCCAGGCATGTACAAGGATAAGGTTAACGGCAGATGGAAAATTGAAGCCATGTCTAATGAGAAACGATAATCTCGTCGACATATTAACCCCATTAAGACTGGGAGCTGAAGATACAGAGCTGAAAAAAATTTTTATAGAGGCTATAAAGAGGAGGGAACCCTATTGGAAGCTGAAAGATACATTCTCAAAGTGTTCTATTTAGGCGGCAATTATTATGGCTTTGTAAGACAACCCAACCTTCCGACGATAGAGGGAAAGATAATAGAAGTTTTAAAAAATATGAAATTAATCCTCGATAAGCCGAAGATAAAATATGCAAGCAGGACGGATAGAGGAGTTCACGCTTTAGGCCAAACATTATCAATAGAATTTGAAGGGAAACCTGAAATAGATTTGATAAATGAAAAATTACCAGTAGATATAGCTATATGGGCTTACAGCAGAATTATAGGAAACTTTAATCCTAGAAGAGAAACCATATACAGACATTACAAATATGTTTTGAAATGTGAGGAAGATTTGAATATAAGCGTCATGGAGGAAGCATTAAAAGCTATTAGAGGAATCCATGACTTCAAAAATCTATGCTACAAAGTGAAATCTCCAACATTTAGAAGAATATATGAAGCATTTGCTGAGAGGAGAAATGAAACGATAATCTTCGAATTTATAGGCTCAGGGTTTGCCCGGGGATTAATAAGAAAGCTGATAACCATTATAGTTAAGATTGGAAGAGAGGAGATGACTGTTAACGATTTAATAGATATGCTTAAGGGAAAAGTGAAACAAAAAAATGTATATATGGCTCCGCCTCAAAACCTCTACCTTATAGATGCATTTTACCCTATAAGCTTCAGAATAAATGAGGATGGAGTGAGAAAAGTGAATAATTGTCTAAGAAAAATCCATGAAGACTTAAACCCTGTTTTTAAGGAGATGGAAAGAGACTTTTCAAAACTAATTGAAAAGTTTTCGAATTTTAATGAGCTTTACTCACATCCTTAACAGTATACGTTCAGCTTTATCGTAGCTTCCAGTTAGAAAAATTATTGAAGCCGAATCTAAATCCAACCATTTTGCAATCCCTGAAGCTGTTTCAGGGTCAAGTTCAAATATAACTTTTAGGAAAGGAAGATACTCCACTCCTGCAATTCTTTTTGAAACATGACACTTCTTCGCAATAGCTGAGAGCACATGATTCTTTACACTTCTAAACGTTCTTGTTTGGCTTAAAAGTCTAATCCGCTCAGGAAAATTATATTTAACAAATCTAAACTTACGTCTCCTAGCCATAGCTACACCGGCACTCATCAAGTCCAGAGCATAACTTAAAAGAGACCAATCCTGAGATGAACGGATCCTTCCAAAATATATATCAGCCCTAGATAACGCTTCATATCCGCCAATTAACTCTTCAATCAAAGTATATTGGAGAGGCAGATTCTCATGGATCCATTGAAGTAGCATGTTATAGTCGAGAGTGGATCGTGAAAGAGCAGCTTTAGCAGCTCTACAATTACTGGAAGAGAAGATTCCACGTAAAACTTCAAAAGCATCCAGCTGTCTATCTCTAAAAGCAATCCAATTAACATCCTCCAAGGTTAGCCTTCTCTTTCCGAAAGCCACAGATTGAAGATCATTTATAGCGGATCTAACGTCGCCACCGCTCCTGTCAGCAATAAACTTCAATGCTGAAGGATCAGCAGCAATCCCCTCAGCTAGGCAGATCTTTCTCAGAAACGAAACTATAGATCTAACATTGACACGTGAATATTTAATTAGCTTGCATCTTTCACGCAGCTCCCTGAAATTGGGATTCCAAGGATCATTGGCGGTTAAAACGACGGGATGAATGGAGAGATCTACAAGTTTTATTATGGCGTTCAATCCCCCTCTATCCTCCGCCATATTTATACCGTCAACCTCATCTACAAGGATTATTCTTCCCCTCCCCAGAAGGGAATATGTTTCAGAAGCTCTTCCCAGAATTCTCTCAACTCTATATCTAGTTCTAAAGTCGCTGGCATTCATTTGGATCAGTTCTAGATTATAAGTTGAAGCAGCAACCTCGACAGTTAAAGTTTTTCCAACTCCTGGAGGACCCCAAAGAAGCGCTGCATGCTTAACCGCCTTCCCTTTCAATTTATTCTCCAACCATGATCTGAACTCTGATATAGCCTTATAGTTGCCTATAATCTCCTCAAAGGATTTAGGTTTATATTTATTAACCCATAGAATGCTTGAAGTATTCATCCAGTATCCCTCAACTCTTCACCATACAGGGCGAAGTATGCGAGTAGTGCGCTCAACTGGATTTCCTCATCAGAACCCTCTATCATTCTAAAGTTTATTTCGCCGATCTTGTCGATCAATTTCACCTTGGAGTGTTCTGGAAGTGTTAAAGAGAAGACTTCCCTATGCATCTGTCTAACTATGTCTACACCTGAAAGACCATAATGAACCATAAGATCCCTCAATTTTTCTCTAGCCTTAATGAACTCCCCGTTCAATGCAAGCTCCATCATCTCCTTTATCTCCAATGGATTGGCTCTACCTACAACCCTATAAACCGACTTATCATTTACAACACCCAGAGCTGCAGCTGCCTGAAGAGTATTTATAGCTCTTCTAAGATCGCCTTCAGCCACGTAAAGTATGGCTTTCAACCCGCTTTCATCAATGTTCACCCCTTCATTTTCAGCTATCATCTTTATTCTACCAGCTATATCTTCATTTGAAAGAGGTTGAAATCTGAAGACTGCACATCTAGACTGGATGGGTTCAATAATCTTGCTAGAATAGTTTGCAATTAAAATGAAACGGCATGTTCTAGTATAGAGCTCCATGGTACGCCTCAAAGCTTGCTGAGCATCACTTGTCATATTGTCAGCTTCATCCAATATGATTATTTTAAATGGAACATCTCCAATGGGCATGGTTCTAGCGTAATCTTTAACTCTTTCCCTGACCGTTTGAATTCCCCTCTCATCTGAAGCATTCAACTCTAAAACATTTCTCCTCCAATACTCTCCATAAAGTTCATGGGCTAATGCTAAGGCAACACTGGTCTTTCCGGTTCCAGGGGGACCTGCAAACAACATGTGAGGAACATTTCTCCTTTTAACGAATTCTTTAACTCTTTCCACTACTTCCCTTTGATCAACTACTTCGTCCAGATTTTTCGGCCTATACTTCTCAGTCCAAAGCATCATAGTGGCAGTAACCATATGGACACCAGCATTAACTTATAAAAAGAAAATTATTAAGTTAACCTGTGGAAAGATAAACTTAATACAGACCTACAAGTAGAAATGAATGCATACGGTGTGTTAAATGTTTAAACATGTAGTTAAAGCTTCAGAAATAGTTTCCGATACGGATTTGGTAAAAGCAGTGATAAAGAAGGCTTATTCTCCAATTCGAATAGGAGATGCAAAGATAGATCTAAATGCAGAGGGATTGGAAATTCAATTACCAAGATGGGCTGCAAGGAAACTCTCCCAACTGGGTTTAATCGAGATAAAAAGCATCGATGAAATAGGTTTAAGAGAGCTGCTCAGAATGCTTTGGAGAGAGTCAAGAGAAATAAACTTGACAAGCATAGATCCACACTTCTATCCTAAAATTAAAAGAACACTTAGAAAGATAAGGGAGGAAATTAAAGAGAATCTGCAACCTGAAACCATACAGAAACTTAAAAGATTTGAAAACACGGTGATGGATATCATAAACTGTAGAATCCAGAAGATTGTTCAAGCAGCTTTAAGTGAAGCAATACCTCAAATATTAATGGAAAATATGACTATTGAGGAGAAAGCATTGCTGGGTGAAATTAAACAGATCATAAAGAAATGGAAGGAATATATGCTTAAAGGAGAGGAGGAGAAGTGACCCTGGAGATAAGTGAACTGGATCCTAGAGAGAAGTTTGCAAACTTCTATAAATCCTTCAAAACTTCTGAAGGAGAATACAAGTATAGGCGGCTGCTAAGCCAAATGGCGATAACAGGACAGAGATCCCTCCACATAGATTTCGACGATCTCATGCAGTATGACCATGAACTTGCTGAAAGGTTAATTGAGAAACCTTTCAGATATATTGAGGCCGCTTCAAATGCTGTTGGAGATGTAATGAGAATAATCAATTTAAACTATGCTATGAAAGTGAAAAGATTTAAAGCGAGATTCAGAAAGCTTCCTGAAGTCACCCCGCTCAGAAAGATAAGAGCAGAACATTTGGGAAAACTGATAATGATAGAAGGAATACTTACAAGATCCTCATCAGTTAAGCAGCAGTTGATAAGAGGAATTTTCGAATGTCAAAACTGTGGAGCTGCAATAGCTGTAGAGGCGAAGAGAAGAGAAGAACGGGTAGTTCAGCCTAAAATTTGTCCAAACTGTAGAAAGAACGGACCGTTCAAATTGATACTTGAAGAATCAGAGTTCATAGATTGGCAGAGATTAACAATACAGGAGAAACCTGAAGAGTTGCCGCCAGGCCAACTTCCACGATCAATAGAGGCAATAGCCAGAGAAGATCTAGTTGACGTTGCAAGACCAGGTGACAGAGTAGTGGTGGTAGGTATACTTAAACCTATCAGGGAATATTCGCCGAGGGGAAGCTTATCTACATTTAGACCGGAAATAGAAATAAACAGCATAGATGTCTCCGAGAAAGGTTTGGAAGAGATAGAGATATCACCCGAGGATGAGGAGGCCATAAAGGAGTTGGCGAAAGATCCGCTTATCCATGAGAAAATAATCCGATCCATAGCGCCATCAATCTATGGTTATAGGGAAATAAAGGAGGGTATAGCCTATCTTCTCTTCGGAGGAGTGCCGAAAACGCTTCCAGACGGAGTGAGGATTAGAGGAGATATAAACATTTTATTGGTTGGAGATCCTGGAACTGCGAAAAGCCAACTTCTACAATATGTGTCCAGAATAGCGCCGAGAGGCATATATACTTCAGGTAAAGGTTCCACTGCAGCAGGGCTTACAGCAGCAGTTGTAAGAGACAAGTTGACTGGCGACTGGTATCTTGAGGCAGGAGCCCTAGTACTTGCAGATGGAGGAGTAGCCTGTGTAGATGAAATAGATAAAATGAGAAATGAGGATAGAGTGGCTATGCATGAAGTTATGGAGCAGCAGACAGTGAGTATAGCAAAGGCAGGTATAGTGGCAACTTTAAATGCAAGGACAGCTATACTTGCAGCGGCAAATCCCACCTTAGGAAGATTTATAGAGCAGAAACCAATAACTGAAAACGTCAATTTGCCAGTTACAATTCTATCAAGATTCGACCTAATCTTTAAGATAAGGGATATTCCGGATGAAACAATAGATGAAAAAATGAGTGAACATATTTTAAGATTACATCAGTTGAGAGGATATACTGGGCCAACTCCAATCCCACCTGATCTACTTAAAAAATACATAAGCTATGCGAGAAAAAATGTTCAGCCGAGAATTTCACAAGAAGCCTTTGAAAGGATAAAGAAATACTATGTGGAAATGAGAAAGAAAGGGAAAGAGGTGGGCAGTATACCTATTACGCCGAGACAGCTTGAAGCTCTGGTGAGAATGAGTGAGGCAAGAGCAAAGATGGCTCTAAGAGAAGAAGCAACGAAAGAGGATGCAGAGGCGGCGATAAGACTTATGAGCTATGTGCTTGAAACAACAGCATATGATAGAGAGACTCAGAGCATAGATATTGATGTTCTAATGACTGGAAAATCTAGATCCCAAAGAGAGAAGCTTGGAAAATTAATGGATATAATAAGAGAGAAGATAAGGGAAATCTCCGGACCGGTTAAGAGAGAGGAAATAGTGGAAGCTGCAAAAAATGCGGGATTAGAGGAGAGTTTCATAGAATTAGCCCTCGAAAAGTTGTCGAAGGAAGGAGTAATATTCGAGCCGAGACAGGGCTACATAATGCTAACCTAATGGAGGGAAGAGATAATTCGAGTAAGAGAACTGCCGATACCTGAGCAGATAAAGGAGATATTGGAGAAAAATGGGATAAATGAGCTATACCCACCTCAAGTTAAAGCCGTTAAGTCTGGACTATTGGAAGGAGAAAACATAGTTTTAGCTGTACCTACCGCTTCGGGAAAGACTTTAGCGGCAGAATTGGCGATGACTAAAAAGATACTTGAAGAGGGAGGAAAAGCTCTTTACATGGTGCCGCTGAGAGCACTTGCAACCGAAAAGTATCGTGAATTTTTAAAGTATACTGAGACTGGAATAAAAGTGGCTATAAGTACAGGGGATTATGATAGCAGCGATCCATGGCTTGCAAATTATGATATAATAGTGGTAACCAATGAGAAGGCTGACAGCCTTCTTAGACATAGACCTACATGGATGAGCAGAATAAGCATTATAGTTGCAGATGAAGTTCACATTATAAATGATTCCAGTAGAGGACCGACATTGGAGATGGTTTTAGCCAAACTTAAATATGTAAATCCGAAAGCCCAGATAATAGCTTTAAGTGCAACTATAAGGAATGCTGAAGAGATAGCTGAATGGTTGGGTTCGAAAATTATTAAAAGTGAATGGAGACCCGTTCCACTGAAAAAGGGAGTATACTTTAGAAATAGAATAATCTATGATGATGGAGAAATAGTGGAGGTTTCTGGAAATCTAAGTGAACCCTGCCAAGCACTGGTAAATCAAACTTTAAAGGAAGGAGGACAAGTGTTAATCTTCACAAATACAAGGGAAAATGCTAAAAGACAGGCACTGCGTCTAGCAACACTCACATCGAAATATTTGAAAAAGGGGGAGAGAAAAAAGTTGAAAGCATTGGCAGAAGAAATCTTAAAAACGGGTGAAACTACAAGGATAAGTGAGCAGCTCTCCACATGTGTAGCGAATGGAATAGCCTTCCATCATGCAGGCCTCATATATCAGCATAGAAAAATCATTGAAGACGCCTTCCGAGACTTTAAAATAAAAGTTATATGTGCAACTCCAACACTTGCTGCAGGAGTTAATCTACCAGCTAGAAGAGTCATCATTAAAAGTTATTATAGGTATAGTGGAAGCTTCGGAAGCCAACCAATACCAGTACTAGAATATCATCAAATGGCTGGAAGGGCAGGCCGACCAAAATACGATGATATGGGCGACGCCATTTTAATAGCAAAAACAAGAGACGAACGGGAATTTCTCTTTGAAAACTATGTGAAAGCACCTCCAGAGAAGATCTGGTCGAAGCTTGCTGCGGAATCTGCTCTTCGATCACATATTTTAGCAGCTATAGCCACGGATTTTGCTAGAACCGAACGCGGCCTAATGGACTTCATGGCCCAAACATTCTATTACCATCAGTATGGGGGAAGCATATATATTGAGAGTATAATTCGAAGTATCCTTAAATTTTTAGAGGAGAACGAGATGATCAGGATAGATGAGAACCATTTAAAAGCAACGAAGATCGGTATAAGAGTTTCTCAACTCTATATAGATCCTCTAAGTGCAGTATACATGATGGATGGTCTTGAAAAGAGAGGAAAAGCAACAGAAATAGCCTACCTACATTTAGTGGCTACAACTCCAGACATGCCTAAACTTTTTCTGAGAAGAGGGGAGAGGCGAAAGTTAACTGAAAAAGCCTTGAAGATTCAAGATGAACTGTTAGTTGAACCTCCAGACCCATATATAAATGCAGATGAATATGATTTCTTCCTTGCCTCTCTAAAGACAGCTTTAACCCTATATGATTGGATAAATGAGATGAAAGAGGATGATATAATAGCGAAGTATAGGATAGGTTCAGGAGATATATATTCATTGGCCTCCACAGCTAAATGGCTAATATACTCGGCTGCTGAGATAAGTAAGCTTTTAAAACTTAGAAACCATATAAAACCTTTAAGACAATTAATGCTCAGAATACAATATGGATGTAAACCTGAACTTCTAGAAATAGTTCAGTTGAAGGGGATAGGTAGAATAAGGGCAAGAATGCTGTATAATGCAGGTTATAGAACCATTCAGGACTTGAAGAAGGCGCGAATAGAGGATCTTCTCAAAATTCCAACTATAGGAAAAGAAACTGTAAAAAGCATAATCGAGCAGATTGGAAGAGAAAATGAAAAAGTGAAAGTTGAGGAGAAAAGAGATGAACAAAAAAGAATAATAGAGTATTTTGAGAAGAGAAGTAAGGTGAAAAATAATGGATGATATGCAAATAGTTGAAAGAGAGAAAGTTGTGGAAGGATCACCGATCATAATTACGGGATTACCTGACGTCGGTCTAGTAGGGGCTATTGCGTCAATTCACCTGATAAAAAAATTAAGCATGAAGGAGTATGGGCATGTAGAATACGATTTAATTCCACCCGTAATAATACTTCATGAAGGAGAAATTAAAGCGCCAGTGAGACTGTATAGTAAAGGTAAAATAGTAACGTTAATTTCGGAGATAACCCTACCTACGGAAACATTGATGAAATTATCCAAAAAAATAGCTGAATATGCGAAAGAGAAGGAAAGTAGACATGTAATAATGTTGAGTGGACTCGTTACACCGAATAGATTGGACATAGAGAAACCGAAAGTTTACGGAATAGCTACTAGAAGGGAAGATAGGGAAATGCTGGAAAAGAATGGAATAACATTGCTGAAAGAGGGATATGTAACTGGAATAAACGCGCTTATATTGAGGGAGTGTATGAAAAAGAATATTTCAGCAATAATACTTTTAGCTGAATCCTTTAATGAATTTCCAGATCCAGCTGCTGCAGCGGCAAATCTGGAAGCATTAAGCAAAATAACAGGTATAAAAGTAGATGTAAAGGAATTGATAGTTAAAGCTGAAGAGATAAGGTTGAAAGCAAGGGAGCTTATGAGAAGGACACAGCAGCAACTTAAAGCTTTAAAGAAGGTTCCGGAGACGGAGATTCCATTAATGTATAGGTAGAAGAGGTGGAAATCATGTGGAGAATAATAGAAGATATTGAAAGAATGAAGAGGAAAATGGAGAGGATAATGGCTGAATTGGCCGCTGAAATTGAGAAGCCCATGTGGGATTATAGAACGAAATGTCTTGAACCTCTTGTAAGTGTGAAAGAGGGAGAGGAAAACATAACAGTAACCGTGGATCTCCCATGTGTAGAGAAAGAGAACATAAAATTATACGCTACGGAAAGAACCCTCACCATACAGGCAACTCTAAAAGAAGAGTATAGATCGAGAAGGATGGGCATCACAAGAGAGGAAGTTAGCTTTGAACATTTCAAAAAAGTGATCGAGCTTCCTAAGGATGTTATCCCGGAAAAGGCGAAAGCAAAATTTAAAAATGGAATTTTAGAGGTAATTCTCCCAAAGAAGATAAGTGGAAGGGAAATAAGAATAGAGTAAAATTCATCAATGTTCACCGAACATTGAACATCATTCATTTTAGGTTTCACAGAAATTTAGAATAATTTATAGCTTTGAAGAATAATTTGAACATGTGAAAGTTACAGTCATCTACTCGCCAGAATATTTAATGCATGATACCGGTAAGCATCCTGAATCTCCGCTGAGAGTTAAGAGATCAATTGAGGCGATAAAGAAGAGTGAAGTATATTTGAAAGGTCTAGTGAGGGTGAAATCTCCTAGGAGAGCTGAAGAAGATGAAATCGAAGAAATACATAGTAGAGGATTGCTGGAGAAGGTTAAAAATTTATCTTTAAAAGGTGGAGGAGTAATAGCACCTGAAACCATAGTTTCAAAGGAAACTTATAATGTTGCATTGCTTGCAGCTGGAGGAGCTATAAGAGGAGTTGAAGGAAGCATTAACGGAGAGGATAAAAGAGCATTTGCACTTATAAGGCCGCCGGGACACCATGCGGAAAGAAAAAGGTCGAAAGGTTTCTGCATCTTCAACAATGTGGCAATAGCGGCGGCAAAAGCATTGAAAATGGGAATTAGACGAATTTTAATCATGGACTGGGATGCACATCATGGAGATGGAACACAAAAATTATTCTATAGCAATCCAAGTGTACTTTACATTTCAATACATCAAGATGGTAGAACACTATATCCTGGAACGGGAGATATCTATGATATTGGAGAATATGAAGGAGAAGGCTACACAATAAACATTCCGCTTCCACCATTATCCACAGGGAAAATAGCATTGAGAGCAATGGAGGAAATAGCGATACCAATAATCGAACAATTTAAGCCGCATATAATATTGGTATCCGCCGGTTATGATGGCCACTACTTAGATGATATTTCAGATTTAATGTACACTTCAAACACCTATTCAAGAATGATGGAGAGAATTGTGAAAATGGCAAACAAATATTCCTATGGAAGAGTAGTGGCGGTCTTGGAGGGAGGATACCATCTTAAAGCTACTCCCAAATCCATAGTTAAAACGATTGAGGCATTGGCTGAGAAACCTGTAAAATATGAACGTAACAGAACTGTAACTTCGAAAAGTTTAGAACGTAAAGCGGAACTGCTGATTAAAAAAATAAAAAATGTTTTATCGGACTATTGGTCCTTTTAAGGTGAAGGTGAACGCATTGGGAAAATTCCACATAGCGAAGGCGGAAGACATAAAACGTGGAGAAACCACCGATGTATATTTTATGAGAACATTGAAAATTTTAAAAGAAACAGGATTAGCTAAAGTAAATGTTACAGCTGAAATAACGACTGGTAGACTGCCTAAAAAGTGGAATTGGGGAATTCTATGTGGAGTGGAAGAGGAAATAGCGTTGCTAGAAGATCTACCTCTAAATGTCTACTCACTTCCTGAAGGTACAATCTTCTATCCGAAGAGCATGAACGGTGTAAGGGAACCTGTAATGGTCATAGAAGGGCCGTACGGTGTATTCGCACATTTAGAAACCGCAATGCTTGGATTATTGTGCCAAGCGTCTGGAATAGCTACTGCAGCAGCAAAAATAAAGATAGCTGCCAAATTCAAACCTGTGTACTCATTTGGAATAAGGAGGATGCATCCGGCAATATCGCCGATGATTGATAGAGCTGTATATATAGGTGGTTTCGACGGAGTTTCAGGTTTAATGGGAGCAAAGTTGATAGGTAAAAAACCTGTTGGAACCATGCCTCACTCACTTATAATAATTTTGGGTAATCAAATAGAGGCATGGAAAAAATTTGATGAAATAATAGAAGAAGAAGTTCCAAGAATAGCTTTAGTGGACACATTTTATGATGAGAAAGTTGAAGCTATATTAGCGGCAGAAACATTAAAGGAAAAATTGTTTGCAGTTAGACTAGATACGCCGAGTTCTAGAAGAGGAAACATCAAAGATATTGTTAGAGAAGTTAGATGGGAGCTCGATTTAAGAGGATATAAAAATGTTAAAATAATGGTTTCAGGAGGTTTAGATGAAGAAAGCGTTAGAGAGCTAAGTGAAATAGAAGTGGACGCCTTCGGTGTTGGAACAAGTGTATCGAATGCTCCAACCATAAATTTCGCCATGGACATTGTGGAAGTTGAAGGGAAGCCGAGAACGAAGAGAGGTAAGATGAGCGGAAAAAAGCAGATATGGAGATGTTCAAGCTGTATAAGAGACTTAGTGCTGCCAATAGGGGAGAATCCTCCTAAATGTCCACTTTGTGGAAGAAGAATGAAACCTATGCTTAAACCGATAATTAAAAATGGAAAGAGAATTTCAAGGGAAAAAACTGCAACGGAGATAAGGGAATACGTATTGGAGCAACTTAGAAAAATGGTGGAACTTCAAGAAGACGGTTCCAAGTAACATTTTAATAGCGTTGAACCATAATTTATTTTAAATTTAGGGGCCGTCGTCTAGCTTGGATTAGGATGCCAGCCTGGGGCGCTGGTGGTCCCGGGTTCAAATCCCGGCGGCCCCACCATTCAACCTGTACAGTTGTAAGTTACAATTTAAGCCAGCCGGGTCTTCCATGAAGATGAGAGGTGAAAAAAGAAGCGAAAAATGGATTTTTAACGTAGATGTCTATGATCTCCTCATTAACTAGTATCTCAAATCTTTCTTGAAAAGCCGATTTAACCAATTCGCCGAGCCTAGCTCTAAAAATATCATCCCTTATAAGCTTAATGGCTGAAGTATGTTTTCGTTTAACATAAACCACCCATCGATCATTCTCAACCGAAGGACCTGACAAGACCTTGGAGGAGTACAAGTATTTTCTTAAAAATCTTTCAGAATCATCCAGATTATAAACGGGTGGACCTATATGCCTCTTAACAGTTGGAAGATTCAGCCTCTCCAATTCTAAAATGAAGATCACCAGATCCTTTTCATTAGACCATACTGTGGAATTTATAATGTTAAAATCAAAGGATCTGAGGAGATTTTCGATTCCTTCAAGAGATTTGTAGAGTTGACCCCAAAGAATGTCCGGATGAATTTTCGGACAGCCTGTTAAAATGAACATAAATTCACTTCCTCTTTCATGTATCTGCTCCAAAATTTCACTTCTCGATAAAGGCTGTACTGGTTTAGGAAAGAAGAATTCTAGGCTGGGATTTTTGAGAAAGATATGTGCAGCAGACATGAATTTACACATATTATTCAAAGATAAAGCTGCAGCAACATTTCTTTTCCTATCAACTGGATCTACAACTATCAGTGGAGAATTAAACATTTTTAAGGCTTCATCTTCGAAGCCCACATAATATCCTTCAATATCGATAATTGTGGAAAAGGGATGCCACTTTAAAGAACCCTTCAAAACATTGATGAAAGATTTGTAAAAAATGGTTAGAAGTTCGCAGAGATAACCTGAGAATCCTCTAATCTTGATTTCAGCACCGTAGACGCCGATTCCCTTCATAAACTTCTTCAGAAGTCTAACTTCATTTTTCAAATGACCGTTCAACCTTAAATTAACATATTCCGTGTGGAAGGGTGTTCTGTCAACTGATGAAGCTATTTCACTTGGAGAGTCCACTTTAAAGCATGGAACCAAGTCAACTTTAAAACCTTCTATTTCAGCTTCAATATAGGGATGTTCAGCATAACACTCCACATAGTTTTCACCGGCTATAAATTTAGCCATCTCCAAACCGAATTTTATAAGCCCATTTTTACCGATGCTTTTAGGGAATCTTAAAAAGATGTCGAGATCTCTGTCCCCCGACAGCCAAGTATCTTTGGCCACAGATCCTTCAACTTTCACATCAACATCTAAATTATGTTTCACCAAGTATCTTTCAGCTCTTCCCATAACTTTACGAATAATATTGGAAAGTATTCTTCTCTCAGATTCTGAAGGTTTAATCCTCTCTAAAACTTCGTTTAAAAGGATTTTGTAATCTCTCATCTCTATCGAACCTCGGCCAATTCAACCTCTCTTAAAGTGGTATAGATTGGTCCTTTAGGAGTTAAAACGCTCTTCTTGAGTCTTATATTATCGACGAAGATTTCGCCAAATTGGAAAAATGTAAAATTATTCAAAATCTTCTCCAATCTCTGAAAGTCACAGCCACCTTTAACTCTTCCAATAGTTATATGTGGAATGAAACTTTTCCTTTCAGATATAAAACCTAAACTACGTAATCCAATATCTAATCTCCTAAAGATCTCGCAAACTCTATCACTTCCCTTCTCCACACCTATCCAAATGACTCTTGCTCTTCTATTATGAGGAAAAGCACCCACACCTTTAATTTCAATTGTGAATGGAGAAATTGTTGCCTTTTCCATAACCTTAACAATTTCATCAACCATTGAAACTGGAATTTCACCTAGAAATTTTAGAGTTAAATGTATATTTTCAGGCTCAACAAATTTAATTCTACATTTAACTTTCGAAATGGAATGCTGAATCTCTAAAATTTTATCCAAAATATGTTTATCCTCTACGTCGATTGAAATGAATGTACGGATACGCTTCAACTTTCATATACCCCACCATACCCATTTAAATAAACTAATAATAAAATTAACTAATTGAATTTGGGTTGATGACTATGAAAAAGAGAAGAATGTTGATCTGTATAACTGGAATGCCCGGCGCTGGTAAATCGACAGTGGCAAATGTAGCTCGAAAGCTTGGTATACCTGTAGTCTCGATGGGTGATGTTATTAGAGAAGAAGCGGCCAAGAGGGGGATAGAATGTACTTCTCAAAGATTAGGAAAATTTATGATGGAGATAAGGAGAAGAGAGGGTGCTGGAATAGTTGCAGAGAAATGTTTAGATAAAATTTCAGAGATTAAGAATCGAATAGTCGTGGTTGAAGGTGTTAGAAGCCTAGAAGAAATTAAAGTTTTTGAAGAGAACTGCGGGGAAATTATAATATTGGCCGTCCATGCCTCGCAGAAGACGAGATTCGCCAGATTGAAGAGACGGGGAAGAAGCGACGATCCATCAGATTGGGAGACGTTTAAAGAGAGGGATTTAAGAGAGCTTGAAGTGGGAATAGGAAATGTTATAGCTTTGTCAGACTACATATTGATTAATGAGAATACAATTGAAAACATAAAGAATAAAGCTAGAAAATTATTGGAGCATCTGGCAAATGTTGAAGATAAAGGTTGAGGCGGAAATAAAATCAACGGAAGATGCTGAAAAGGTGAAGAATGCAGTACTCAACATAATAGAAACAGAGAATGTGAAAATTGTGGAAATTGCTGGGAGAAAAATTCTGAGAGCTGAAAGCAATAAAATTGAGAGTTTAAAAAAGCTTCACAGCCTCCTGAGAAAAGAAAGAATACTTGACTCCGCTAGAAAAATGATGAAAAGATGGTCTACAGATGAGAGAATAATGTTCTTCCTTAACAAGCAGGCAGCATATATGGGGCATTTATCATTTTGCATGCCTGAGGGAGAATCTCCTCTTGGACCTATAGTTGTCGAAATAGAGGGTGAACGATTAAGGGAGATAATAGATTGGCTGGCTCCTCCCACATCGAGAGGAAAACCCATATTCGAGAAGAAAATGCCAGTTATATGAAACTTTTCAGATTGGAAAGTTTGGGCTTCATATGTTTATAATCCCTTAAGGTTAGAGAATCCGCATTAATGAACTTTTTAATATTACATGTTGGCTTCTGTAAACCTTTAGCACATAATAGGCAGGCGCCATTACATTTTTCAAGAGGCTTGAAAGGTTCACTTAGAGTTGAACGGTAGTATATGGGTGTCAATGAACCGTCACATGTTTTAGAGGACATAAATTCGTCGTTTAAACCTTTATAAATGATCTTATCTCCAACCTTAATCTTTTCGAACTCCATGCAGAGCGCCATGGTTACTCCAAGATTGTCGCAAATACGCCTAATATGTTTAAAGAGTTTTTTCCTATAGGTTATATCACCATCACTGGAGAAACGGTAAATTCTACGCCAAACATCATATGCACTTGGAAAATGCTCCTTCACAATTTTAAAGAGTTTTCTCCTTCTAGGATCATTAAACCATCCGATGTCGCAGACGCTGAAGATGAAATGGGAAGCTCCCTCATCTCTACCTCTCTCAACAAGATACTCGATCTCTTTAATATTATCAGTGATTCCTGGAAGTATAGGATCCATTCTTATTACAGTATGTATTCCCATATCAGCGGAGAGCCTTACACTTTTCAATTGATCTTCAAAGCTTGAAGCATTGGGTGCGAAGATTTCGTTCACATCTTCATTTAAACTTAGAATAGTGAATTGAAGAATGCAATGTCCATATGGATGCTCAGCCAAACGTTTAATCAAGCTATAGGGAACATTGTCTCCCTGCTTTGTTGTAATATTAACCGGTAGATTTAAATTTAACATGACATTTGCAGCTTTCTCACTTAGATGATAAAGATTTTCGAGAGGTCTCTGGAAAGGCTCTGTGGCTGGACTTAAATAACCGCAGGAAGCCCAATATAACGTATCGAGTTCACGTTTAAGTTTATCGTCAAAATCTCTGAAAACTGTGACAACTCCATATTTATTCCAAAGATCAAAATATCCTTTAAATGATCTTGAATAGCACATTGGACAATTTACTGTGCATCCATTATATGGGTTGAGTAGAATTCTCTCAGATGAACATTCACGCTTTCCCTCTCTAAAACCATAATACCAGCCGTGAACAACGCTTTTAACTGTATCTACAATTATATGTGGAACTGGATTTTCATAAACCTCGAATTCTCTAATCTTGCCGCCGATATTACATTTAACTTTTCGAACCAATAGTTTCAACCTCAAATTTTGGAAAAATTTTAACCGTCATGAAGTCTTGGGCGATGATGACGTTTCTAAAGATCTTCTTTGCTTGTTCCAATAGAATATTATCATTTAAACAGTATCTAGCACTTATATGGGTTAGAACTAGTAATTTAACTCCAGCTTTCAAGGCTATAGTGGCAGCTTCACTTGCGGTTGAATGCCCCTCACTTACCGCTCTGCCTTTAAGTGAATCGTCAAATGTGGCTTCATGTATAAGCATGTCAGCATTTCTAGCCAACTCTACAAGTGAACTGCAAGGTCTAGTATCCCCTGAATAAACAACTTTAACCCCTCTCCTCGGAGGTCCTAGAACATCCTCTGGAAAGATAATTTCACCCCGAATATTTCGAACTGAAAAACCTTTCTGAAGTTTTTTCCACAAGGGGCCTTTAGGAACACCCAGCTTTAAGGCTTTATCTGGATTGAACCTTCCAGGCTTTGGTTTTTCTTCAAATGAATAAGCTAAGCATGGAATTGAATGCTCAGTTAGAACAGAGTGAATAATGTATTCATCCGATTCGAGAATTAATCCGTCATAAACCTCGTTGACATCTAAGTTAAAAGTTAAATTTAATCCAACTGTTTCCTTAAGAGCCTCTAAAAAATTTATGATTCCTCTGGGACCATAAATCTCCACGGGATCTGAGCGGCCCATCAAAGACATTGTTTGAAGTAGTCCGGGAAGGCCGAAGAGATGGTCACCATGTAGATGAGAGATGAAAATTCTAAATTTAGATGGAAATCCTATGCCGCTTATAATGAATTGTCTCTGAGCTCCTTCTCCACAATCGAAGACGAAGACTTCTCCTCCACGTCTAAAAACAATGCATGGTAAACTCCTATATTTCGTGGGAACTCCTCCAGCAGTTCCTAAAAATATAACTTTGAACTCCAACAATAAGCCTCCTTAACGTTTAAATACACATATAATTCTAGTTAAACTTTTATGGACATGCATCATATGGGTTTCGACAAGTGTGAAACCGCTGTTCAAACCCATAGAGGTTAAATCGATATTTGAAGGCGAAGCTATACATATATGTCCTCCCCTAACTAGAACTGTGGAAACCTCCGAGAAAAAATCTGCCAATAATTCCTTTAAACTTAAACCTTTAGTTGACGCTGAACGACCATATGGAGGATCAGTGGCAATACAGTTCACTTTTCGGAAAGGTAGATGTCTCGCATCACCCTTCACCAAGCTTAAAGGATTTAAACCATAATACTTCATGTTCAATTTACATCCTTTAATCATAGCTTTATCAACATCCAAACCTATAACTTTGCAGCCTATCATTGCTGCCTCTATTAAAAAACCGCCTGATCCACAGAAAGGGTCTAGAAAGAGGCTTCCCATTCTAGCTCTTGAAAGATTAACGAATAATCTACAGATAAATGGATCAAGTGAACTTGGATGGTGAAAGGGTCTAAACTTAGGTCTTCTAGCATTGAATTTCCCTCTCTTCACCCTTCCCAAAACTAATCCCAAAATGAAGAATCCTTCGGATAAAACACCCTGCAAAAGAAATTCAGGATTATGAAGATCAACCGATGCTTCTCCGTTCAGTGAGTTGTAAATTATAGATCCAATTTTTCTCTCTAATAAAATGGTTGAAACACCACTGCATGAACCCATAACTCTTCTAACTCTGACGAGGAATCTTCTGCCACGTAGAAAACTCCAATCCACAGATTTACATGTATTAAAGATAGAATTATAATTGCCTTTACAGAAAACTATCTCTCTGCAGCCTGAGAAGACCATTGAAGCTCTTTTAACAATCACTGAAATGGAGGATAGGGGAGCTTCAATTCTATAAACTCCTGGAGTGGAGAATTTAACTTTAAACGGAATATTCTCAGCTTCAAGTATAGCTGAAACTTCCGCTCTTGGAAGTGTTGGATGTTCACATGAAAGAGAGAAGAAAATATTGTCAAGATGCAATTGGGATCAACCAAACTTCTCTATAGCCTCTCTTATAACAGGTGCAACTGAAACTCTACTATAATATGATTCAACGGTATCTGTGGAGATTATCTCAGAGATTCCTGAAAGATACATTTTGGAAATCGCATTGCCTATAAATAATCCGTGAACACATGCAGCGAGAATTCTTCTGGCTCCAAGCTCTCTTAAAATTGAAGCAGCATTGACCATTGTTCCACCCGAACTTATAATGTCATCTACAAGTACAACATCCCTCCCCTTTACGTTAAGCTTCTTCTTCAAAGTTTTAACTTTCCCACTGACAAGATCTCTATGTTTCTCTAGGAAATCATATTCAGCATTAAGTTTTGAAGCCACTTCTTCAGCAAA
>Ga0180301_10000079_pt1 | contig 65937 bp, 71 predicted proteins | sample GuaBasSediGuay16_FD_121797 | JGI IMG/M metagenome (GOLD analysis project Ga0180301, IMG submission 121797) | Subseafloor sediment microbial communities from Guaymas Basin, Gulf of California, Mexico - Guay16, Core 4569-2, 12-15 cm | ecosystem: Environmental > Aquatic > Marine > Hydrothermal...
CTACCTTACCTTGCAGCAAATAGCATTCCTCTGTCTGGTCGTAATGCCAGTTAAAACGCGAAACTTCTTTCTCCCAAATCGGCCAAGAAGGGATTTTCTTCGCCTTTATTTCCTCCTGACTTAATTTCTGGACAGTTACTTTCATCGCTTCCTCCTTCAATGAGGCCACAACTTACGGAGCGTTAGCGTCCGCCATAAAACGTGGCGGATCCGCCAATATTTTTGGCGGAAACGTAAGTTGTATAGCCGAATTGACTCCGGGCATCCAACTATATACTTAAGGATGCGAGGAGTTAGATTTTTACCCACAACTTACGGAACGTAGCGACTTAAATTGTAGGCCGTAAGGCCGTCTGCGAATTAATCCCAAGCATCCAATTATGCGCGTATTAATGCGAGGGAGTAGATTTTATTCCCCTATTATCTGAACTACTATCTTGCGTTTTCTCGGCCGGTTATCAAACTCTGCTAAAACAACCTGCTGCCAGGTGCCTAATAAAAGTTCTCCCTCGTTAAAAGGAATAGTCAAAGAAGGGCCTAAAAACGCTGCTCTTAAATGACTAAAGCCATTGGCATCACCCCAGGTCTCATCATGGCAATAGTGTTTATCAGAAGGCGCCAGCTTTTGGCATAAATCCCGCATGTCTTGTATGAGGCCTGGCTCATACTCAAAAGTAGTAATGGCAGCAGTAGAGCCAATGACAAAAACCGTTAAATTACCCTTACTCAGCCTGGAAGATTCCAGTATTTCAGAAAGTTGGGGGGTGATATTCAACAGATCTGGGTTTCCCCGCGTAGATAACTCTATTTTTTTGTTTATCACATTCATAGCTTATATCTGGAAATAAAATAACTATTAAGCTTTAAAAATTTAACAGCAACTGTTTAATTTGCAATAATATACGTTCCTGATAAAATATTCGCTCTAAAGGCTAAAGACAAACAAATATAATAGCATAAGCAGAGGCCGGTGGCAATAGATTTCCACTGCTGTTTAAGGATGAAAAAAGGCGGGAAAAAAGGATTATACCGGTTTTTTTACCCGTTTTAAAGCTTACCTATTAACATAAACGCCCCTACCAAAATAAATAAAGAAGCTGCCGTATATTTAATGAGCTCGGGACGGATGAACCTTCCTAGAGTAGATCCGATCAAAACAGAGAGCGCAGTTACTATAATATATGCGGAAACTGAACCCAGCCACACGGTTAAAGGTTTTTGAGAACGGGAGGCCAAGGTCACCCCTACCATTTGTGTCTTATCTGCTAATTCCGCAAAAAATACAGCCGAAAACGTAACCGCAAATAGTTTCCAATTCATGCTTATTTCTCCTTTTCTAAATATTTTCTAAATAAATACCGTAAAAACATATTAAAACCTGCTCTTTAAACCCTGCCTGTTATCAATACCATGATCCAATACCCTGCGGTTGACCATAAAATTACTCCCCGGTAATTCCTTAAGATGTTTTTTTATTTCCGAAGAGATATCTGAAATCATAAGTAAATTCAACATTGCCTCTTTAGAGTTGTTTACAATCGCAATGGATAAGCTCATTAAAGGAATGCGCCTGGTCTTTCCGGTTCTGTCGCTAGAGATAATAAAACCGTTTTTTTTGTCTGCCTGAGAATAAAAACCAGAGGATCTTGAATCAAAATCCCTGATAATACCCTTGGCAATCAGTTCTGAATCGTCGCAAGAACTAATAACCGCAAAATCATCCCCGCCGATGTGCCCTAAAAAAGCCTGTTCATTCTTATTTTGCTCTTCTTTTACTTTTTTAGAAATAATTTTTGCAGTTTCCGTAATCACCTCATCGCCCTTTAAATAGCCGTATTTGTCATTATAGGATTTAAAATTGTCAATATCGATATAGAGAAATGAAAATTCTTTTTTTGCTCTCAACCTGTTGTTAAGTTCTTTGTTAATGAGCCTGTTCCCCGGTAATCCGGTTAATGCATTAGCATCAAAATGATGGGCTGCCGAGCGAAGCGCCAGAATTATCCTGACTTCCAGATCAATAGGGTCCGGAGGCTTAATCAAATAATCATCCACTCCCTCTTCAATAATAAGCAAGTCTCTTCTTAATTGTCTTTTATCAATTAAAATAATGGTAGGCGTATAGGCAGTAAGAAAATCGTGTTTGATATTTTTACAGATCTCAAGTCCTCTCTTACCCTGGAAGCTTGAGTCAATAATAATTAACGCTGGAGATTCTCTCTTTATGTACTCCACCACTTCCTCTTCTCGCTCAACTATAACTACAATGTATCCCCAGGCCTTAAGAATCCAAACCAGCATCTCTTCTAATTTTGTTTCTGCTACTGCCAAGGCTATTTTATAGGAATCTTTCTGCATTTTTAATATTATGGCACGGATTTATTGATTTTAATATTTTATTTGAAGGCGTAACTCGGTATAAACCGTATCTTTAAGATTTACCTTGCCCTCATCGTCTCTATACTTAAAAGAGCGGTTGAAATCAGCTCCCACACAAAAAGAAGCTTCCAGGGCAGGTTGGAATTTCAATCTTAGCCCTCCGCCTAAACGCATGCCCTTATAGCGTAAAACCACATTCTCAGAGTCGCCGCGGTCTACTTCAAATTCGCTGTTTATAGAGCTAGAGCCTTCTACAAATAAAGCCAGGGATTCATCCAGCATATAAGTAATGTTCGGGCGGATAGGTATAAGATTAAATCTTAATTTATCGTTAGGTTTGTATATTAATCCTACCGCCGGTAAAATCTCGTTTTCATAGTCGGGATAAAAGCTAAAGCCCGCCAAAAAGGTTAGTTTTTCGCTTGGTTGGCGGATAATCAAATAGTAAAAAGGTGTACGAAAACCAGAAGTTTCAGATTCAAAATCGTCGCCGTAAAAAGCCGGAGATATTCCTAAAAGTTGATAAGTCTTATCGAGACTAAAAAAGGGCAGGATTATTTCCAGTCCCAAGGCCAGGCCGTTTAAGTGTGAAGGCAAGTCTACATTATCTACACTAGAGTTTATATTAACATAACTGCTGTCCAGGTAAAACTTCATCGGAATCTTATCAAATAATTTAAAATCGTACCCATATTGAGTTGCTGCTTCAGCAATCTCTATTTTGCCCGGCATCGCCTCTACGCTGCGCGAAGGCATATACCTTATGTAAGAATCAAGTTCAGTGTACATAATGCCCGCTGGTTTTTCTTGGGGGTAGGCATTAATTAAAAAACAGTAAGCTAATATTATCTGCAGCAACAAGCTAAAACAAACCGTATTTTTAGCTCCTCTAAACATTTCTTGTTCCCTCGCTAGCCAGGCTGCTGCTCTATAAAATTATTTATATACTCTAAGTTCTTCCGGGTTGCTCCGCTGTGCTGCAGAATTATTTCCATGGCCTGTCCGCATAACCGTTTAACCTTTAAGGGGTCATTTAATAACTCTCTGATGTTAACTTCCAGCCCTCTAAAATCCTCAACCATAATTGCTGCTTTAGCTTTCAGAAACGAATTGGCAATATCGCGAAAATTGAACATATACGGACCGAAGATTACCGGCTTACCCAATGCTGCCGGTTCCAGAATATTATGTCCGCCTTTTTTCACCAGGCTCCCCCCAATAAACACAACGTCGGCTAAAATATAAAAGGATAAAAGTTGGCCTATTGTATCCAAAATAAATACGGCTTGAGGCTTAAGCTTATCCGGGTCACTGCTTAAATTAGAAATTAATAGCGGATTGAACCCGGATTTCAATACCAGTTTTTCGATATTCGCTGAACGCTCAGGGTGACGCGGCGCAAACAGAAGCCTTAATCCGGGGAATTCTTTGCGTAAATTTTTATAAACTGCTAAAATTCCTTCTTCCTCTTGCGCATGGGTGCTGCCGGCGACCAATAATTTTTCCTGCGGCCCTAATTTTAAAAGCTGTGCGGCTGGGCCTGCCTGGAAAGCAGCCTTCTCTTGGAAAGACAATGTATTATCAAATTTCATATTACCGCTTACTTGGATTTTATTTTCTTCTACGCCTAAAGACAATAGTCTCTTCTTATCAGTAGAAGTCTGCACGCAAAAAAGGCTGACTTTATTTAAAACCGGCCTTAAGAAGGGCTTTAATAAACGGTATCCCTTAAACGACTTATCCGAAATTCTTCCGTTTATCAATACTATAGGAACATTTCGACGGTAAAGAAAGGTAATCAAATTCGGCCAGATTTCAGTCTCAGCAATAACAAAAAGGCTAGGCTGAATCGAACTTATGACGCGTTTTACAATGAAACTAAAGTCTAAAGGCAGGTAAGTAACAAAATCCCGCTCTGAGGCCAAGCTTTTGGCAATTTTATTTCCGGTAGAAGTCACAGTAGAAATGACCAGATTCTTATCAGGATGAGCAATTTTTATTTTCTCGATTAATCCCCTGATTGCTACGGCTTCCCCCACGCTGACTGCGTGTATCCAAATAGGACGGTTTAATTTTAATTCTTCAGGCAGAAACCCTAAACGCGAAAGAAATCCTGCGTGGAATTTACGCCTGAACAAATATACCGGAAGATGGACTAAAGAAATTAACAAAAATACTAAATCATACAATATAAACATAACTTGTTGAATTATACCTAATGCACCGTACTCGGTACACCGAACACCGCACTCAAATTAGGCTCGGGGATGCGCTTTATTATAAATGCTTTTTAACCTCTCAGTAGTAAGGTGCGTATAAACCTGAGTGGTAGATAAATTCGCATGGCCTAGCAACTCTTGCACACTCCTTAAATCCGCTCCCCGGTTCAAAAGGTGGGTGGCAAAAGAATGCCTTAAGGTATGGCAGGAAACCCCCTGCCTGCCGCAAGCCAAGCGCAGATATTTTTTTACGATATTCCTTATACCCCTGTCGGAGATGCGGGTTTTATTTTTATTTAAGAATAATACCGGAGAATCCTTTTTCCTCTTATCCAGATAATCACGTATTGCCGAAAGGGCAATATCTCCAACAGGAACAATACGCTCTTTTTTGCCTTTACCCGCCACCTTAACTATGCCGCCGATAAAATCTATATCATCGATATTTAACCCGGCGAGTTCGCTTACCCTTATTCCAGTGCTGTAAAATAGTTCTAATATTGCTTTATCGCGAAACCCCATCTCTTCTTTTGCTTTGACTGCCCCCAGTAAACGCAAAACCTCTTCCTCTGTCAAAAATAAAGGGAGATACCTTTCCTGCTTGGGGGTTAAAACGCTTAATATAGGATTATTCTTTAAAAAACCTTCGCGGGTTAAAAATTTGAAAAAAGACCTGAGCGTCGAAAGCCGGCGGGCAACACTCTTATTTTTAAGATTTTTTCTTTTCAATTGCGCCAGGTATTTCCTTAAGAGAAGGTAGTCTATTTTTTCTAAGGGTAGCTCTTTAAAAAAATTCATGAAATCTTCCAGATCTAAGCGGTAATTAAGTATAGTATGAGAGGAATAATTTTTTTCGATTTCTAAGTACCTGGCAAATTTTTCAATATATCTTTGCATTTTAACTATGCGGGCTCAGGAAGAGTGTTGCTGATAAACCTGCATTTGGGATAATTTGTGCAGCCGTAGAAATGGCCCCTCCTGGAATAACGCTCCACTAATTCTCCGTTGCATCCGGCTTGAGGGCACTTAACCCCGGTAGTTATAGCCTTGGAATTTTTACAATTAGGAAAATCAGAACAACTCAAGAATTTTCCTTTTCTTCCCCATTTAACAACCATAGGTTTGCCGCATTTATCGCATATCTGGTCGCTTACGATTACTTCTTTTTTTATGTGCTTCTGGGCAAAATCAAGGTTTTCCTTAAAAGGAAGGTAAAAATCCTGCAGGACTTTCAATCTTCCAATCTGGCCCTCTTCTATTTCATCAAGCTCCTCCTCCATTGTTGCGGTGAACTTCACATTCATCACCCGCGGGAAATACTCTACCAGTAAATCGCTGACCATACAACCCAATTCCGTAGGGTGAAAATATCCTTTAATCCTGCGGATATAATGACGCAAAATCAGGGTATAAATTATCGGCGCATAGGTAGACGGACGGCCTATACCCTCTTCTTCTAAAATCTTGATTAAAGAACTGTCTGAAAATCTGGGCGGTGCCTTTGTAAAATGCTGCGAAGTTATCAATTCTATAAGTTTGAGAGTTTCGTCTTTTTTTAACTCGGGAAGCTTGTCTTTTTTTTCTTTATTTTCTTCTTCCTCCAGATTATAACAAGCCAGGAAACCGTCAAAAATTAAACTGAATCCGGAAGCACTGAATATATAATTTTCCGCTTTTATTTCTACTGAAGTATTTAAATAACGCGCTGGCGTCATCTGGCTGGCCAGGAAGCGCCGGTAAATCAACTCGTAAAGCTTGTACTGATCCGGTGTAAGATAGTTTTTAAGGTTCTCCGGTCGGTGCGAAATTAAAGTAGGGCGGATTGCCTCGTGTGCTGCCTGGACATGTTTTTTTACTTTATAGAAATTAGGCTTAGCTGGTAAATAATCCTTACCGTAATTTTGCGCAATAAAAACCCTTACCTGGTTTAATGCCTCCTCTGCGACATGCGTAGAATCCGTGCGCATATAAGTGATTAAACCGACCGGGCTCTCCTGGCCGATATCTATTCCTTCATAAAGTTGCTGCGCTATCCTCATGGTTTTATTGGCGTTAAACCTTAGCTTATTAAATGCATCCTGCTGTAATGTACTGGTAATAAAAGGCGCATAAGGAGAACGTTTTTTTTCGGCCTGTTTAACTTGAGAAACAATAAACTGCTTATTTTTTATATCCGCAACCAGAGAATCGGCCTGTGCCTTGTCTTTGATTTCTGCTTTTTTATCCCCTATCTTTATAAGTTTTGCTGAGAAAGGACTGACAGTTGAACGCTGAGAAATGAGAGCTTGAACCAGTTTCGCCTCAATTTCCCAGTATTCCTGAGGCTTGAAATTATTAATCTGTTTTTCCCTTTCTACGATTTGCCTTAAGGCTACAGACTGCACTCTTCCTGCGCTTAAACCCCGGGCGATTTTTTTCCAGAGCAGAGGACTTAAAAAATAACCCACCAGACGATCCAGCACCCTGCGTCCGATTTGAGCCTCGACCATATTTAGGTCAAAATCACGGGGATTTTTGAACGCTTCTTTTACCGCCTGCGGCGTAATTTCATGAAAAACAACGCGCCAAACTTTTTTATTGTTAAAAAGCTTATTTTTAATATGCCAGCCAATAGCTTCCCCTTCCCGGTCCGGATCAGTAGCAACAAAAATGTCTTCTTTATTTTTAGATTCTTTCTTTAGCATGGTCAGCGTCTTATTTCTACCGTGAATAACTTCGTAAGAGGGCTGGAAGCCTTTTTCTATCTCTACACCTAATTTGCTTGCCGGCAGATCAATGAGGTGGCCGTATGATGCGACAACGCAATAACTCTTGCCTAATATCTTGCCTAATGTTTTTGCCTTGGTAGGAGACTCTACAATAACTAAAGATGTTTTCTTCATTATATTTTAACTCCTTATGAATTTTTTACCCGGTAATTGCTTGATAAGTTTTTTCATTTCTAAACCAAAGAGAGCCTGGAAAACGTCAGCAATACCACAAGCGCTCTTGCTGATTATCTCGTCAAAGAGAACAGGTTCCCGGCAAATATTATTATAAATCAGGGATTCCCGGGCGCAAAGACTCTGGATTTTATCCGCTTTAAAAACTTGCTTTCTCTCGGATGAAAAACGCCTTTTATAAAACATTCTTTCGTCGAACTCTTCTAAAATATCATCTACGCATGTAACTGGTTTGGCCCCCTGCTGTATTAACGAGTTTACTCCTGATGAATTTGCGCTATCGATCTTTCCGGGAATGGCAAAAACCTCTCTTCCTTGCTCCAGTGCAAAGTCGCTAGTAATCAGCGCTCCGCTGTTTTTAGCCGCCTCCGCCACCAATACCCCTAAACTTAAACCGCTGATCAGACGGTTTCTTCTCGGAAAATTCTGTTTTAAGGGTTTTGAATCTAGGGAAAACTCAGAAATGACCGCGCCTTTTTCCGCAATCTCTTCAGCTAAACTTAAATTCTCAGCAGGATAGATATGCTTAAAGCCGCTTCCGATAACTGCGATAGTGCGGCCGCCTGACTTTAGAGCTCCTTTATGCGCATAAGTATCAATGCCTCTGGCCATTCCTGAAACAATAGTTATTCCGTAAACAGATAAGTCAGCAGCGAATTTTTGTGCAAAGGACAGACCGTAAAAAGAAGCCTGGCGGCTTCCGACTATAGCAATAGCTAAGGCATCTTCTCTTTTTAGTTCTCCCTTTATATATAATACTATCGGCGGATCGCTAATATGCTTTAAATTATGAGGATACTCGCTATTATCCTGAGTAATAATCTTAATGCCTAAATCCCTGGCCTGTTTGAATTCTTTATCCAAATCTTCATTGCGGCAATTAATTATCTTATCGGCAAGCTCATAATTTATACCGGAGACAGTAACTAATTTATCTGGGCTGGCTTCTAATATATCCTGCGGCCGGTTAAAATACTCTAAAAGCCTGTTCAGGCGGATGCTGCCGATACCTGCGGCCATATTTAATTTTACCAGCGCTTCGAGCTCTGTCATTTTTTCTTAAGTTTAACTGTGGATTTCAATATTTTATCTGCTACCTGTTTTACTGTTAAACGGCTGGTATCTATAGTTTTATCTGCCCGGGCATAAAAGGGAGCTCTTAGCTTAAGTAAAAACTCTATTCTTTTTGCGGGATCGCTGACATTCAATAATGGCCGATGGGTTTGGCCTTTAGTGCGCTCAAGAATTACCCGGGGACTTGCGGTCAAGCAGATAATCATACCTGTTTCTTTCATTATCTTGACATTAGTTTCATTAATTACGATTCCTCCGCCGCAGGCAACCACGAATTTTTTCTCCCTGGCCATTTCTTTAAGCACCCGGCTCTCTAGGCGACGGAAATGAGATTCTCCCTCTTGTGCAAAAATCGAATAGATGGTCCTTTCTTCTCTCAGTTCAATCAATTCATCGAGGTCCACAAAGCGCCATTTTTTCTTTTTAGCCAAAGCCTGGCCTACTGCTGTCTTACCAGTACCCATAAAGCCGACGAGATAAATGTTACTCATCTGATTTAAATAAAGTCACAAGGCACAAAGACACAAGGCACAAGTAAGACTAGAAAATTAGTTAACCAGTTACAGCCTGTGACGTTGCGACCTTGTGTCTTGTAACCCATATTTTTACTCCTGATATGCTGCTAATACTACTTCGCTTAACTCTTGCTGCAACTCCTTTGTGGTCGGATAAACCGTGCTGTACCACTTACCGTCTTTTCCCTGATGTCGAGGCATACTAACAAACAATCCGTTACTGCCGTTTACGATACGCAGGCCCTTTACTACAATGCCCCCGAGTGAAACATCGGCAAAAGCCTTAAGCTTGGAATCGCCTTGGACCCGGTGAATACGGCTGACTTCAATCGTATTGCCTTCCATGTCTATCACCTCCTTCTATACTAATAGACGAAGGAAGTGACATTTTCTAACAGATTCTTTTTAAGTAATTCTGGTAATTATTCTTTATGTCAATTAACGCGTCGCTGCCGAATTTGTCTAAAAGCGCCTCGGCTAATACAAAAGCTACGGCTGACTCGGCAATTACCCCTGCGGACTCAACCGCGCAGATATCTGAACGCTCGACTGTTGCTTTAGCCGGCTTCTTGCTATTTATATTCACTGAATCCAAAGGATTAAGTAACGTAGATATAGGTTTCATGCAGGCGCGAATAATAATATTTTCTCCGTTAGAAACACCGCCCTCAATACCCCCGGCATTATTGGTCTTCCTGTAAAAGCCTTTGGCCTTGCTGTAGTAGATAGCGTCGTGCACCTGGGAACCGAATTTATCCGCACAGGCGAATCCCATGCCGATTCCCACTGCTTTTATTCCCGGTATGGACATAATACTCTGCGTAAGTTTTGCGTCTAAACGCCGGTCAGCGCTGACATAGCTACCTAAGCCAACAGGTACGCCCTTAGCGATTACTTCAAATATACCTCCGAGAGTATCTTTTTTATTTCTGGCTTCTCTGACTTTTTTCAGGATCGCTGCTTTCTTAGATTCTGCACCGATAGATACAGATCTGCTGATTATTCTTATTTTAAACTCCTTTAAAAGCATTTTGCAAATTGCTCCAATGCCTACCCGGGCGGCAGTTTCACGCGCAGAAGCACGCTCCAACACGCACCTTATATCTTTGAAGCCATATTTTAATGCCCCGGCTAAATCCGCATGCCCTGGCCGAGCAAACTTAACTGTTCCAAGTCTCTCAATGCTAAAATCTTTATTCTCGATCAATATGGCAATCGGGCTGCCCAGGGTAACGCTCCCCTTTAAACCGGAAATTATCTGGGCTTTATCTTTTTCAATCTGCATGCGCTTACCGCGGCCAACCCCCTGCTGCCTGCGCCTTAATTCATGGTTTATTTTTAAAGGATTAATTTTTAATCCTGCGGGCATGCCTTCTAAAATAGCAACCAGAGTTCTTGCGTGTGATTCACCTGCGGTCAAGTATCTTAACATTTTTTACTCCTTCCATAATCCGCGCTGATTTGCGCGGGCTTCTTGGTATAACTTTAAAAATAAATCCGCGTGTTTTACGTTCGGAGGTATAGTCATTAAAGAAGCAAACCCTTCTTCTATAATCTTGGCGTTGACAAAAATTCCGTTGTGTAAATAAACATAAGCCAGGAGGCGGCCGTATATATCGTATTTTTCTACGTCAAACTCAAGGCGCACGCGCTTACCTTCTACCAAACCCCTGGTAAATTTATAAGAGCGTTTACCCAGTGCAATAATCGTAGCAATATCCCGGCCTGATTCACGGCTATCGCGGCGTAATTTATTAGATTCATGCATTTCCGGAGTATCTATGCCGATTAATCTTACCCTTTCTCCGGACTTAAGCTGTAGGGTGTCGCCGTCAACCACCCGCTTAACCAAGATATCGGCATAATCATAGGACTTGCCAAAAGGAAAACTGAATTTACTTTTTTGCGAATAATCAACCCTGACTGATTCAGCGGCGAATAACCGGGGTGCAGTTACGAATATTACAAAAATTATAACATAAAATAAAATTTTCATCCCTATCCTATTCATTCCCAATGAATTTCAAGGCCCAGTCTTAAATTTAGATTTTGCCGGCGACTATACCCGCCAAAACCACAATATCCTCTATATGAAATATCTTATTTATGCTTTTGTCAAAGAGTATGTTTGCTTCGGCAGTAAATTCGCTATCCTCTTGCCAAAGAGTAATCAATACAGGAACACCTTCAAATACCTCTAAAACTACGGAGGTATCGGCATAATTTACTTTTTTTCCCGAAAACCTATCCAGGGCATCAAGCAGGCCTTGCGAATTATTACCGTACTTTCTGATAATCGGCTCAATTGCCCTCTTTCTGAACGCCCCAGCATAACCCTCTACACCTGACAATTCCTTGAAAGAGACCCATTCGCTGGTTAAATCAGGCAATCCCTTGAGTCTGCTGATGAGGTAATGTAGAATTAAAACGCTAAAAAAATCCTTTGCCGCTACATTAGAGGATAAAGATAATATTTTTCTTTCTTTTAAATCCAGGCTGTATTCATCGCCTAAAAATTTAAGCGAAAGAACTTTATCCGGCCCTAATTTAATAAGTTCTTCCCAGGCCAAACTTTTAGCTGCTTCGTAAGCCATGCTTTCCCTTAATCTTAACCCTACAAAGGGGTACGGCCCTAAAAAAGCCTTAAATTCATATTGTAATCTTTTTTATTAGATAAATCAACAATTTTAGATTATAATACATTAATAACCGATTGGCTAACTTTAAGTTGTAATAAAAGAGATAACATGGCTCAAACTCTAAACATAACCTACGACCGTTTTCAGCGCGAGGCAATTGATTATATCAACCAGGGCCATTCCGTAATTGTCTCTGCGCCCACCGGAGCGGGAAAGACTGTAATTGCCGAACACATTATCTCTACCTCAATAGAGAAAGCAAGAGGGGTAATCTATACCGCTCCCATAAAAGCGCTCTCCAACCAGAAATTCCGCGATTTCCAGGGTCAATTCCAGGAGAATATCGGCATCCTGACCGGCGATGTCTCCCTGAATGCCGAAGCCCCGGTCTTAATTATGACTACGGAGATCTTCCGCAACAAAATCCTTGACCAGCCGGATAGCCTTAAAAAATACTCCTGGGTGATTTTTGACGAAGTGCATTATATCGATAACCCCGAGCGTGGAACAGTCTGGGAGGAATCGCTGATATTCCTACCGCAGCATATGAATATCCTCTGCCTCTCTGCTACTATACCCAATATCCAGCAATTGGCAAAGTGGATCGAATCCATTCATAAAAAGAGCGTTAAAACAGTGGTTGAAGAAAAAAGGCCGGTCCCCCTGCATTTCTTTTTCCAATGCCATAACCAGATTTCAGACCATATAAATATTTTAAAAAGAACGGCTGGTGGAAGAATAAACCGGCTACATGCGCTGGTAAGCCACCTAAGGCAAAAAGATTACCTGCCCTGCATATATTTTGTCTTTGACAGGAAAAAAGCCGAAGACCTGGCTTCTGACCTGGCTAGTTTTGATTTTCTAAACAGAAAAGAGCGTGAAGAAATGGAAAGGCTCTATAATTCGCTCTGCCAACGCTTTGACCTGAAAGATGAAAAGTCCGCCCAACTCATCTATCCGCTTATACGCCGGGGAATTGCCTTTCATCACGCAGGCATGCTACCGACGCTAAAAGAAGTCATAGAAAGATTATTTACCAGCCGCCTCTTAAAAGTAATATTTACTACCGAGACCTTTGCATTAGGAATAAATATGCCCAGCCGTTCGGTAATCTTTGACGGATTAAGGAAATTTTACGGACGCTACGTCAGGAATTTAAAAACCCGCGATTTTTACCAGATGGCAGGCCGCGCAGGCAGGCGCGGTATTGATAAGGAAGGTTTTATTTTCTGCCGGGTGAACCCGCGCCGGGTCAACTTCGAGGATATAAAACGCATTATTTACGGCCGGCCGGAAGAAGTACGCAGCCAGCTGAATACATCCTATGCTACCCTGCTTAACCTTTATGAAAAATATAAAGAAGACCTTTTTAAAATCTATCCCCTCTCCCTGCATAATTTCCAATCGCGCAAACACGAACAAAAAGAGGCCTTAAGATTACTGGGAGCAAAATTAAATTTACTTCAAAATCTAAACTATATCCAAGGACACAGCTTAACGGATAAAGGCAGATTTGCCAAGGCAGTCTACGGATATGAGCTGATGCTCGCCGAACTCTATGAACAGAATTTACTGGAATATCTGGATGAGTTCGGATTAGGAGTGTTGGTTGCGGCAATAGTCTTTGAACCGCGCAAAAATCAGAATATGCAGAAACTCTCTAAAACCGGACGTAAAATCAGGCGCGTCTGCGAAGAAATATACGCAGGAATCAAACGCAGGGAAGCCAAATACCGGATATACCCTTTCAGTAAACAGCCTTATTTTCATTTAAGCAGCTGTATAGAAGCATGGCTGCGCGGAACGGATTTTGAAAAAATACTGCGTTTTACCGACACCGATGAAGGTGAATTAATACGCTATTTTAGGATGGCGATTCAGATATTGCGGGAAATGCTGCAGGCACCGGTAATCTCCCCGGTTTTAAAAGAAAGAGTCAAAGAAACTATCAGGGTAATCAACCGGGACCTTGTAGATGCGGAAAAACAACTGCGCAGTCAATAAAGTATAACTGCGCAGTTTAAATATTACTTAGCTAATGTTGCGGTTGCGGTTGTGACTATCATCCATTTACCATTGTTGCAAGTTCCATAAATTTCATCACCAAGGCCATCATGCGAGCTGCTCACAATGAATTTTCCGTTCAAATTATCAAGCTTTGATATTTGCCAACCAAATGTTGCATTATCACCTAAGGTCTGACCAGGCTCAAGCGATTCAAACACTGCCTTCATTAAGTATCCTACCTCGGTTAGAGAAAGCTTTGACAGCATTGCAGTTATAACCTTCACTGCTGCTTTCATTTTTCCTTTTTCAATTAATCCTATTACTGTCTCTACTTTTTTCGCAACTTGCGATGATGGAATCTTAAAAACCCTCTCACGAGGAATTGGATCATTAAGACCCCTCTCACGAGGAATTGGATCATCAGAAGGAATCGGTATAGGATTAGCATAAGTCATCCCCACTGAAAACACCAAGATTAAAATACTCAAGGTTGAAATTAATCTTTTCATCTCTATCTCACCTCCTTTTTTCTTTTTATTTCCATTTTACAACTAAATCCTCTACAGGTAGAAAGTCTACCTTATTTATATAATAGAAAACCCTGTTATTCTTAGCTTCTGTTTTATCCGGTTGATAAGAAAGTTTTACCTCCCTAAAATCAGCGGGGACACTGACTATAAACTTAGCCTCTTCTAGAGCTTTTCCCCAGCCCTGGGTAGTGGTAGTTATATAAGTTGCCTCTTTGTCTTTAAACGCCTGGTTATACTCTATGAGTATACACTTAGTTGCCCCGGCAGCTATTTTTAAGGGCCAAAGAACGCCCTCTTCTTCTTGAATGAATTGCACACTCTCTCTATTTTTGCCATCTATGTAGTTAATTGAAATCTGATGCGGATAACTGTGATATCTGTCTATAGGAAAAGGGTACAATATCACCAACTCTTCTTCTTCTGAGAATTTATTTCTAATGTAATATATTCCCTCTACGTTTAGCTCACCCTTATCTATGGAGAGAGTAACTTTCTCTTTAAAGAAATCAAAAGGGTACTTATCTGCCTGGGCAATATAAGGTAAAAATGTAAAAATGGTAAGAATTACTCCTATTACCAATGCCTTTATTTTTTTCATATCTCCTTGCATTTGTTTTCTATTCTTATCTTTAGACTCAAGCATTCTTCTAATAAAAAAACCGAGCACCCCACTACCTTTTAGGGTAACTCGGCTATCAAAATAATTAAAGCTAAATGCCTACAGTAAAATTCTCTTTTCACGATCCGTGGCTTCCTAATCCAATTCCTGTTGGATTTGGTTTTATCGTAAATTAATAAAAACTTTTTAAAAGTATTTAATAAAGAACAAAAAAATACAAACAAAGTATACTATAATTAAAGCTAGTTTTCAAGGCAAGAAATCTAACTTTTTTTTCTGATAACAAAATTCAATTAACGCCCGAATCCTTTTATGTGATTAAGGTAATCTTTTAAAATCTGCTTATGGTCAAAAGCGAACTCTAACTTATTGATTTTATTGATAGTTACGACTCTTGCCCCTTTGGCATCATCCCCTGCTTGAGGTTGACCCTTAGCTTTAGCTATAAAAACCGTGCCTATTGTATGAAATCGCGGGTCACGGCTGGGCTCGGAATAGGTATGAAATTGCCTTACATCTTCTAAATCTAAGCCGGTCTCTTCTTTTACCTCTCTCCTTACCGCATCTTCTAAACTCTCTCCGTAATCCACAAAACCGCCAGGTAAGGCCCAACCAAAAGGTGGATTACTTCTTTCAATTAAAACAATTCCTCCTGGGACTTCTATGATCGCATCTACTGTAGTAAAAGGGCCTTCCTGTAATTTATTCATCATATATTCCAAATAATGAAAAACATTCTTTTTAAATGCCTGGTAAGCTTCTTGCTCGTACAAACAAAATATAACTTCTTCAAGATTGGATTTATTCTCTCTCAAATGCTTAAAAACTTCCTGGGCCATGATTTTGGCTGCTGCCGAATAAGGAAATCCGCCCTCGCCGCAACCCAGGGCAGGGAAAGCGATTGATTTTAATTTTAATTCTTCAGCCAGCTTTAAACTGTTCTTGCAGGAACTTCTTATTTTAACCTCATCGGTCCTGGAATTCTCATCCATAGTCGCGGCGTGAACGACGTATTTGGCCTTGAGGCTTCCGGCGCCTGTTGAGACGGCCTTGCCGGCTTCAATAGGCGCTTTTTTTAATGCCTCCTCTTCGATTAGCCCGCCCCCTTTTCTTTTTATTGCAAGAGCCACTCCTGCCGACATAGTCAGTTTGTAATTAGCAGTATTGACTATTGCCTCAGCTTTAAGATCGGTAATATCTCCCTTTACAACCTTAAGCTCAGTACCTCTAATACGCATATTCTTCTCCTTTAAATCCAAAGCACAGCCTTTTCGTTGAATTTTTTGCTGAATTTAATCAGGGCGTAAAAAATCAATATTCCTAAAGTATCGATTGCGATGTCAGTAATACTGCAGTTACGTTTAGGAACAAAAAATTGATGCAGTTCATCGGAAACAGCATAAAGAAAAGAAAGCATAAAAGGTAAAATGCGTAAAAAACGGGTATTCAAACTAAAAGATCCTTTGACCGCCCGGTACAAAAGCAAAGTAAGAATAAAATATTCTCCAGCGTGCGCGATTTTTCTTAAAATAAAATCCCAAAGGCTGCGTACTACTCCCAGCTGGCTGAGCCCGGAAACAAAGAAAATCACGCCGCACCAGATAATCACCGGAATCCATAATTTTAGAGTTCTCATTATTCTTCGGGTACGGTGTACCAAGTAGGCGTACTGAAATTCACTAAAAAAATTTATCGATCCTTGCTCTGTACTCGGTACTCCGTACTCCGTACTTTACTTATAATTTGCCTGGCTTTTAACAAAGCCTGCTTCTTCGTCTTAATCCTTCCTATTACCTGCAGTTCTTCTAATTCAGAAAGAACTTTGCCGATTAAAGGCGAAGGCTGGAGTTTAAATTTTTTGATTAAGTCATCGCCGTTAACCAGCCGCACTATTTTTTTCTCTTTCCTGCTCTTAAAATATTCTTTTAATAACTGGGCTATTACCTTCTCATGCTGCTCTCTAGAAAGGCGGGTGGTAAGCCTTCCCTTTGTGGCGCGCTGGTCAGCCAGCGATAATAAAAGCGTACTTATGGATTCTTCGGCTGCATCGCGGAAAAATCTGAATTTTGCCCGCGCCGTGAGCACTTCGTTATCCGCAAGATACCCCGGCCTTAAGTGCCATAATACCATCTTCTTTAAGGCCTCCAGCTCATCCTTTGATAACTTAAGGCGCTTGGCAATATTCTCGGTCATTTCAAGGCCGATCCTCTCGTGGCCGTGGAATTTAATCTTTCCTTCTTCTACGCGCCGCGCCTTGGGCTTGCCGATATCATGCATTAATGCGCCTAATTTTATCAAGGCAGAACGTCTGCGTTCATAAGTAATCTCTTTATTCAAATAGCCGTTTAAGTCCTTATTATTTTTTAATTCTTCGAATACGTTCTCCAGCTGTTTTAAAGTCTCTAATGTATGCTGCCAGACATCAAGATGATGATACGGCCCCTGATTCACGCCCCGCATCACCTCGATTTCCGGAAAGATGTTCTTCAAAACATTTAATTTATCCATTTCAGAGAAATATTTAAAGGAATCTGGCTGGCTTAACATCTTAAAGAATTCATCGCGGATACGCTCACCTGAAACTCTGGAGAGATGTTTTGCTTTTGTCTTTATCAATTTTAAAGTCCTTTTCTCTATTTTGCAATGGAATACACAGGCTAAACTGAAAGCGCGTAAAATCCTTAAAGGGTCTTCGTCGAAGGCCCTGGGATTTACTATCCTGATTACTCTCTTGGCTAAATCTTTTCTGCCTCCATAAGGATCAATTAGCAAATCAGGTATATCTAAGATTTTTCCCTTGCCTTTTGCTGAGTTTAATAACTTCTCTAAATCCAGCGCAATAGAATTAAGTGTAAAGTCGCGATGCAGTAAATCTTTTTCTAAGGTTGCACCGCGAAAATCAGTAAAGTCTAAAGTATAAATTTTGTCTTTTGTCTTTTTTACTGCACGGCTACAACCATGGGCCTTATCCAAGATTACAAATCCGGCTTTTAAATGCCTGCTTACCACCCGCCCAAAAGCAATGGCATTTTTCTTCAGGCAAAAATCGATATCCGGATTCTCTTTTTCTCTTTTAAGGAAGATATCGCGCAGATACCCTCCCACCAGGTAGACTTTTAGCTTTCTTTTTTTCGCCAATTTCAATATCTCTTTGAGTATCTTCTGATCTTTTAAGCAGTCTTTAAAAGAGGGGTTCATAATAAAAGGGGTTATATTGTGAATATCCGGGCGGATAAAGAATCAAGGTCAACCAGCGCTATTGTGGACTCACCGCTCAACCAGCCGCCGCATTCACCCGGATTTACCAGAAGCTTATTATTTTGTTTCTTTACTAGAGGTTTGTGGGTATGGCCGAAAACCGCCAAATCCGAATTATCTCTTTTAAGGCTTATTGTTTTGGGGTCATGGACAAGGGTAATTTTACGATTGCCCAGTTTCATTCTCAAAGGGCCCTTTCGGATCCGGTTTTTTGAGCGCTGCCTTAATCCCTGTGTTTCTCCGTCGTTATTCCCGAAGACCCCCTGCCAATTACAGTTAAGCTTATCCAATTTATCCAGGGTAAAAGGCGCGATGAAATCTCCGGCATGCAGGACATAAGCTACTTTATTTTTATTAAAAAGCCGGACTGCCTTATCTAATTTCTTTAAGTTGTCGTGGGTATCGGAAAGAACGCCTATTTCCATAGATTTTAGAGATTTTTGTTAAAAATTTCGGATTGTTTAATTACCTCGTCGGCAACAAAGATAGGCGCAGCAGCCCTCACTGCCAGGGCAATACTGTCCGAGGGCCGGGCATCGATAATCTTATTTTCCCCTGATTTTGTCTTGAGTACAAGCTTGGCGTGAAAAGTATTCTCTTCCAATCTGTCTATTATGACCTTATCGATATTAGCCTGCAAGTTTTCTATTGTAGAATGCAGCAGGTCATGGGTCAGGGGGCGGGGAGGTTGAAACCCGCTTATTTTTAATTTTATTGCCGAAGCCTCGTGCAGGCCGATTACGATAGGAAGTATTCTGTTTCCGTTTTTTTCTTTTAAAACAATTAACTGGTCGTGCCTCTTCTCATCGATTACTATCTTGTTTAATTCCATTTCAGTCATCTCGATAATCTCCTTATCCTTACTGGGTTACAAAATAAATATCTGCTTTTATCTCTGGATTCTCAGAGGGCGCTTTTTGCCCTCGCTAAGTATATCTTTTAACTCCACCATAAACTGCCCCACGTCTTTAAATTGCCTGTAAACTGAGGCGAACCTTACGTATGCTACGTCGTCAAGGTTTTTTAATTTTTCCATTACCAGCTCTCCGATCTTGGAAGCGATAACTTCGCGGTCGGATTTTTTCTGTATTGCGCGCTCTATCTGCGCAACTACTTCTTCCATCTTCTCTATACTGATCGGCCTTTTTTCGCAGGCGCGCATTACTCCGGATAATATTTTTTTCCGGTCAAAAGGCTCGCGCCGGCCGTCTTTTTTTATAACCATCAGTGAAACTTCTTCGATATACTCGTAGGTTGTAAAACGTTTGCCGCACTTAAGGCATTCGCGCCTGCGCCTTATCGCCGACTCCTCGGCAGTAGCGCGAGAATCCACTACCTTGTCCTCTTTATATCCGCAATAGGGACATTTCATCTTATATTAAGATGTCATTGCCAGCCTCCAGTAGCAGTAAATTGATAGTAGCTGAAAACTGAAAGTTGTTAGCTGACAGTTATTTGACCTTTCTTACCTTGATTTTTCCTTCTTTTAAGAACCTGCGCGCTAATTCATCAGGATAATCTCCGGTTGTAACGATCTCCCTAACGCCGGCATTAATCAGCATCTTGGCGCAAATTATACATGGCTGGTTAGTAATATAGAGAGTGCTTTCTTTGGTGCTTACTCCGTATAAAGCCGCCTGTAAAATTACGTTTTGCTCAGCGTGCAGGCCGCGGCAAAGTTCATGACGCTGACCAGAGGGTATTTTCATTTTTTCTCTCAGGCAGCCGATATCTAAACAGTGCTCAAGTCCGGAAGGCGCACCGTTATAGCCGGTAGCCAAAATCTTTTTATCCTTTACCAAAACCGCTCCCACGCGGCGCCTAAGGCAGGTCGCTCTCTTAGAAACAAGTTGAGCAACCTCTAAAAAGTATTCATCCCACTTGGGCCTCTTAGGTATTTTTTTCCTTAACACTCTTTTCTTTTTCATTTTCAGCTCTTTGCAAGTTCAGGATATAAGCTAAATCTTCGATTTAAAATCAATACTTTTTCTTTGATTTTAGCCAGTTCCTTCGGATTATCGCTTGCCTCTATTGCCTCATAAATAAATTTTGCGACTTGGCGCATATGGTTTTCTTTCATCCCGCGCGTGGTCAATGCCGCTGTTCCCAAGCGTATACCGCTTGTGGTAGCAGCGCTTTTTTTATCAAACGGTATAAGATTTTTATTGACGGTGATACCTGCTTTTTCTAATACCCCTGAGGCATCCGAACCGGTTATGCGCTTTTCGGTTAAATCAACAAGTATAAGGTGCGTATCCGTACCGCCTGAAACAATCCGGAAACCATACTTAGTCAGGGCTCTGGCCAACTCCCGCGAATTTTTTACAATTTGTCTCTGATAGGCCCTGAATTTCGGGCTCATTGCCTGCCGGAAAGCAACGGCTTTGGCGGCAATTACATGCATTAATGGCCCGCCTTGAATCCCGGGAAAGACTTCTTTATCGATTTTTTTGGCAAATTCTTTTTTGCAAATTACAAATCCGCCGCGCGGCCCCCTCAAAGTCTTATGGGTAGTAGAGGTAACAAAATCCGCATAAGGAACCGGAGAGGGATGAACCTTTCCCGCTACCAGCCCGGCGATATGCGCCATATCCACAAATAAATATGCTCCTACTTTATCGCAAATTTTACGGAATTCTTTAAAATCAATTTTCCTCGGATAAGCAGAGGCACCGGCTAAAATAAGTTTAGGTTTATACCTTTTAGCTAAATCTAAAATTTGCCCGTAATCCAGGACCTCACTCTTCTTATCTACGCCGTAGGTCACTACGTTATAAAACATCCCGGAAAAATTATAAGGGTGGCCGTGAGTTAAATGCCCGCCGCAGGAAAGATCCATCGCCAAAATAGTATCTTGAAACTTAAGCGTTGCAAAATAAACCGCCATATTTGCCTGTGTGCCGGAATGTGCCTGGACATTGACGTGCTCTGCGTTGAATAACTTTTTTGCCCGCTCGATTGCCAAGCTTTCTGCAGTATCCACATTAACGCAGCCCCCGTACCAGCGCGCATCGGGATAGCCTTCGGCATACTTGTTAGTTAATACCGAGCCTTGGGCTTCTAAGACCGCAGGATGAGTAAAGTTTTCCGATGCAATCAGCTCCAGATTATCCTGCTGCCTTTTTATCTCATTTTTTATCAGTAGATAAACATGAGGGTCGATTTTTTGAATATTTTTCATCATCTTATCCTTATACCTTTTTCAATCTTTTTGATTAAATTGAGACGTCTTTTATGCCTGCCGCCTAAAAAACTCGTATTTAACCAAGCGTTTACGATCCTTTTTGCTTGCGTAATATTCACAAAAGCAGAACCTAACACCAGTACATTGCTGTCGTTGTGTTTCCGCGAAAGGCCTGCGGCTTTAATATTAAGGCATAATGCCGCACGTACTCCTCTTAAGCGGTTAGCGACAATGGAATTGCCGATACCGCTTTTACAAATTAAAATTCCCCTTTTAAATTTTCCATGGGAAACTCTACTTGCCAATGCATAAGCAAATTCAGGATAATCACAACGCTGGCTGTTATGCGTTCCTAAATCTGTTACCAAAAAACCTTTGCTTTCTAAATAAGGCTTTAATTTCTCTTTTAAAGGGAATCCTGCGTGGTCGGAAGCGATAATTATTTTTTTCATATTATATTAGCCACCCTCCCTATTGCTTCTTTTATAATTTCATAAGTCTCCTCAAAGAATTCATAAGGCCTTCCAATCGGATCAGCGATATCCATATTGTTATCATCTTCTATTTTAGCAAATTCCTTTAATAAAAAAACCCTGTTTTTAGCTTCGGGAGCCAATTCTAAGAGCCTTTTCTCATGAAGCTTCTCCATCACTAAAATTATATCTGACTTTCTGATCATCTCCTCGGTTATCCTCTGGGAACGGTGTGCGAATACATCCATCCCCTGCCGCATTAAGACCTGTTTTGTTTCTTCGCTGGCGCCTAGTCCGGAGAACATCATTATTCCGGCAGATAAGACCTCAACGTCTTTGCGTTTTTTCTCTTTTAATTTCTTTTCCAGTAGCGCTTTAGCCATTACCGAACGGCAGGAATTTCCCGTACAGACAAAAAGTACTGTCCTCTTCTTCAGGATATCCTCTATATCTTCTTTTTTAATTGCGGCTTCCCTTATTACTTTCGGCGCAGATATAGTCAGGTCCACAATACTGGATTCTAACTTCAGCCGGGTAGGGCCGATATCTATTGCAAAATCCACCTCTCCTGAAAAATCTTTTATCGCCTCTGCAAAATCAACCGGAGGCGGATTCCCTGATAAATTTGCCGAAGGCAAGACAACCGGAACATCTGCTAAAGTAATAACCTCGCGGGTAATCTCGCAATCCGGCATGCGTATGCCGATAGTGCCTTTATTATTTGATTTAAATATCAAAGTCAAAGGGCCGGGCCAGTATTTTTCAATAAGCTTATAGGCTATAACCGGAATATCCGCGGCGAAATCCTTTATTTTTTCTTTTTTATCTATGTGTAAAGAAAAGGGTTTATCTTTCGGCCTCTTTTTGATTTCATACAATTTATCCAGAGTTTTTTTATTCAGCGCATTAGCGGCAATACCGTATACTGTTTCAGTAGGAAGGATTACTAGCCCGCCGCCGTTTAAAATATCCGCTGCCTCTTTGACACTGCTATTTTTTATATCGCCGGCATCCAGTTTAACTATCTTGGTCTTCATGCTTTTATTTTTATCTTTTTAATCTTTATCCGCATTTCTTTTTTAAATGCTGTCAGGCGCGATTTTATCTTTTTATCGGTAATGCCCAGGATTTCCAGGGCAAATATGGCAGCATTCTTAGCTCCTGGTTTACCTATAGCCATAGCGGCAACCGGAATTCCTCCGGGCATCTGGACCGTAGACAATAACGAATCCAGGCCTTTTAAACTTTTTGTCTCAATAGGAATACCTATTACCGGTAAAACAGAGTGCGCGGCAACTACTCCCGCTAACGCGGCAGAGCCGCCTGCTGCGGCAATAAAGACCTTTATTCCTCTTTCGGATGCGGCTTCTACATATTGAGCTAATTCTTTAGGGCTGCGGTGTGCGGATAAAACTTTTATTTCAAAATCCGCTTTAAATTTTTTCAATAAATCAATTGCCTCTTTTACGGTTGTTAAATCCGATTGGCTGCCCATTATAATGCTGATTGCTCTGCCCATTAAACCCTCCGTTTTACAATGCTTTTGCCCCAATATCCTTACGATAATGCATGCCTTCAAAATTAATCATTCCCACTGCCTGGTAAGCCTTATCTATCGCCTCTTTTATAGTCTTTCCTAATCCGGCAACCCCCAAAACCCTTCCGCCGTTAGTGACAAAACTTGTGACTTTGTGACCTTGTGACTTTGTGACCTTCTTTGTTCCCGCGTGAAAAACTGCCGTATCTTTAATCTTCGCAACTTCCTTTAGTCCGGAAATCTCTTTGCCCTTCTCGTATTTTCCCGGATATCCTCTGGATGAACAGACTACACAAACGCAGGCGCGCTCATCCCATTTTAACCCGTTATTCTTTAAAATACTGCTTAACTTTCTATCGCTTGCAGCAAGCATCACTTCTACTAAATCCGATTCAAGGCGCGGTAATATTGCCTGGGTCTCAGGATCTCCAAAACGCACATTAAATTCTAAAGTCCTGGGGCCCTCCTTAGTAATCATGATGCCTGCGTATAATGTCCCCTTATAATTTATGCCCTCTCTTACTAAACCATCAATTGTAGGATGAATTATTTTTTCTAAAACTAACTTAAATAAGCCCGGGCTGACTACCGGCGCCGGAGAATATGCCCCCATACCTCCGGTATTCGGGCCTCTGTCGTTATCAAAAATGCGTTTATGGTCCTGGCTGGAAGCTAAAGGAATGACTGTTTTAGAATCTGTAATTACAATAATCGAGGCCTCCTCTCCCTCTAGGCATTCTTCGATGATTATCTCATTTCCCGCATCGCCGAAGATCTTATCCTGCATCATGGAATTTACTGCCTTCTTAGCCTCATCAGGAGTCTTTGCCACTACTACGCCTTTCCCCTGCGCTAAACCATCTGCCTTTACCACGCAAGGGCCATTGATCTTATCAATGTATTTCCTGGCTTCTTCGGGGTTATCAAAAATCTGAAAATCTGCAGTAGGGATTTTATATTTTGCCATTAATTCCTTGGCAAAAACCTTGCTTGCTTCCAGGCGCGCGCCTTTTTTACTTGGCCCGAATATTTTCAATTTATTATTTTCAAACTCATCCACAATACCTAAGGATAAAGGAACCTCAGGGCCCACTACTGTTAAATCAATTTTTTCCTGACGCGCAAAGTCTAATAACCGCCCGATATTCTCTACATTAATATCAATACACTCTGACAGCTGGGATATCCCGCCATTACCCGGCGCACAAAAAACCTTATCCACCAGTTTCGACTGAGCTATCTTCCACACCAGCGCATGCTCCCTACCACCAGAACCAATAACCAGTATTCTCATAATTTAAACTATTATGTTTTAACTGAATCTGGCGGAATTTCGAGCGAATGGAGGTTTTAGTCAATGGAGCTTGAGTATTTTCGGGAATCCGAACGCGAAAGCATTCGGACGACGAGGATGTCCGAGCCCGTCTGGCGCGTGAGCGCCGACGGGGCGAGTCCCGCAGCCGCCGAAAATACGAAAGATCATTGACGTCCCCGCCTTTGGCAGGGAAAACCGACCTAAGCGAGAAAACCGACACATTCAGTAACTATTTATTACTTCGCTAGGGACAGTCCCTATGCAATCTCTACTTGCTTCTTACCCTTAACCACCTTGCCAATAACCCAAGACTTCACCTTAGATTCGGCAAGTTTTGAAATTACTCCCTTGGCGAATTCCGGCGCGACAATCAAAACCATCCCCACACCCATATTAAAGGTATGGTACATCTCTTTATCTTCTATACCGCCTTTATTCTGAATCAGGCGGAATATTTTCGGCACATTCCAGGCGCTTTTATTTATTGTTACATTGAAATTATCCGGTAAAATCCTGGCAATCTTATCATAAAACGCCCCTCCGGTAATGTGGGCGATTCCCTTGACAATCGGAGGCTGTCGCCTTAAAGCCGAAAGCAGAGAAATAACCGGCTTAACATAAATGCGCGTGGGTTTAAGCAACTCATCGCTCATGCTCTTTAATTCGCTTTCAGAAAATACTCTGCGCACTAAGGAATATCCATTAGAGTGGACTCCGTTGGATTCCAAACCGATTACTATATCGCCTAAAGAAATTTTAGAACCGTCAATAATATTCTTACGCTCCACTATTCCCACGCAAAATCCTGATAAATCATAATCTCCGTCTTTGTAGAAACCGGGCATCTGGGCAGTTTCCCCTCCGATTAAAACGCATCCGGCCTCTAAACAACCTTCATTCACCCCCTTAACTACATCCACTAAAATATCAGAATCTAACTTACTGAAGGCAATGTAATCCAGGAAAAATAGCGTTTCAGCGCCCACGCACAAAATATCATTTACGTTCATTGCTACCGCATCAATACCCACAGTATCGTGTTTGTTGACTAAAAAGGCGATTTTTAACTTTGTTCCAACTCCGTCGGCAGAAGAGACCAGGATTGGGTCTTTGTATTTGATTTTAGAAAGGTCGAAGAGGCTGCCGAAGCCCCCTACGCCTTTTAAAACCGCGCTGCCGTATGACTTTTTAAGCGAACTTTTAAGTTTAGTTTTAAATTGATTTGCCTTTTCTATGTCCACTCCTGATTTTTTATAAGTCAGACCTTTCATTTGTGCCCTCTCCCTGTCCAGCAATATAGACACAGTTTATCTTTAGGCAATCCTATAGCCTTGACCATATCGTTTAACTTTTGATATTTTAGTGTTGTGACCCCAAGGTCCTTTTTAATCCAATTGACCATTTTTTTGTATTTTATTCCGCCTTCATCCAGATACTTTTTTATATCTTTTGCCTCTCTTCCTTCGATTGCCTTTATTGCCCTTCGCGCAGCCAATTCGTGCGTAGAGCGGGTAGAAAAATTAAATTTGCAGGGAAACATTAAAGGCGGACATGCTACGCGCAGGTGGATTTCTTTAACCCCGCACTCACGAAGTTTTTGTACGGTATAATTCTTAAGCTGGGTACCCCTGACAATGGAATCATCGCAGACTACAATACGCCTGCCTTTGATTATTTCCTGAACCGGAATAAGCTTCATCTTGGCAATCAGGTCGCGAGTTTCTTGAGAAGGCGGAGTATAGCTACGGTCAAAACCGGGAGTATATTTCACCAAGGCTCTCCTAAAAGGTAACCTCGATTCCATAGCATAACCTATAGCATGGGTAGTCCCTGAATCCGGGATACCTGATACTACATCCCTTTTTGCTTTATCGCCCTTTGCCAGGAATGCTCCGCATTTTTCCCTGACTAGCTCTACGGTTATTCCTTCGTAAGAGGAAGCTGGGAATCCGGTATAAATCCATAAAAAGGCGCAGATCTGGTTAAAATTTTTCCCCTTGCGCTTGGTATTCATACCTTTTTTATTAATAAAAACGATCTCTCCCGGAGCTACATATTTTTTGATTTTAAATCCAAGATTGCTGAAAGCAGTAGTCTCGGTAGTTACTGCCCAATCTGAGTTGCGCTTACCGATTACTAAAGGAGTATAACCAAACCTGTCCCGTGCGGCATAAATTCCGTCTTTGTTCATCAAAAGCAGCGAGCATGAACCGTCGATTTTGGAAAACATAAATTCGATACCTTCAATAATATTTTTGCCCTGGATAATTAATTTTGCTGCCAATTCGGTCAAATTGACTGTTCCGTCGCTAACCTCGCTAAAAGACTGTCCTTTCTTATAAAGCTGAGTAGTAAGCTCATTGGCATTATCAATAAAACCATTGGTAACAATAGCAAACGGCCCGAATTTCGAATGCGCGATAATCGGCTGTTCGTCTTTGGCACTAATCACTCCGATTCCCTGCCTACCTTTCATTCCCGGATAATCTTCATAAAATTTAGTCTTAAATTGGGCACCTTTTATATCGTGTATCTTACGAACCAGCTCCTTACCGTCCCAAATACACAATCCCGCAAACTGAGTCCCAAGATGAGAATGGTAATCTGTTCCGTAAAATAAATCTTGAGCGCAGTTATTTTTTGAAATAGTTCCGAAAATTCCGCTCATTTTAACTCCTTTCTAAAACTATTTATAAAGGCAATTAAGCATAAAATTTTTTAATTGCCTTAATAACATCTTTAGGGCTATCCGCTACTGAAAAAATATCTAAGTCTTTTGGGCTGATATTTCCGTTTTTTAAAACCGCAGACTTTAACCAATCAATCATGCCATGCCAGTATTCTTTGTCGAATAATATTACCGGAAATTTTTCTATGCGTTCAGTCTGGATAAGATTTATTGCTTCGGTGAACTCATCCAGCGTACCGTAGCCGCCGGGCATGATCACAAAGGCATTTGCGTATTTTACAAACATTACCTTGCGCACAAAGAAATAACGGAATTCCAATAAATTGTCAACGTATTGGTTAGGTTTTTGATCCAAGGGAATCTGGATATTTAAACCTATAGAGCGGCCTTTTGCTTTTCTGGCGCCTTTATTAGCGGCTTCCATTATCCCCGGGCCACTTCCAGTAATTATAGCGTATCCTTCCTTGGCTAAAAGAAAAGCAGTTTCTTCGGCCAGTTTATAGTATTTATTCCCTGGTTTTGTGCGGCTGGAACCAAATATAGATACTGCCTTGCCAAGCTGCGAAAGGACTTCAAAACCTTCGACAAACTCAGACATAATCCTGAATACGCGCCAGGGATCTTCAGCAAAATACCTGCTTTCGGAATCTTTTATTCTCATCTTCGGGCTCCTTTCGCTCACAACAAAGCCAGCTTAACTTAAAATTAACTTTTTAACTTCTTTTCTATTGCACCGTGCCAAGCTTTATAGAGTTTTTCGACGGACAGCTTAATCGATTTGTTAATTATCAGATTTTTGCCTCTTACTGTCCCAATAACCGCAACCGGTGCTTTATTTTTTCCGGCAATAGCGAGAATCTTTTTTACATTTTTAGGCTTTGCGCTTAAAATAATACGCGATTGCGATTCGCTAAACAAAAGCGCGTCCTTTCTCAGCCTACTCTGCGATACATCAACTATCGCGCCCAGCCTTTTCTTAGGGTTGCTGATACAACACTCAGCTAATGCTACTGCCAAGCCTCCCTCAGAACAATCATGCGCAGATTGAATTAAACCTTTTTCTATTGCTTCTAAAGTAACTAGTTGTGCTTTTTTCTCTAAATTCATGTCGATATTCGGCGCCCTGCCTTTCTTTAAGCCGTGTACGGTTTTTAAATAAGCGCTGCCGCCGAGTTCTGCCTTAGTTCTTCCTAAAAGTAGAATTACGTCCCCTGCTGCTTTAAAATACTGGGTGGTAATATTTTTTCTGTCCTTTATCAAACCCACCATCCCGATAATAGGCGTAGGGTCAACTGAACCCTTGGGATTTTCGTTGTTAAAACTGACGTTGCCACTTACTACCGGCGTATTTAACGCACGGCAGGCCTTGGAGATTCCTAAGGCTGCCTGCCTAAATTGCCAGAAGACCTCGGGATTTTTGGGATTACCGAAGTTTATTCCGTCGGTAATCGCCAGGGGCTTAGCGCCCGAACAAACTAAATTCCTGGCTGCTTCACTAACAGCAATGGCACCTCCTTTAAAAGGATCTAAAAACAAATAAGCAGAATTGCAATCGGTGGTAACTGCCACCGCCTTTTTTGTCCCGGAAACTGCAATCACCCCGGCATCAGAACCCGGACCTAAAAGTATATTCTTAGCCACTTTAGGATCTGCGTGTTTAAATACCCATGCCTTGCTAGCAATGGAAGGATTACTCAATAACGCCAGGAGGCTTGTGTTTAAATTACCGGGTTCTTTAACACTGAGCGGATTGAACTTATTTACTTTAGATAGATACTTTGGCCGTCTGGTTTTACGGTAATAAACCGGAGCCTTTACTAACGCAGAAGCCGGAACTTCAGCTACAACTTCCCCGTATTCTTTCACCCGCACCATACCATCGTTACTTACCCGGCCGATAACATCAACCGGGACTTTCCACTTTCTAAAAACAGCTTTAACCTTATCCAGTTTATTCTTATCAACAATTACCAGCATTCTCTCTTGTGATTCAGAAAGCATTACCTCATAAGCATTCATGCCTTCTTCTCTTCGTGGAACTAAAGAGATGTCAATCTCGATTCCTGTTGACGCTTTATGCGAAGTCTCGCAAATGGAACAAGTCAAGCCAGCAGCTCCCATATCCTGCATCCCTAAAACCAGCTTTTTCTGCATCAACTCAAGGCAGGCCTCGCGTAAAATTTTGCCCATATGTGGGTCACCGATTGCTACCGCCGAACTCTTTTTAGCTGAATCTTCGTCTAATCCCGAAGAAGCAAATGCTGCGCCCTCGACTCCGTCTCTTCCGGTTCCTCCACCGACAATCAGCACTAAATTTCCCACGCCTGTTGCCCTGGCTTTCACTATATCTTTTCTTTTAACTATCCCTACGGTCATGGCATTAACTAAAGGGTTGCCTTCAAAAGACTCATCAAAGTATATTTCCCCGCCCGCTACCGGGATCTCGGCAACATTGGCGTAGTCGGTGAAACCCTTGATTATATTTTTAAATAAAAATTTTACCCGCTCTGTTTTTAGAGTTCCTAAGCGCAGGGAATCTAAAAGCGCAACCGGCCTTGCACCCATAGTAAAAATATCGCGCACGCATCCACCACCGCCGGTAGCTGAAGCAGCGTAAGGTTCGACTGCCGAAGGATGATTGTGCGATTCGATTTTAAAAACTACTCCCAGGCCGCTTCCGATATCAACAATACCTGCATTTTCTCCCGGCCCCTGGATAACCTGTTTACCTTTGGTAGGGAAAAGTTTTAAAACCGGTCTGGAATTCTTATAGGAACAGTGCTCGCTCCACATCGCCGAAAACATGCCTAATTCGGTATAATTGGGCTCTCTGCCTAAGCATTTTTTAATCTCCGCGTATTCTTCCATATTTAAACCTGTTTTTTCTACTACCTCTTGAGTAATCAATACATCAGAAGACATCTGGAAACTCCTTTCTAAAAACAAAGTTTAAATTTTACATAATTATTCTTTTCCGGATACCGGCGCCATCGACGAAATCCAAAAATTCTTTTCTGCTGCGTTGCAGAAACTAAAAGTTTTTAAAAATACCTAATGAATCATCTTAACGTCTGTGTATAAGAGGTTTAAGGTGGGATTAATATATACGCTTATTCTCAAAATATCAGAAAACTATCAAAAGGGATAACTTTTGTTTAACGGGATAAGCCGAGCCTGCTAAAAATTTTGTTTACGTGGCGTAGGTAATAGTCCAAATCAAAAATCCTGTCTAATTCTTTTGGAGAAAGGCATCGGCAAAGTTGGTTATTTCTTAAAAGTAATTCTTTAAATTCGCGGTTCTCCCTCCAGGCCCGCATCGCGTTTCTTTGCACTAAATCGTAGGCTTTCTGGCGGGTGAGGCCTTTTTTCATCAGCTTCAAAAGCAGTCTTTGCGAAAAAATCAGGCCTTTTGTTTTAACTAAATTTGCCAGCATGTTATCAGGATATACGATTAACCCTTCAATAACCTCAATAAATTTATTCAGCATATAATCCAGGGCAAGTGTAGAATCCGGCATGATTATCCGCTCAACCGAAGAGTGAGATATATCGCGTTCATGCCAGAGGGTAATGTTTTCTACTGCTGCCAAAGCATTTCCTCTTAAAACCCGGGCTAACCCGCAGATCCTTTCGCAGATAACCGGATTACGCTTATGCGGCATAGCAGATGAACCCTTCTGGCTTTTGGCAAAAGGTTCTTCTGCCTCTAAAACCTCGGTCTTCTGTAAATGCCTGATTTCAGTGGCGAATTTTTCCAGGCTGGCACCGATTATAGCTAATGTGGCCATATATTGTGCATATACATCTCGTTGTATAACCTGGGTAGAAATTCTAGCTGCCCTAAGCCCAAGCTTATCGCAGACGTACCTCTCCACTCTCGGGTTTATATTAGCATACGTACCTACTGCCCCGGAAATCTTACCTATGCGGACCCCTTCTTTTGCCTGAAGAAGGCGGTTGAGGTTTCTTTTTGTTTCATCATACATCAAAGCAAGTTTTAATCCAAATGTGGTGGGTTCGGCGTGCACGCCATGGGTACGCCCAATGCAAACCATCTCTTTATATTTCTTGGATTTTCTAGCCAGTAAATTAATCAGCTTATTTAAATCCCCGATTAATATTTCGCTTGCTGCTTTTAATTGCACCCCAAGCGTGGTATCCAGGAGATCCGAAGAAGTCAGGCCGATATGCAGGTATTTTGCGTCTGCCCCAATATATTGTGCTACATTATTTACAAAAGACACCACATCATGTTGAGTTTTTTCTTCGATCTTTTTAATCTTATTTAGATTAAACTTTGCCTTTTTTTTAATTCGTATTAAGATTTCCCTGGGGACCTCTTTTTCTTTTACCAGGGCTTCTAAGGCAAGTATTTCTATATCCAGCATGGTCTTAAACTTAAATTCCTCCTGCCAGATATAGGACATTTTGGGTAGGCTGTAACGTTCAATCATGCGTTCTCCTTAAAAAATTGCGGGGAGTCTTTATTATAACAAAAAATCTTGCTTTAGCAACCAAAAAATTAAGCCTGGAGAGCACCTGAATCATTTATAAAATATCCAAAAAGGGGGTTATACTATGGGGAATTTCGGGCAGGAAAATCGATTGATAAATAGCAAGCAAAATCATCAACCTATAACAGCCTTTATCTCTTTTAAAAGCCTTTGTTTGGTCACCGGCTTCTGGATAAATTTGGCGCCGTTGATTGCCTTAAGATTCCATAAATTATCCGGATTTAGAACGCTGACCACTATTATAGGCATATTGCGTGTTTCTTTAATTGACCTGACATAGACAAATAAAGAGTCGCCGGGGACCGGTTCCATAATTATATCTAAAATCAAAAGGTCAAAAGTACCCTCTGCCAGGCGCTTTGTTGCTTCCTCAACCGAACCGACAATTTCAATTTTATACTTCTTTGCCTGGTCGCGAAAATAAATTTTATAGATATCCTGCATCTTTTTATCATCTTCGACGATTAAAATTTGTTTTACTCTTTTTTCTACTATAACCATATACGCCTCCTGAGGATATGAGCACTTATTATTTCAAAGGCAATTCTACGACCACGCTAGCGCCCTGGTCCTGGCCTCTAGAAAATAGTTTAATACTTCCTTTGTAACTATCAACGATTTCTTTACATATGGCTAACCCCACCCCTTCTCCTGCTATTGCCGGATGTTGTTTATAAAATTTAGTGAACAACTTATCCTTATCAATAGGACTAAATCCATAACCAGTATCTTTTACTGTTATACGTACTCGGTCCTGAATTCTGCGGCTGCTGATATATATACGGCCGTTTTCCGTAAATTTAACTGCGTTCTCTATAAGGTTGCCTAAAAGAAAGCTTAAATCTCTTACAGCCATAATAACCTTATCAGCCCCTTTGCCGATATCTACCCTTATTATATTTTTTCTCGATTGAGTTAAATCGGCCAAATTAAGAACTATTTTCTTTACTACCTTCTCTAACGAAATCTTTCTTTTTCCTCTTTTCGTTAATTTTCTTAATTCCAGGGAAAAAACATCCATAATATTTTTGGTATCTTTTCCTAACTTATCCAGGCTGGTCTTGCCTATGGCGTATGCCTTCTTTATTAAATCCATATTATTTTCTGCTATTCCTTCCTGTAAAATCTGGTAAGACATCTGCGATAATGCCAGCGGCGTATTTAAACCATGTGAAATATTACGGATTAAATTTGCCTTTGCCTGTTCCAAGTGTTTAATTTCGCTAATATCCTCCAATATTCCGTCTATCCATTTGATTTGACCTTTTTTGTCGCGCTGTACCGAAGCTGAAATAGATACCCAGACTGGGCTGCCGTCTTTTTTTCGCAATTCTATCTCTAAATTCCTCACCGAACTTTTCTTAGCTATTTCTTCGACTACCTTCTTTCTTTGTTTAGGATCCGGATAAAGGTCAATAACCCGAACCCCCATAAATTCCTGAAGCGAATCATAACCGAAAATCTTGGCTATTGCCGAGTTTGCCTGCAGGAAACGCCCTTTAGTGCCGGGAGTATTCCTGTATATCCCGACTTTTATATTATTTACCACTGAACGGTATTTTTCTTCGCTTTGCCTTATGATTTCTTCAGCTTTTTTGCGTTCGGTAATATCTTCGGCAAAACCGGCTACGCGGAAAATCTGGCCTTTTTTATTCCTGATGGGATAGACACGCGCTGCCACCCAATGCAAAGAACCATCCGGATGCACAACGCGAAAATCCGGAAAATTCTGTTCGGAAAAGTCTCCTTTTGCTAACCTATCTACACAGGCAATCAATTTTGGCCGATCTTCCTTTACTACTGCTTTTATCCATGCTTGAGGGTCTTTAAACATGGTCTGCCTGGAGCAGCCCCAGATTTTTTCATAAGCAGGGCTAAGATACAGCGGCTTTTTGTTTACTCCTTCACTTATCCAAAATGACTCCTTGATATTCTCAGCGACCTGTCTTAAACGCAATTCACTTTCCTTAAACGCTTCCTCTACCTGCTTACGCTGGGTAATATCAAAAACTATTCCGTTAAAAACAACCCCGCCTCCCGGGAATTTACGGGGGGTAGAAGTAGCATACACCCATTTCAATTGCCCTGCTTTAGTCATTATCCTGAATTCTGCCTCGTATGGTTTAAGGGTTTTAAGTGATTTAATTATTAAATTATTCAATCCTATTTTATCTTCAGAAAGGATATTCTTAAAAGCCAGAGAATGGTCTTTATAGAGCATTTGCGGGCGATTACCAAAAATCTTATAAGCATTATCGCTTACAAATAAGAATACGTGCTCACCGGTTTCTTTGACTAAAGTTTGATAAACCACTCCCGGGATCTTTGAAACTATCTCTTTAAATTTTTCTTCACTTGCTTTAAGCGCTAGCTCTGCCTCCTTACGCCTGGTAATATCTAAATGCGTAGAAATACTATAAAGAGGCTTTCCGCCTAGTCCGTAAATAGTATTGACATTTAATAAAACATCGAGTATTTTCCCCTGTTTGGTAATGACCTGCAGCTCTTCATCCTTAATTTTATGTTTTTTCTTCCAAAGCCTGAAAAGCCTCTTTGCCTTTTTCTGTGAGGAGGAAGCATAAATAGTAATAAAAGATTTTCCTGCTAATTGCGATTTATCTTTATAGCCGAGAGTTTTAACAGCTAACTTATTGCAATCGATAATCTTACCGTCAAAAGAAATATTGTAAGCGCAGATTGGCAGATTCTCAAAATATTCCCTGAGCCTCAGCCGCTCTAACTTTAAAGCCTTTTCAATCTTCTTGCGTTCAGTAATATTTGTAACCCTGCCCTGGAATCCGATAATTTTACCCTCCTCGCTGATTATCGGGCTGGCTACTGTTTCGCAATCTATAAGATGCCTGTCTTTATGGATATACTGCACCTCAACCTGGGCCTGGCGTATTTTTCCCTTACGCGCTTCATAGAAAAGACCCCTAGCTGCTTTTTTTAATATCTTTATACTTGCTGGCGTAGCTATTTTATTTACGTTTACCCCCTCTATCTCTTCTCTCTTATAACCCAATAGCCTAAATACAGCCTCATTAATAAATGTAATATTAAAATTAAGGTCAACGGTATATATAACATCTAAGGTGTTGGCTGCTAAAAGCCTGTATTTCTTTTCATTATCCCTCAAAAGCCTTTCTGTTTTTTTACGCTCGGTTATATCTGTACCTATAATTGCCAACCCATCTCCTACCCTAAAAGCCCGCAAAAAAGCGTGCCTTTCTCCGACCTCAGGACACAACACAGCGTTATCGATAATAAAAGGTTTGCCTGTTTTTAAAACCTGTTTATATCGTCTATATCTATATCGCACCTCTTTACTACCGGGACTGATAGATAATTCTAAAATGTGTTTTCCCAATGCAGATTGCTTGCGTAAATTCCATTGTTTCAACGCAGCCCGGTTAATACCGATTAATTTCAAATTACGGTCAAAGAGAAGAAACCCGTCAGTTATTGAATTCATAAACTCGATTAACTTCTGGGGGTTTATATCTTCCATTTTTTTACTGGTAAAAAACTAATTAAATTATTATTCTTTTTTAAAGAAAAGTTGCGTTTTTTTGTATAAACAGGAGGAAGAAAAGAGACTAGTCTTAAATGAAAACTTTGGTAAATATTTATTTTAATACTAAAGAACAGGAAGTCAATAGAAATTACACATCCTAAGTGTGTAATTATCCAGGTTGTGCCTTAAGGTAATCTTAACCCTTTGCCGCGGAAGATCTTAGCAAGATTTTCCAGTGAAAGGATAAAAATTTTCGGGGAGAGATCTGACCTCTTGTAAATATTCCTCTTCTGTTTCAAGGCCGATATGCTCCCATTCAATCAGATTATCTTCTCTATCAAAAAAAAGATATATTTTTTCACCGCCCATCCAACCCTCCCCAGCCGCCTTATATACCCATTTTTCTTTTTCTTCTTCAGAAATAATCAAAGAGGGCTCACCGATATCTCTTAAAATATCCTCTTTAGAAAATCCGGTTTCTACTTCGTTTGCGGAAATGAAATTTTTAGCCTTTTCAAAATTTATAGTCTCCTGCCTCACTGCCTGCTCTTTTAACTTTTCATTTTTTGCCAGATTAGTTAATAAAGATAAAATGCGTGCCTTTGCGCAGCCAATTAAAGAAAGTATCAGAATAGGCAAAATGAAGTATTTTAATCTTGCGAAAATAATAAATTTTGTTTTATTCATTTTGGCCTTGTCTTAACTTATTTATTATCAAGATGTTTAGCAATAGGGAAACGTCCCCATTGACTTTATAATATATGCATGCTTAGGGCGATTATTAACATTCCGGTTATAATTCCTAAAATCGACAAATGATATCCTCCGCCTTCGTAGGATAAAGGCAGGAGTTCATCAAAACTGATAAAAACCATCACGCCGGCAACAGCAGCTAAGGTATAAGAAATAAACAAGCTATTTAGGAATGGCGTCAATAGCAATAAAGCTATAATTGCCCCAAGAGGTTCGGCGGATCCGGATAGAAAAGAATACCAAAAAGCCTTTTTTCTGCTTTTGCTGGCATAATAGATCGGTATTGCAACCGCAATCCTTTCAGGGATATTATGCAGCGCGATAGCAAAAGCTAAAGAAATACCTAGCTTTATATCTACCATTGAACTTATAAAAACTGCTATGCCTTCAGGAAAATTATGTATAGCCAGGCCTAGGGGCAGTATAAATTCCTGCTTTCATAATCCTGGAGTCGCAATCTTCTTTCTTGATATGCTCTTCTATATATTCGTGGGGAATAATAAAATCAAGAAGGCCGAGCAAAATAATTCCCCCAAAGAAAGCAATAACCGCCCTCAGGAAGCCGATCTCAGTTATAGCTGAAGGCAAAATATCCATGAAAGAAATAGAAATCATCACGCCGGCAGATAAACCCAAAGAAAACTGAAGATAAGTTTTTTTAAGATTCTTAACAAAAAAAAGCAAAGAAGCTGCCGACGTGGGTAAAAATACCCGCCAAAAAAGCCAGTAACAAAGGCAACCATATCTTCATACTTGGGGACGTTTCTATCATCTCTAACTCATTATAATAAAAAGAGTTATAACCGCCTCGGAATTATAACATTTTAACAAATTTCACCACCTAAGCAATCGTAACTCTTTGTCATTCGGAGAGTAATTAAAACGAAGGGATCCTCTCTATAATTATTGAACAGTCGATAAGCCTACGCAGGTATCGTGAGAAGCAATTTCTCCACCCCCAAAAAGAGCTCTTATTACACCATCTTCGGTAATGCAAAAAGATTGTGAGCCATGATTAGCGCTTTTCGGTTCTGCAGAAATACAAAAACTGGAATCTGTGGCTTCCCTGATATAAAAATTATAGCCGGATTTACTTCCGCTGGCTAAAGTGCCGTCGATATATGGCGGCTGGGCTTCCGGTAAGCTTAAATTCGCAAGGTTTCCGTAGGTATAATTGGCGGTATTATAACAAATTTCTGCAGAGGCGATAATTTTCAATGACGCCTGGGCCGAGGTTTCATTAGCTTGCATGCGCGCTCTGAGTAAATTAGGTATAGCCAATGCCGCTAATAAAGCGACTACAGCAACCACAATCATCATTTCTACAAGAGTAAAACCTTTTTTCATCCTGTTTAGCCTTCCTCCATTTATATTTATTATAAATCAAACCTTGGCTTTTTCAACATATATAATCTTGAGGCGGATCCTTAAGTAAGAATCTCAGGCAGAATTTATTCTCTTCTTCTTTCGGCAAGAAGAACCACATTCCTTAATTCTTCCTCTCCCTTTACACCCAGCCAATCTCTTTCAAATTCAGGATTCTGGGCGATCTGGGCAATAGCGGCTAAGACTTTCAAATGCAGTTGGCGCTGATCAATAGATCCCACAAGCACAAATATGGTATGCACTATATTATCATCGGGGAAAATTATCCCTTTTTTAGCCCTGAGTAAAAGAATCTCAAAAATATTCTCACCCTCAACCACAATATGGGGAATTGCCAGGCCTTTCTTTATTACTGTGTTTGCCTCCTTCTCCCGTTCAATAAATTTTCTAAATAAATTCTCGGGCGCTAAATTTAACTTCTTTCCTAACTTATCAGAAATCCGCCTGAAGAAATCTTCCATTTCTAAAATCTCTTCGATATCTAAAATATCGGATTGTTCGATAAGTTTATGAAATTTATCTTCAATAATTTCATCTCTCTGAATAACGATATCTTTCAGCTCTGTCAGGAGATTATCCGATATTAATTCTTTATCCTTGGCCACTAGCCTTTCTAAAGCATATATTAAAGCAGAATCGCCAACCGCTCGTTTCTGGGCATAAAGCTTATACCAGGCAAACCCCGCTAAAATAAAAATAACCGTCAGAAAAACAATAAAGGTACCCATTTCAATTAAAAGAAAGGTTCCCCCCAGTATCCCTATGGTTTGCAAATATGGATAAAAAGGAGCGTAGAATTTTGGTCGGTAGCTGGAAATTCTGCTCGCCCTAAACAAAATAAGGGTAAAATTTGCAAAAATATAAAGCAGGATTAAGATACTGGAGGCAACCTTGACTAATAAATCCAGCTGTAAAAACATAATAACAGCTACCATAAATAAACCGGTAAATAAAATGGAAAGGTACGGCGTTTTAAACTTAGAGCTTATTCTTTGAAAAGCAGCGGGTAAAAGTTTATCTCTGCTCATACCCAGGGGATAGCGTGCCGCAGTCATAATTCCGGCATTAGCAGTAGAAATAAAAGCCAGAAATGCTCCGATGCTTATTATTATTCTTAAAATATCTCCGCCAATGGCTCCTGCTCCGTCAGATATAGGTATAAGGGTGCCCTTTAAACTTTCGGGATTTAACACGCCGACAGTTACATAAATGACTACAGCATAAAGACAGGAAGTAACCGCCAAGGAAAGAATCATCCCCAAAGGTAAGTTCCTTCCGGGATTTTTTACCTCTTCGGCTAAAGCAGCCACCTTAGTCAACCCGCCATAAGAAATAAAAACAAAGCTTGCCGTAGCAAACATCGCTCCGAGACCATTGGAGAAGAAAGGAGAAAAATTTATTGGTTTTGCTGCTTTTACCCCTAAGATAACATAACCTAAAAGCACTGCGATAAGCCCCAGGACTAAAATTACCTGGAATCTTCCTGCCTCTTTGACGCCGACCAAATTTAAAAAAATAAAAAACAGACAGCAAATAACAGCAATAATATTCAAAGGAAGATGGGTTATTATACTTAGATATGCACCCATACCAATGAGAGCAAAGGCGCCTTTTAAACTTAAAGAAAACCAAGTAGAAAAGCCGGCTACAGTACCTAAGAGAGGGCCGAAACCCCTCATGATATAAAAATAATCCCCTCCGGCCTTAGGCATGGCAGTGGTCAATTCAGCCATGCTGAAAAGGGTAGGAAGACAGAATAATCCCGCTATGGAATAAGAAAGAATAACCGCCGGGCCCGCTTTAGCAAAAGCTATACCGGGCAAAATAAATAAACCGGAACTAATCATCGCTCCGGTTGCCACGCAGAAAATATCCAAAAGATTAAGTTCTTTTTTTAAACTCTTTTCCATTTTGCTTATCTAAAATATGGCTTAATCTTTTCTACATTTAGTCTTTCCTGATTATACCACTTTTATCATAAAATTGTAAATAAAACAAAAAGAGCCGCCAAAATTAATTGGCGGGCTTATTGGTTGCGGGGAACGGATTTGAACCGTTGACCTTTAGGTTATGAGGCTTAAAAACTCCGTCTTTTTAGAACTCCCTTTTAAGCCTCATCACCTCCTTTAGTCTATTGAAACTACTCCTTTACTTTGGAATAATTCTAATTTGTTAATTCCTTAAGGGTTTTTGACTTTTGTAAAATTAACTTACTTAAAATATTATTCCCTTCTGAAGTCAAATGAACAGGATCAATAAAATATTTTTTAAAATCATTACTATCAAAATAGTTATGTAAATCGATAAATTCACAATTATATTTTTTTGCGATTTTATTTAAAATAACGGGGATATTGCTATATTTATCGCTATAATCTTCGTAATTAGTTGTCATCTCTCCAAAATTTCTTGCCATTAAAACTTCTGGCATTAGAATAACTTTTATATTTTTACTTACACTTAAGTCAACACAACTATCTATATTTTTATAAAATTCATTTTCTAGTTCTTTATATCTCACAGAGTTTCGCTCATAAGACTTAGTTTGATTAGATTGATTTATGAGGAATTTTTCTTTGAGTGTCACTAATAATAGGCTGTATCTTTCTAAGAAATTGTAAAAGGAGCCTAATTTAGCAGAAACAGTTGCATAAATTTTATTAACATCTTTTATAAATATGTCATTGTATCCACAGTAAAAAATGATTAATTTTGGAGAAATTTTTTCTAATATTCTCTTAAGAGGTTTATAATAGCTATCTGAAGACCTTCCGGCCATTCCCATATTTACAATAATATATTTTATATGGTTAGAGCTTGAAAGTGAACTATTAACCAGTTGATTAAGAAGATACGGATACCTATGCTCAGGCTCATTAAATACACCTGCAGTTGAAGAACCGCCAACACAAACTATATATTCATAATTCCTATTGTTTATATCGTAAGGTAATCGTAAATCATTAAATGCTTTATTTAAAAAAGTATCTACATCAATTTCAGAAATTTTTATATATTTATTATTTATATCTGATTTTTCACTATCCTTTCTTAACCCATAAAATAACCAAGCCCGATTTTTCTGTTTTATTGAGTAGCGTATTCTTTGCGTAACTTCAAGTGAAAGAAATATAATCAGAAGAGGTATGAGTGAAAAAAGAGAATATTTAATTATTTTTCTAAGCGGAATCAGCATCTCCTTGACTTGATATAACAAAATCCTTTGATAAGTAATAATAGTGTGGTAGTAATTAATATATCTTTTTTCATATTATCCAATATCTTTTTAATTTTACTTCCTCTAAAATAAAAAATTGCGGGGAACGGATTTGAACCGTTGACCTTTAGGTTATGAGCCTAACGAGCTACCAGACTGCTCCACCCCGCGATATCTTTTTGTAAGGTGGGATCCCGAAAGAAGTGAGGGACTCCACCCCGTGATTATTTATATTCGAGTCACACTTTGTCACTTGTGACTTTGTGATCCATGCAATAAAGAACAATACTACTCTACCTCAGGAATTATCTTCACCGGAACTTCGCCCTTACGTACCAAACCCATCTTCTCTCTGATTATCTTCTCCTGATAAAGGGGATCTCTTTCCAAACGCTTTAGTTCCGTATTCAAAAGAGTATTTTCTACTTTTAATTGCTTGATCCTATCCTCTAATTCTTTATTCCTGTCCCTTAAGTCCTGCAGCTTTGAGAAGCCCGGTAAAAATATTACCAAGAAAAGAATTACAAGCCCTGAATACAAAAATGCCCTTTTTAAAATCATTTCTTCCAGAGAGTGCCGGCGTAAACCGCCTCTCCTTTTAATTCTTCCTCGATGCGCAGCAATTCATTATATTTGCAGACCCTGTCTGTCCTAGATAAAGATCCGGTCTTAATCTGGCCTACCCCGGTAGCTACAGCAAGGTGCGCAATAGTCGTATCTTCGGTCTCTCCTGAACGGTGGGAAATTATTGCCGCATATTTATTTTTCTTGGCTAAATTTACTACCTCTAAAGTTTCAGAAAGAGAACCGATCTGATTTACTTTTACCAGAATAGCATTACCTATCTTCTGTTCTATTCCTTTTCTAAAAATCTCAGGGTTAGTGACAAAAATATCATCGCCGACTAGCTGCGTCTTTTCACCTAAGGCCTGGGTCATTTCTTTCCAGCCACCCCAATCATGTTCAGAAAGCCCGTCTTCTATCGAAACAATCGGATATTTTCCGATCCAGTCTTTATAAATATTTATCAAATCTTTGCTGTTTTTTGCCGCGCCCTCAAATTGATAAACGCCGTCTTTTTCAGAAAACCCTGGTTTATAAAAAGAACTGGCAGCACAATCCAAAGCCAGATAAATATCCTTTGCCGGTTTGAAACCTGCTTTTTCTACAGCCTGAAGGATTAAAGTCAAGGCCTCTTCGTTTGAATTAAGCCGGGGAGCAAATCCTCCCTCATCCCCCACGGATGTAGAGAGCGCTTTAGATTTAAGAAGAGATTTTAAACTGTGGAATACTTCGGTAGCATACCTTATTGCTTCGGAAAAGCTGGGTGCTCCTATCGGCATAATCATAAATTCCTGAATATCCAAATTATTATCAGCGTGCAAGCCGCCATTTAGGATATTCATCAGAGGCACAGGCAAAATATTTGCCTGATTACCGCCTAAAAATCTATATAAAGGCTGCCTATTTGCCAATGCCGCGGCCTTTGCAACTGCTAACGATACTCCTAATATAGCATTAGCACCTAATTTTGACTTATTAGCTGTGGCATCTAAGTCAATAAGAAGTTTATCTATTTTTTTAAAATCAGGCTCTAAACCCTTTATCTTTAAAGCAATTACACTATTAACATTATTGACTGCCTTAAGTACTCCTTTTCCCAAATATTTGGATTTGTCGCCATCCCTCAATTCCAGGGCTTCTTTTTCACCTGTGGAAGCTCCGGAAGGAACCGCAGCCCGGCCTAAAATCCCATTATCCAGAATAATATCCACCTCGATAGTAGGGTTCCCCCGTGAATCCAGAATTTGCCGCCCAATAGTCTCTCTTATTTTTTCCATATAATCTCCTATTCCTCTTTATGAAAACAGACAGGAATAGTAGAATAACACACCCGTTTTGCCTAGTCAAGCAAAAACTACCCCCTCTTCTTTATTGACTTTTATGAATATTCATGTTAAGCTAAATTTCTGTTCATAAAATAAGAAAAGAAAGGGAGCTAGAAAATGTCGGATTTAAGAAAATTAAAAGTATATTTTAGATTGCACTGGATCAAAATATTGCTTATAACCCTTGCCAGTATTTTAGGGATATTCACGGTTATCGTGCTTTCTGCCGGCGTCACTGCCATGCTTAACCTGGAGTCCTTCTATAAACAGCTGCAATTCTCAAGCATCCCTTTACAATTCTTCTTTTCAATTGTCACCGCGATTATCTTTGCTTCCATCTACACTATTTTCCATTATTGGTTCTTTTTTGGCGGGGGGATGACTAAATTAGGCCAGAAAAAAGTAAAAAGCGAAGAAGTAAATATACGCTGGAAGGAAGTCATTGGAATGGATGAAGTAAAACGCGAAGCCTGGGAAGTAGTACAGCTGCTCAAAGACCGCTCCAGCCTGCAGCGTGTAGGCGGCAGGGTAATCAAAGGGCTCCTGCTCTCCGGCCCTCCGGGATGCGGCAAGACCTACCTGGCAAAAGCTATTGCAACAGAAGTAGGTTTGCCTTTTTTATCGGTAGTAGGCAGCGAAATAGAAGGTATTATTGTAGGATTAGGGGCGGCAAAACTGCGCGCTCTTTTTAAAGAAGCCAGAGCCATGGCAGAGCTTCACGGCGGATGTATCGTATTTATTGACGAGGTAGATTCCATTGCCCGGCCGCGCCGCGGAGATATGGGTTTCGGCGGACAGATGAGCGCAAATGCCGCTGTAAATCAACTGCTCACGGAAATGGACGGCTTAAGAAAAATAGAAAATAATGTTGTAGTAATCGGAGCAACTAACGTTGATGAACGCGAACTTGACCCGGCTTTAATGCGCGCCGGAAGATTTGACAGAAAAATCTATATCGGATTGCCGAGCCTAAAAGACAGGGAGAATTTATTCCGTTTTTATCTTAGTAAAATAAAGTACGATCCAGAAAGCATCGATGTAGCTGTAGTTGCCCGGAAAGCGGTTTATAAAAGCCCTGCGGATATATCTAATATCGCCCGCGAAGCCAGTATTATCGCGGTGCGCAATAAAAAAGAAAAAGTTACCATGAAAGAAATAAATGAAGCCATGGACAGGATAGACTTAGGTTTAAAGAAACCCATTGAATTCAGCGAAAAAGAAAAAGAGCAAGTCGCCTATCACGAGGCCGGCCATGCTATCGTAGCTTACCTCCTGCACCCTACTGATGACGTCTTTAAAGCCAGTATCATTCCGCGCAGTATCGGGCTGGGGGTTGTCTCTCACCATTCGCGCCAAGAATCGCATATCCACAACCGTGAATATTACCTGGCTAACATTAAAGTAACACTGGGCTCATACGTGGCGGAAAAATTAAAATTCAATACCACCACCTCCGGCGTAGATGAAGATATGCATCAGGCAATGTGGTGGGCCTATAATATGGTCTGGCGCTGGGGCATGGGGCCGTCAGGCTTAAAAGGGAATTTTAAGGCATTAGAAGCTTCTTTTGGTAATCCTTTAGGATTTAGCACGCCAAACTTTCTTTCTGAAAAAACAAAAGAAAAATTAGATGAAGACGTGCAGAAGATAATCCAGCAGTGCCTCCAGGAAGTAGAAGGACTGTTAACCAAAGAAGCTCAACTGCTAGAGCGCTTCGCACAAGAACTGAAAAACAGGCAGGAACTCGATTATGATGAAATTGAAGCTATATTCAAGGAATGCGGAAAAGAAAGACTGCGCCAGCCATAATACCTATCCTCATTGCTGTGTTTCTATCGGGTTGCTTAAAGATAGAACCTACCTATACTAAAGAAAAAATCGTTGACTCTGTAATCTCGCTGTGCCTCACCGAATATAATATTGAACCTAAAGTCTGGCTGCTTGAAGACACGCTCTGGATTTATATCCCTGTCAGCTCTCTGATTACCAGCAACCTGCAGCTTGACCAGGAGACTTTTATAGCTATAAATAAAGTCATGCTCGGAGCAAGCCGGGTGGTATTAAGTATGAAGCCCCGGCCGCAATTTATAGTGGTAGTAGCCTCAGATACACAGCAATACGGCTTGGATTACATGATTACTACATGGATTCCGGATATAGTTAAATATCAGCTACAATTAATTTCGCGCGACGAATTCGGCAGGCGCAATTTAATAGAAATCAGCGAAGATGCCAAAGCCTTAGGCGATGAGGAAGGCCGGCATTTAGAAAAAAAAGATATAAACTTCTGGGAATTCTTAAGCCTTCAGATTTCCCAACGCATCCGTTTTAAATTTACTTTGGACCCCAAGTATCAGGATTATTTTAAATTGGGAGAAATAAATTCCGAAATCAGCGGTAATACTTTCAGGATAAAGGCTTATATAGAAAAAATTAAAGCCTTACCTGATGATAAAATTAACGTACAAAAGGAGATCGCTAAGATTGTTTTTGAGGTAATAAAAGCTTACGAAATCAAAGACTATCTTTTAATAGATATAGAAAATACTGCTACCGGCAAGAAAGCCCTTTTTACAAAATCTGAGCTGGTGAAGCTATTAAGGTAGGATTTTTACTTTTCTTCCTTGCAGTTTTAACTTGCCTTCTGCAACTAATTGAATGGCCTTGGGATAAAGTTGGTGCTCTATCTTGTGGATTTTTCTCTCTAAAGAATCCTCGCTATCGCCCTCTTCCACCATGACTGCTTTCTGCAAAATTATTGCCCCGTGGTCCATTTTCTCATCTACGAAATGAACGGTCACGCCGGTAACTTTTACTCCGTAATCAAAAGCGTCTTTTATAGCATGCGCTCCCTTAAAGCTGGGCAGCAGAGCAGGATGAATATTTATGATTTTATCTTTATATTGGGCGACAAATTCCGCACTCACTAAACGCATATAACCGGCCAGAACAATTAACTCAATATTGTTTTCCTTTAAGTGCTCGATAATTTTATCCTCATATCCCTTCTTATCATTGAAATTTTCTCTTTTTACTAAGGCTATCTTTATTCCTGCGCGCTTTGCTTTGGCGATTGCTTTGGCCTTGGGATTATCAGAGACTAACAAGGCTAAATTCGCTTTGATTTTACCTTTTTTTACTGCCCTGATTATAGCGGCAAAATTGCTGCCGCGTCCTGAGGCAAAAACAGCTATATTCATTCTTTCATCCTTATCGTCTTCATCGGACAGACTTTTACGCACTCTCCACACGAAGTGCATTTATTATAGTCTATAACTGCCAAATTATCAACTACGTGTATAGCATCAAATTTACAGGCTTTTTCGCACAATTTACAGGCAATACATCCTACTGGACAAACTGCCTTTGTACCTTTACCTAAATCACCAGAGTTGCAGGATACGTATACTTTTGCTTTTAGCGGAATCAAGCTAAATAATTTTTTGGGGCAAGCCTCCACGCATCTATTGCAGGCGCGGCATTTATTTTCGTCCACAACCGGTAAGCCCTCCTTTGACATTTTTATTGCGTCAAAATGGCATACAGCCACGCAAGTCCCGAATCCCAGGCAGCCATAAGAACAGTCCTTCTGCCCCCCAAATAGAAGATTTGCCGCGATGCAGTCTTTAGCGCCTTTATAAATAAATTTGTTCTTTACTCTCTCGGCTGTACCATTGCAATGTAAAACAGCTACCTGCTTTTCCGCTGCCTTAGCTTCTATGCCCAGGATATCCGCGATTTTCTTACGCGCTTCTTCATCGCTTACCGAACATCTTTGTAAGCCGCAATTTCCCTTAACCAAAGCCTCAGCAAAACCCCTGCATCCCGGCAAACCGCAGGCGCCGCAGTTTACTCCGGGCAGAATAGAGCATACCTTTTCTATCCGTGGGTCAACATCCACTTGAAATTTTTTTGCCGCCAGGGCAAGGCCTATGCCAAAAAGTATGCCTAATCCGCTTAAAGTTAAAATCGAGGCTAGCATGTCCATATTATATTAAAACCTGAAACCGTTAAAACCCATGAATGCCAGGCTGATCAAAGAGGCTACTAAAAAGGCAATGGGAATACCCTTAAAACACTCCGGCATATCGTTCAACTCCAGCCTTTCTCTTATTCCGGACATTAAAAGTAATGCCAAGGTAAACCCTACACCTGCGAAAACTGACTGCACCAGAGAAAGCGCAAAACTGAAAGCAACTGCCTGGCCCTTTACAAAAAAATTATTGATATTTAAGACCGTTACTCCTAAAACCGCACAATTAGTAGTGATTAAAGGCAGGTATATACCCAAAGTGCGGTACAAAATAGGGGATTTCTTTAATATCACCATCTCGGCAAACTGAACAAAAGTTGCTATTACTAATATAAAAGTTATAGTCCTTAAATAAGTTATATTAAAAGGCAGCAATATGAAACGGTAAAGCAGCCAGGTAATTATTCCTGACAAAGTCATCACAAATATAACTGCCGCCCCCATACTTATGGCCGGCTTGATATTGCGCGATACCCCCAAAAAAGGACACAACCCCAGGAACTTCGAGAGGATAAAGTTGTTTATGAATATCATGCTGATGATAACGGTCAGAAATAATTTTAATTCCATATTATTTTTTCCTGTTTTTAATCAGGTTGTTTATGGCGATTAATATTCCCAAAGTCATTAGAGCGCCGGGAGCTAATACCATGATACCCGCCGGATTAAAATTCGTTAAAATATTATGCCCCAGTAACGTACCATTCCCGAGTAATTCTCTGATTAATGCTACCGAAGACAAAGCTAAGGTAAAACCTACACCCATACCCAGGCCATCCATAATTGAAGGCAGCACCTTGTTCCTGGATGCAAATGCCTCTGCCCTGCCCATGATAATGCAATTGACTACAATTAAAGGGACAAAAATCCCCAAGCGTTTGGCTAACAAGGGGGCGAAAGCCGCCATGAGTAATTCTACGATAGTCACGAATGAAGCGATTACTACAATAAAGCAAGGAATACGGATTTTATCCGGCACAAATTTCCTTAAACTTGAGATAATCAAGTTAGAAAAAAATAAAACAAAGGTCGCCGCTATTCCCATGCCAATGGCATTTTCTAAAGAAGTTGAAACCGCCAACGCCGGACATAGCCCCAGGACAATCACGAATACGGGATTTTCTTTGAAAATTCCTTTTGTGAGCTCTTTAAACAGCTTTATCATTTTATTTTGCCGTAAACCCGGGGGGGAGTCGCCCTATCTATTAAAGGAACAAATGCATTCATAATCAAAATAGCAAATGAAACTCCTTCGGGATAGCCTCCCCATTTTCTTATAACAAAGGTAAGCAAACCGCATCCGATGCCGAAAACAATCTGGCCTTTTCTGGTCAGGGGCGAAGTAACATAATCCGTAGCCATAAAAAATGCACCCAGTATCACCCCGCCGGTTAAAACCGCAAAAAGAGGATCTCCTCCTCCAATGCTATTACCCGAAAATAGCCAGTTAAGAAACCCTAAAGTTAATATAAAAATTAAAGGGATGTGTAAAGAAATAATTCTTAAAACCAATAGAAAAACAGCTCCGATTAATAAAGCCGGTACTGCTACTTCGCCTATACACCCGGCACGATTGCCTAAGAACAGATCTAAATAACTCAGGCCCATTTCCGGCAAACTCATATTTGATTCTTTTAATAAGTATAGCGGGGTTGCAGAGGTTACGCTGTCAGCTTGCGAAAAAGGCGCAGTGAATTGCGTCATATATTTAGGCCAGGAAATTAAAAGGAAAGCGCGGGCAGCAAGTGCAGGATTAAAAATATTCCTGCCTAATCCGCCAAAGGCCTGCTTGGCAATAGCAATAGCAAAAAAACTGCCCACTGCAGGAATCCAAGGCGGCACCTGGGGGGGCAAATTATAAGCTACAAGCAAACCGGTTAAAACCGCGCTTCCGTCAAAGATAGTAATCCTTCTTCGCCTTAAAACTATAATCACGGATTCGGTAATGACAGCGGATAAAATAGAAATTGTAATCAGCTGTAACGAGTATAATCCGAAAGTAAAGGTGGCAGCTATTGCCGCAGGCGCAAGCGCTAAAATCACCATCCACATAATCCAGGAAATTGTTTCTTTTTTATGGATATGAGGAGAAGTGGATACGATTAATCTCTCATTCATTGGATTATCTTTTTAAGTGTCTGTTTTACGGAATCAATCAGCGCCGAAGAAGAGACAGTTGCCCCGGAAATACTGTCAATATTATCTAAGGCCTTTTTCCCTTTAAACCTACTAAGGAATTTTTCTTCAGTAATCTGTGTACCTATCCCCGGAGTCTCATTCTGCTCCAATACTTTAACCGCAATGATTTCTCCTTCAGGGGTAATGCTTACAACTGCCCTGATAACACTGGAATATCCTTTTGCTTCACTGATAAAAACATAGCCGATATTATTACCGGAGAAATCTTTAGCTTTATAGTAAACTAAACCTTCCTCCTCAACCTTCTCTATTCCTCGCGCTTGCGGCATTACTTCTTTAATTGCGTTGTTCTCTTGCTCAGCCTTTGTTTCTTCTATAATAGGTTGTGTTATGCTGGCAACAGCACTAAGCAATATTGCCGCAAAGAAACAGATTGAGAAAAGAACAGCGCTGTATTTTAAGGTCTCCTTCATTCTTCACCTCTTAGACATTAATTTCGCGTATTTCATATGCTGGACCATGTCTCTTTTTGATGGGCAGACAAAACTGCATAGACCGCACTCAATGCATTCTAAGACACCATAAACTTTCGCCAGTTCCCAATCTTTATTTGTAACAGCCAGGCTAATCATACATGGCATAAGCCCGGCAGGACACTGCCGTACACATTCACCGCAGCGAATACAAAATTCTTCCTTGGCCAGGCGTGCTTCTTTCTTATTTAATAAAATAACTCCGCTGGTAGATTTGGTTACCGCGACGTCCTGAGTATACTGAGCAATACCCATCATTGGCCCGCCAATGACTATCTTGGCCGGATCTTTTTTTAAAGGTGCGCAATAATCTATGAGGTTTTTTATCGGAGTACCGATACGCACCAGAAGGTTTTTCGGGCTGGCTAAACAGCTGCCTGTAACTGTAACTATGCGTTCGTAAAGGGATTTATATTTATATACGGCATTATAAACGGCAAACACCGTTGCTACATTATGCACTACTACCCCGACGTCAAAAGGAAGCTTGCCTGATGGGACCTCTTTATTAAGTATATTCTTTATGAGCTGCTTTTCTCCGCCTTGAGGATAATAAGATTTTAATACCGGCATAGAGTATTTTACGTTTTCTCTGCCAGAACCGCCAGCCTTAATTATCGCTTCTTTAAAATATTTTACAGCTTCGGGCTTATTATCTTCTATGGCAATATATACATTTTTTACTCCCAGGCATTTTACCAAAAGTTCTACACCCCGCAAGATTTCATCTGTTTTCTCTATCATTAAGCGGTAATCGCAGGTCAAATAAGGTTCACATTCGGCGCAATTAATAATCAAGTCTGTAACGGGCCTGGGAGGATTAAGCTTTACGTGGGTGGGGAAAGCAGCTCCCCCTAAACCTACAATACCGGCCTGACGGATAATCTCCCGTAATTGTTCCGGCGCCAAGGAGGGTATTTCTTCCTGCTTATAAGGATCCACAGATAAGACGAAACTGTCTTTACCGTCGCTTTCTATAACTATAGCCTTGCTTTTGCCTAAAACCGGATGAGGCCAATCCTGAATAGCTAAAATTTTCCCGGAAACCGAAGCATGTAGAACAGCAGATATCAAGCCTTGCGCATCGGCAATTTTTTGTCCTACTAATACAACATCGCCTGTTTTAACCACTGGTTCGCTGGGCTTTCCGGTATGCTGGCTTAAATAAAGATAGGCCTTAGAAGGAAGAGGCAGCTCTTCGATAATTTTATTTTCGGTCGAGTGTTTATTTTCTTCTATTTTAACCATGTGGTCTTACTATAATAAATAAAATTTACCAGGCCTAAGAGAGTAAATATACAACCCACTACAAAAAGAATCAAAACATGTGAGTACTTTTCCGCTAGAAGTCCGCTTATATACATGAATATCAAAAATCCCAGATGGATAATAATCTCTATAGAGCTGAAAATCTTTCCCATCATTGCATTATCGCTGACATTATGGATAATAGTGATCGAGGCGATAATAGTTGGAGAAACCACAAAGCCTAAAAGAAAAGAAAGAGCCGCGGCGTTTATAAAATAAGGGTAGCCGGACAAAACAAAAACAAAAATTATCAGCATTATACCGCTTAGGATAAGAGAAGAAAATATCATTTTATAATGGGAAATTTTTGAGCCAAAACGGCCATAGGAAAGAGAACCAAAAAATAAACCCAAGCCGAAAAACATCATCACCAGGCCTAAATCTAAAGTCGCCGAATGCAGGGTATTCTGCACAAAGGCAATCAGTACCACGGAAGCTGCGCCCAAAGCAGAAGACAGAATAAACATCACTCCTGCGGTAAACCTGATATCTTTATTTCGGACAAAATATAAAATGCCTTCCTTTACTTCCTGAAAAACAGATTTCTTAATCTTATCGATAACTTCTACTATCTCATGGCCGACTTTTTTGAGGTTTACCCGCGGAATAGTTTTCTTGGCGATTAAAAAAATCAAAAGCCCGGATATCAGAAAACTCCCCGCATCTAGATAAAAACCGCCCTTTGCACCCAGCCATTCAACCAATACTCCGCTTATTCCGAATCCTAATACTGCGGCAATCATACCGGTTATATGCACCAATGAATTAGCCATCAGTAAATCTTTTTCCTGTACCAGGTCCGGTATAATCGCCAGTTTTGCCGGTACAAAAAACCTTCCGATTGCAAAAATTATAAATATCAAAAAATACAAAAGAGCCATGCGTTCGGCGTAAAATAAAAATAAGGGGATGATTAAAACTAAAACTGCCCTTAAAAAATCGCAGATATACATGGTGCGGCGCCTGTCCCAGCGATCTACGTAAACTCCGGCAATAGGGCCAATCAAAAAAACAGGGATTATGGTAAACGAGAGGATTTTAGCAATTTCTACGGTAGACCCTGGCGCTCTTAAATAAACAAAGGCTATCAACGCCATTTGGCCAAGCCGGTCACCGACCTGAGAGATTATCTGGCCCAGCCAGAGAAAGAAGAAATTATGATTTTTTAGGATGTTGCCGAATTTAGACATATTTTTGCTTACTAATCCCGGGACCCTGCGAATAATCTTATGGAGCCGATGAGTGGAATCGAACCACCAACCTGAGCTTTACGAAAGCCCTGCTCTACCATTGAGCCACATCGGCACTCGAAGGATCCCGGTAAAATCAAAAATAAATATTCTGCGACAAATTAGGCTTTTTGCAGCAAAATATGCTTACAACGCATAAGTAATATTCGTTTATTATAGCATAATAAATATATTGACAAAACAAAAAAAGCTGATATAGTAAAAAACGAAAAGGAAATTTTATTAAAATAGTGAAAGATTTAAAAAGAATTTTATCTCCGTAAAGTACCTTAAAATTCCCAGTACTTTACGGTTTTTTATTTGGAGGGAGGTGAAAAAGTAATAAATGGCAAAAGGCAAAGTAAAATGGTTCAGCAATCAAAAGGGTTATGGCTTTATTACCGGGGAAGACGGTAAAGACGTATTTGTGCATCACAGCGCGATTCTAGGTGAGGGCTATAAAACTTTGGAAGAAGGGCAAGAAGTAGAATTTGAAGTTACTCAGGGGCCAAAAGGAGAACAGGCAACTAACGTCAACAAGTTATAAAGGGCTTCTAACCTAAAAAACCGTTGTCTCTAAATAGAAACAACGGTTTTTTTATTTAGTATTTAGATAAAATTATCTGCGCCTTCCTCTGCCACCGCCTTTGGCAGGAGTGCGTCCCCCTTGAGCTGCCGGTTTCTGGCCCTTCTGCATACCTTTATCGCGCCGGTCTTCTCTGCGGTCACGCCTATCTTCTCTTCTGTCAAGGCGGTCTTCTCTTCTATCTCTTAATCCAGCAGGTGATGCGCCTTCTCCTATTGGCGGGCCTAGTCTTCTGCCTGGGCCCTGTGCAGGCGGGCCAACTCTTCTACCTGGAAGCGGGCCTGAACCCTGACCTTCGCCTTTAGGAGGCGGACCAACTCTTCTGCCTAGGCCTTTAGGAGGCGGGCCAACTCTTCTTCCGCGAGGCGGAGGCTCTCCTTCCTGGCGCGCTCCTCTGATATCCTCTCTTAATTCTCCCCTGGCATCTTTTAATGCCTGCTGATCTTCTCGTTTCTGTTGGACATTCGCCTCATGGGTTTGTCTCAACTGCTCCCTGAGTGACCTTGCAGTCTCAAAATCCCCTGCCTGCTCAGCTTCTCTAATCTGTTCGCGCAATTGCTGCTCTTCTTCTCTTGCTGCCTGAGCACTTTCTTTTATGCTTTCTTTTTGGGCATCGACTGCCTCTTTGGCAGCGCTAATCTTACTTTGCCAATCAGTTTCTTCTTCTTGCGCCGACACACCGGTTGTCAATGCAAATAACCACAAACCAACAACCGTACTAATTAAAAATGGCCTTTTCATATTACACCTCCGTAAATAATATTATAAATACAAAAATTTTAAAAACAACTATTATTTACATATTAGATGATCGCAGCTTGGCCGCATAGAATTATCCTATATGGTATTTATAAGCGACCTGCCAAAAATCCTACATTTTTTCAACCAGACGTGATATTAAACCATCATGATTAAGAAGAGTAACAAAGAGGGTTACTTTACAACTACCAATAATACTACAATATCATCTCCCGCTTCGCCAGCCCAAGGCGCAAATTCTTTTTGCTTATTAGGACCCTTGCTTAAATAGTAACATCTAATTTCCCCTGTAACAGTTAACCAAAATGTGGCAAACTAAGCCTCTCCCCATGGGGCAAAGCGTACTTCATTTCTATAGGAACCGTTCCAGCCTGGAATTATCGGCTCATCGGGACTATCAAGTAAACCAGGGAACGCGTCATGCTTTTGTGTATCATAATACATCTGCCTATATGCAAAATGCTAATCCTTCCAAATCTGCATTTGCCTTGGCTATCTGGGCATCAAGTTTGCTTGTTTTAAAAAGAGGGATTATTGCTCTGGATAAGACGGTGAGGATAGTGATGACAATTAAAAGTTCTAATAATGTAAAAGCGCCTCTCATATTCTCTACTCTCGTCCACTTATACCACTGAATTAAATCCAAAAAAATAAAAAGAGAGGAACTTTTTGTAAGTCCCTCTCTTTAGATATGGTGCCTAGCTCCTCGCTGCGCTTCGGAGTCGGCAGTAACTCCTAAGTTAAAGTGCCGAGGGGGAGAATCGGACTCCCCACGCCGGCCTTTTCAGGGCCGCGCTCTACCACTGAGCTACCTCGGCTAAAACTTATTTTGACGAATTTAAAGCTAATTTATTATTCGCTGTGGTTTAATCTTTTTACCACAAACGGAGAAAAAATCAAGTAAAGTAAAAAGAGCGAAAACATGGTAGTGCCTGCTTTTTTAAAGAAGATGCTTAAAATTATTAAAAGGAATGAAGCTAAAAGAACGCTCTTGGTTTTTTTACCGAATAACTGTTGCAGTCCGTCTAGATTAAGGTATCTGGCCCGCGAAATCATCAATAATGCCAAAACCACTACTAAAAGGAGAAAAACAAACGGAACATATTTCGGCAATTCTGTAAGGTGGGCTGGGAAAGCTATCTCTGCTGTGGCCTGGCTTTTTCTGAATATCAAGACAAAAGAAGCCAATACCCCGCCGCTTGCCGTAGTAGGCAAACCATAGAAATACTTAGCCAGTTTTTCCTTAGGAGTTATATTATATTTTGCTAGGCGCCAGACGCTACAACATAGATATATTAATAAAGCCAAAGTAGCCCAAAGATAAAAATCGCGGTAAATAAAAATATAGCCTAAAACCGAAGGCGCTATGCCGAAAGAAACAACATCCACTAAGGAATCTATTTCCTTGCCGAATTCGCTTGGTTTTGGATTACGCCTTGCGATTTGGCCGTCTATGCCGTCAAAGATAACCGATAAAATTATTGACCAGGAAGCAAAAGTAAAATGGCTCTCCAAGGAAAAGATAACTGAGGCAAAGCCGCAAATCAGGCTTAAACCTGTAATAAAATTGGCTAAATAATTCATTTTACCTCTTCCATGATTTTTACGAACATATCCTGGGCTAAGTTTAAATTGGGAAAATGGTATTTACGAGCAGATACCCTTAACCTGGTTGTGGCGGCGGTTAACCTACTTAATCTTATATATACCCGGCTGGCTTCAATTTCTGCGTCAATCAAACCTCTTGCCTTATCTTCCTCTCTTATAGTACCGCGAATCCTGCTTATCCTTAAAGCAGCTCTCCATAAATTATCGTAATCAACGTCAGTCTCACCCTCAATGGTATCCTTACTTATTGCATAGCCTCCCACTACCCCCACGGCAGCGCCCACAACTAAAGCTGTTGCGCAGCCACATACCCCCGTAAACATAAAAATCAATAGTAAAAAAATCGGAATTATTTTTTTAAATTGGTATTCTTTACTTGCCATTTGATACACCTGCTAATCTTTTTTCCGCCTCCATGCAATCTTAACCAGAATTGCTAATACAGCAAAAATCAAAACCAGAGCCAAGCGAGTTGCCAGGATAAAAACCCTATTTTCAGCTGAAACGCCTTTCATAAATATAATCGGCAGCCATTCCTGCCAAAACCAGGTACCTAAAATTAAAAATAAAAATAAAGGAGTAATATATTTGATTATAAATTTATAAAAAACCGGTATGCGCATATCCGCGCCCTTATGTATCTCATCCCAGGCCTTTTCCATGCCGAAAATCCAGGCAAAAAGTATGGTTTCAATCGTAGCAAAAACCACGAGAAAGAATGTTCCTCCCCAAAAATCCAATTCATCGACTACGCCGTTTTTCAGGAAAAATACCACTGCGTGGCACAATAAAAAGGTGACCGCGCCGAAAATAAATACCGCCTTTTTTCTGCCGATATCAAATTCATCCTCCAGGAATGCGATTGCCGGCTGGGCCAGAGAAACCGAAGAAGTCACCCCTGCTAAAAATAAAAGGAAAAACCAGATAAAACTTAATACTTGCGCCCAGGGTAATTGATTTAAAACTAAAGGCATGGTCACAAAACCTAAGTTAAATACTCCGGACTGAGCAATAGACTGTATATTTTGCGGCCCGAAAAAAACAAATGCAGCCGGAATAATGATACTGCCGCCTAGGATAACCTCTGCCATCTCGTTTGTGCTGGCAGCAGTAAGCCCTGATAATGCCACATCATCTCCCTTAGAAAGATAACTGGTATAAGTAAGGATTACTCCGATACCTACGCTTAAAGTAAAAAATATCTGGCCGGCAGCTTCCAACCAGACCTTTGCCGACTTTAAAGCAGAAAAATCGGGATTCCACAAGAAACCAAATCCATTAGAAATATTCCATGTAGGCCTGGTTGGATCCGGAGCACCAAGAGTTATCACTCTGAAAAATAAAACTAAGCCGAAAATAAATAAAAGCGGCATGGCAATCTTACAAACCTTCTCTATACCTCCGCGAATACCGTAATAAATAACGCTGATATTTAAAATAAAGGTGAGCAGGAAAAATAGATAAGCACAACCCAAGCCTTTAAAATATTGATTACTTTCTATCCCCTGAAAACCCCTCAAGAAACTTTGCATTGTAGCCTGGTCGGCGAACCTGCTGTATTTGCCAACCAGATTAAAAAAACTATAAGCCAGCGCCCAGGATTCGATATAAGTGTAATATATAAATATTACTAGGGGCCCGAAAATGCCAATTACCCCGAAATACTTGATAAAACGGTTCTTCTGCCAGAGGCTATGGAATATTCCCGGAGCAGTCCCATGTTCAAACCCTCCTCCGAAACGGCCCAAGGTCCATTCAATCCACATCAGCGGCAGGCCTAATAAAAAGAAAGAAACAAAATAAGGGATCATAAAAGCGCCTCCTCCATTTGAGGCCACTTTAGCGGGAAACCTTAAAAAATTCCCCAACCCCACCGCAGAGCCCGCCACTGCCATGATTATCCCTAAGCGCGAACCCCAGCTATCCCTTATTTTTAACTTTCCCATAAAATAATTTCTCTGTCCTTTCTAAGCCCTTTGTCACTTCTGGGCTTAATTGCTCTCCGAAATCGATTGTTTTTGGCTGAATAATTAAAATTATTATATCCGTACTTAAATTACTTTTCAAGTAATTTATCAAAAGTGTTATCGAGGAATTATGGGTAAAAAATAAATTAGTAGTCTCTAAATCTTTACCATCAAATATTCTGATTTCACCGGGCTTACCCCCAAAATCCAGCGCATCCACAAGTAATATTGTGTCAGGCTCCTCCCTGATAATCTTCTCTAAATAATTTTCCGGGGTTTGCCCGACATTAAAAACAGAAAAGGGGACTTTATCCTTTATGCGCTCAGCCAGAATCGGCCCCACTCCGTCATCAGAACGCATAGTGTTACCTATGCCTACGACTACTACTTTGCCTTTTAAGCGTGAATTTAAATCCATTTCTATAGCTCTAATCAAATTTTAAACTTCTCTTATAGGGGTATGCCCAAATCTTTAACTACTACCTTACCGCAGTATTTTGGACCATTAGCTACTGTCATACCCCGCTTTATTGCTACGAAGGTTACGGTCTTATCTGCCCTTACGCAACAACCCAAAACTTTACCATTATTAGCGTCCAGCCCCGAAGGTATATCCACAGAAAGCACAGGCACTTTTAAGGAATTAACCATCGGGATAATTTCGCGAAAAAGCCCCCTTACCTCTCCAGATAATCCTATACCCAAAAGCGCGTCAATAATCAAAGGGTATTTTAAAATTATATTCTTTACTTTCTTCCAATCACCTTCCTTCACCTCTATTATCTTTTGTTTCAATTTTAAAAGAATATCTAAGTTTACCTTGGCTTCGTTTTTCACCTCTTGCTTCTTTCCTGCTAAAAAAATAAGCGGCTTTATCCCTTTAACTAAAAGATGCCGGGCGGCGGCAAAACCATCCCCTGCGTTATTGCCTTTTCCGCAAAATATTGCTACCTTTTTGTCTTTAGCGAGCATTTTCACTGCTTCCTCGGCAATTTGCCTGGCAGCATTCTCCATTAGTAAAAGGCCGGATATTCCAAACGCTTGCTGGGCCTTTATGTCAATTTCTTTAGCTTTTTGGGAAGTAATTACCTTAGAATTTCTTACCATGGCGGTAAGGACGGGTCTTATTAAATTCTATTTTTTTAAGCAGAGAACCCTCCAAATCAATGTTTCTTGCTCCACAATAGTCAAAAATTCTTATGCAGCAATCGGCTAATTCTTCGGCAATAGCGCTTTTTTTGGCGTGATTACGCATTGCCTCTAAGGCCTCGGACAATTCAGAGTGCATCAGGGCAATAAGCTCGCCTTCGTTTCGCTCCTCTTGCCACCAGCCTTTTTCTTTTGCAATAGCGTGGCATTCTTTAATATAATTTTTTATCCCCCATTTATCAGACATTTAATCTCTCCTTAAGATTACTGGTTAATATTTTCTTCTAACCTGGAAAACAATTTATCCGAGATTAATTCCCTGGCATAAGTACTCGGCGAAGATACCTCTATACGCGTCTTATTCTTATCCTCCTCTGTGAAAAATATCCCCACTGGAGTTGTATCTTCTTCGGAAACGTAAACAGCAACTAATTTCTTTTCTGCGTCTTTAGCATAAACATAGGCCTTTATATCTTTTAAGATAGCTAAGGTTTTTCCGTAGCACTGTGAGTAGTCATAATTGAAGACTTTCACTATCGCAGTTTCCTTGTTATCTTCTAAAATACGGGTTGAAACTCCGTAAAAACGCTTAGCCACTTCGCTTAAAGCTGCACAGCCGCACATAAAAAAAAGGCAAAAAAATAACATGAGCCGAATACCGCTATATTTAATAATTTTCATATTCTCACCTCTTTATTCGTTTATAATCTGCCGTATTTTATCAAGGTTTTTGCGCGTTTCTTCTTCTCCTCTTTTAGCGAAATCTTCTGCGCGGTGTAATTCCAGCCAATGTATGCCTCTTAATCCCGGATGTAATACAATGTCGGCTAATTGCGCTTCTTTCTTAATCATCTCTGACTGCATAACTTCGATACTGCTGAATATTATACTCAGAATATTTGTTTTAAGCTTACTTTGTAAATAACGCTTTAAACTAAAAATACTCTTTTTCTTTGTTTTTTCCTCGATAATATCTTTCTTCAACTTTTGGCGTTCACGTAATATATCTTCCCGTGAAGGAGTAACATTTACCGCGATGATTTTTCTTGCGCCCATTTTAAATAAAGCCTCCGTAGGAAGCGGGTTAATCACTCCGCCGTCCATAAGCATACCTTCCTGTGCTATAAAAGGCGCGAATACCCCGGGCATGGAACAACTTGCCATAATCGCATCGCTAAGCAGCCCCTTATCCATGATTTTTGGTTGCTTATGCTTTACGTCCGCGGCGATAATCTTTAAAGGAAGTTTGACATCGTGAAATGTTTTACTACCCAAATGTTTTTTAAAGAAAGTGTGCAGCTTCTTACCTTTAAAAAAACCTAGCAAAGGAAAGGTCCAATCCATTAAGCTCCACATATATTTGGGCTCTTTGAATTCCCTGGTAATTTCTAATATCTCCTGACTGTTCTTGCCTATAGCCCAAAGGCAGGCAATAAGCGCACCGATGCTGGAGCCGGAAATTACATCAATGGGAATTTTTTCTTCTTCAATAACCTTCAGGACTCCGATATGGCATAAACCGTAGGCAAAACCTACCCCTAAAGCCAGACCCACCAGACACTCTCCTATTTGACGGGCAATCCTCCTAATTACCTTGGCATATTCACAATCAGGTTCGTCTAAAACTATCCTGTCAGCGGCGCCAAATTCTATTTTCGGCAAAGTGGCGAATATAGGATGATTCAATATTGCAAGCTGCTCCTGGCTAGTTAAATCCGCTGACTTATATTCATTAATAAGTATGCTTATTTTTGCCTTTTCAAACTTAAACCTTCTTTTTAACCTCTCGATTAAATTACAAGTCCTTTTTAAATCCACGGGTTCAGGGCTAGTCAATATATGGATAAGGTCTGACTGGTTGAGCATATTAAAAACATTACGCTCCATTAAAGAAGGCAAATCCAAAACTATATAGTGGTAATCATTGACTAAATGGGTTATAATTTCTACTAATTTTCTCACCGAAGTTTCATCTTCGGGTTTATAGCAAAGGCAGACCAAATCCAGGCCGAATTTACTTTTCAACACAAATTCGCTCGCCCCGGAGAAATGCGCTGAATTATCTGAAAGATTAAAAATAGAATATTCGCCGTTAAAGCCTAATTTGTTAAAAAGGCTGTGCTGGCTGTCAGCCGGACAAATGTCCAATATGATTGTCGATTTATGCGTTTCTTTATAAAGGCTTAGGCTCAAATTTAAAGAGTATATGGATTTTCCGGCCTGGGAATAGGAACTAAAAACAGAAATTACCGTAGATTCAAAAATCGTTTTTTGATGTAACCCCTTGTTTTTTAAGCGGCGGGATAAAGTCCGGCTTAAATCAATTGCCAGGCGCGGAATTCTTTTTAAAATAATATCAAAGTTTTCTTTGCTAATAACCAAAAGCAGGCAATCGTTTAAAGCCCTGGCGGTTACAGAATGTGATTCGCCGGTAAGCAAAGATATAATTCCAAAATACTTTCCGCGGTGCAGATATTCTACTATTGTCTCATTTCCCTGTTTATCTCTGGTAAAAACAACCACTCTACCCAGGATAACGCAAAAAAATGCGTTGGCAGGCGAGTTTTCTTCGTAAATAACCTGGCCCTTTTTAAATTCTAAAAATGCGCTCTTCTGCTTGATTAAATTCTGTTCCTGGCGGGACAAATCTGCAAATAAGGGGATTTCCTTTAATATTGAATTTTTATTGACTAATTCCATTTAAGCAAAGCTTATTTCAGGCAAGATAATCCTTAGAAAACGGCTAAAATCATTTATATTATTATAACACTTATTTCTAAATAAGTTTATTGCTTTTACAAACTTCTGCGTAACGCCTGGCGCTGTCTCTTACTGTGCGTCTAAAATTACTGTAATCTACTTCAATAAGCCCGAATCGCGGAGTAAAACCTTTATCCCATTCGAAATTGTCCAAAAGAGACCAGTAAATATATCCCAGGACTCTAACACCTTTCTTAATCGCCAGATTTAAGCTCTCTAAATGCTCTCTGATGAAACCCCACCTTAAATTATCATCTTCGGTGCAAATACCGTTTTCCATAATAAATACCGGAAGTTTATATTTTTTTAATTTTATGAGCAGGGTAAATAAACCTTCGGGATATATATCCCAGCCCAAAAAATTCTTAGGCAACTTGCTATGTCCGTGCCTACAAACATCCATTAGAAGATTTTTAAAACGCCATTTTTCTACATCTACGAGGCTGCGGTTATAATAATTGATTCCTATAAAATCTAAAGACCTATGCCTTATTAAATTTTCTACTAAAGAAAAGTTGTAAATCCTGTCTCTTAAATAGGTGGCTAATATATTTTTTAAATTATGGCTGCAGGGGACAAACGCCTGCATATTATGAGCGATACTGACCGAAGGCTCAATTAAATTATTTCTTTTATAAATATCATGAATAAGCCTATAAGCTTTAATATGGCAGGATATTAAATTTTTTTCTACCTGTCTTGCCGCGGGAAAAGACATAACCTGGGGCGGCCATTGTCCTAATATATATGAAAAATATATATAAACAATCGGCTCGTTTATAGTTACCCAAAAACGCACATTTCTACTCAAAGCGATAATAACCTTTTCTATATAGCGCAAAAATAAAGCTACCCCCTTTTTGCTCTGCCAACCTCCAAGTTGAGCAAACCAAACAGGAGTGGTAAAGTGGTGCAGCGTTACAATAGGTTCAAGCCTACGTTCCTTTAGGGCCTTAATAACCTCTATATAATGTTCTAGTTCTTCTTCGCAAAATTGGCCTTCTTGGGGTTCTATACGGCTCCATTCAATGGATAAACGGTGGGCATTATGGCTTAAAGATCGGGCAAGGTCAAAATCTTCTTTAAAAAGCTGGTAATGGCGGCAGGCTTCACCAGAAACCTCCTCTAACCCAACACTCTTCTCCCACTGCCACCAGTCGCTGTTGGTATTATTTCCTTCAACCTGATAAGCAGAAGTAGCTGCACCCCAATAGAAATCTTTAGGAAATTCGAGCATAATTTTAGGTTATTATAACACCTAAATAAAAAAATCCCAACAAAATGTTGGGATCAAGTTTAAAATAAAAAACATCCAAGCCGGATTTTATTGTTTAGGCAGGTATTTGCTTAATGCAGAAGTGGTCTGCGGACCAACCTTACCATCGACTTTGAGGTTATTGGCTTTCTGAAAATCCTGGACAGCCTTTTTTGTCATCGGTCCGATTTTACCGTCAATTTTACCGTGGTAGTAACCTGCTTTTTTTAAAGCCTTCTGGATCTGCCTGTTTGTAAGGATAGGCGGCTTGGCAGAAACAGCTGTTTTGGGCTTTAACTCTGCTTCAGATGCAGGGGCCGATAAAGATTCTTGCTCTTCTTCTGCCAAAGGTAAATTGTTATCAATTAAGCGTTCCAATTCACTCATGGAAACAGGCCCCTCAGGCTGCTCTATGCGACGCCTTTTGCTTAAGTTAATTAAAATAATAATAAGCAGCAAACCTAAAACTATAAATATGTATTTTTTTGTAGTCATAGTATTTTACAAATTCTTGATCTTAGGATAAAACAGGTTAAGGCTAAGAAAAAATATAGCACAGATTATTCCGTTTATCAATAGCGCCTGTGATACCCCAAAAACCTGCGCCAAGCTTCCGGCAAGCAGATTGCCAAAAGGCATGAAGCCGGCAAAAGTAAACATAAATACGCTCATTACCCTGCCTCTGATTTCATCAGTAACAATGCCCTGTAAGATGGTATTTATCAGTGACACTGCGGTAACGCTACTTGCGCCTATAAATGCCAAACTGATAAAGGAAAAAGCATAATTCCTAGACAAAGAAAGCAAAATTAATGAAAAGGCGAATATGACCATCGAAATTCCCAGGAGCTTGCCCTTGAATTTAAAATCACCGAGGCCGGCTAAGATCAAAGCTCCTACAACCGCTCCTACCCCTGAAAAAGACATCAGATATCCTAGGCCGCTTATACCCACTTTCAATATATTATCCGCAAAAACCGGCATTAATATTATATAAGGGATGCCGAATAAGCTGGAAACCGCAACCATAGACATTAATATTAATATCTGGCGGTTATTTTTTACCGCCGAGAGCCCTTCACACAAGTCCTTTAGAGGGCCGTGGTTTTTATTGTTTAAGGGATTACCGTTGATCTGAATCAGCGCCAGTGCAATGATCATTGCGGTAAAACTGAAGGCATTTACATAAAAACACCCGCTCATCCCGATAACCGCCACCAGAATTCCCGCCAATACCGGCCCGATTATCCGGCTGGAATTAAAAGCCACGGAATTTAAAGCTATGGCGTTGAGTAGATTTTTTTTATCGACCAGGTTGACTACCACTGCCTGACGAGAAGGGGCATCAAAAGCCATGATTATCCCGTTTAATACCGCGATGAACATTATCTGCAGCGGCGTGATTAATCCCCTTTGGGTCAAAAAAGCCAGCACAAAAGCCATGAGCATAAAAGAAACTTGCGTAACCATAAGGATGACTTTACGGTTAGCCCTATCCGCCATTACTCCTCCGAAAAGTGAAAGAAAGAAAACCGGTATATGAGTCAGAAAACCTACCAATCCCAGCAAAAATTCGGATTTTGTCAACTGGAACACCAACCAGCTTTGGGCTACTATCTGGATCCAGGTGCCGATAAGGGAAATAAACATTCCCAACCAATAGATTCTGAAAGCTTTTAATTTTAGCGAAGAAAACATAATATTTTTTAGGTAAGCTGACTAAGATTCCAAGATTACCTGACGCCTGCAGCGCGGGCAGAGAATTTTTATGCGGTCAGCACGCTTAAATTCATTTTCTTTTCTTGGCGGGAAGTCTTCCTTTGGGGATAAACCTAAATTCCTTAAATAAAAGAGCATGAGCGAGGGATTAGAGAAACAAAGGGGCCCGAGTTTCTTGGCTACCCATAAGATCTGATCCCGCGGCGCAATTACTTCGCCGCAGCATTCGCAACGTATCAGCTCTTTTTCGATAGTCTGCTTCAAGTCCTCTCTTTTACCGGTGGTAGCCAAGTCAAACTCATTGGATAACATGATACCTTTTGCGGTAAGGCAATTTGCCTGACACTGCCCGCAAAAAATACACATATCCCAATGTACGGTTAAAACTCTTTTACCGTCCTGCTCAACCATTTCTATGGCTTTTGCGGGACAAACCTGAAAACAGGCACCGCAGCCGGTACAGTCTTCTTCATGAAACTCCGGGCGTCCCCTGAATCTTTCGAATGGCTTATGAGGCTGGAAAGGAAACTTAGAGGTATAAGGCCCCTTGATTAATGCCGCAATTGCTTCTTTTAATTCGCGAAGTTTAGGTTTTTTCATTTTTTCTCTTTGGCGTATTCATCGCAAACCGATTCTTTACAAAGCCCTACTCCCATTTTGTGCGCGCTGCGGGAGAGCGCATGTGCAGCTACGGGAGCAGTTAAGATTAAAAATAAAATGCCTAAAAGGGCTTTTATTCCCGCGGCTGTGAAACCCTTAAATAAAAATAATCCGAAGAGTATACTGCATGTCCCCAAAGTCACGCTTTTTGTGGAAGCCTGAAGCCGGTTATAGACATCCGGCAGGCGCACCAGGCCCAGGCACCCGAAAAAATCAAAGAATAAACCCACAGTTATAAAGAATAGGCCGATTATTTCATTCATCAAAGTTCCTGCCCTCCATGTATTTTGCTAAGGCTAAAGTCGAAATAAAACTCTGCAATGCCCAGGCAATACCGATATCAATATACCAATCCCTGCCGGTAGGTATGCCTAAAATAGCACAAAAACCCAGAATTAAGATTCCCAGAATATCTATAGCCACTGCCCTGTCTGCAGCAGTAGGCCCTCTGAATATACGCCAAAGGCAAAATACTGCGCAAAGAAAAAGTACGGAAAAAGAGCGTTTTAAAAATTCCGACTGCCACTCTAATAAAGATTCAAAGGGATAGTATATAACCATCCCTAAAATAATTATAATCGCTAATAACCCTATTAACCAGCGTAAACGTTTCATTCAAAAACCTTTTTTAATATATCCTCAAACCTCTTAACAATAATCCGGGTTGCCTTTTCGACATCCTGATCCTGAACGCTGATCCAGTGCACATATAAAAAACCATTCTCAGAATCTACATCTACGCTCATTGTCCCGGGAGTCAGAGTAATGGAATTTGCCAAAAAAGTCAAAGCTGTATCTGATTTTAAATCGGTTTTTACTTTCACGATCCCCGGTTTTATGGGTAAATCCGGGTGGCCTACGCGATAGGCAACGTCAAAATTAGCCTTTATGCATTCCCAGATAAATACCGGAATGTAGTAAAGAAACCACAGATAGCGCTTTAAGGATTTAAAAACATGCGGCCTTTTCACAAACATATCACCGGTTATAAAAGCTACCAGGCAGGCGATTAAAATTCCGACCAGAAGATGCTGAAAATCAACCGGCCAGCCTAATAATGTCCAGACTAAAAAAGCGAGGAAAAATAAAATAATTCGGCTCTTTCTCATTTTAAGGCCCAAAAAACTGATTCTTTATAGGCATTACCCGATACTAAAACATCAACCGCTGATTGCAAGAATCCCTTTAATTGAGGTAAAATCAACAAGCCCCCCATCAAACAAATAACCGCTAAGATAATCATAGATAAACGCATTATCCCCGGAACTTCTTTTATATCTTTTAAGCTGGATTTTCCGAAGAATGCGTATTTCTGCACTTTCATAAACGAAGCCAGGGTCAGGATACTTCCGGCAATTGCGCAAAAAGCCAGGCCTATCCGATTCGCCTGGATGCAAGCTAAGATAATGATTAACTTACTCACAAACCCGTTAAAAGGAGGAATGCCCGCGATAGACATGGAGGCAATTAAATTTGTATTTGCGGTAACCGGCATTTTTTCGCGTAAGCCCCCCATTTTTTGTAACTCCCTGTTGCCCAAAGAATATTCTATGGCTCCTGAATTTAAAAATAATAA
>Ga0180301_10000080_pt1 | contig 65471 bp, 64 predicted proteins | sample GuaBasSediGuay16_FD_121797 | JGI IMG/M metagenome (GOLD analysis project Ga0180301, IMG submission 121797) | Subseafloor sediment microbial communities from Guaymas Basin, Gulf of California, Mexico - Guay16, Core 4569-2, 12-15 cm | ecosystem: Environmental > Aquatic > Marine > Hydrothermal...
AAACTAACATTATAGAAAACTAAGTATCTTTCTTAGCATTGAAAAATTATAGGCAATTCACAGCGTCGAGGTATCTCGGGACGATTTGATTCGTATATTTATTTAGGATTAAACGCTATAAGGTAGGAGATAAATTCGCTTATTTATTTGAGGAATAACGACTTAAGCTCCTACTACTCTTAGAATAGTTTTGATACCAATATTATTCTTCACCTAATGAGACAGAAAGTCTTGTGTTTTTAATATCTTTGAAACGAAACAAATTTCAAGAAAGTGAAAACTTGGCTTTGATTGCATTTGTTGGGCATGCTTCAGCGCACATTAAACACATGATGCATTGAGGGTGTCTTATATCGCTTTTGAACGACAGAATAGGAATATTAAGTAAGCAATTTTTCTCACAAAGTCTGCAATGCTCGCCAAGACATTTTTTGGGATCAACATAAATTTTCAGAAAGCTGTACTGGCTACCTAGACCCATTAATCCTCCTAGAGGACAGAAAGTTCTGCACCAGAATCGTGGAAGATAGTAGTTTGACAGTATTGCGATGATTATTATGAAAATTCTAAACCAGAAAACGCCAGGATATTTTGTTAGTTGAGAGAGATCTTGGAAAGTTTTAGGATACAATCTCCAGTAGATATACCAGAAGAGCATACTAAACAAGCTAGACGTAGGATCAATTATTGTTGATGGTTCTCTACTAAATTCTCCAAAATAAGATGCGATGCTGGTTCCTATAGCTTCGTTGTAACCAATAGAGAAATCAATGAACAAGAATAAAGCTGCCACGAACAAGGATATTTTGAAAAGCCCTATGTTTGTTTTGTTGGACACTCTCATCTTTCGACCTAAATATGATGTTAAGTCACTTATGAATCCAAATGGGCAAACCCACCCACAGAAAAATCTTCCAAATATTAGTGATCCGAGGGAGATAACAGCGATTGCTAAGTACGGGAATATAGCCGCGGTCACCATTATCTCTAGTAATTGCCAAGCTCCCATCACTGTAGTATAGGGATTACCTGCGGGAATCATTACTGGGAGGACTATCACTGATGCGGCTATACCAAATACGCCGCCAAATATCACGAAGAATGATATAAATTGAATGATGCTCCTAATTATAGTTATTCTTTTAGAAGGTTCATTTTCTTTCTGCATCATTTTTTAGTCACCTCTAACTTAAAGAGCTTTTGGTAAACCTCCATTTTCATACTCAATTAGCTTTGAGAGGATTTCTTTCACTATTTCCCATTGCTTGTATTTGATGGCCATTACTAAGGAGATGACTCCTATAATCACCAATAGGGCTCTAATACTTATCTTACGGAAACTCATAGAGGCACCTTAGAAAAGTCCGCTAATGATATCCCAGCTATACCTAAGAAATTTCTCTCTTGCATCCCTTATATTTTTTAGCATCTTATCGAAGGAGTATTTATTGCTCAGTTCCTTTAATTTTAGGAGACTAGGATCGTACCCTACTAGCCCTGGAAGACCTCCTTCAATTTCTTCTGGCGGGGATTCTAAGAATTTTTTCTCAGTAATAAGTATTTTGTTGAAGGTCTCTGGAAGCGCTGAAAGAAATTCAACATCATCAATAACTGCTGGAGCAGATTTTCCAGTTCTGATCATCTTAAAGAACTCCCTTATTACTTCTTTTTCTTCAGAGAATATCCGCGAATATATACGTGATATAAATGCAGAACGGGTCTGATTATAGCCCGGTGTTCTAAAGTCGATTATGTATACTAATTGACGAATTCTTTCGGATACTTCGCTTACAATTTTTGGTGGGCTAGAAAGAGCAGTTTCATACGTAGTATAGAGCATTAATACTCCATGGATTAATTTTGAGTATGTTATTGGCTCCTTAGCGTTTTTTAGATAGAACTTGCAGTAATAAACTCCAGGACCCAAGATGAGAATAGCATCCCGACCATACACAGTTTGCCAAGTGATCTCCTTACTAGAAAGGAGAATAACCTTACTATCGATTATGCGTGATATTACACGACCTTTAAAAGCTCCCATCCACTTAGCTTGAACAAGATCACGCCATTTTGGAAAAATTATCAGTTTTAATCCCTGCATTAATTCTCTCTTTATAGTAGATATTTCGTGACGAATACGGGCTAGTTCTCTATCTAGAATCGTTCTTGCCATGGATACCGACGTTTTTTCACTCTTAACAATCTCGGAAAAAAACCACTCTACTTCTTCCCGTGTCAGAAATTGAGTCTTCTTTATCTCTTCTAAAGTGCGAATATCTAAAAGCAAGTCTCGGAGAGTCTCTAATACTCTTTCCTTATTCGTTAAATCGATCAATTTCCTTTCAAGATCAATAGTGCTCATTATGCCCATCTCATAGTAATCCTTTTTAGTCAGTAAGGAAACTCACTAATCCTCCTAAAGTGTATTTGATAAATTTAAATCCATAAATCAGTCTTAGCATTAACCAATATATCGTTATTTGAAAGAATTAATCATGATCGGAGGAAAAGTTGTTCATTGGGTGAAAAAGTATGCCGAAATATCACGCTCCAAGACGAGGATCGCTAGGGTTCGTTAGGAAAAGGGCCAGCAGAATATATCCACGTGTATCTACGTGGCCAAAAATTGATGAAGTAGTCCCACTAGGTTTCCCCGCTTATAAGGTTGGTATGGTATCGGTTCAAGAACTTTATGAGAGGCCGGGTAGCCTATTTCATGGTATTAAAAGAATGATTGCAGCAACGGTTCTTGAAGCACCACCTATTCGAGTTATGGGGGTTCGTGTGTACAAATTGACGGCTTACGGATATCAAACTATTGGGGAAATCTGGACACCAGATATAACAGATTTCGAGCGAAAATATCTGGGACGAAAAGTAACACTGCCTAAGAAAGAAACATTAAGCGAAGAAGCAGTTAATGAAAGAAAGGAGAAATTCTTGGAAATGGCTAAGATGGGTGAAATTGATAGGGTAAGGTTAATAATAAGGACAAGACCTGAATTGACAGGAATAGGTAAAAAGAAGCCAGAAGTTATGGAAATTCAGGTAGGCGGGCCCGTATTAGATGCTTTACAATATGCGTTAGATAAACTAGGAAAAGAAATATCTGTCACAGATGTGTTGAAACCAGGACAATTAGTTGATATCATTGGAGTTACTAAAGGGAAGGGGTTCCAAGGCGTTGTTAAACGTTTTGGAGTGAAAATTTTGCCTCCTAAAACCAAGAAAGAGAAGAGAGCAGTGGGTTCGCTTGGCCCATGGACTCCGGGTAGAGTTGCTTGGACAGTGCCTCGATATGGCCAACTAGGATTCTTCAAGAGAACGGAGTATAATAAGCAAATACTAGCTATAATAACAGGTGATGAAATTGAGAAATTGAATCCAAAAAGTGGATGGATGCATTATGGAGTGATTCGTAACCCAGCAGTAATTATCAGAGGATCAACGTTTGGTCCACCAAAGCGTATGATCTTCTTAAGATATGCGATAAGACCAAGCTTTCAGCCTAGAGAACCTAAGATCTTCGCGATATACTATTCTAAGGAACAGTTACCCATAACTATTAGTTAGAGATCTCATGCATCAGTTTTGGGGTGAGTAGCGGTGAAAGTTGGCGTGTATGATCTTTCGGGAAGAAAAATTGAAGAGATAGAATTACCAAAAGTTTTTCAGACTCCAGTTCGCCCAGATCTCATTTGGAGAGCGTTTCTCGCTATCATGTCTGAAAAATATCAGCCTAAAGGTAAAAGTCCTCTAGCCGGTAAAAAACATGTAGTCGAGAGCCCAGGAACGGGATACGATATATCAAGGGTATCTAGAACTGGAGGAGGATTCGGTATAGCTAGATTTATCGCATTAGCAGTTGGTGGACGCAAGGTTAGGGCTCCAAAATCAAATAAGGTAATTATTGAAAAGATAAACAAGAAAGAAAAGTTGAGAGCTTTAGAGAGTGCTATAGCAGCTACGGCAGATCCTATCTTAATACAGATGAGGGGACACAAACTAGGAGATGTGAGAGAAGTTCCAATTGTGATAAGTGATGATTTTGAATTATTAAAGAAAACATCAGAGGTACGTAAAACCCTTTATGTGCTCGGACTAAAGGAGGATCTGGAGAGAGCTTCAGAGGGAAGACGAGTAAGAGCGGGTAAAGGAAAAAGACGGGGAAGAAAATACAAGCGGAGAAAGGGACCACTAATAGTTGTATCTGGTGAACATGAGGAAATTATTAAGGCAGCAAGAAATATTGAAGGAGTCGATGTAGTACCAGTTAATTACCTAAGCGTAGTTCATCTCGCTCCTGGGGGGCATCCAGGCAGATTAACTATCTGGACAAAGAAAGCTATTGAAGCAATTCAGAAAAGAATAGATGACCAATGGGCACGGCTAAGAAGAACTAAAGAAGAAAAAGTCATCATGAAAGCAACTGTCTAAGGAAGGAAGGTGTGTGATAATGGCGAAAGATAAGAAAGCGAAAGTAAAAACTAGGGCAGTACTTAGAAGAGCTCTTAAAATAGATGATCCCTTCAAAGTAATTAAGAGGATAGTAATTACCGAAAAAGCGATTGAACTAATTCAAAGAGAAAACAAACTAACACTTATAGTGGATAGAAGAGCTAATAAACCAACAATAAAGAGAGTAGTGGAAAATCTCTTTGATGTAGAAGTCGAGAAAGTAAACACAATGATAACACCTGAGGGGGAAAAAAAAGCAATTGTGAAGTTAGCGAAGGATTACTCGGCGATAGAGATAGCGTCTAATCTAGGAATCCTCTAGTTCTGTATATTTTTCCCCCACATTAAATCTGTTGGGTACAAAACATTTTTAGAAAAATTGATATTATGTGTCTGATAAACTGTTCTTATTGACTAGCTTGTAGCAAGTTGGGTGGTCTCTGATTTTTATTATAATTTGTCGGGATAAATATGCATTCTCCCTGATCATATGTCAATGCTTAGTTTTTTATCCAGAAGGTACTGCGATTCAAAGAGATTTAAGCTAATTGAGGTGACTTAATGAGACTTCTTGCGGAGACGGAGGAATTTTTCCAGGAATATGCTGCTAAAGAATTATCACTTATCCTTAGTAAAGAAGTACTAAAGCATGAATACCTGAAAAATATGGTTACCGTCAATACTGATACTCTGACACGAGATTTGGTACTGATCACTTTCTTCAGCCATTCCATTTACCGATTTTACCTAGAAGTCGCAGAGCTAATAGTTGAGTCACCTAATGATATGTATAGAAAAGCATTAGAAATCAATTGGCACGAATTCTGGGATCCTTCCCAGACTTTCGCCATTAGACCATTCACAGAAAAGCGCGCCATCGAAAGAGATATTGGCGTAAAAGTAGGTCAAGCCATTGTGGACGCCTTTTTAAAAGAAACGGGTAAGCGACCAAAAGTGAGACTAGAAAATCCCGATATAGAAATAATGGCTTGGTTAAAAGACGAAAAGTTACTTTTAGGCATTAATATGTGTGGAGAACCCCTAAACGACCCAGAAATATTATTTGCGCGAAATTTGCTTTTTATTAGTAATTGGGACGAAAAAAGCGATTTAGCAGAAGTTTTTTGTGATGGAGTAGCGATTTCAGCTCTAAGATTAGCGGTTCGGGACCCGCATAGAGAAAAAATCTTGAAAAGGACTTTCATCAAAACAAAGATAGTTAATAAAGAGGAAATACTCGAATTAATGAGAACCAATTGGCGAAGAAATTTAGGTGAATTAACAATTAATTGTTATGAAAGAGCAAATAGGATCGAAATCGTAAAACAAGAGAATCCGGAAATAAGAAAAGTAGGAATAAGAAGACTTGAAGATTTAAGAATTTCTACAGAGAAATACATCCTCTCGAATACTTTCTTCGTGATTGAAAAGAAGAGTGAAGAGAAAGAATGGCTTGACAAAATATTTAATCTATTGAAAAATAACGATAGTTGGGAGACGATGTGTGTTTGTGCTCTCTCAGAGGCTTTCCCACAGGATTATATTGGAGAAAAACTTTATGAACTGAACATTAAATTTAAAGGCAAGAGCGGGAAGATAGTGTGTCTAAGTAACAATAGGTGATCATCATGAGTGAAGAAGCGGGAAATGTGGTTAGTACAGAATCTGAGACAAAACAGGAGATTGAGATACCAAGACCTGAAGTTAGTCGACAGAGAAAAATTGTACTCGCAGCTGGTAAGCGAAAAACAGCGATTGCCAGAGCAGTAATAATGCCAGGTACAGGCATCGTAAGAATTAATGGTAGAAGACTAGAGGCCATAGAAAACCCATGGGTAAGAGCTATCATTGAGGAGCCACTTCTTCTTATAGGTCCCCTTAGAAACAAGATTAATATCAAAGTTAGAGTTCATGGAGGTGGAGTTTCTGGTCAAGCACAAGCTGCGAGAATAGCCATAGCAAGAGCCATAGTACGATACTTTAATGACCCCCGGATAGAGGAATTATTTAAACAATACGATAGATACATGCTGGTAGGTGATCCAAGACGAAAAGAGATGAAGAAATTCGGTGGACCTGGAGCTCGCGCGAGATTCCAGACAAGCTATAGGTGAAAGCAATTACATATTTTCTCTTTTGAAATAAAAAGCTCTCTAAATCTCTCTCCATAACATATTTTTGGAGTCATTAAATAATTAATTCCTGATACTACTAACTACTTTTTTCACAACAACTACCAAGATAGCGCTTTTTCCAGGAATGATATAGAGACTAAAATCACCTATCCTAACAGAACAAGTCAAGATCTTTCCTTCATTTAAAGTATCAGATAATTTTACCACTTCTTTAACTATGTCAAGTGTAAGAATCGCCATAGCGTCTCTTGCTTCATCATTTCTTATATCTGAAGAAATGGGGAAACCATCCCAATCCAATAGAATTACACCTAAAGCCCCTTTCACCCTATTTCGAATCTCTTTACTTATCTCATCGAACTGGATCATCATCATCAACTAATCAGCATCTAATTCGCATTCATATGAAATTCCCAGAATCGAAAGTATTCGTAAAGGCCAGAGACGATTACTATTACCCGATTTTATGATAATCCCTAACATATTTTTTATCCGCGCTAATCTGATAAGGATTATGATTTTTTCTGTGAGATCCTTGAGTTCGGCTTCGATAATCTCCTTCATACTCCTTTTTTCCCCCGCCATTGATAAATTCAAAAGATATAATTGGCTTCCATCCTCGCTTTTTGTTACATAATAAGGTTTTTTCTGGAAATTGTTTGCGTAGCTTAGAAATCTCCTCAGTATATTTTCAAAACCTCCTGGCAGGAAAGAATTTGGAAATGCTATAAGATATATATGTGGATGTTGCCACTGCTTAGGAACATTCTTTGATAATTGAAATCCACCTAATATGAGGCCATAGTTCTCCTTTATGAGTTTATTAGATTCATGCACAAAACTTTTAATTCCGCTTCTTGTAAGGATATTTAGCACTTTACGATCTTCTACATTATGCTTATCAGTTAGAATAATTATTTTCTCCGCACCAATTACTGGTACTTCGCAGACTACTTCTGGATTTTCTCTAAGGAAAAATTCCAGAAAGTCCCAAGGAACAAAATCCTTTACTATAGTTTCTGGAAAAAGAAAATGAGTAGACATTATTATTATGTCCTTTCTCTTGGATTTTCTCCGCTTCTTAGCCTTAATACATAATCTACATTTCCCTACATACTTCCTCAGTAAGTTATCACATGAAAAAACTAGTTTCCATTGCTTTTTCTCCGTATCCCAGCGTGCGTAAACACCCATTCTATCTCGAGGCCTCCGCAATCCTCTCGATCTCAACTTTCTTTCTTATAGCATAGCTATCCATACTATTTCTAGCTGCAAGAATTATTTCCTCTGCAAGACACTCCGCTAAGGAGAGAGGACTATTCCAAGCTCGTCTTCTTGCACCAGCTACTATGAATTTTAATGCTAGATCTAATCTTCTTTGCGGGGCAATGTCAACAGCATATCTCCTAACAATACCTCCTTGTCTTATCTCTACCGTTTCTTCACGAGGCGCTACATTTTCTAGTGCCCTAACGAATACTTGAATTGGATTTTCATTTGTTCTTTTTTCAATTATTTCAAATGCCTGCTTAACTATACCTAGCGCATGGAATTTTTTGCCACCCATCATTCCAATTTTCTTTGTACCTTTTTCTCTTCCCGGCGCTAATAATCTATTGACAAGTCGCTCCACAATAGGAACATTCGCTTTACCGAACTTTCTTTTCGCATGTCTACCAAAAGTGTGAGGAAGATACACGGGTTTGAGATTAATATAAGCCCTTAGCCCCGGATCCCGAACTGTGATCCCTTCATAGCTCCACTTACCGAATAGCTTTAGAGCAGGTTGTAGAGATAATTCTTCCTGCTTCTCACTTTGTGACTCATTATTGCTTTCGTTTTCCTGGCTCATCAAGACCCCCAGCTGTTTTAAGCTATTACGTGATATACTACTAGTCATATGAAGAGTTTATTTAAAAGTTTGAGAATTATAGGAAATCAACACACATATTTAAATTTGCTAAGAATGGATTATGGAAAGTATATTACTGAGGTTCTGGATAGGGGGATTTCATGGTAACTAAATCTCCACGTGGTGAATTTGCTGCAAGAGTTTTGCGAAGAAAAAGAAAAAAGCAGAGATGGGCTGATGTAGAATATAGAAGACGAATGTTGAGGCTTCGAGAAAAATACGATCCCCTAGAGGGCGCTCCTCAAGCAAGCGCCATAGTTTTGGAGAAAGTGGGTATAGAAGCTAGAAAGCCAACAGGAGCTCTTAGAAAAGCTGTAAGAGTAAAAATAAAGAAAAATGGAAAAATTGTAACAGCTTTCGTGCCTTACGATGGAGGATTATTATTCATAGATGAGCACGACGAGGTAATCATTGAGAGGATAGGGGGCAGCCAGGGACGATCAATGGGGGACATGCCCGCGATCAAATGATCGCGGGCACCCCAAATCCCAGGAGTTAAGTTCAGAGTCGTCAAAGTAGCTGGCATAGCCCTTAAGGAGTTAGTGACTGGTAGAAAGCGGAAAGAGAGAAGATAGTCACTTTCTATATCCACTACTCCGTTTTCAGTGTTTTTCATTAAACACTATTTATTTTTTGTAAGGAAAACGCTATGGAGCCTCTTGCAGAATACACTCGCAAAAGAATTTTTAAGATAACCCCTGAAACTGATATCCCATTAATGGGCTGTATCGCTTTTGGTTTGATTGACCGTGGCACTAATCTTATTCAGGTACGTCCAGTTACTACATGCCCTCTTTCGTGTATTTTTTGTGCAACAGATGCTGGTCCTAGATCCAGAAATAGGCAGACAGAATATATCGTCGAGCTTGATTATCTTGTTGAGGAATTTAGGAAATTGGTTATGTTTAAGGGTCCAAAAAAGATTGAAGCTCACATAGACACCGTTGGTGACCCATTGACATATCCCAGAATTGTAGAGCTGGTGCAAGAGCTATCTGAGACTCCAGGAGTTGATGTAATATCTCTTCAAACTCATGGTGTTTTGCTTACCGAGAAGTTAGTGGATGAGCTTGATGCTGCTGGGTTATCTAGAATAAATCTCTCAATAGATTCTCTCGACCCCGATTTAGCAAAGTACCTTTCAAATACACCAAGTTATAATCTGGACAAGGTATTAGGAATTGCTGAGTATATTGCAAACAGTAGTGGAATAGATCTTTTGATAGCTCCTGTTTGGGTTCCAGGAATTAACGATTCAGAGATCCCAAAAATTATTGAATTCGCTTTGCGTATTGGGGCTGGAAAACGTTGGCCTCCCCTAGGAATACAGAAATATATACCACATAAAAGAGGCCGTAAACCAAAAAATGTGAAAGCAATGAGTTGGTCACGTTTTTACAAGCAATTACGGATTTGGGAAAAGAAATATGGTGTAAAGCTAATTTTAAAGCCGGAAGATTTTGGTATTCACAGGAGAAAGAGCTTGAAAGCTCCTTTTAAGATTGGTGAAGTAGTTAGAGCGACTGTTGTTGCCCCGGGATGGCTTAAGAACGAGGTAATTGGAAGAGCTAAGGGATTCTGTATAACGATAGTTAATGCAACTATTGAGGAAATACCTATAGGCACTGATGTTTTTGTTAAGATAGAGAAGACTAAACACAATATTTTGATTGGTAAGTTAGCTAGATAATCCGAACGTACTCTACGTCAAAATATTTCGATAGGAAATATCTGGCTCTATACAGTTTATAGCTATTCTTTCCAAGTGCTTTACCTCGGTCCCATGGAGAAACTTTAACTAATAGAGATTTCCGCCCATTCTTCATAGATCTTGAGAATACGTTCTCTACCTTAGCGGGTTTAAATAAGTTCTGAATAAACTTCTCTAAATTCTCTGAATAGACAATAATATCCACTTTTTTCTTAAACTCGTCCGAAAGCATTCTTACAATATCTAGCGTTTTCTCTCTTATTTTTCTAGCGTCAGCGGGAGTTATTAAAAAAGATATTGTCTCATTCGTCTCATAATAGTCAATAGGTGTGATCCCAGTGAGCGTTGTAAAGAATGTGTAGATGAAAATTTTCCGGGGATCATCGAGTTTAAGTTCCTTGTTTGGTTCTTTTCCCAATCTCCTCCCCCGATTAATACATAGATGAGAATTATGATTATAGAGTTGGCACCTTGCCCAGTTTGATAATTTCGCTTGTTCCAGGATCAATTACGACTAATGACGAAACTATATGGGGTCGTCTGCATACCTCGCCGAGTTCTTTAACCGTTCCTGGGAATTTTATATATGGTACATTTGCTAGTGCGCATAGATATTTCAAATATAAGTCTCTCTCCTTAGGTGTGTTAAGAGTCACAACCACAGCTTTTGCTTCTCCTCTCTGAAGAGCTCTTACAGTATTTCTGAAACCAAACTTTAATTTCCCAGTATTTAGTACGAGTTGAATTTCCTTGATGAGTTTTTCCCTGAATTCTTTTTCTTCTCGCGATAGTTCATAGAACATTGTTTTCATTTGGGTCACCGTCATAATTCTTCCGCTAAAATAATGTTCTCATTCATGTTGCCTTATAGAGTATTAAAATTATACTGCTAGCTAAGACCCTCTGGGTACTTAGACGTTTCTCTTTCATTTTTTCTCTATGCATTCGCGAAAATGTTTAAAATTTATCTTCGAAGGCTCAATAATTCTCTCTCTGCATATGATTTCATGAAGCACACTTAAGGCTTTTAATAATCGTTTCATTCTGTTCTTAGTTCTTTCAAGTAGGTTATTCGCAATGTCTATAATCCTATATAAGTATTCTTTTTCGACTAATAATCCATTAAATTTCGTAGCTACAGGCAAATACATTTTTTCAGTACTAGTAAAATCCATTATTACGTGCCCTTTATTATGATTGATTGCTCGGATCCCAGAATCCTTAAAACCTAGAAATCTAGCTAATTTAATAAAGAAAGATGCCCAATCAATACTGCTTACTGCAACAGCTACGATCATACCTTCCAACTTTAGCCACACGATACCTTTTGGTTCGTAATTTTCCAGAATATTCCACACAACATCGGGCTTAACTGGTGAGTGCCAACGAGCAACCTTTACACTATCCTTTTTGCTTCCCGTGTAAGGAATATCTATTAGAAGTATTCTTCCAGAACACGAAGATGTAGTATATGCAAATGGTAGAAGATTAATCATGTTTAATAAGGGTATAATATCCTCATCTACTTCTCCACGCTCGATAGCTTGCGAGAGTCTTCTTATGAAAACTTTCTTTCTTTGAATGAACTCTCGCGATATTCTAAAGGTCTCCATACTTACACCAAAAAAGGGAAGAGATAAAAATTCTTTAAGGTTTTGGAACAATATCTTATTAAAGATTGAGATTTATCGATTAGATTATGGCATGAAGAAGGATCAACCGTCTGAATACAATGATGAACGGTCCACTTTCGGATTCTTCTATCTTTGCCAAAAAACTCTCGTCCTGAAGTACGCAGCTTCTCTCTTACGCAACTCTCTTATTAGCGCTGATCGATCCTCGGCATATCGTTTTAAAATCTCTATTGCTTGTTTTGGGCCTATTCCCCTAGTTGCTACTGTTATTGCTGTTAATTCTTTATAGGTTTGTAGGAATCTACTTATTTGCTCAGCTAATATCAGCTTTTCAACCTCTTTTGCACTTAGCTTCATTTTCTTTTTAAGCTTATCAATTATCATTGGTAACTCTTTTTCATGTTTCTTTGAAACAACAATTCTCGTTGAATCACACCGCGGACATTTAAGAAGAACATCTGAAACTGGTCTAATCTCTTTATAACCACATGATAAGCAAAGATAGAGAACTTCTTTTCTTAAGAGCCTCTCCTCATATTTTCTGATGACTAGTTTATCTAGGTCCCTAACAATCACCTGTGGCGTTACTGGTAGGGCCATACCGAGAGGTGAGAGACCACGTACAAACCAAATATTTATTTGCCCCTCATCAATTTTAAGGAGCATTTCTCTCGTGTGTTTGAGATCTAGATTGTAAAAAATATACTCATGAACAGCCTCTGCAAAAACCGGTGTGTCAATGTACTCACTTAGTATTCTCGCTAATTTCGTTTTAGATAAGTAAGTCTCGCTTTTTACGAGCCCAAACCGTTTCAAAACTTGAAGAAAATACCACATTACCTCGTTAAGCTTATTTTCTCTGACTATCTCTATCAGAAATTTCTTCAACGATGTTAGATCCCTAGCATAGTCTATTAAGGTATTGAACGCTTCTTCTAAAGCTGTTATAAGAAAATCCTCGCGTAAGTAGAATGTTCGGTAAAGAAAGAATTGAATACGATAAGCGTCACTGTCAAACTCGGTCATGGGAAAGTTAGGATTCTCGGATAATAATGCAGCTAATAAAATAGCGAGTGTCCTATTTATGTTCGTACCGAAAGGAGAATGAATAATTACTATTCCCTTAATTTCGTCGATCTCTACTACAATGTTTTTATCGTCCGGAATCGGTCGATCCTTCGGATAACTTTCAGCAATTCCTTTTAACCATTTTTTAGCAACGGGAGAGAAGTAACTCTCTTTCAAAGTCTCTTCAAAATTTATCCTCCAAGTTTTTCTGATCTTACCAACTTCTTGCGCCACCTCAAACGAGACAGGAAGGAGCTCCCCTGTCCACTTAGGCGGAACGGCTTCAATATTGGCAGGAGAGACGAAAACAGCTTTTTTCTCAGCATTAATCTCAAGTACTTCTCTAGGAATACCAGCTAAAAGGAAGTGATCTCCTACTTCAGTTTCCAATACGAATTTCTCATCTACTTCTCCAATCTTTCTTCCTTCCTCAATATCAATGACGTCATATTTCAAAACGGAGGGGATTGTTGAAACATTCTCAAAATAATAACTTAATGCACCTTTTCTGAGAATTATCCGTCCTCGCTCTCTAATAATTAACCTACAGCGTTGTTCTAAGAAGTTTAGTACCCATTTGAAATCTTCTATTGAAAGCTCTCTAAATGGGTATGCTCTTTTTATTACCTGGTAAACCTCCGATTCTCTCGGATAAACTCCTCGATCTAAATATTTTTCCCGTACAATTCCGATTATCTGATGAGCCAGCACGTCATAACTTACGTCTATTACTTTTAAAGGCTCTAATATCCCCTTCTTGATTAGTCTAGCAATAGCCAACGATTCATATAGATCATCAATTGTCGAAGCTATTATAACTCCCCGAGTTATTAACGATATTCTATGACCAGATCGCCCTATTCGCTGAAGCGCTGTCTCAACACGTCGCGGACTCATTACCTGAATTACTAATCCTATCTCTCCAATATCTATTCCAAGCTCCAACGAGGATGTAGCTATGACACATTTGAGATTTCCTTCTCTGAAATCTCGTTCAATTCCCACTCTTAATTCTCTACTTAGAGAGCTATGATGAATAGCAAAAGGGAAGCGTGCATATTTCTTCATATAAAGCCCAAGTAGTTCTGCTAGATCTCTTGTATTTGTGAAAACCAGTACCTTACCCCTTTCTTTATCTACGTACTCAACAATTTTTCGAGCTATCTCGGCCACATTGACTCTTATTCCGAGACCGAAAATATTGGGCGCAGGGGATAACTCTGGTTTTACAGCATCTATTTTCAAATGAATTTTTTTATATTCCTTTGTTTCAATTATTTTTCCGCCTCTACCTCCCGTGATAAACTCCAATACTTCTCGAGGATTTTGTACAGTCGCGCTGAGGGCGATTATTGATAGATCCCGTTGTGCTAATTCCCTCAGTCTCTCTAAACCCACAGCTAATTGGCAACCTCTCTTATTATCAACAAGAGCATGTACTTCATCTATTATAACCCAGCGAACATTTTTCAGATATGATCTAATTCTCTTTCCACATAGAATAGATTGGAAAGATTCTGGTGTTGTGATAAGAATTTGAGGAGGTTTTTTTGCCTGCCTACTTTTCGCTGACTTGGGAGTATCGCTGTGTCTGACTTCAATAGTTATGCCTAAGGCATTTCCGATCTCAACTAATCTCTTGAAAATATCCCTATTAAGCGATCGGAGAGGAGTTATGTAAAGTACTAAGATTCCCTTCTCTTTTATCCCTTCCTTACTCAGTAGTATGTGTAAGATAGGAAAAATTGCAGCTTCGGTCTTTCCAGCGCCAGTGGGGGCGATGAGTAGAAAATTGCCTCGAGGATTCCTAAGTATCTCTGGTATTGCTAATTCTTGTATTTTTGTCGGTTTTTTGTATCCAAATTTTCTTAGTATACTTTTCAACCTCTCGTCTAACAAGTCAAATACTTGCCTCTCCACTATTTTGCCTCCTCATAGATTTCCTGCAGAAGCGCTTCTGCAAAATTTCCTAACGTATTTATTAGAACCTTATCACTCAGAATACTTTGCACTATTCTCTTTATTCTCTCTGGCGACTCTCTAAGCACGTCCTCTACAACATCTCTTTCATCGAAAGGCAATAAGTTGAGACATTCTCTACTTAATTTATAAATCTCCAAAAAGCTCTGTAATATGATTTCCTTCTTCCCCTCTCTACAAGCTTCCGACAGTTTACTAAGCATATATCTTAGTTTAAGCATGTATTCTGGAGGGATCCGTTCATCATCAAGAACACTTTCTAAGACAAAAGATATAGCGTCTAGAAGTTCTAAGAAAAGTTGTTGAGTTTTTCTCAATATATCTTCCCTCCTGAGCCTCTGGGGAGAACTCAGAGCTGGTGCCATTCTTCATTTTTCAGTCGAAACACTCCCTCTTCATCGTTCTCTTCCCCGGCGTTGGATCGTCAGGCGGCCCATCAGCTCATCACGAAATCAGTAGCGCTGGGATTCATCATCTTGTTACTGCTGGATAACAAAATTAGTACCTGTTCTTAAAAAATAAGTTGGTTTATTCTGTAAGGGACCAAATCATAATTCAGTTAGTGATATATAATAAAATCTTTTTTCTTAAAATTGCTTTTACCCGCCACCGCTAAGAAAACCATGAAAGCCTGTAAAAAATGCGCAATTCCCGCTTTTCCTTTGAAATTAAACCACCACGCTCTAAAAACCGGTGGCATACAAAAAGGTTTATAATTAGTCCACTTTCGAAGCATCATTATGAATTCTCTATCCCATCTAGGATCTCCTATTGTGGGAGGATGTTTAGGATAACTTATTGGGACGTTTATTGTTACTGTTAACCAGTATTCTCGTCCCATATTAAAGAGTTCACCAACATTAACATCTACAAGGAATCTTTGCGGATTATTCTTTGCGATACGGAGATTCTTGAAAGGTACATTAGCATTGAATAATCTCCATGTTTCGAATACTCTAATTTCTTCCTTGACTCTGTCGAGCCATTTATTTGTACGTGGAGAAGCTATTATTTGAAGCGATGGGATATCTGTATAGAAATTCCACACGAGAGGAATACCACGAGCTTTTTTCTGCCTTAAGACGATCTTTAGAGACGGGAGGTCTTTCAACGTCTAACTCCTTCTTTTAATGTACTGAAATCTATACTTCCCCTTATAGCTGGCTTTATTAGTTTTGCCCCTTTTTTGAAACATAAATCACAGTGTTCTTCATTATTCTCGTTAACAACTTCAAAATCGTTCCACACATTTTTCTTACCCCGTTCATTTAAACATTCATCACAGACCCAGATGCCTCTCTCTATAGGTATAACGACAAAAGATGCTTCACTTTCACAAATATCACACTGCACCATATCCTCACTTTCGACTTTTAGAATAAAGCTATCTTTCAGCGCGCCTCTGAGAGTAAGCAGGATTAAACAATCTGGACATACATATGTTTTATCAGAAATTCTCTCTCCAGAATTAATGGTTATTTCATTAAGCATTTAGTTTCCCTCAGTATATTTCATGTTTTAATAAACTCTTGCCACATGAATCTTTAGGAGACGCATTTTATTTAAATTACTTTTGGATTAAAAATCAGCCAGTCTCTGGGTGATAGTATATGGGTGCGGACGAAATTTTACGACAATGGCACGAATTTATGCGTGCTTTCCGAGCAAAAAAGAAAGCAAAAAGAAGCAGATCGCATAGAAAGAAACGGCCCAAGAAAAAATAGAACCATTTTTTAAGCACTCAAATCGTTATCTTATATCTTGCTATTTTCTAAATTTCTTGTTCTGAAAATGTGCCTACTTCATCAATTATTAATTATCTTTAAAACCGTTAATCATTAAAAGTATTTTAACTCAGTTTGATTTTAAGAAAGATCCTTATTAAAGATCATTGCTTAGCTACTGAGAGGATCACAATGTCATTGCAAGGTATATTAAAGGGTATTCTTAGAAAAGAAGAAAGCTTTGAGCGAAGATGTAAGTATCTTGAACGTCTTCTCGATGCTGACATAAAGCAACTTGAAACAAATATTCTTGGTATAACAAAAACTATTGAACTAATAGAGTACAGAGTACGAGCAGGAGATGTTCAGGAAAAGGTAGTTCTAGTAGAATTTCTAAGAGTATTAAGCGAAGTCTCTGTGCGATCACAAAGATTAAGCTCGGTGGTATTGGATTTCCTCATTAGTCGTTTGAAAAAATTGGCTGATTTTCTAATAGCAGATGACTACTTATTATCAAACTATATTGCTGCTCTTCGAATTCCTCTAAAAAATGAGACTTGGCGAGTTTTTGAGTTAATTGATACTTTAAGAGGTATCGTGCTCACAGACAGATTTGAGGAATCTAGAAAAGCTGTTTTAAGAACTTTAAATGATATAGCCTGGAACCTCCCTTACATAATAAGTGATTTTAAAGATGCACTCCCGAAACTGCTCAAAGAATCGCCACCAGATATAAAATCGCTTACTATTCATTTTATAGCCCGTATCCTTTCCAGAAATCTCTATGCAACAAAATCTCTCATAACAGAGCTTCTAGCCAGTGATCTAAGCCTTATTTCGGAGATACTAGACGTAGCCACGTACTTGCCTATTCCTCTTCAACACAAAGAAATTGCTGAATCCTTCTTTAATGTAATCTATGAGAGATATTTAGTTTCCTCTGAACCGAGTGAACAGATGAAATTGCTTAGGGAACTCTCTAAGATCATTAGAATTAATCCCTTCCCAGATCTTCAAAATAAGTTTCTAGAAATCGCTCTTGATAAACTACTTAAAGGAGGAGCCGAAAATCTTGACATTAAGGCGAATTTATTAGAAATTTTATCGTCAATATCTTGGCATCCAGAGGTTCGTATTGATAAATTAGTTGATACATTAATTAATGCTCTTCACAATCCATTAGAAAGAGAAGAGATCCGAGGAAAAGTTATAGAAGCTTTAATGAAGACGATCATTCGTTATCCTCAATTCATTTCAGAAGCGTATTCTGCCCTGCTAGATGCTTACGAGTTATGCTCATCCGCAGAGAATAAAACACGTTTAATAAAGAGTTTACAAGCATTGCTTAACCTTGTCCGTGACAGAGCTCTTGCATTAAGAACTACGACATTATTGCTTAACATCATGCAGGATGTAGGGGAAGAAGAAAGTGTTAGGGTTAATGCTTCTGAGTTATTAACAGAACTATCAAAACGTTTTCCAGACATTATAGCAGAGTTGAGTTCTAATATTCTGTCTATTTTCAATTCATTAAACGAATGGGATTTAAGGGATTCCCTCGTAAGAATTGCTGGAGAAGCTGTAAAGAAAGGATTTTCGGATGAATATTTAGTGGACATTCTGGTAAATGCTCTTAGTGATGAGTGGATCTATAGTACTGCTCTTGATTATCTAGTCGTCTTGGCTTATAACAAACCTGAAAGCCTACTCGAAAAAATATCGAAACTAAGAAAATTCTTAGAAGTGATTAGTTCTGTGGAAAAGGAAATCCTTGAAGAGGAAAATATGGAGGCTTACTATTACCATATTGAAACACCCAAGCGTATTTTCTATAGAATTCTGCGAGAAATAGTAACAAGAACTAAACAAGCACTAGAGGAGATTCTAGAAATATTGATTATCGGGTCAAAAGAAGAAACTAATGAGATAATTATTAGAGATATTGCTCAGACAATAAAAGATATCATCGAAATCGATGAAGAATTCAAAGAAAAACTTAATTTGAATGAGTTAAATCCCCTTCTACTAGATACACTTAAACAGTTCGGTTTAAATATAAGTTAAGAATTGTTGAATGTTAAATTCCAAATGATTAGTTGGTGAAGTAGATGATAAGAGCCGTAGCAATATATGATGCGTTAGATAATCAGATATTTTATACAGACTTTGCACAATATGCACTAAACCTTTCATTTATAACAAACTCATTATTCGAAATGAAGGAACTTATCAGTAAGCAGTTAGAAGATATCACTATAAGCAGATATCGCGTAAGCGCATTATTTGAGCCCGATTATACAATAGTAGTATTAGCCGATAGAACTAATAGGAAGGAAGAATTAGAAGAATTTACTCTGAATCTAAACATACTTGTAAAGAAGATATTTGGGGAGGATATTTCGAGCGAAAGCTTTCAAGATGAAGAAAAAGTTGATAAATTCTCTGATGAATTAGAGAAACTCGTTGGTAAAATACCTGTTAAGATAACCTTTGTAGGATCTGGTGGTGTTGGAAAAACTACTATGGTAAGACTACTAGCGAGAGGAATAATAACGTCCGAGTACACACCAACAATTTTTGCAGATGTCGAACATATAGACGTTCTTATCCCACCATTCACGATATCTCTTTTCACAGTAGCTGGACAGGAAAGATATAGAAAAACATGGGATATTGTCTCTGAAGCCACAGATATCGTAGTACTCGTACTTGACAGCACGAAAAGTAATCTAAAAGAAACAAGAGAAGTTATTTATCCAAAGATCCGCCAACTAGCTCCCTATGCACGATATGTGGCTATTGCAAATAAACAGGACTTACCTGAAGCATTGCCGCCAGCGATTATTGAAGAGGAAATAGGACTACCCACCTATGGAATGATCGCGATAAGAGAAGACGCTCGAGAAAGGTTATCAACAATTATTAAACAGATATTAACCACGATTCCTTAAAGCGATAAATAAAAAATTAGAATAGTGTGGTAGACAGTAAATAGTACAACTAGAACCCCAAGCTGTTGTTCAAAAATTAGACATCATGTTTCTCGCATAATGTATTTTCATTCCTCACAAATAACCTATTTTCTTATACCAATCTATCGTTATTTTCATGCCCTCTTCAAACTTGTATCGAGGATTGTAATTCAGTTCTCTCCTAGCTTTCTCAATACTATAAACTCTGTCTGTTAACATATCTTCAACAACGGATACATGAAACACAAAATCATCAATTCCCTTAATGGCATTCCATTTCTCAATTAGCCATACTACCGCTTTAGCAAGCCATACTGGCATGGATCCCCTTGGAGGTGGAACACCAAGAGTATTTGCGATTATTGTAAAAGCCTCTTTATATGTATAGTAGTCTTCACTAGTAATTATGTATATTTCTCCAATAGCTTTATCTCTATGTTGCAACGCCCTTAAGTAACCTTGGACAACATCCTTAACGAAAACAAATTGAATGTAATGATTTCCACCACTAGGTAGTCTCTTCAATAGTCCCTTCGCAATAGCTCTGATAACTGAATACGTGACATATAGATCCCCAGGACCATAGACCCCCGATGGTCTTATAATCGTGACCGGTAATCCTTCTCTATGATAGTAATTTAGGGCTAACTCCTCTGCTAAGAGTTTAGAACGACCATAATCATATACCGGGTTCGTGGGGGAATTCTCGTCAGCTGGAATCTTCTCAACAGGTCCTATTACCTCGGTAGTACTTGTAAGAATGAAATGATCCACATCCGCCCTTAAGGCTTCTTTTATGATGTTTTCCGTTCCAAGAACGTTTACTCTATACAGATCTTCCCATTTCACACCATGGAATTTCATTAACGCTGCGAGATGAACAACTGCTTCGACACCTTTCGCTATTCCTTTCAACGTTTCTGGCTTTGTAATATCCCCTTTAACTAGCTTAGCCCCCATTTCCTCTAATTTTTTAGCCATTTCAAGACTTCTTACCAACGCTTTTACGGAGTATCCCTCATTTATAAGACTCTCTACAAGATGTTTACCTATGAAACCCGTGCCTCCAGTAACTAGGACTTCTGTCATAATACTTTCACCCAGAAATAAGTTTACCTTCTCTTAGGGCTTCTAGATTATTACTAAGTTTCTCCAATTCAGCATCAATATCCTTAGCATTTATACTAATCCAATGTACGTAATCTTCATCAAGCATGAATTCTAGAACAGGATAATTTCCATCCCAACTCTCACCCAGCCTAGGTAAAGTAACTGTGCCAACTACTCTAAGGTTGCTAACACCCAGTCTCGCTACTTTATCGGCAAATTCGAATAGTTTCTCATTAGGAATCGCTACACCTATTGTCTGTAAATATTCTTTCCAAGGCTTCAATGTTCGGACAACGTCAAAGATGCTCTTTATTGGATACACTTTGAGAAGTCTGTTTTGCCCATCCGGCACTAGTTTGGGTTCTGGATCAAATATTACGGCACAACCATTGTTTTCTGGAAGAAATACTTCGATTTTTCCCATTGCTTCTAATGATAAGTATTTTTGCAATTCTTGCTCCCTATATTTTCTGAACAAATCAGATTGTTGAATTATTTTCGTGATCCATTCCGCTTCCTCTGCCATATATTTTGCAAACTTTCTTGCTAATCCTGTGCCATCATCCTCCACAAAGAAACCAAACGCTGGTGACGCACACATGTACCCCTCGTACCCTATTCCATCAATTACAGATAGTGCTGCCACATCTCTCCTCACATATTCCTTAGCTACGACACTTAACCCAAATTTTCCACCATGGTAACATCCCTTAATTCTGTATCCTCGTTTCCTTAATTCATCAACTCTCCGTTTCACAGACAAGACAGTTTCAGTGCTCCCTACTACGCTTATAGCATCAGATTCCCGAAATAGTACAGCCTCAATGTTTTTGTCACCACCTTTCCATGGGAGAACCGCTATTGTTTCTCCAAGCTCCTCATCAATCTCCCTCAAAGATTCAGCAAACACGGGGCCAAAAACCGGTTGTTTTGACGGAGTCTTTATAATCATTCCAGTCCTAGAGCATACGCTCAGCAACACCCCTATGGCTTCTATTAACCCTGGCACATTTGATGGGGTTATGAAAGTCACTAATTTCGGTCTTCTCAGATTTTTGATTGCTTTCCCAAATTTTAGTTTATTCATAAAGGATGCGTATCCTCTTAACCACACATTAGCGTCTTCTAGTAGAATAAATTTATCAAGGACCTTCTTGTCAATTTTTAGATTTGATAGAAATTTCACGACATTTTTGTTCATTTTTCTGATTGTACCGAACTGGTAATATATTATCACCTCTTTTGATAACCCCGTTAATTTAGGTAGTATCTCTAGAGCGATCTTTCTTTTCTCGTAATCTGGGTTCATCCAAAGATCTCGAACCTTTTGAATAACTTCCGCTAAGTACTCTGTATCCTTATTCTCGTAAATACTTTTAGCCGCATTCTTGATGGCTTCTGCAATTCTCTTCATTTGTTCCGGCGATATTTTTGGATAAAGAATTCTATACCCATCTACCTCAAGTTCCCTAAATTCGAAGTCCTCTTCGAGATCATCAAGAGAGGGGGGAAGGTAGAAAGCTTTTAATATCATCATTCACCCCTCGAACGTTCTCGATAGAACACCCGCACATCCTCGTTCTTCAACACCAGTAATCCTCTCAACATTTAGAATAACAGGCCCATTTAAGTTATCCTGGTCACAACCATCCCAGTCGACAGTTATTCTATCTCCCGTCAATATGAATCCTGGGAAAGACAAACTTGATGGCTCTATGAATCCGTACCGCCCAACAGTTTTACCATATGGTTCAATTGGCTCTAGTTGGTCATCAAATAGTATAGGTTCTATCCATGGTGGAAAATGTTTAACATGCCCGGCAAAGCATTCCATGATAATAGAATTACTCTCTGTCATCCCGTATAGGTCGACGTATCTATCAGCACTAACACCAAAGGCCTCTTCTATCAATCTGTTAAGCTCCTTTCTGTCTATTGGTTTTCTTCCCTTAAAACCTCCCGTGCTAGCAATTATGCTATCTTCTTTTAGCCTAGCATCGATACCTTTTTCTATTACCTTTCTAGCAACATTGGCTATCATCCACGGAGGAGCTAAGAAAATCACTCTCCTTCTCTTAAACTCCTGAAGCTTTTTAATTAATTTTTCTTCAGCTTTGCGTTCAACCCTTGGAAGCATAAAGGATATTAGTCGACGCGTGATTCTCTCTTTGAGATTTTTGATTTTTCCAGTCCTTATGCGAACAATATCGGCCGATAATTCTTCGAATGCAAAAAATACGTTGCCAGGCGAAATCGCATTAGCTACGCTTCTACCGTTCCAAGCTATCTGTAGGTAAGATTTTTTAGGAATTCCCAATATGAAGTACTCCTTACCTTTCTCCAGTTCAACGTGTGCGTCTACTGTTGCTACGTAGGATTTTACAAGCATCTCTTGAGTAAATTTATCTCTTGGGAGAAAAGTCATCCTACCAGATGTACCACTGCTAAATCCCAGTAATAATCCCTTCATGTCGAATCTCCTAAGCATATCATCGAGAGATTTTGGTTTTCCTTCAATCTCTGGAATATCTATGCTAGCTACTCCTCTAAGCCAATTAGTGAACTCTCTAACATTTTCCTCTGGGAAATCCATTGGGTAAGACTTATAGACCTCCGCTTGAATTAGTAATTTAGGTAAATCTTTCTTTGTTATTTCGTCACCAATCCCTTTTGATTTGCAATGCTTTCTATAGAACTGGTTGTTCTCATAATGATATTTATGTGCGGCCTTAATTGCTTTGAACCTTAACTCTCTAATCTCTTTTGCGTCAGCGTAGTAAGATTCTGGACGGATAAGTTTGTCTAATAGTTCCATTATAACTTTCCTGTCCAAATAATCACCAGTCTCTGGCTACCGTATGAAAGATTACCAAAAGATTCCAACCATTTATTACTAGACAACGTCCTTATGACAGCACCCTTCCTTATGACATATCGCAATTCGATTTAAAGTTATTACAAGAGATAAACCTTACGGGAGTGCGAAGAAGTTACCTCGGTCCGTAAACGAAGATAGAAACTTAGAGGAAATGTTACACTGCGATTCAAAAACAACTTAGAAAATTCTAGCTGGAAACTCTCGTTTATCAATACCGGGAAAGCATAAAGATGCGTAGCGTTGCTGGAGATACTCTCTTAAGGAAGTGGTGAGAGAATTATGGTAGGAATATTTCCGACAAAAATACAGTACTTATTTTCTCAGAAACCCTCCTAAATCCTTTCTCGCTCATCTCACTTGAAGTTCCCTTTATAGGTCAGCTTTTAATCTATCGAAACATTTCATTATTCTCCTGTTTATGAGCTTAGATGCTTCATAAAAAGGTCTTTAGAAGTTCAAATTTTTTGAGAAACTTTTCTTTAAGTTTGAAGTATGTTTCGGAATCGATATCCCCCATTTTATGAAGATTCTCTAATTCTCTCAGTAACAGCGTTATAACTTTCGTATTAGCCCTATAAATGTTCGTACTTTCCATTCCACCAGCGATCCTTTTCTCTAATTGCTCATTCGAAATTCCTTTATCAACATTTCTTTTCTCACTTGGACTAGATTCTATCAATAATTTCTGTTTTAATTTGAGAAATTCCTGACGTATAACGTTGAAGTTAGGTCTCACGGCGTTCTTCTCTGCTATGAAAAAAGATGCGTCTCTGGAGAGTACGTCTCCTTCTCTGACCATCTCTAGTGCGGATTCTATTACCTCCTTTAAATACGCATTTGGAATTTTTATTTCCGCACTAATTGTTTTAATCACTGTTCCACGGAAAAATAGAGACTTTTTTTGCTCAACTTCTATTACGTCGGGAAGATGAATGCGATGCTTAACCCCTTTCCTATTATCATACAAGTAAAGATCTTTTGCTGAAATTACACAAAGTTGTCTCATATCTTGAGAGATAAAGATAAGGAGATCTTCTTGATCTAGCAAGTTTTCTAATAAACCGCTCTGGATTATTTTTTCGTAAATCCTCATTAGATTTTTAAATCGATTCTTTATTGGTTTGATAAAGAACTTCACTAAATCTACGATTTCTTTTCTCACTTCTTGTATAAAATTGAGGTATAACTCTCTATATTCTTCAACTTTTTCGCTTTCAATCACATGATTAAGGAATTCTCTAATTTTTTCAAATATTCTGCCCGTTAAGCTATAGCTCTTTAGAATTTCATCTTCTAAACCATAGTCTATAAGAATTCGCTTCTTCCTAATGTTTATGAGCTTATTTGACATCATGTCTAGATTTTGAAGTATACGCTGAAGCGCGCTCAAGATTTTTTCTAACTCCTCTAGACTAAGAGAAAATAGTTGCTGAGTACTTTTCATCTCATTTTTCCTAGATTCTGGTTTTTCCTCTTTTATTGATGATATTGATTCATCAAGTAAATAGCGATGCATTACGTTAGCACCTTAGATGTTATTAGCAATAAAACAAAGGAAAAAAGCCTAAATGCCACCAGATTTATAGCTATTATCTAGAACTTAAGCACCAGAAAAAAGCTATATTAAAGACTAATAATATCCCAGTATTTTGCTAAGCAGCCCTTTTCAATATCAATGATGAGATCGCCACCATCGGACGAATACGGATGACGAACTTTTAAGAAGTGGTAATATGAGTTTGCTAGCTGAGATCCAACACCTTTGCCAGCTATTTGACATACGTCTCAAACCTGAAAAAGGACAACATTTTATAATTTCTCGGAGAATTCTCCAGTTAGAAGTAGAGATATCTGGTGTATCAAGTAATGATTACGTATTGGAAATAGGCGCTGGTTTCGGATTTTTAACAGAAGAAATCGCAAAAAAAGCCAATAAGGTTTTCACAATAGAGGTAGATACTAAAATCATAGAAGTTTTTAGATTCAGGTTACAGAGACTTTTAGCGAGTGGTAAAATAATCCTGATAGAAGATGATGCTCTAAAGGTACCATTCCCCACAGAAATAGACTATCTAATTTCTAACCCTCCTTATCATATAATATCGCCTCTCATTATACGCATTCTTAGGGAATTATTTCCCCTAGAGAGATTTCGAGGTGCAGTGATGATACTTCAGAGAGAATACGTGAGAAAACTCTTCGCTAAACCAGGAAGTAAATATTGGGGGCGACTCCCAGCGGCTTTTAGATATTTTGCAAAAGGAAAGATCATTAAAGTAATTCCAGCAAAAGTATTTTTCCCGCGCCCAGAAGTAGATTCTGTTCTTGTAAAAATATGGCCAGATAGAAAACAACATCTAGTGGACTTTTCGACTTACGAAAAGACAACTCAGATAATTTTCCAATCAGCTAATAAAAAAGTAAGAAGAGTGATGAAAGATTTTCTTAGGCAAAAAACACATTCCTGGCGGAGCCTCTTAACGCAGCTTTCTCAATCGATTAATTTAGAAAAACGCGTAAGAGAATTAACTGTAGAGGATCTTGAAAAGATAGCGTTCTTTTTACGAGAAAAAGAAATAATTTAAAAAGGAAGGGAAAGTTATTCAAAACCAGCTAGTTTTAGAAGATAATGCCACTCTTTCATAACTCTATCTTGTATCTGCTTGATTAAGTCGTCTCTTCTTACTGGTCTAAATAGGTGAGCAAAGCGTCCTTGTCTTTTCAAGTACTCCTCTACCGGAATAATCTTGTCCGGATTCTTGGCAAGGTACAAGCTTCTATCTGTTATTCTGTACTCTCTTGTTTCTGGATCAAATTCCCACAATGGATGAAGGCAGGTATCTGTAGCTAATCTTGCTATTTCCATAGAGATGCCTGGATCAAATCTCCAGCCCCTATCACAGGGTGAGATAGCATGAATGAATGCAGGTCCGTCGTACTCAGCAGCTTTTCTAACCTTTTTCATGAAATCTATCCAGTAGTAGGGATTTGCTGTAGCCACGTATGCATTGTGATGCGCTGAAATTATAAATCCTATGGGTTTCTTCCACTCTAGTTTCCCAGGAATAACTTTACCCGCTGGACTCGTTGTTGTTGCTGCATACTGAGGCGTACTTCCAGATCTCTGAATACCAGTATTCATGTAAGCCTCATTATCGTATAGAATATATACAAACTTATGACCTCTTTCTATGGCTCCAGAAAGTGACTGAAGTCCTATATCATATGTTCCACCATCTCCGCCAAAAACTACGATTGTAGGCAATTCATCTTTCCAAATTCCCTTACGTTTCAAGACTTTAAAAGCAGCCTCTACTCCTGAGGCCGTTGCTGCAGCGTTTTCAAAAGCATTGTGTATCCATGGTCGTTTCCAAGCTGTGTATGGGAAAATCGTTGTTGCTACTTCTAAACAACCTGTAGCATTAACTATGACTGTATTTTCTGGATCAGGTAACGCTCTAAGTGCTAACTTAACTATTACTGGAGCCACACAGCCAGCACACATTCTATGGCCAGGGAGAATATAATCTGGTATCTTAGCTATTTCAAAAAGATTAGGCGTCCATTCTTTAGATGTCTTGGCCATATAATCATCACCTCACTCTCTTACACCGAGATACTTTCTCCTAAATGGCTTAATCTTGCCTTTTGCAATATCTACTAACTCATCAAATGCGCTTCTGATCATCTCTGGTGTTGTATCTCTGCCTCCTAAACCATACACATAGTTAACAACAATTGGTCTCTCAGGTAAATCGTATAATGAGGCCCTAGTCTCGATGAATAATGGCCCGCCAACTAGACCAGCATCTTGAACTCTATCGAATACTCCTACTACTTTTGCTCTGCTTAAGTACTTAGCTAATCGGTCGTAAGGGAAGGGTCTGTACGTCCTAACTCTTAATACTCCGATCTTAATACCCTCCTCCCTCATCTCATCCACAACATATCTCATAGTACCAGCTGTGCTTCCCATAACAACTGCTATAATTTCAGCATCTTCTGTTCTATAAGGCACAACAAAACCATCCCCATATCGTCTACCACTAATCTCTGCGTACTGCTCGTGAACTTCCTCGATTACCTTGTATGCGTTTTCCATAGCTTCAAATTGCTGTCGTTTGTGCTCAAAATAATAATCGAACAAGTCTAGAGGACCAAAAGTGACCGGTACTGGATTCTTAGGATTCAGGGACAACTCGACTTCCTTACCCATGAGATTTATTTTAGCAACCTTCCGGGGCCCACCGAGAAACTCTTGGACTACTTTCTCGTCTTTGAAGATCTTTATTCGCTCAGCAGTATGGCTTATCAGAAAACCGTCGAAACTAACCATAACGGGCAATAAAACGCGCGGATTTTCAGCAATTTTGTATGCTTGGATTATAGTATCGTAAACTTCTTGTGCATTCTCACAGAAAAACATTAACCAACTAGCTAGGAAAGCGGAACCTATCGCATCTGTATGATCACAGTGAATGTTTATCGGTCCAGAAACAGCCCTATTCGCTACTGCCATTACGATGGGTAAACGAAGACTACTAGCTATGTATAGAATTTCATGCATCAGATTGAGACCATTAGCAGCGGTTGCTGTAAACGCTCTGGCGCCCGCTGCCGCGGCCCCTACACATGCGCTTAAGGCGGAGTGCTCAGATTCCACTGATATGAATTCACAATCTACCTCTCCGTTCGCAACGAATTCTGAGAACCTCTCTACAATAATTGTCTGTGGAGTAATTGGATACGCAGCAACCACGTCTACGTTACAATGCCTCGCAGCCCAGGCAGCCGCCTCATCACCATTTAATAGCATATCAATCTGCTCGGCTGGGGACATTATTCCTCACCTCCCTCAGGTATCATTGTAATCGCTTTAACGGGACAAACATTCGCACAAATTCCACATCCTTTACAGTGATCATAATCGTAATATACTCTCTTTGGTTTCTTGCCATCTGGCTCCCATTCAATCCTTATGGACATATCTGGACAATAGAGCCAGCACTGGAGGCAACGAGTACATTTTTTATCATCGATAACAGGTCTGAAAGCTCGCCAATCTCCTGTTTTATATTCCGTACTCGGCTTAAAGGGCACTCCAGCAATAGGTATTTCCTTCCAACTTTTCAGTTCGCTACTCATGCCTTTTTCACCTCTTCATATGCTTTCTTAATCGCTTGAATATTTCTTTCAACAATTTCTTCGGGGAGTCTCGCTCCGAGGACTTTCTTAACCGCCTCGATTAAGCTATTTAACTTAATGATTTTTTCTTCCGTCGCCTTAACGAAAGCTCCTAACATAGCAGTATTAGCTATCGGTCTACCAATGATGTCAAGAGCTATTTTTACAGCGTTAACACTCCAGATTTCAACATTCTCGTCAACACCAAGTTCTTTTCTAAGGACTTCTGGTGGTTTAGGATACGTAGCAATGATCTTACCTCCTTCTCTAATACCGCTTTTAGCTCTATCTACCAATGTGGGATCGATGACAATTATATAATCAGCCTCTGTTATACCACAATGCATGTGAATGGGCTCTTCACCAATCCTAGCATAGGCGGTTACTGGTGCCCCTGATCTCTCAGGTCCAAACTCTGGAAAACTCTGAGCATACTTCCCCTCTATAACAGCTGCCTGCGCAAGAATTAAGCTAGCAGTCCATGCACCCTGACCACCACGTCCATGAATACGTATTTCGTAGAAATTACGCTTCACCACGATCCACCTTACCCAAAACACTAAATTAGTTACTTAAATTACAATTTCGAAAAGCTTGAGAAAAATACATAAAAAAAGATTATGTTATATATTCTAAAAATAAGGATAAGAATACGGGAAAAATTCTTTAATGAAAAGTTGTTTTGTTAAAAAGAATGAACTGAAATTATTCTTAAATGATTGAGCAGACAAGTTACCAGAAAACAAGCATAAAATTTAAAAGACAATCAGAAGGACGTGTAGTATATATTTTAGAAGAGTATGGGCCGGTAGCTCAGCCCGGGTAGACCGAGCTATCGGGCTCATAGCGTCCGGCTCTTAAACCCACCAGAGTATTACTCTGGTGGGTCTAGAGAAACCGGATGGTCGCGGGTTCAAATCCCGCCCGGCCCGCCAAAACGCTTCTTTAAGTATGTTCTTATCTCCTCCTATTGTCTATCCCTACTCCCCAAAGCACTCTCTACACTCTACTTTTGTGCATAGTATAGGTTATGTTCTATTTTTCCACGCCGTAGACCCCTTTTAGATATACAAAGCGTACTGGTTCCAGTTTCTCAATGAGGATGTCGTCTTCTTTTTCTCCTTTTTTAGTTACTCTTATTAGATCTTGCCAAAATCCCTTCCCAAGAGGCATTATTAATTTTCCACCGACTTTTAATTGTTTTATTAGGGGAGGTGGTATTTGATCGCCTGCAGCTGTGACGATTATTGCGTCAAATTTTCTGGAGGTGTCAGGCCATCCTAATGTACCATCGCCGTGTATGATTTCTATACATCTTGTATAGCATAATCTCTCTAAGTTTTCCTTCGCATAGCGGTATAATCGTTCAGAAATTTCTATTGTGCAAACGGGTTTTTTCTCTTTGCACTCTATTATTTCCCCTTCCTGATTTTTTTCACATACAATTTCGGCTATTAAAGCTGCTTGATAACCGCTACCAGTTCCTATTTCTAGCACTTCATCTCCTTCTTTTAATCCGGCATACTCGCAGAGAAGAAGAGACATGCTTATAGCTGAAATCGTAGCACCGTCCATCAATGGCAAAGGCTCATCCACATACGCGTACCTTAAATACTTGGGGAGCACAAACTCTTCTCTAGGGACTCTAAGAAAGGCTCTTAAAACACGATCGGAAACTAATTTGATCCTCTTGAAAAACTCATAAAGATCTTTTTTATCTTCTTGCAGTTTTTTCCTTAGATCCTCGGGTATCTGGCGTCTTGCTTTACATCTCACTAGACTCCCCGCTCTTTACTCTAAACCTTGTAATTTCATGAAGACTTCTTACTCATTTATATAATCTGAAAAAATAATTGTAGTTTTATGAGTAGTTATCATTCCCTGGTGACAAATTTTGTCTTCTATGAGATCATCCAAAGATGAGAAAAAAGAGAAAGAAGAAGTTATTTCAGAGGAAGAGTTGATTGAGTCATTACTATCAGGAGTAAGATTAGCTGAAAAGGAACGCATAGAGAATAAAGATGCTATTGTGATAAAAGCGGATGCCATAGAAATCGAGGAAGGCTTCACTCCTAAGATCCCAGGGGAGGAGATAATCTCATTCGATCAAGTCTTTCATGAAAAAATGAATAAAATAACCGATGAGATTGGCCAAACACTTCAAACGTTTCAAAAAGATTTCAAAGACATGCTACGCTCTCAGTTAATGGATTTACGTTCTGCTCTTAGACAATTAGGAGCTGATATTGCAAGATCTTTTGCTGAAAAACTACGACTACGATTTACGGAACGTCATCTTAAAAAATTGTACCAAGATGTTACTGAACGTGTACTATCTGGAAGGGAAAGGGAAATATTTACATCTCTTATTAACTCTGTGAAACCCCTCTATGCTAAATTAAACGACCGCTTAAAAACTCTTCAGAGAGATCTATATGACATCAAGAGATTATACGAGGAGTGGATCTTTGGATACACTTCTCTACTTTCTGAAGAGATAAGACGATCAAAAGAAGAGATAGATGAGCTCGTAGAAAGACAGAGAGAGTTATTAAGTGAGATAGAGCACTGGAAGAATAAAGTTACAGAACTTGAAAAGTTGCTTAGAGAAAAAGAAGCTGAAATAGAACAATTAAGGAAGGCCACTCACATAGCGCCTCCCCAAGAATTATCAGAGTTACAAGAGACTATAAAGAATCTCAAAGTAAAGATTGCTGAAAGAGAGAAAATAATCTCCGATCTGCGTAATGAGCTAGAAAAAGTCAAGCGCGAATACGATTCTGTTCTTAAAAACCTAGAAACAAAAATAAAGTTGTTAGAGAAAGCTAGAGACCTACTGAAAACGCAGACACGGCTATTCTACGAGAGAACTCAGGAGTTGAAAAAAGAAATTGCCAAACGTGACAATGAGATAAAGCAACTCCGAGAAAAAATAGAGACGTTGATCAGTAGAGAATATGCCAAGAAACTGCAGGATAGAATAAGAGAACTTGAAGAAGAACTTAACAAAAAGGAAGAAGAGATTAGGAAGCTTAGCGAGAAACTCATAAAGATCAAAGAAGAAACAGTTCCATTAGAGGATTATAATGAATTAAAAGCTGAGTATGACGAGCTAAAGAAAAGGTATGAAGAATCCATGGAGAAGCTTCATGAAAAAGAACTAAGAATAAAAGAATTAGAAGGAAGATTAAAAACACTTCAAGAAGAACTGGGTGGTTTAGAAGAATTAAGTAAGATAAAAGAAACCTATGAACATCAACTTCGTGAAAAGGAAGCCAAAATAAGAGAGCTGGAAGGAAAACTAGCGGAACTCCAAAATGTTAGACAGTTATTAGAAAGTTGGTTTAGCGAGTTAAAGGGGCTAAGAGAAGTTGGTAAAGTCGTCGAAGAAGAAGCTATGAGAGAAGAAATGCGGTTAAGATACGATGAGGTATTATCTGAGATAAGAAGAGAGTTCTCAGAACTCCATGAGGAACTATCTCAAAAATCTAAAGAAATAGCTAGATTAAGAGCAGATAATAAAGCTCTCCAAGAGCAAATCAATGTATTAAAGTCGCAAATAGAAGAGGCAAAGAAGAGAGAAGAAGAACTTGTTAAGGAATTAGAGGAGTATAGGACTAAAGCATTAAGATTGGAGAGTGAAAATAACCAATTAAAAGCTAAACTAGCTGAACTAGAAAATAATGTGAAGGATTCTACTAAAGCATTAGAAGAGCTGAAAAAAATTCTAGAGAAGACTCTTATCGGAAAGGCTTTCCTTATAATCAGGGACTTAAAGTCGATTCCCCTAGACTCCCTAGCAGCCACACTAGGCGTAAATAAATTACAACTCCAGAGGGAGCTCTTAAAACTTGTTAGAGAAGGACTATTAAAGATTGAAGGCGATAGAGTCACTTATAGCGGATAATGCGGTCTTCTATTCTTCCTCCTAAAACCCAGTAAAAGCGTAAAAAATTACTACAAATCTGACTCTACCTTTTAATAGTTCCAAAATTCGAAAGATTTTTCCAGGGTCAAAAAGCAACTATTGTGTGAAAGAGAATGCGAAAAGCCATTAAATTCATCATCGTAAGTATGCTAGTGTTATCTTTCATGATTCACGCACCTAATAATGACAGAACTATACAGATTGAGAAGAATAAAGAAGAAGCAAGCCATCACCACTATTCTCTATCCCCTTTAGGATCAATTATTGTGACTCATTATACTATTGCCCAAGCAGCGGCGGATAATTATCTTGGAGCGTATGTTCGTGGAGAAGATGCTGTAAGAATTACTGGTACACTCCTTGATAGTACGACTGGAGAGCCAATAACTGGGGCTATTGTTTATCTATATCTTAATGTCATAGATAATGATCACCTCTTAGCAGAAAACACAACCGATTCGCAGGGAAGATTTTATTTCAGTGTTACTCTCCCGATTAATGCACCCCTTGGTAATTCCACACTAATTGTGCATTTTCCTGGTGATATAGAAAAACCGTATGGCCCTGCTAACTCTACGTATATCGTAACGATTTATGGACGTGTTTTTGTGACCCTTTCGGCTTCAGCAAATTTAGTCCCGCTCTTCATGAAAAATACTACATGTACTGCTCGCGTTCTTTGGGATAATGGAACATTAGTGAGTGGAAGACCTTTACCACTAAATATCTCGGTCGCACTAGAAAACACGATTCTTAATAATTTCTTGGTTAATACTACTAGTGGTTACGTAACGTTTCCAGTAAATTTCACCGATCCTGGTAATTATTATGTTACTGCCACGCTTCACATAGATACTGTCCGAAAAACCATAACTCCTTACGTTCTTACTGATAGTCAGATTCTCTTTTCAAACGGCACTGTTGTTGGCCCTCCAGAATCCTCTGATAACTTAACCGTACAAGTTTATTTAGCTAATAAGATAGATCTCTCGTTCCAGCAAGGCACACTGGTAGATGTTTTTCATGCTAGTAGATTAGGGAATATCGTAATAATCTATGGAAAATTCTATAATGTGACTGGAGACCCTACAACCGCTGATATTTCTATAGTGATCTATAATGAGGAGTTCCTCAGAGTGTTCAATATAACAACAGCTGATGATGGCTCGTTTAGTTTACAACTAATCATCAATGAAACCTATCGGGCTGGGAAATATTTTATTTACGCAAGGGATCTCAACCCAACAACCGTGGATCTTAGTACTAACCTAACTCTTTATGTTCAAACGGTGGCCAAAATTATCAATTTCTCAACTAACGGAACTGGTAGAATGGTTCGCTCTGGATCTATAATATACTATACGGGAGCAGTGATTGATGCAATTGACCAAGTTGCTCTTGCTAATTTATCCTTGTTAGTTACTGTCTCTATAGGCCAAATAAGAACTGAAAAAACCATTATTACAGATTCTTTGGGCAACTTTTATGATTATCTCAAACTACCCGATGATATCCCATTCCCTAATATTGTGTTATCAGTAACAGTCGTTTCTAATGACACGCTTATAGGGGATAGCGTATACGCTGATATCACCGTATATAACTTTCTTATTTTAGAGGTACACATAAATGACACGCTATTTTTATGGAATTATCGCCAAGGAAATTTACTAGCGTATAATCAAACATCGTTAAGTGTACCTTCTAACACGACCTTAATATTAAAGCTCAAATTCTTTAATGATTTCAATCAATCAATACCCAAAGCATTAGTCATAGTAAGTGTCGCTAATAGAACATATGTTGACCACTTAAATGAGAACGGGGAACTTTCCTGGTCTTTTAGGCTAATAAATGAAAGTTTGTTAAAAGTAACTTTGCCAGACTTCAATATATCCGTAGCCATTGATTTAATACCCCAATTCGAAGAGACACCACAACAATTTATTATTCGAGGACCCTTCTATTATATTCTCTTTGCCTTTATAATTATAGGCATTGCTTCGATGATTGCTACACGGGAATACCAGCTTAGCTTAACAAATATCCGAAAAATCTTTCGAAAGAATCCAGAGTGGTTAGTTTTGTTTGAGGAGGCTAAAAATTATCTACTAGGAAATGATATAATAGGTGGATTATTGACTATTAGAAAAGCTCTTATAGAACTCTCAAGGGAATTCAACTTACATATCGAGAACTGGATGACACTCAGGGAAATCATAAGAGAATACTCAGAGAAAATTAAAGACAAGAAATTATTATCGATGATCACTCAGTTAGGTATGCTATATGAGAGTGTTATTTATGGATTAAAGAAACCTCATCAGAAAGATATCTTAGAGACAATAAATGTAATTGATAATCTAATAAATTCTGTACAGACAATACTCAGTGAGGAGAAATGAAAAAATTAAGCTTTGTCAAATTAGTGTTTATCTTAGCCATTGTTTTTTCTACGTATCCTATTCTAGCTGGTTACTTTAACCTAATGGTCGGTTCTGCTCAATTTTCAATACTAAATGATGGAGAGAATGGGTTATCCTTGCTAAGGAGAGAGTTGGAAAATTCTGGGTTTAAGACGAAGATAATAGTGTCTTCATTGAATATTCTCAGAAGAATAAACGAAAGTTCTGTTCTAGTTATTATAGCTCCTACATTATCTTTCACAATCGAGGAAGCGATAACAATATTAGACTTCCTCATGCGTGGAAATGGTGTTTTGATAGTTGATGATTTCTCGAAAGCAAATTCTCTTCTCCAACATGTATGGACAATAATAAGTCTCTCACAAAAGTTCCTACAAGGGACTCAAGATGTCATTTTTGAGGGCATATTCTTTAATACCACAGCCACATTGGTAGATGCAGGAAGCTTCTATAAAACACCAACGAATCCCGTGATCACAAACTTTAATGATTTTTATGGAATACTTTCCCCTACCGTGAAAAAGATCGTGACATCATTTCCTTCCATTCTCTCATTAAGAATTAAGATACGCCATGGAAATCAATGGATCTCGATAACTACTCCGCTTCCAGGATTTATAGGATTACTATCAAGTACTGAATATAGTTGGCTAGAAACTAACTTAACTTCAGCGATAAATGGAGAAATGACACCAGATCCTTGGGAATGGGGAGGTATCCCCTTTTCCTTAGGTATAGCAGTAGAGTTACCATCCATGGGTAGATTAGTGCTGATATCTGATCCTGATATCTTTTCAAATAAACTTTTAGAACTGCAAGAGTTTGATAACGCCGATTTCTCCACCAGCATTATTAGATGGCTCGCGAAGGATCAACCTGCTCTCGTGTTATTTGATGAAAGCCATCTCTCTCACGCAATATATGATCCATTGTATGGATTTTCACTCGTATACAAAGCCGTTATTTTTCTCTCATATTCATGGCTTGTAGCCCCCGCTGTTCCTTTATCTATAATCTCTACGCTTTTAGCTTATGTTCCTCGTAGAACTAGATTTAGACCAAGGATAATGAGTAGAGTAGAGAGATTGCTGGGTTCTCCATGGCTGGAAAGCAGAATTTCCTGGTATAAACGTTCCCGCAACTATAGACATATGGCATCAGTGCTGTTAAGTTCGATTCTATTTGATATTAAAAGGCTCTATGGTATATGGAGTGAAAGGCTGGATGATGTTCTTGATGAATTATTTGCTTATCATCCCGAGATTGCAAAGTATGCATCAGATATTAAGGAAACTCTTCAAACTCTTGATGAAATATCACATGGTAAGCAAAAAATAAATGAGGAAAAACTCACTGTTCTTGTTGAGAAAGTAAAACAAATTAGAACAATTCTGAGGAGATAATCTATGGAAGATAGTCGAGTAGAAAGCATAATTGGAACAGAGGAAGACATAGATGTTAGTCTTGTTAGGGATACATGGATAAGAATCAAAGATGAGCTTAAGAAGGCCGTAATAGGAATGGACGATGTCATAGAATTTATGTTCATAGCTCTCTTATCAGAGGGTCATGTTCTTCTAGAAGGACCTCCTGGAATAGCTAAAACATACGCTGCACAAAACTTCTCAGCCACTTTAGGACTAGATTTTAGACGAGTTCAAATGACTCCTGATTTATTACCGTCAGATATTATAGGAACTATGATTTATGATCAAAAAGAGGCTACGTTCAAATTTAAGCGAGGTCCAATCTTTACGAATGTATTACTGGTTGATGAGATAAATAGAGCGCCCCCAAAAACTCAGGCAGCCCTCTTAGAGGCTATGGAGGAAAAACAGGTAACAGTAGAGGGTGTTACATATCCGTTGCCTAAGCCATTCATTGTTTTAGCAACGCAGAACCCTATAGAGATGGAAGGAACTTATCCATTACCTGAAGCACAAGTCAGCAGATTTATGCTTTATCTCAAGCTTAGTTACCCAGACTCTGAAACAGAACTCGAAATAATAAAGCTTAAGCACCGTACTATGAAGCGCGTTCTCGTAGAACAAGTAACAAGTGAAAAAACCATTTTGCTATTACAAAGGATTGTTCAACAAAGAATCCATGTTTCAGAGAGTGTAATGAGATATATAAGGGACATAGTTATTGCTTGTCGCAAGGATGCTAGGGTACTACTTGGCTGTTCCCCTAGAGCATCAATAGCTCTCTTGTTGGCCTCTAAAGCCTATGCAGCAATGCAAGGTCGTGACTATGTTATCCCAGATGATGTTAAATATGTTGCTCTTCCAGCATTAAGACATAGAATAATCCTAAAGCCTGAGATAGAGTTAAGTGGTGTTACGACTGACAATGTAGTACTTTCAATCTTACGATCTATAAGTATTCCCGAATAAGGTGAAAAGTTCTTGTTGACTAAGAGAGGAGGCTTATTACTCTTACTAGGTGCATCCTCAGAGCTTCTTGCACTATCCTTCTATGGTTTAAAAGACTTTCATGCATTTATTCTCCAGACACTTCATTTTGATTTGAAGACATTCGTGCCAAATATCGATTCGATGATACTTATCTCACCTTTCCTACTAATACTAGGCAGTATGATTCTATCTAGTGTCCTTTTTTCTTATATATCGTTTAGTAAGACAGCTAAAATAGAAAGCATCGAGATAGAGAGAAAGATTTCTGATCAAAGAAGATTTGCAGGTGATCTCGTCTTAGTTGAACTAACAATTAGAAACAAAACTATGTTTTGGATTAGCAACTTGTTTATCAGCGATATTGTCCCCGATACATTTGATATAGTATTTGGAGAAAATTACGCATCACTCACACTTCCTCCTAGGGGAGAGGTTACATTTTCCTATGTCCTTCGTTGCGGCACTAGGGGTGTCTACTATATTGGACCTTTGCAAGTTGTGTTTCAGGATAAGGTATCCCTATTCATGAAAGAACATCTCGTAGAAAATAAAACGGAGATCATTGTTTATCCTTCGTATGAAGATGTTAGGAGATTTGAATTTCTCCAAAAGATGTATGGGGGATTACTATTTGGACGATACAGAGTGCGAGAGAAGGGCCATGGATACGATTTTTGGGGCTTAAGGAAGTATCAAATAGGGGATAGTCTAAAATTCGTTGATTGGAAGACAACAGCAAAAAAAGGAGAGTTATACGTAAAAGAATATGAAAGCGAGAAGAATGTAAAGATGTATATTTTCATAGATTGTGGCCTAAGCATGGGCGTGGGTTCTAAAAGATTTACCAAGCTTGACTATGCAACAAGAGCTGCTATCTTACTTGCTTATATAGCTAATCGAGGACAAGATTTCTTTGGCCTTGTCGCTTATTCAGATAAATTAATAGACTTTTTGCCAGCTCGTAGAGGAAGACGCCATTTTTATAACCTACTAGATAAAATGGCTAGACTTGAACCGAGAGGAGTTTCTAACCTCCAAATAGCCATGCGAGAATTCATTCTTAGAGAACCCAGATTTTCATTAGCAGTGATAATATCGGACCTTGAAGGAGACCCTTCAAACATAGAGGAGGGCATTAGAATAGCCTTAGCTCACAAAGTTTACCCTATAATAATAGCCCCCATAGGTCCTCTTTTTGAACGCTTATATGGAGATAAATACACAGAAGCTCTAAAGGAAATTGCTTTAGCCGAATACATGAAACAGCGCTATGAAATAAAAGAAAAATTAGCTAAATATGGAGTTTTTGTCATAGATGTAGGACCAGAAGATATCTTGGCCGCGACACTAGAGGTATTTCTGAGGGCAAAAGGTAGAAGTATTGCTATTGTGTAGGAGGAGACGCAATATATGAGTATACTATCTCCTTTAACCGAAAGACTTCGCAAAGAAAGAAAGATTCTCTTTGCATTCGTAATTTTAATAAAGGCAATTCTCTTTTTCGGTGGTTTATATCTGGTTTATTTATTTCTTAACGTGTTAAATATTGGTTTTGAGCCATTGCTTTTTTTGCTTCAATTCTTTCAGACATTGAAAATGTATCTAATTCTTATCTTGCTATACTTAATTACGTTCGTGGTATACCTTCTCTCACCTAATGCTGACTTTACAAAATTATTCTTTAGCACTCTACTGGCTTACTTCATAACAATTTTTAATACCCAGCCATCAACGGACTTACTCACTAATCCAGCTCTTCTACTTGAGTTTATATTGCAGCATTACTTAGAAATGTTAGAAGCAACAGTACTCATACTTATCATACTTGCCACTCTCACGATAATAGGATTCTCAAGAACATTAAGATATGAAAAGCTACTCAATGCTTGCTTATTAGTGCTTTTTGCATACATTTTAGGAGTTATGTTCACTCCAACTCTTTCGTTAGAGGAATTCCCTTACACCTCTATTCAATCTGTATTCTCCTTAGAAGGAATAACAACTTTACTAAGTCTAAGAGAAATAATCTTTATCCTTTACTTCTTCATCTATGTAGAACTATCTGCCCATTTAGCCTACGCTGCTCAACAATTGAACGCTATTGCCGAAAAACATAAGAGAATCTCTAGGCAATTAACGCGCATACAAAAGGAATCTAGTAAGGGAGCGAAAATAGAGATATCTCTTCCTCAAAATTTCACCGAAATCCTAAGCCCCTTAGCTACTACGATACTACGGGATGCTTATGAAGGATACGCCTTTCTAGGCGAGGGTACATCGCTGTATGTTACCTCAAAAGTAATTGGATACATAGAGGAGATGTCAAAGAAACGACCAGAGATCATTCCTCAAATAACGGGTCGAAAACTAGTATCCTCTACTTTACGCTTCCTTGGATACGTTCTTCTACCATCCCTTATTCTAAGAATATTCTTCGGAATATTTGTGATTATCAGCAGCTTCCTCGTAGCGGCTCAAATTATAGCGCGTCTTGCTAGCGGATATATCTTTGAAAGTACACTTATTCAATCATTTGTGTATGCGACCCTAGCTGTGATGTCTCTAGCTTATATAATCTCCACATTACCATCTGTCATTAGTAAAAGGAAGTAATTCAGGCACCGAGTGGAGCCGTTGATTACTACATTATTCGGAAATTTTTTATGATGATATCGACCGATGTTTCCATAAGCTAGGTGCTCTTAAATTGGTGAAGAAGTGATGTTAGATGTTACAGCAATAGGTAATCCCGTATATGACATAATAATAACACCATATATAAGGACTAATGGACGTGTACTATCTGGCTGTAGCACGAACTCCGCCTTAGCTATCGGAAAACTTAGTGGTAAAGCGAGCATCGTAGGTAGAATAGGCAATGATTATTTGCCTGATTTTACACACGTTGCAGCAAGATATAACGTAAAGGTATATCCGATTATTTCAGAAGAGACTGGCGGTTTCTATCTGAGATACTTTGATGAGACAATGAATGATAGGGAGTTAAGAATCTTAGGAATCGCCGGAAAAATATATTTCAAAGACGTACCACCCGAAGCATTAAACGCTAGAGCTATAATCCTTGGCCCAATCCTAAAAGAAATAGACCTGGAGTTTGTTAAAGAGCTAACTAGGGAGACTGACGTTCCCATCCTCGTGGATCCTCAGGGATTAATAAGAGAAATTAGAGAGAACAGAATTGTCAGAATAGCCAATGATGATGTGTATGAAATAATTAAATTAACTCATATAACAAAACCAAACGAGCACGAAGCAGAAGTACTATTTCCCAATATGGAGCCGGCGAAAATAGCTAAGAAGATTTATCTGTTAAATAAATTCGCTGGAATCGTCACTTTAGCGGAGAAAGGATCAATTATAGCTTTCGACAAGGGAGTGTATCATATACCTGCGTATAGAACTATTGAAAGAGACCCAACGGGTTGCGGAGACGTATACGCGGGTGCTTTCATGTACTATTATCTCAAAAACGAAGATCTTTTAGAAGCAGGCGTTTTTGCATCAGCAGCAGCATCTTTTATGGTAGAAACTACGGGGCCTCATTTTAGATTGGAATTAGGAGAAGTTATTAAACGTTTTGAAGTGCTAATCGAGAAAGTCAGGAGGATAGAGTGATGACTCGATTACGGGAATGGTATGAGAGAACTACTCTCCCTCTTGGACGAGCACTAGCGAAACTTCATATTACTCCGAATCAGATTACAATCTTATCAATTCTAGTTGGTCTATTTCCTCTCTATTTCTTATGGCAGAGAAGAATCCTTCTCGGTCTCGCGACTCTATTACTTGCAGTTTTTATGGATATTCTAGATGGATCCTTAGCAAGAGCAACAGGAAAAGTGAGCGAATTTGGACAAATACTTGACCACTTCGCCGATAGAACGGTTGAGTTTGAGATAGTCCTTGGTTTAATCCTTGGAGGCTATGTAACTGGATGGTTGGGAACACTAATGTATTTTACTATGATAATGCCCAGCTACATAAGAGCAAGAGGAGAAGCGGTATCGGGTATATCAGCACAGGGTGTTGGATTATTCGAGAGAAAAGAGAAAATTTCTTCCATAGTCTTTGGTCTAATTCTGGAAAAATACTTACCAGGCACTTTCTACTACGTAGCTCTGGTCATCTCTGTATTATCCTTCATTACATCAATTCAGAGATTAATGTATTTCAGACGGAACTTAAGAGAGAAAAAAACTTGTTCCCAATGATGTTAACTATTATCACTTTTCCTATAAAATCTGAGATGTGTCTTAAGATAGAAAACTAAAGGTTTTTTATGAGATGTCTGCTTAATATGCCTGACGAAAAACTGTAAATAATTAAAAAATAATAAAAAATGAGAACAGAAACTTATCATCCAATTCGTTAATATACTAATGCAGCGACTGCAAAACTCTTACTTCTTTCTGCGTCCCGTTCTCCTAGGAGCAATAGCTCCAACTTTTCTGCCAGGTGGTGCATGTCGCGAGACACTCTTGGGCTTGCCAGGGCTCTGATCTCGCCCGCCTCCAAAGGGGTGGTCACAGGCACTGATGGGACGGGAGCCCCCACGAGTGTGTAGTGGGACTCCCGTCCTTTCATCGCCACTCCTCTGGTTCTTGGCCATTTGTGTGCTTTTACTCTCCATTTGTGGTAGGCGTTGCCTGCTTTTACTAGTGGTAGTTCGTCTTTTCCTGTTCCGGCTACTATTCCTATTTGTGCTCTGCTGTTCCAGTTTATCCTTATTATTCTTTTTCCGGGGAGTTCTAGTTCTGTTTGTTCTAGGTGCGCGTGGTGGGCTCTTATTATTGCGTATGTTCCTGCTGCTCTTGCTATTTTTCCTCCATCGCCTGGTCTTATCTCTATGTTATATACGGGTGTTCCTTCTGGAATCTTTCTTAGTGGTAGCGCGTTCCCTATATCGATTTCCGCATTCTCTCCGATTTGAATCTCCTTCCCCGTGTATAATCCTTCTGGAGCTATTAGCCAGATTTTTTCTATCACTCCATTGGCTCTTACAAACTTCACTAATGCTAGTGGGGCATACCTTCCGGGTTCCTTATACAATTTAAGCACTGTGCCTCTGGCAACATCTTTCATAGCTTCTGGCCAGTCTGGGATTTTTACATCCGCTACTCTTATTCCTGGAGGAGCTCTGTATACTGATGTTCCTCTCCCTACCCTTTGAGCTCTTATGCGCTTACCCATTACTATCACCTTTGTACTATTGCTTAGATTCAATAAAGGCTAGTGAATATAAATTGTATAGTTTGTGATTCCATTCCAAAGGTTTTACTGGATTACCATTCTCACCAATTATTTGCACACAGCACTTTTGTTTCCGAATAGTTCCAACTTATTGCTTTCCTAAAATACTTTCTGATCATTATGATTAAAAGCACAGAGAAGCTTCTAGTCTTGGTAAGGAAAAATATTTTAATACTCTCCTACTGTTACCTCTAAAGTTATGTGCTGAGCCGGGAATAGAGCCCGGTCTCGGCTGGTGGTGATACCATGTCCTCGCGCAAGACTCATCCTCTTCAGTTAGTAATTAATGATAGTTCAACATTTTTGGGCACTGGTATTTCGGTTAAGTTTGAGATAGAGGACGAAAATGTAAAGACCTTTTTCTATAGTAAGCGAGTTGGCGACATTATAGAAGGGGATTCGATAGGCTTTCCAGGATACAAGTTTCAGATTCGCGGTGGAAGCGATATCGCTGGTTTTCCTCACCTAAAAGGGATTCCCGGTACTGGTCTTAAACAGGTTCTTAAAAGTGGCCCCCCGGGTTATAGACCGAGGAAATATAAGGTCGAGAAGAAGACGGGAGGTTATAAAATCATTAACCTTAAAGGTGTTAAAAAGAAGAAGACTGTTCGCGGAGAGGAGCTTTCAGAATGGACAAGACAAGTAAATATGGTCATTCTAGAGAGAGGTGGGAGAGCCGTCCATGAGTTAAATGAGAACGAAATGCTTAATGATCACATACTAGATCAATTATGTTTCAGATTAGGAAAAACTGTGCTCAAATGGGGTTTAGAAGGCGTTGTAATCATAAGTGATGGCTCAGAGGAAACCTTAGAAAAGGTCCTTGAGAACTATAACATAAGGCAGGACAGTGATTTTTTCATTAAACTCGCTAAAAAATTAGGCGTTAGATTAGTAAAACTTGGCAAAGAAAATTTGAAACGCGTGTTTGAGCCACTTAGAAAAGTTAGTAGAAAGCACCCTCACCCATTGGGTCGCTATATTGCTTGGACTTTATATAACTTCTACAATGCTTTGAAGGAAAATAAGATCGACCTCTCAAAAGAAGATGAAGTCACAGAAGATCTAGTTAATAAGATCATGCAAGGCGTTAACGATTGGCTTTCGGGTAAAATGAAAAGAGGCCCCAAATTTAGTTTTAGGATAGTAGAGACTCCTCAGTAGACTCGCCTAAAATGTCCGATATGGGATAAATCGTTATTCTCAATTTATATCTCTCAGCGACTTCTTCTAACTTTTTTCTTAGGCGTAAATATAGAGTTTCGGGCTCTCTAGAAGCTGTAACTAGCAATGATATATTTGCAATCTTCTTTCCTGGCCCTATGAAAATTGTATGCCCTCTTATATCTTCTATATTCCCATTAAGTTCGCTTATTATGGAAGATATCTCAGCAAGTAATCCTGGTCGATCTCTTCCTATTATAGTAATTATCACGCTACTATTCATTTTGATCACTCAATAAATTACTCAGATATTTTCTTCATATTTTAACCATTGTATTGGAATATTCTGGTACCTCCCATCTGGTAGCCATCTTTGAACGGTTATAGGTAATAATCCAAGCCTAAGTTCTAGCTTTGCTATGTCGACTTCATTCATTCGACTTATATCAACATTTGATAAGGGTACTAGAATAGGAGCTCCAAAGGCTATTTGCGTTGCGCGTGCACCTATTATTCTGGCTATCTCATAGATTGTTAACCTTGGCGGCCCTATCTCTACTTTATTGGACTTTATCTCTATCGGTTTTTTCGAATTAAAACTCATTCCATAAGCCCTCCTCCGAAGAATAACTCCCTAGAAAAGAGCCTTTTCTATACTAACTCTGTGCTATTTAAAAATTATCTCTTAATCAGTGCTATATCGATCTATTAGCAAAATGATTTTAATGGTTATAATAAATCTACTTGTTTAAGCTTATTGAATTTGATAGCAATTTCCTTTTTCGCACTTTAATACGTTAATCTCGTAAGTGTTTAAATCGATAACTGGAACTATACCAGGAGTTGGTTTTATGCCTAATTGTCTCTGCCAAATTGTTAGACCCTGAAAAGATCCACTACTCAAGAGAACTACCCCTCCCCTGGAAATTCTTATATCAGCTATGTGGAGATGCCCGATTGCTAAGATGTCAGGAACATCATCTATAACGAGATAATCCTCTTTCGTTGGTATAATCGGAATTTTTCCCCATATAGGCATGAGATGTCTATTTCTAAGCAATTCTACTAAAATTCGCGTTGGCTCCTGAATCGATAATTCAAGATCAGCTGCTATATGCTCTATACCATAACCATGATAAAGAAGGATCTTAACTCCGTTTATTCGTATCCACGCAGGATTTCCAAGAATCTTCACATTAGGTAAGCTATAGAGACCTTCTGCTATCTTCTCCGATATTGGTGGTTGTGGGACAAATTTTCCCGCCGCATCATGATTTCCAGGAATTATCACTATCGTTTTATCCTTTGGAATAAGCTCTAGAAACTTGCTAGCTTCCTCATATTGCTTATATATATCAACTATTTCAAGCTCACTTTTTTGTTCTGGGTAAACTCCTATTCCATCGACTAGATCTCCATTGATAATCACGTATTTTACATCTTTAGCTAATCTTTTTAATTCATCGTCTTCTACACGCTGGTTTAGGAAATTTATAAAGCTGAGAAATTCCTCTCGTAGAAATTTTGCGCTTCCTACGTGTATGTCAGATATGAATGCCACTTTAGTCGGAAATGGCGCTCTATTGCGTTCCCTTAAAATAGGAGTTTCTGGGAATATTATGTCTTCAGCGATTAAGTATTTCCTGTTGTCTCTAGTTTTACCTTCTATAGCTATAACAGTGTCCAGTAAAACATAATTGAATTTTGTTCTTAATTCATTCTCTAAGGGGACTATTACCTTAATTTCTTTTTCTGGCGTATCGCCAATAATTATCCCAATGTTTTTCTTTCTATCATATCTTTTTTCTTTAACAAGTATTATCACGTAAGTGCTTCTTCTAGTCTTTTCAATTCCATTTAATTTATAATTTCTTTGTACTCCATAATTTCGTTTGAGAAGAATCTCTTTTATCTTATGATAGCGATCCTCAAAATATTGTCTAAAAATTTCGGCTGAGTCTTCGACTACTATTTTTTCTGGCACTTTAATAACTTCAATCTGAAGCACCGTTCTTTCCTTTTCACTTATGTCAGCTTGTATTTTTTTCTCTAATTTTTGATGCAATTTCTCACTGAAATTATCCTCTTTTTCTTCCCTAATTGATATTTCTAGTTGCTGTTTTCTTTCTTTCACTTCTGATTTTCTATGTTTCTTCTCCTCAGGAACTTCTTTAATATCCTTATCTTCTAATAGGTATTCTTCAATACTTTTCTTGATAAGACTCTCTAATTGTGGTTTCTTCTTATTGCTAGTAACTACTTTTTGTATAACTTTTCGCCCTTGCTTCTTCGGTAGGTTATTCTCTCTAGCATATGGTTTACTAGCTTTACTTTGCTTTTCAGAGATCCTCGAAAATCTTTCTAGTATCAGTTTAAGAATTTCAATAGTAATTGTATTACTTTCAACTTGCACTGTGCTATCTCTTAGACTTTTTAGAAAATCTTCCCAAGATTCTTCATCTAATAGTTCCTTTCTTAATAGAAGTAGAATAAATAAGGCATCGGGCGCCACTCGTTTTCTTGTAACTCTAATAATATCCCTGAGAAGCTCTTCTGTCTCTTTTAGGGCCAATCTATACGCCGCTAGGGACATACTGACACCTACGAAGTTTCCTTCTTGGCTTATTATTTAAACATCTGAATTTCTCCAATAACATACTCTTACCAAAAAATCTTAGTTCTAAGTACTTTTTTACCCTTAATTCTGGACATTTACGTTTATTACCACTTATATCTTTTCTTTTTCAGATACTAATATGAAAGTTAAAATTTTGGTGATTCAGTTTGTCCTTAGCCCCAAGAGAGAAAAAACTTTACTTCTTTGACAGCGATTCATTAATTGTTATTAATAATCTAAGCATCAGTAAGTTGACAATTTTTAGAATGAGAACCTTCTTGCTTGATCTACTTAGGGAACTTGGAGAGGATGTCCATGCATTATATACGCTTATACAAGAGACAATTTCTATCGCATTGAGATTATTACCTCTGAAGAAGAAGTACTCTTCGACATTATATGAATTATCCTTAGCAACTCTATGGTTAGTATTACGCGAACGAGGAATTAATAAATATACGTTATACCGATTGGTAGAGACCGCAAAAAAGAAAATGAAAAAAAGGATTCTCATGAAACGCCTCTTATTAATTTTATCCGATATTAGGTACATTTTTCGTGAACTAGATGCAAAAGATGAGATAAAGAAAGTCGTTATGAAAACGCTTCCTAAGTTATTCAAGCATCCATCTATGATGCAAAGAACAGTAAAAATCCTCGGAGAAAAAGCCCCAGCATACATTCGGCTACTCAGACTTAGCATCTTTCGAATACTAAATAGCTTAAACGTTCAGGATGTCTCTGGTAAATCAAGAACCGTTCTATCAGCAATATGCATTTATGCAGCTGATAAAGTAGCTTGCAAAGAACTTAATATAAGACCATTAATCTCAGCAAAAATGCTTGAAGATCTTTTAGGAATTAGTCAATTCACAGTCTTACGACATTACAAAAAATATCTTTGCAAGTTGCGTTAGATTATGGTTATTTCGGGTTATTCGAAGGATATTCTCCTTATTATTTTTGGTGAAATTATTGCCTCTCAAATGTTTACATTCGTATTATATTGGTTCCTTATTCCATTGTTGTATTTATGAAGATTCTACGGGATATGTTTATTCAATATTCTTAGATAAAGAGATAGAAGTACTAGGGGCTTTGCTAACGTACGAACTAGCGAGAATTGTCAAAAAAACCGCTTATTTAAGATACATAACCAGCTTCCATGATTTTATAGTTGAAATGCGAAAACTTGTAGAAAAAAGAGTCGAAAAGAAATTAGAGAAATTCGGGTTGCACAAGAAACTTAAGGACAAGGCTCTAGAGACCTTTATAAAGTACGTGACCTATCGGTGTATAGGATTCCAAAATCTTATCCCTGTACTACTAGATAACAATGTTGATGAAATATATCTAGATACACCATTTAATGAGATATATATTGATCACCAGCATTTTGGGAGATTAAAGGTCTATCCAAAAGCCACAATGGAGGAAGTTGAAAAATTATTATTTATCTCAAAATTCGAATCTGATCATACTGTTAGTTATGAAAATCCATCCCTTAAAACGGTTCTTCTATCTCCAGACTTTAAAGTTCGAGTAGCTGTTGATTTTCCTCCTCTATGTCCCCAAGGCCCAAGTATTGATATCAGGCGACTCCGAGAAAAACCATTACCTCCTACTTCATGGCTTCGTAAACGTGCTGATTTAGATTTTCTATCCTTTTTAATTACAAGCCTTGCTATGAGACCTAATATTGTAATAGTCGGAGAACCTGGTTCTGGAAAAACTTCTTTATTAATTTTTTTGCTAGCTTTACTCCCAGATAAATGGAGGATAGTAGCTATTGAAGATACTAGAGAAATACCTAATTTGACACCATATGGTAAAAGGATAGTCTACATTAAAGTAAAGCCATTCGAGGCTGAAAGAGTACAATATAGCAAGGAAAAAGAAATAATAAAACTCCTTCATCGTTCGCCTGATTATGTGGCTATAGGGGAACTACAATCTAAAGCCGATAATTTAGCATTTTTCCATGCTTTGTCTGCTGGTATTCGAGGAATGGGAACTATACATGCAACAAGTATTGATGAACTATTCGATAGATGGATTAATATCTTCCATATTAAGTCATCCCTAATAAAGAATCTCGACATCATAGTATTCATGAAGAAAATTATTCTACACAAAAAAATTCTTCGTGGATTAAACGATATCATCTTGCACATTGACCAAGCAAACCTTTCGAAAGGCGTTCGTTTTGATTTGAACATAAATAGTGTTCATAAAACCATAGCTTTCTGGCAGCCGTTTCGTCCCGAAAATTCTAAGGTTTATATACAAGCTCTGATCAACAAAAGAATAAAGAAGAAGAACAGCTTACCAGAAAAAGTCAATCTTTTCCAGAAATATCAAAGTATAATAAGAGAGGAACTAAAGAGTTCTAGTAACATTGGTGATGAACGAAAATTTTTCATAACCATTTCTAGATTGTTATCCGAGTTACACGATGCTCTTTACTCCTAGACTCGAAAAGAATTATCCAGCAGATAATAAGTATAAAGCCCGTTGATAAATCATGCCTGAGCCTATCACGATTCACTTCCTAGGCACTGGCGGTACAGCTCCCTTTAAAAAGAGAAAAATGCCATGTATAGCTGTGAAATTCTTGGATAAGTTAATAATTATGGATATTGGCGAGGGATGCCAATACTCTCTTCTCACAGAAAAATTTCACCCAAAACGATCTAAAGTAATAATACTTATTTCTCATTTTCATGCCGATCATACAACAGGCCTTCCAGGATTCCTCAATTCTCTAAAGCTTATGAATAAAACAGATCCTATAATAGTTATAGGCCCTAGAGGATTAAGCACATTTTTGAGCCATGTAGAAAAAGCTTTCCAACTAGAAGATAAGCCATACGAACTATTTCTCAAGGAAATACAAACTGAAAAAACAGACACCCTTATCCAGGCATACGAAGATAAAGAGATAAAGATACTATGTTTTAGAACAATACACCCAAACACTTCTTCTTTGGGATTTATATTAATGGAAAAAGAGAGCCATAAAACTCTAGCCATCAGGAATAGAGAAGAATTCATGAAACTAAGTTATAACCAAAAAAGAAGATTCCTATGCCAAGACTCTTCGTTCGTAGTTATTAGACCCCCTCGTAGTATTGTATACACTGGAGATACACGCCCAATATATTTTTTAAAAGACCTAGTACCTACACCTCCAGATTTGATAATACATGATGCGACGTTTATTGGAGATGCACACTATGAGGAAGCTTTGAAAACTGGTCACTCGAGTATTGAAGAGGCATTAGATATCGCCTCACTATTACGTGCTAGTACGCTTGCACTTGTTCACATCTCACCTAGATACGAATTAGACACGGTAATTAATGCAATTTTGAAGTCTATAAGAGGGAAAATAGAGAAAGGTCTTCCCGAAAAATTTCTACCAAATATAATAATTCCATGCGATGGTGACATAGTTACGATTAGGTGAGAGAAAGTCCCTCTTTAACGCATTTAATGATTTCTCTGTAATTTCTTTCGATATTCACCTCGGATCTAGAAATACTTTTACTAAGCAGAGCTCTGAGAATATTTTGCTTAAAGAATTCCCGCAATACAATTGTCGCATATTCACCTTTTCTTAAAGAAAATTGAAGAATAACTTTTCGTAATCCTCTCACATCTTCCGAATTTATGAAAATATAGTGAAATATGGGTTTAAGAAAAGCAGGCCTTAGTGTACCTTTAAAGGAGAGAGGAGGAAAATCATTATTTTTAAACATACTGATAGAAATACCTTCCTCTTCAAGTACTTCTTTTATAATTTCAGATATATGATCATCTCTTAATTTTGTTTGATAGCCCGGAATTATAATTAGGAAGTTCTGCTTCACATCCTTGGGAAAGACTCCCTCTAATAGGCTTTTGCTAAGTATTTTATTGAAAATATATGCTTGGTACGCTTCTCCTAACATCCTCAATAGGTAAGCTGGCAACCTTCTTAAAGCTTCTTTAGGATTTAATCCTTTTAACAGTGCTTTAAGTAGCACTTTTTCGAATAAAAAACCTCTCGTAGGTAGTTCCTTAAGCGCCTGTTCATAATTCCCATTCTCTATCTCTCGCTTAATTTCTAACATTTTGTTATCATCAACTATTGAAGGCGAAGTTAAGTAAATCCTAATGGCTTCTTCGTATTTTCTGAGGAATAGGAGCTTACCAACAACATGTGTTATTGGTCTAATTATGCCAAACCGTTGATATCCAAAAAAATTTGGAACCATTATATCTACTAGCTCATCATATGTTTTTTCCATTTTCAAAATATCCTGACTAGGTATGTCTCTGATTGTAATTGTGAACCTGTTCCCTAAATGCTCACCAATATGTACTCTTCTCAGTTCTCTAATCGGGGAGAAAATTTTTATTTCTTTGAAGGAACCGGCTATCTCCAGCAATTTACTTGGAGGAACTCCCCAGACAGCGACTCTCTGTACCGTAACCGCTTCTCTATCTTTGTTTCCACTATAAAAGAAGAATCCCACGGGGACATTTAGTTTCTCAGCAAGCATCCATAGGGCTTCGAAATTCCCAATGTTTCTTTTTACTAATACAAAATGAGTGAATAATCCCTCATATCCGGATGATCTCAAAGTCGGTCTCTCTAGAGTTAATATAGTACCATCGGGTAATATTTCTTCTACAATAAAGTCTTCAGGTACTGTCTTGAGAACTCCCAAAATTCCGTCAGTTGTCGTCACCCAGCAGTACATTCCGAACAACTTGTCATATTCTGGAACGTCTTTTCGCAAATTACTCACCCTTTTCATAAAAGCTTCAATCCTCTCGTAATATTATCGACTAAACGGGCTGGTGCCGGTCCTATACCAATACACGTAATTGTACCCGGCGGAACTACGGTCAATCCAGCATCCTTAATTAGACAGCAAGGCAATCCAGCATTTTTTGCTTTGTTGTAGATACTTAGTAATTCCTCTAAGGACTTCACTTTTACAACAATTTTTTTCTGACCACTATTTAACCATGCATCCGCCCATTCTTTTCGTATCTTTAAGGCTTCAAGATAAGCTGTTATAGCAGCATGTGCTACTTGTACACACAGTTTGCCTTTAGGTAAACCTAAATCAGTTCTAACCACTATAACTTGTTTGTAATCTTCTCCCAATGATACCAATTGTTTCACCGTGAATATTATGTTATCTCTTAAACAAGAATTTATCCGAAGATACTTGAAATACTTGTTAACAGACGTTACTGTTGTGCCCATTGAAGATTTTGAAGTAGAAACTCTTAGTAAAAACTATAGATTCGTAGTTGGGGAGGAAATAAAAATACCTCGATGGTTAGCAAAAATCCTTGAGAAAAAAGGAAAAGTAAAAATTAAGGATGAGACGGATGTAAGAGAGACTCTTGGAAGATTGCCATATTATATAGTTAGAGAATCAGAAGGGGCTTCTATAGAGATAGAACTGGATTTGTATCTTAAAGCTAAAGAATACCTCGAAAAGCTCGAAAACTCCAACGTAAAAGAACGTATAAGAGAGATGATTATGCGGTTTATCCGTATAAGATTGCCTAAATTGCTTCGAAAAGCAATAGTTCCGGGAAGTGAAAAAGAAGCACTCATATGGGAAGATGTACTAATAGCCCTCATCAGAAATGCGCACGAACATTGGGTAAAAACTTTTTTGGAAACAGATCTATCCAAGCTTCGCGACTTTATACTCTAACATCAACTTTTATGATTTTTACTTTTACTTTGCGTTCTAATATTATGAATTCTAGAGTAAAAATTTTATTCTACAAGTATCTACTAACTAACTTCTTGAAAATGTCTTATGCCCATATTATGACTCTAAAAATAATAATGATTACTACTTAGTCACTTATTCAGTTTGATAGTGACTCAAAAGTTATGAGGAAGAAGGGATAATAAGTGGCTTTAGAAGAGGACATGGAAATATCAGAGAAGGAACTAGAGGACAGATTCTTAGACTTTCTCCTGAACTTTACTACTCCCGATGACCGGGGACGGGCTCATAATAAATATGCTGACGAGATACAGTTAATAGCTACCGACGAAACTAGGAGATCGCTACTAGTTGACTACACGGACCTAGCATTATATGATCCAGACCTTGCTGAAAAATTTATGCAAGAGCCCGAGAAAGTTCTAAGGATCTTTGAGAGAGCTTTTAGACGAGCCTTAAAGATGATGAACGAGGATTTAACAGACTCTCTTCTTAGAAGGTATAGACTTCGATTTAAAAATATTGGAAAACCGTTATCTATCCGAGAATTGCATAGAGCTGAGAATTTAGGAAAAATTGTTAGTTTTAAAGGAATCGTAGTAAAAGCGATTAAAGTAAAACCAATTTTGCGTAGAGCCCTGTTTCGCTGTATGTCTTGTGGTTTTGTATTTCCTCTAGAATTTGAAGGCGAATATCAAAAACCTTCAGAGTGTCCTAACCCTGCTTGTGATAATACTACTAGATTCGAAATGCTTAGAGAAGGCATGGAATTTGAAGAATTTCAGGAATTATCTATCCAAGAATTGCCGGAGGAATTGCCTCCTGGGCAGCTTCCTCAGAGCATCAATGTAACAGTTTGGGGAGATTTAGCTGGGAAAATAAGGCCTGGTGAGAGAGTAACCGTTTATGGAATTGTTAAGACTGTTTTGGAAAAACCGTTAAAAGCTGGTCGAAGACCCCTGTTCGATATTTTCGTTGATGCCTTATATATTGATAGTGAATCAGGAGAACTGGGAGAAATCGAGATTACTGAGGAAGAAAAGGAAAAGATTTTAGCACTAAAAAAGGATCAAAAACTCGAGGAAAAAATTATCAAAAGTATTGCTCCGTCTATTTACGGATATGATATGATAAAGAAGGCCATAGCTGCTTTGCTTTTCGGTGGTGTACCTAAAGTATTACCTGATGGAACAAAAATCCGAGGAACAATCAACGTATTACTCGTCGGAGATCCCGGTACCGGAAAATCACAACTCCTCAAATATGTAGCCCAGATTGCGCCTAGGGCGATATATACATCGGGCAAAGGAGCTTCCGCTGCTGGCCTTACTGCAGCAGTGGTTAAGACAGCTGATGGGTGGGCTCTCGAAGCAGGAGTTCTTGTCCTTGCGGATAAAGGCATAGCTTGTATTGATGAGTTCGATAAAATGTCAACTGATGATAGACGAGCACTTCACGAAGCGATGGAACAACAAACTGTCTCTATAGCAAAAGCTGGTATTGTGGCTACATTAAATGCACGAACATCGATTTTAGCGGCCGCTAATCCGAAGTTTGGTCGATATTTACCTAATAGAGAACTTGGGGAGAACATCGATTTGCCCCCCACTATACTATCTAGATTTGACTTAATATTTGTCCTTATCGACCGTCCTGATAAGATGAAAGATTCTGAGCAAGCTTCATACATTCTTGGTCTTCACACAAAAACGATCAAACCAGAGCCTCCTCTGCCACCAGAATTTTTAAGAAAATATATTCAGTACGCTCGGGAGTATATTATGCCTGTTTGGACAAAAGAGGCTGCTGAAAAAATAAAAGAATTCTACATAAAAATGCGCGCATCCAGTAAGGCTGCTGAGGAGGAATCTCTAGAAATTAGCCCTATAGCTATTACTGCTAGGCAATTAGAAGCTCTAGTAAGGTTAGCGGAAGCTCATGCGAGGATGTTATTGAAGGAAGTCGTCGATGAGAAGGACGCTGAATTCGCTATAGAGTTAATGAGATATTCTCTTTCTCAAGTAGGTCGTGATCCATATAGTGGAAAAATAGACATTGATATTGTCTCCACGGGTGTTTCTCATACGAAGAGAGCAAAATACTTAGAAGTCTTAGATATCATAAGAGATCTCCAGCAAGAGTATCCGGAAGGTGTACCAGTAAAAAGAATAGTTGAAGAAGCGGCTAAAAGGAATATCTCTGAACAATTTGTGATGGAAATTCTTTCAAGAGAAAAAGCTCGTGGTAGTATCTATGAGCCTAAGCCTGGCAGATATAAGTTAATCCCCCATTAGTAGCTTTTTCTTTTTAGCTTTTTTAGGTTTCCTAACAATTACTACATCCCCTAATGTTAACTGGCTTACTCTCTTCTTCTGATGAGAGGTTTTATACTGTTCTGCAAATTCATCTGGTTCAATGGGTCGTCTTAAGGAAATTTTTAAAACCTTCTCTATTTTCGTAATTACGTGTTCTGGCGGTATGATTTTTTCTCTCTCAATTTTTTTGATAAAACTTAATGGCTCTCCTATCAATCTTGCCAAATCCTCTTGAGACAACTTCATCCTTTCTCTTGCTAATCGTATTTTTTCACCATAATTATCTACTAAATCCCAAGAAAAAACCTCTAATATTCGTATTTTATGAGATTTAGTACTACTTCTCGTAAAAGTTCTCTTCCTTTGTCTATTAGAAGATGAAACTGGAGACCCATACTTAGCACACTCGTCACATAGAATTAAAACTGCTCCTTCAACTTCGTAATACTTAGGTTTTAAAATCGGTCTTCCACATATCTCACAATAGTAGGTTGTACTCACAAGTCACACCGGAAATTTTTAAGTTTATATTAATAATAGAAAATGTAACGGTGTTGAATATAAAGTTGAATATAAATATTAGAAATCGAGGGGCTTCTTTTGCGAATAGTTCTCCTTGGCCCTCCGGGAGCTGGTAAAGGTACTCAAGCCGCACTTTTAAAAGAAAAGTTTGGTATTCCTCATATCTCTACTGGAGAAATATTTCGAGAAGAAATAGAGAAAGGCTCAGCATTAGGAATCAGAATCAGAGAGTTTGTCTCTAAAGGGATTTTAGTACCCGATGAAATCGTCGTAGAAGTTGTCAAGAATCGTTTATCCGCCTCAGATTGTATTAATGGCTGGATTTTAGACGGTTTTCCTCGTACTCTTAATCAAGCAAAACTTCTTGACAAAATTCTCCAAAATATGGAACAAAAAATAGATATCGCAATTTATATTGATGTGCCAGAAGAAGAAGCTATAAGAAGACTTCTGAGTAGAGGTAGGGGAGACGATAAAATTTGTACACTTAAACGACGATTCAAAGAGTATCTAAATAAAACAGCTCCCGTAATAGAGTACTATAAGGAGAAGGGCTTACTAGTAATGATTAATGGTGTGGGGAGTATAGAAGAAGTTCATCTAAGAATATTAAATGCTTTGAAAGAAAAGAGAATTATCAATTAATCTAGTCTATAACTAGTACGGCAATCAGTAACTCGTTACTTAATCAATATTACTAAATATGCTATTTCCCCCGTGTCATCAATAACGAGCTGACCTAAAGATGCTAAGTCATTTAGAACAACCTTTAACACTTGTTTGTCAATCTCTAACATATTTATTAACTCTTTGAAGGAAACCTTTTTTCTTTCTTTAAGAACATGTAATATTTTCTTCGCTACATCACTTTCAGCGGGTCTTTTAATAAAGATAACATTATTCATTGATCCAATAACGCCTTTCTTATTTAAAGTCTTTAAAACTTCCCTTAAATCATTCTCACTTATTCCTAGCTTCGTCATGAGATTATTTATTAGTTCATCCTCTAATAACACGCCTCCTGACTCTTTTAAATTGTCAATAATTAGTTCTTGTAGAGTTTCCTCATTTGTCTTGTTTGTTTCAAGATTTCCAAATTCTCTCTTAATATTTTCGAGGAGAGAAACTGCTTTGAATGGCACATAATTTCTTTTGAATAATCGTTCCTCTAACTGATTAAGATGCTTACGAATTAACTCTTTCTCAGCCCTAATTTCTTTATTAATTTTCTGTGATGTCCTTTCAAGCCATTGTTTTTTGCTCTCTCTTATGGCTTGATTATTCCTTCTCTTGTTCACTTTCTAAAACCTCCTCTGAAGCCTCTTCTACAATTTCTGGTAACTCCTCCTTCAACATTTCTTCAGCAATACTCTCTGCCCGTTTAAGAAACTCCGCAACTTCGTATTCACTGACACTTAAATCATGCTCATCCACAACTACTCCAACATTTCTTAATGCGTATTTTATTTGCTCTATTGCATCGATAAGTCCCACCTTATTCAAAGATTTTTCAATAGATAACAAAGCTTTAGCTGCTGAAAGTAAGGCTTTTTCCGTTTCCCTAGCTAAATAAACGGATTCCAAATCTAACCTAACAGATCTAAGTTTCGATAGGTATTTTCGTAACAGATTTTTTCTCTTTCTTATCATTAGGATATCTCTAGCATAATCTCTAGCCGCTTCCTCATCCTTATTCAAAATGGCTTCTACTAACTTCTCACGTAACTTTTTCTCCTCCAAATTCATTCTTTTAAGCGTGTTTTCCACTCTCTTTTCGAGAAATTTTAATGAAAAAACAGTATCCCCTACATTTTTTTTCAATATCTTCACCGTTAAGCTTTATTGAATGAGAAACTGCACCCCTACAAAGTATGTGTATTGATCGAAACTATTAAAAACATCTAGTGAACTTGTTCATAAGTATTAACACTTGCCTAGGAAGGTTGCCTTCAATGATAATCCCAGTTAGATGTTTTACCTGCGGGAAAGTCATTGGTCATCTATGGGAAGAATACAAAAAGAGGATAGACGCGGGCGAGGATCCCGGCAAGGTACTTGATGAACTAGGTATTAAAAAAGAATGTTGCAGACGAATGTTTATCTCCCACATCGATATGATTGATGAGATAATCTTATATGAGTTAACACCCACTGCAAAAAGAAAGATACTAAAAAAGGAGGAGTCTAAGAAATGAGTGTTAGGAGAAAAGGAGTTTCGATCTCTGAGGAATTTGAAGAGATAGCTCCAAAGGAAGAAATGCTAGTTCCTATGAAGACATACATAAGATACGGAACTCATATAGGAACCAATAAGAAGACAAAAGACATGGAACGCTTCATCTTTAAGCGCAAGGGAGGAGTCTACCTAATAAACATTGTAAAGACCGATGAAAGATTACGATTAGCAGCGAGATTACTGGCAAAATATGAGCCTAATGAAGTGGCGGTATTCGGAAGCAGGTTGTATGCACAGAAACCAATTATAAAAATGGGTGAGTGGACAAAATTCACTATATTTCCGGGTCGTTATTTACCTGGAACACTCACAAATCCTGAACTAGTAACATATACGGAGCCAGAGATAATACTTGTCTCAGATCCGATAAAGGAGAGACAAGCCATACAGGAAGCATTCATGATAGGAATCCCTGTGATCGCACTCTGTGATACTAATAATGTGCTATCGAATATAGATCTAGCAATACCTGCTAATAATAAGGGCAGGAAAAGTCTAGCACTGATCTTTTGGCTTTTAACAAACCAGGTGCTAAGAGAGAGAGGAGAACTCGGCAAAGATGAGACAATCAAAGAAACACCAGAGGACTTCATGATAATGCTTTCATAAGAAATAAATAGAGTTGAGCCATTAAGCTTATCTTTCAAAAGCCACTAAAGGGTTTATTCTAACTGAGGTGAAAAGAAATGCCTACTAAACGTCCAGCTTACTGTTATAAAGTTCCTCCAAAAAAGCCGTATACTAGGAGGGAATACATCAAATCGATCCCTCAGTCGGATATAAGGATATTTGAACTAGGTAATCCAAACTACAAATATGATTATGTTGTATTACTAGTTTCAGAGCAGAGAGCTATGATATTAGACAGAGCTCTAGAAGCCGCCAGAATCGCTGCAAACAGATTCCTTACGAAAAAAATTGGTCGAGGAAACTATTTCATGAGAATAAGACCATACCCCCACCATATAATTCGTGAAACGAAATTCCTAGGTGTTGCTGGAGCCGACAGAATTCAACAGGGAATGCGAAAAGCTTTTGGCAAACCTGTAGATCGAGCAGCCATTGTCCGCGTAAACCAGATAATTATGGAGATATGGGTAACTGCTGATGGTTTAGAATTAGCTAAAGAAGCTGCAAGGAGATCTGCTCATAAACTGGGAATCGACCATAGGATAGAGATAAAGAAATTCGAGGAAATGTATCCAAAATTGGCGAGATAGCTATCCCCGAGCCCCTGCTGCCACTATTTTTATTACATCTCTATTCCTTAGTACATAATCTTCGGGTAGCTTCTTCTTTGAACGCACATCAATAGCGTATAGAAAAGTTTTTGCTAACTCTGTATGAATTAATGCAGCAAATTCGCGAACAGTTGTTCCTTTCTTAACTAGGAACACGTCTGGTAAAACATTTCCTTTTTTGTCACTCAATCTATTGATATCCTCCACAGGATATACCGCTATCATTTGCCCAACATCAAAAACCGCCTTATTTATCGCTTTCTGTACCCCAGTTCCTTTCCACTTTTCAAGCAATTCTTCTATTTTTTGAAAAAGTTTCTTCTCTCTTTCAGATAAAGCATTAGGCTTAAGTATCTCGAAATGATCGCTCCCTCTAACATATTTGATTATTCCTTTCTCAGCATACCTTACTAATGCTAATTCTGCAAGCGCTGAGGCAGGAACTGCATCTATTCCCGAATCTAGCATTCTCTTAAAGTTTTCTTCGGCCACTGGGATATCAATCTTATTAGCAACTACGACTATTGGTTTCGAAACCTCCCTTAACTTCCTAGCAAATTCATATAACTCTTCATCGCTCCATGATCTCGGTTTTTCCACATTAAGATCTAGCATCTCTACCACTTTCTTGATGTGCTCTACTCTTATACCTAATCCAGATAATCTCTCAGCAAGAGCCTCCGCTAAATCTAATTTCTCGACCTCGATTCTTCTAGCCCATCTCCCCCAATCTCTCTTTAATATCTGGAAAAACCATCGTGCTATTTCTTCCTCCAAGAAAGCAACATCTTTTAAAGGATCCCACATTCCCGGCTTTCCAAGAGGCCTTCCATCAGCGTCAAAAGAGCCAGAAGCGTCAACAATATGTAATAAGACGTCTGCTTGTCTTAAATCATCAAGAAATTTATTTCCAAGCCCACGACCTTTCCAAGCATCTGGCACCAAGCCGGCTACATCAATCATTTTAACAGGTATATGCCTTATCCCTTCTATGCATAATGAGTTGCGAGGATTATCCTTTACATTGAAATCTCTACAAACACATAATTGCGTAGCGAACGCCGTTCCAAGGTTAGGTTCGATCGTTGTGAATGGATAATCGGCTGTTTTCGCTTCAGAAGCGGTCGCTGCATTAAAGAATGTTGTCTTACCCGAATTAGGTTTTCCAACAATACCAATCAGCATTTCATCCACCTTTAAATAATAACCCCTCTTGACTTGATTAATCTTCTTACAGCGGGATTTTTACTCTCTAATTCTCTTAATACTGTATCGAAAGATTCATCAGGAGAAAGAACCCGCTTGATAAAAACTCCGGTTCTACCAATTTGATCTCTCCGGGTAAGGACGTATATCCTTTCTTTTACAATATCAATGGATATACCAAGCATCTTAGCAACTTCCTCTTCTCTCCCTATGATAGAATATTCAACATGACCATCGTCTCTCGGTATTATTAGTACTAATCTCTTGTCAACTCCTGGTACTCTGTTTTTATAATTTCTCGCTCTTGCTAAGTCAATAATCCCTCCAAACTTATAAAATTCCTGCTCCAAATTATTGAGCGGAGTTAAGGGAAATGTTATTATTGTCTCGGGATCTATGTAAATGTGGGCCTTTATAGCATGGCGTGGCGTAGCTTGCACAATTTCTCGAGCATAAATTCTACCAAATGCCTCTTCGATAATATACTCTAAACGATATGCAGGTGGTGGAGTGAATATTATGATGTCAATGTCGCTTGTCTTCTTTACATCCCCTCTAGCTAGTGATCCGTAAAGATAAGCTTTGATATTATTTTCATCAAGCAGTTCAAGAATTTTAACTGCTTTCTCTCGTTTTAGTCTTAATAATGTCCAATGTTCATCATCATAGATCACTCTTTTATACCAGTTTCTCAGAACTTTCTCTCGCATTAGAAAGCCACCATCGCTTCTCTAAAGTTCCTGATTATGAAAATTTATTAAAAATACCAATTACGGAAAAAATTTATTTACCTTCTTCCTTCCTAGAGAATAAAGGTCTATTTAGGAATGGTAAGAAGATTGTTTTGAAGACATAATACAACGACTAAGGTTCTTCCTGTACGAGAATATTATATTTATTTACGGCCATAGAGGGGTTGGGAAAACTACTCTTGTTCTGCAAGCGAGCGCCAATATGCTTTTGCGAGGATATACTCTATACCTATTAGTGCCAAACTATCCGAGAACATTAAAACTTCTCTGTCGATTATATCCGCATATAAAACGAAGGAGAAATCTTAATATATATCTCTTGAACGATCTGGATGAACTTATAGATACTCTCACTGAGATATCGCTAAAAGATACAAAAGAGAGAAATAAAGCAGTTATACTTGACGACGTCCTTCCTATCCGTTTTTTTGTTGGAAAACTATGGGATGAAGATTTTGCGAAAAGAATAGGTCTTATGTTTTCATTGCTGGGAATGCTCCTAGAAGATAAAGTGAAGGTGATATTAACATTACCTGAACATGATAACATTCCACTGCCAAGAAGATGGAGCGCTTTTATAGAGTTTACAGATTACTTCTATAGGTTGCGCAGAAGGGGGAGAATTAGAGAACTTTTCATTGTTAAGCCTCTCAATCTCTCCCCCGAAGGATACCCATGGAACATATCACTCAGCAATCTCGAACTAGAAACCATACTTCTTGCTAGGTTATATCCCATGGAATACGGATTTTCTTTAATTGAGAGAGAGGAACCTTCTGATAACCACAGAACGGATACACAATATAATTAGGAAAAAGGCCTCTCTCTTTGAATATAGCGAAGTGCTGCCTCGTATTTGGCATTGTGAAATGCCTATGGGCGCTTGGTGGAGGTAATATTCTCTTATTCTCATCTAGCTTTCTATCTCCCAGTATGATTATTTTTCTCTTATTATCTACTCTAAATCCGCATTTTATGCAGTAAAAAGCTCCTTTCCCTTTGCTTTTTAACCTGTTACCACATTTTGGACAAAAAGGATTTTTATAAGTCTCTTCAGGAACAAGCCTTTCAATAGTCAATTCTTCGGCATTAAGCACAATATAGTCTTTTTCTCGTCCAATAACGGCGCCCGTTATTTTTATCCAATCGCCTTTTAATAGCTTCTCAGCCACCACTTTTAGCATCCCCGTAGGTGCATAGAAATTTATTATTGCTTTAGAGATACCATCAGAAGCTTTCACAATAACTTTGTTTCCCTCTTTAAGCACTTCTTCTACTTGTAGGGAAACCTTAATTGTCCAATATAACCTAGCGACACATAATTCATCAACCGGAATAACATGTGCATTAGTCCCCTGGTTCGTCTTATATATGCACCAGAAATCAAAGTCTTCATGCTCTAATATGTTGAAACCTAGCAATAATGCTTCTGCAACATCACCCCTAATACCTAATAGAACTGGATCCGGACCCATAGGTGTTATAAGAAGACGCTTTTTCTCAATATTGTCAAAGGTTAAACATCCAAGTAATCTATCCATTATCTCTACACTGTTCTTTTCAACAAATCTTTTAGATCCCCATCTCTTTCTCTTTCTATAAACTAATAATTCGAAGGTATAATCGTTAAAGAAGGCTCCAGTGGCTGCTAGGGCTCCTATAATTCCACGAGCCCAATGCTCTTCTGCCCAAATCTCAATTACTCCGTTAGAAATTTTCTTTACATATTCTAGAGCTTCTTCTACTGTAATTACGTCTCTTAAAGCTTTTTGGTAAATAGTTTTTAGCTCCTTAGGTATCTTAAGGGAGTTACTATAGTAGAATACAATGGCTGGCTGTGTTTTTTTGAAGCCAGACACAAGGTTCTCTTCGACAACTTTCAGGATTCTCTCTTTTAGTTCCTCTAAAATTTCTCCTCGTGTTTTTATGTAGAGAGATACTGATGCATTTCCTCTTGTTTTCCATGGAATGTTTGGATTTAGCCTAACTAGATAGGGATAATCGATAAACTCGATACTCTTTATTTTGCTGAGTTCTAAAGCTATTAAAGCACCTAAATACGTTGTACATAGTCCATAAGGTGTATCCGTGTCATCAATACCAATCCTTAAAAAAATGTCTCTCTCTGGTCTAATATTCTCTCTTTGAATAGTGAATACTTCTTTAAGGTGGTTTTTTTCTTTCATTGCTTGCTGTAATTTCTTTAGCTGAAAGCGTTTAAGATCGTCATAGGTTCTTATCTCGGGATACTTTGAAAGACATTGATTACATACTCTTGCGTATCCTATCATTACACCACATTCGTCACATATTATCCGTCCGCAAATCGCACAGTAACCTCTTGCTGGATTCGAGTAACAATTTTCACATAAGGAACTCTTACAAATCTCGCAGATAATCCCTTTAGAAACCTTACGACCACAAAAGACACATTTACCCAATAACTCCACCTTAATGCCCTTTATTTAATAATCAAGTTTTTAACCCGTGACTAATCCTTAATAATTATTATAGCCTGGCACGGCTCCTTGGTCTGCCAAGATAAACAATGCGGCAGACCGAGCCGTGCCATGGTACACCCCGAGCCGAGAGAGCTCACCCGAGGAAAGCTGGAAAAGCGATCCGATGAGGGCTGGGTGTTAGTTGCTCGGGGAACAATTCTCAATAATAAAAAATAAAAAATCAACATGTGGGTCTACTAAGTATTCGGAATATCATGATCTCCAGCTACAAGACACGCCGCGGTAGCTCAGTGGTAGAGCGCGGGACTCGTAAGCATACTCGAGAAATCCCGAGGTCGCGGGTTCGAATCCCGCCCGCGGCTCCACTACTTTGTTTACTGTTATTATGTCAACACACTTTTCCTGCCCCGACTGGTTATTTATTTCCATTACTCTAAGAACACTTATTACTAATCGTTACCTTATGTCAATTGCTAATGTAAAAAAAGTAATCATTACGGTTATTGTGCAACTAGTATGTTATCTAGAAAGCAGTGAAATATCCTCATCAATAATTGGTATGAGTTTATTGAATCTTGAGACCCAACCAAAGTTTTTATATCATTTACTAAAGTGATAATGGATTATCTTAAAAGGATTGAGGGAAGGAACGATGTCGATTAGTGAAAGAGAGTTATATAACAATGTACTAAAGGCTATTCGAGAATTGAGAAAAGTCTCTCCAAAAAGAAATTTCACAGAAGCTGTTGAAGTTCAAATTGCTCTTAAGGATTATGATTTATCGAAACCAGAGAATAGATTTAGAGCTCGTATAACTCTTCCATATCCACTCGCTAAGAAGGATAAAATAGCAGTTTTCGCGGACGATCCTCATATCCCAGCGCTCAGAGAACTGGCTAAAAAAGGAGAAATAACTCTTATCGATAAAGCCAGAATAGAAGAATTAAAATCAAATATAAGAAAGATGAAGAAGATCGCTAGAAAACACAGAATCTTTATCAGTAGCGCTACATTAATGGGAATCATTGGTAGATATTTCGGTAGACTATTAAGCCCTAGAAACAAGATGCCAATTCCAGTTGGGATAACCGACGATATTACTAACGCTATTAACTTAGCTAAAAGAACGGTATTGGTAAGGCTTCATAAGTCGCCTACTATACATGCGAAAGTCGGCAGTATTGACATGCCAGATAACGAATTAGCTGAGAATATCGTGGCTTTTATAAATGATATTAAAAATAGACTTCCGAAAGGGTGGCGAAACATTAGAAATATTGTCATTAAAACGACTATGGGTCCACCAATCAAAGTTGAGATAGAGACTAGAAAACGAAAATGAGATATCGCGAGGTGCAATCGACTTGTCTCTAATGGTATATAAACGTAAAAAACCGATTCCACCCGAAAAAGTAAGGAAGCTAGAAAGGATAAAGAAGCTACTTGAGAAGTATTCTAAGTTTCTAATAATTGATTTTCATGAAGTATCAGCAAACCTAATGCATAAATTGCGAAGCAAACTACGTGGCAAAGCAGAAATAGTAGTTATCAAGAATACTCTGACAGAAAAAGCTATTGATGAACTCTCGAATAAAAAGCCAGACTTAGTTAAAATGAAAGAGTACTTAACGGGTATGCGAGCTTTTGTATTTACTGAAGGCGATCTCTTCGAGATAGCTCGGATGATAGCTGAAGAAAAGGAAATAAAACCACCTACACCCGGTAAAATATCTCCTATCGACATCGTGATTCCCAAGGGATCGACAGGTCTGCGTCCAGGCCCAGCAATGACTGATCTCAGACTTGCTGGTTTGCCCGTTCGTATAATAGAAGGCGAGCTTTTCATAATGGAGGACACAGTGCTTGTCAGAAAGGGCCAAAGATTATCCTCTCAAGTTGTTAAAGTATTGCAAATTCTAGATATTCATCCATTTGAGGTAAGCCCAAAGGTAATCTGCGCATACGATAATGGCATTATAATACGCGGAGAAATACTATTGAAACCAATTGAAGAATACGAAGAAATGATTGCTAAAGCCATAAGTGAGGCAATGAATATTGCCGTAAATCTGGCAATTCCAGTACCAGAGGCTATAGAGAATATCATTAGAGTTGCGTATATGCATGCTACATCATTAGCTATAGAAACAGCGATCCCACTACCTGACACAGCTGAACACCTCCTCGCACGAGCGATGAATATTGCCCGAGCTTTAGTAAGTGAAATAGCCAAAGAGAAACCAGAAATATTACCAAAGAATCTCAAAAAATTAGCTCAAGCACCGGCTGCGCCTGCTGCCGAAGCAGCCCCTGCAGAGGAGAAGAAGGAAGAAGAGAAGAAAGAGGAAAAGAAAGAGGAAGAGAAGAAGGAAGAGGAGTCACTAGCAGGCCTAGCAGCCCT